>Ga0070666_10000796_pt1 | contig 19112 bp, 20 predicted proteins | sample KBSS23metaG_FD_64677 | JGI IMG/M metagenome (GOLD analysis project Ga0070666, IMG submission 64677) | Switchgrass rhizosphere microbial communities from Kellogg Biological Station, Michigan, USA - KBS S2-3 metaG | ecosystem: Host-associated > Plants > Roots > Rhizosphere > Soil ... | reverse complement strand
CCCTCCTCCATGGTTGCAGTAATCCATGAGTGGAGGTCTTTGAAGTGACCTTTGACCTCAGCCGCGACTTCGGCAGGAATAGCCGGCAATTCCGCCGCTAGCAAAGCGCATATGCAGATTGGAGGATTGGATCCTTCAATGCATTCCGCCCAAAAACGACAATAAGCAACAAGACGCTCCAAGGGGTCATCGGTCAAATCATCAAGTGATTGCAGACCACGCCGCACTGCATCTCGATGGAGGGCAACCGTTGCCTTCACCAAATCGGCCTTGGTTGGGAAGTGATGGTGAATGCTGGCCTTTCTTACGCCCACCAACTCCGCAAGGTCTGCGTAACTGAAGCTGTTGTAGCCACCCGATGCCAGCAGCTCATTCGTCCGCTGAATGATCTCCTGAGCTTTGGGCGAATACTGCAACTGCGAATCTGGTCTGGCTGAAGTCATCAAGTGACTGCCTTGCTTTGAACGACTCTCCGCTTGTAAAGCGCACGTATCTGTAAAGGAATGCCAATTATCAGAATCAACAACAGCGCACCCTGCGCGCCGAGCAAAAGCGGGTCTTTCATATCGGTCACGAGTGGATTGCCGACGGGCAGTCTGCGCAGACTTTCACTTACCGTGGGAACCATGAGTAGGAACACGCTGATGCTGAGTGAAATCGTTTCAATGTACTTCCCGAATCGCTTGGCGGTGGGCCATCTGGAGATGCCATAGCCCAGAAGAAGCACCACAAGCGTGATGGTCGCGATGATTGAGCTTATAGGCTGATGCGCAATCGGATAAACCGTGAGCACGCCCAACAACATGAACCAGAAGTAGGCGCGCCCTGCACTCGTTTCAGGAACGATTCGTCCGTACTTGATAAGCATGTAAGCGGCAAGAGGAATGGCAGGAAGGCTTCCCAGCGTGTGAAGCCAGCCAAGTGGAGAAATGCCCATGGAGTTGTTCCAGTAGAAGGGAAACGCATACTACCTACTAGTAGGTAGACAGTCAACCCTAGTGTCCTTGCATTTTGCGAAGAAGCGTATATGATGCGCATCATATGAAACGAGTGACTACCCGTTCCAAAGAAGCCACACACGAGCGCATCGTCGAAACCGCCGCGCGCGCCATCCGTCGTAGTGGTTACGACGGCACCAGTGTCGTGGACATCATGAAGGAGGCTGGCCTGACCCATGGTGGCTTCTACGCTCACTTCGCTTCGCGCGAGGCCATGCTGGCGGAAGCAGCGAGGCGGGCCTGTGCGGAGTCGGCAGCCATAGCGGCAGACGTGGTTGCCAGTGTGCCCCCAGAACAGGCTTTGACCCATATCCTCAATGCCTACCTCTCGCGAGAAAACCTAGAGCAGGTGGAGCGGGGATGCCCGCTGGCCGCGCTGGGCTCGGAGACCGTGCGCCAAGCGCCCGAAGTCCGGCGCGTAACCACCCGGTACATCAAGGAAATGGTCGATCTTGTTGCCCGCCAGTCGCCAGATTGGGGGCAGCCCGGTGCTCACGAACGCGCCCTGGTGACCGTCGCCACCATGGTCGGCACCTTGCTGTTGGCCCGCGTCGTCGACGAGCCCACGCTATCCGACAGCCTGCGCACGGCTGCGTTGAAGCACCTGCCTATCGCTTGACGCCACTGAAATCTACTGATCTTTCGATCGCTCGCAAATATGATGATCATCATTCAAATATCAAACACTGAAGGAAAAACAGCATGAATACGAAGAATAAAGTGGCCCTCGTAACGGGGGCCTCATCGGGCATAGGCGAAGCCACTGCATTGCAGCTCTCAAAGGCGGGTTACAAGGTATACGGAACCAGCCGGCGCGGCGGCAAGGCGGCCCAGCGAGCATTCGAGATGCTGCCGCTCGACGTAACGAGCGACGAATCGGTCGACGCCGCGGTCGGAGAGGTGATCCGATTGGAAGGTCGCATCGATCTACTCGTGAACAATGCCGGGTTCAGCGTTGCGCCCGCAGGAGCGGAGGAAAGCTCTATCGAGCAGGCGCAAGCGATCTTCGACACCAACTTCTTCGGAACAGTGCGGATGACTCGCGCCGTCGTGCCCCATATGCGACGTCAAGGGAGTGGCCGCATCATCAACATCGGCTCCGTGCTTGGCTTCCTTCCGATGCCGTATGGAGCGTTATACGCGGCAACCAAGCATGCAATCGAGGGCTACTCGGAATCGCTCGATCATGAACTGCGCACGAGGGGCATTCGGGTTTCAGTCATCGAGCCCGCATTCACAAAAACGCAGTTCGAGGCGAACTTCATGGAACCGGACACGAAGCTCGACGAATACCGCGAGGTGCGTGCAGCCTTGGCGGAAAGAACAAAGGTGCTTGTCGAGGCTGGAGACAAACCTAGTGTTGTCGCTGATGTCGTGTTGCGAGCCGCGCTCGCGGCTCACCCGAAGCGCCGATACACAGCCGGTGGACGGGCGCGCGGGCTGCAATTCCTTCGCAAATACGCACCGGCCAATCTGATGGATTCCGGGATCCGAAGAGACCTTCAACTCGATGTGCCGCAGGCAAGGAGGACATCATGAAAGCCTTCATCGTGGATCGGTACGGCAAAAAGGAACTAATGCGGCTTGGCGATACGCCGAGACCTCAGCTTCTGGACGACGATGTATTGATCGAAGCCCATGCAGCAGGCGTGAACCTGCTGGATTCCAAGATCAAGAGTGGCGAGTTCAAGCTGATCCTGCCTTATCGCATGCCGCTTGTATTGGGTCATGACGTGGCCGGCGTCGTGGTGCAAGTTGGATCGCGAGTTCGACAATTCAAAGCCGGCGACCAGGTCTATGCGCGGGCGCCCGATCACCGCATCGGTACGTTTGCTGAATTCATCGCCGTGAATGAAAACGATGTCGCGCCCAAACCCATGAATATCACCATGGAAGAAGCGGCCTCGATCCCGCTGGTCGGCTTGACGGCTTGGCAGGCCCTGATTGAAAAAGCCCACCTGGAGAAGGGGCAGAAAGTGTTCATCCAGGCGGGGTCAGGCGGTGTAGGCACCTTCGCCATTCAACTGGCCAAGCATGCCGGGGCGACGGTAGCCACCACCACGAGCGGCGCCAATACCGAGCTGGTAAAGAGTCTCGGCGCAGACGTCATCATCGACTACCGCAACGACGATTTCGAGAAAGTTCTGCAACACTACGATGTGGTCCTGCACAGTCAGAATGCGGCGGCGCTCGAGAAGTCCCTACGCGTACTGAAATCCGGCGGAACTCTCATCTCGATTTCCGGCCCTCCTGATCCCGCATTCGCAAAGGGCATCGGAGCGCCGTGGTTCGTTAGGCTCATTGCCCGCCTGTTGAGTGCGGGTGTCAGGAAAAAGGCAGCCCGCCGCGATCTTAGGTATTCGTTCCTGTTCATGCGTTCGAACGGACAGCAGTTGCGGGAGATAACTCGGCTTATCGAGGCTGGCGTCATTCGCCCCGTAATGGACAGGGTCTTCCCGTTTGAGTCGACTAATGAGGCCCTGGCCTACGTCGAAACAGGTCGCGCGAAGGGCAAAGTCGTCGTCAAGATCAAGTGAGATTGTTTATTGCCCTTCCCACGGGTCGGCATCTCCTGAACGTCCGCAATGGGTTTGAAAGAAGCGTCTCCTGAGAGCGAAGTGCCCGATCGCATTCCAATTTACTGCGCAATTGGAGCGGTGGCGCCCTGACCGCTGTTGGCGTTCGTTGGTCGTCGCGATGCAAAAACCGAGACGCCCTCACGCAACTGAGCCGGAAACGAGCTACAACCCTTCCCCATCACCAAACAAAAGCAAAAAAGCCCGCGACACGGCGGGCTTTTCTGGCTTTGCAGCGCCAAACTACTCCGCTTGCCTAACTAAATGGTGGTGCAAGCAGTCCGCATAGAATCTGTCTCCGCCGCAAATTCCCGTCAACAGGGAAATTTTCAGGGAATATTTCCTATTTTTCCGCGCCTCTTGCCCGTAGAAGCCAGTTAGCCCGCGCTAGACCAAGCTTTTGTGACTTCCGACCCGTGAAGCAAGCAGCGAATCGATCAGGGAGCGGCACAAGGAAGCAACAGGGAAAGACCAAGCGAATGGAGGATAACCGCGGTCATAGCTTCCGCGCAAAATCATTTGTCGGCGCATAAGTCGGCCCCTCGAGCGGATGTCAGACAGAGTGCGGCATCCTCTCATGAACTGCAGCAGCGGTCCCGGGAACACTGTCCCCAAGAACGACATTCAGCCGAGACCGAAGCCCAGCACACGGCTTATGAGCCACACACTGGCAACCGTCGCGATTGCGCACGATCCGCTGACGAGTATCAGCGGCCGGTAGAAGCGTCTTTCGCGCAACAGAAAGATTGCGGGCACTACCAGGAGCACGACGCTGAGCTGGCCGATTTCGACACCGATGTTGAACCCTGCGAGCGACAGAGCGAGGGCAGCTTGCGGCAGGCCGAGATCGGCAAGCACGCTGGCGAACCCAAATCCGTGAACCAAGCCGAAACCGAAGGCGAGTAACCACGCGCGTCGCGTTACCCAGGGCCAGATGTTGTTCAGCGCCGCGAGCAATACCGACAAGGCAATGCCCGATTCGACGAGGCGCGACGGCAGACCAATAATGCCGAGCGCAGACAACGTCAGCGTAATCGAATGCGACAGGGTAAAAGCCGTCACGATCGCGAGGACGCTCCACAATGCGCCGCGCAAGGTACCGACCGGAATCCAATGCCCATCGCGCCGCTGCAGTACCGAAGGCAGCAGCAACGAAATCAAGAACAGCATGTGGTCATAGCCGATCCAGATGTGATGAACACCGTCCTCGATGAACTGCAGAAAGGTGGCAAGCCGAGAGGTTTCCGCGAGAGCGAAAGTCTGCACGGCACGATCGGGTGAGAGCACGGCGCTGCGCGAGCTGCCATTGGCGTCCAAACGCAGCAGTCCGCGATGAGACGGATCGATATCGAAAAGCAGCGAATAGCCGACCTCGATCGACCGAGGCGCCACGGGGCACTGGGCCTCAAAGCGCAGAACGGCGTAGGCGCCATCGCTATGGTCATCAATGAGCAAGTCTCCCGGCGCAAAGCGGCATGCACCTCCGTCGGCCATTATTCGCAGATGAGCCAAGGCGTAGCCGAACAATTCGGCTTTGCGCGTGCGCACTTCTCCCCAAGTTATCGTGCCATCGCGGTTCGTATCGAGCCGCAGCGCCATCTCCAGATCGCGCAAGGCGATATCCCACTGCCCGGAGATGACGCTGCCTGATGGATTCGACTGCAGTATCAGGTAGCTGTCGCTGGGTTTGTGCGCGCAGGCGAACTGGGCGAAACCCATGGCAATCAGCCCCACAAACAGTCGGCTGAAAAACCTCATACCGCGCGGCCAGTGCTGAACCTCAGCGCGAGTTGCTGCAGTCGAGGCGCACGTATGCCCGTACGCGCCAACCATCCAAGCGCCGGCTGCGCCGCTGCGGCGTCGCCGACGGCCGCGGCCGCTTCAAGAAGGATTCGCGCATCCGCCGGTTCGCGCTGGACGTTGAAGTTGCGCGTTGCCAGCTCCAGCGCCCGGGCCGGGTCGTGCTCGACTTCCAGCGCGAAGCGCGCCTGCTCGCGCAGATGGGTTTCATCACCGCGTGCATGCGCCTCAGCGAAGCGCTGGGCAAGGTCGGTGCGGAGAACTGCAGCATCCGGAGTCTGCAAGCGTTGCGCGCAGATCGCCGCGCGCAAGAGCAAGGCATCGGCTTGCGAGACGTCGCCGAGAACTTGTCGCGCCGCGTATGCCTGTCCGGCATCGAGCAACAGGTCGGAGAAGGCCGCACGCGCGTAGACGTCATCCGGCGAGATTTCCAGGGCCTCGCGAAACGCTGCAGATGCTTCTTCATTTTGGTTGAGGCGCGCATGTATTTCGGCAAGTGTCGTCCATGCCCAGAGTCTCTCTCCTGTCGAAGCCCCACTCGCCTGACGCAATGCGCCGAGCAGCAACGAAGCCGCATTGTCGTCATGTCCGCTCACCGCCGCCGTTGATGCGGCGCAAGTCGCACCGACAAGTGGATCGGAAATCGGAATCAACTTGAGACAGGCACTGCGCGCGGCCCGCAAGTCGCCCTGCACTTGCGCAATACTCGCGAAAAGCAGCCACGCATCGGGATCGAATTGGTCAACGCGCAATGCGGCTTCGAGCTGTTGCAATGCTGGAGCAAATTCGTGGCGGAACTGCAAAATTCTCGCGCGCATGACGAGCACCTCTGTCGGTGCGGGGTCGGCGTCCCACCACTTGCCGAGCGCCGATTGCGCATAACCGTACGCGCGTGGGTCGGAGTAGGTCTGCCCGATTTCGATGTAGCGACGAGAGCTCGCGAGCGCATCCGGCAATTTTGCCTCCTCGCTTTCGCGCGAAAGCGCCACCCGCCGCAAAGCTAGGAACGCAGGCGGTAGTCGTTCCACCACCACGCCGTCATCTGCAGGAGTACGAGGTGCAGCCTCGGCTTCGCCGTTCCAACAAGTCATTGCGGCGGCGAGGACCGCCGCAATGGCGCAGAGCTTACGGCGACGCAAGGATCTCATCGAACCCATCGGGATCGTCATCATGGTAATAAGCAATAGGCAGGTCGTTCACTTCGGCCGCCTCGGCTGTATCGTTGGTTAGAATTTTGAACAAGCCGCCAACGAACAAATTGAAGTCGATAGGGAAGAGATAGCCCGCAAATCCGAAATATTCGGCCGGTTGTCGATCCAATGACGTAGTCCGTGCTGCATTCGGTGCTGCGAACCCCTGAATTGAAATCGCGATGCACACGGCAGCTAGCATTACCGGAGGAAACTTGCGCTGTTTCCGCTTCATGGCGAGCCTCCTGTGGTCGCCACACCGCTGTTTGGCGAACCCGGCAGTGGTGGATTGACATAAGGGAATGTGCTGCCGAAATCGGTCGCCGCGATCGGTGTCCCATCCGTGTAGGGCAGCTGCCCCGCGGGAGCTTGCTCAACAGGGAGCAGCACTCCCATCGCTGCGCGCAAGGAAATGTCGACGACATCGTCGCCTGGACGGCGGCCGTTCGGAAAACCTGCGGTGTCGCTGCCAAGCACGCCGAGCGTGTTCTGCGACGGGGCAGCGACCGGAGCGATCGAGGTGTTCAGCCTCAGCATCTCCGAGGGCGTGAATGACTTGGCTCGATTCAGACCTGGGACTCCGGTCAGAAAGACAGTGACCAGGTCGCTACGAGGCGTGCTCGGCGCCTGCACGTTGAACAGCGCTTGTAGCAGCGCAGGCAACGAGGGGTTGGTCACGTAGTCCAGAAATTGACCGTCGTCCTTGGGTTGGCTTGCGTTGAAACGATCCTTGTCCGGCAGGCCGATAACCACTTCGTTGACGAGCGGCATACCGAGCCGCGAAACCTGAGTCCACGCACCGCCGGTCAGCTCCGCAGGTTTGCCTTTTCCGCCGCTACCGACCGTTCCCGCCGGGGCCGGGTTCAACACGGTACCCTGGCGCAGACTCGCCGTGGTCCACGCCCCGATCACCGGGTCGGTGCCGTTTGTAAGACAAGAGATGGGCACTTCGAGTGCGATGGAGGTGACGTTCTTGTCGCCGATTGCGTTCGGCGCCGAATTCGGCGACCCCACCGGATTGAGGTTCACGAGATCGAATATTTCGCCGAGATTCACGGCAAACGGGTCCTTGCGCTGGCCGACGAAAACGCGTCCCGGCGTCTTGCAATTGGGAATCCCGATCGAAAAAATGTGATTGTTGGCATACGTCGAATAGTTCGGGATCGACTTGCTGCCAATGTTGTCCAACGGTTTGCGAAAGGTCGTACCGCCGCTGGTCAGGTTGGACGCCAGAGTCCCCGTTCCCTTGCGACGATCGCCGTTGATGACTGTGACGGTATAGGTTTCGATGAGATTCTTGTTCGCGTCGCCGTCGGTCACTCCAGGTCCAAACGGTCCTACGTTGACGAGTGGCACCGGTATGTTCTTGCCACCGATACTGAGCGCCACGTTTTGGTAGGCATTGGTAAAGCGGAACTGGTAGGTTATGTGCTCGTGTGCGTCGCCCTGATTGTCCACTTCGATCTCGTAAAGGGCGTTCGGATCCATCGAGAAGTAGTTCGGGCCACCGTAAGCATCCTGCAGTGGAATGTAGTCCGCGATGAACGTTACGAAGGCGTCACGTCCTGTCTCGTAGCTTCGGAACATGTAGAAATCGGTTCCGTCAACTTTGGGGTGAGCAGCGGTGAAGGGTGCTTCGCGGTGGCTCGACGCGCTGGCGAAGCTTGCCAGCACCAGCCCCAACGATGCACTTAGTGCCAGTCTCTGAGGTAATTGCATGTCCGTCTCCCATTTCATGCACGGCATGATTGCCGCTGACTGGGCTTACGCCTGGCGGAGAGCTGCGGATGCATCCCGATCAAAATATTTCTTCGGGTCGCGCATGAAGAGCGCTAGTTGATGAAGCGACTGCGCCGGCGGGGCATGAGCGACCCGTTCGCCCGATCGCAGCGCGGCCGCACCAGCGTCGATCTTGTCTTCTCCTGCCAGGCGGCGCTCATAAAGTATTCGCGATTGCGCGGAACTTGATAGAACTTGCATCCAAACTGCGCGAACGTCCGTATAGCGGATAGCCTCAACGCTCGGAACTATGTTGTCTCGCCCAATACCGTCGCATATCGCGTTTTCGATGTCGGCTTGCCTTGTCATAGGCGCAGCCCTGAGCGCCACGGCCGCCCCGGTCGAGCGCTACGAAGGAATTGCCTATCCGCGCGACGGCGGTGTCATGCTGTATCGCGAAACCCACTGGTTGTATCGCGACGGGGGTATCGACAGGCACCTCGTCTTATATCGATGTCCGGACGGGGTGCCCTTCGCACGTAAACTGCTGTCCGAATCCTCGTCAGCACCGGCAGCGCCAGATTTCGATTTCTACGACGCTCGCCTTGCCTACCGGGAGGGTGTGAGCGGCGACGGCGCGCGGCGCATCGCTTATGCCCAGGGAAGAGATGATGCCGTGGTGAAGCAACGCGAGCTTGAACTTGGCGTCGACGTCGTCGTCGATGCCGGTTTCGACGACTATCTGCGCTCGCATTGGGATATGGTCTCGCCGCAATCGTCCTTGCGCGCGGCGATCGTGGTTCCCAGCAAACTTGCGACGGTGCCCGTGTTGATCACTGAACCTAACAACGGCGACGCGAAAGTGCGTAATCTTCGTGTGGAGTTGGATGCCTGGTATCGTCTGCTCGCTCCATCTATGACACTGAGCTACCGGCGTGCCGACCATAGCTTGTTGGAATTCCAGGGGATAGGCACCATCCGCGGCTTGGATGGTCGCAATCTCGACGTACGCATTGCATTTCCACCGGAGCTACGCGATATCTCGGTCGATCCAAAGGATCCCGGCGCCGCGGCACAACTTACCCTGAGCGGGCATTGCCGTCCGTGAATATCATCACCCATGCCGACAATCTAGCCTTCCACGCCGTTGATGAATTGATCTTGGCTGGCGGCTTGTGGCATAAGTTGCCACGCAAACGGCGCCAACATGTACGCCGGGCACGCGGCGAGAACGACTCCACCTTCACAGCGAATGGACGGATATTGCCGGTGAGCACACAGAACGATTCCCTAGCCAACGTGGCATCACTGCTCACCCGCGTCGCCTCAGGCGAGCGCGTTGCCTTCGAGACGCTGTATCGGGCGACATCCGGCATGTTGTTCGCCATCTGCCTGCGCGTGCTTCCGGATCGCGGCGAAGCCGAAGAAGCTTTGCAGGACACTTTCATCGCGATTTGGAACAAGGCTGTGCAGTTCGACCCGGCGCGTGCGGGCCCCAATACTTGGCTTGGCGCGATCGCGCGCAATCGCGCAATCGATCGTTTGCGCTCGAATCCGGCATGGGGCAGCTCGGCGCCGATCGACTTTGCGGAATCGATTCCAGACCAAAGCCCATCACCACTCGACTTGGCACAGGCCGGGACCGATAGCGCGCGTCTCGATGACTGTATACGTCAACTCGACGCGCGCCGACGCACGCTGATCCACACCGCGTTCTTCGACGCGGCCACCTATGAGGAGCTCGCACGTCGGGCGCAAGCACCCTTGGGTTCAGTAAAGAGCTGGATTCGCCGGGGGTTGATGCAACTGCGTGCGTGCCTGGAATCATGAGTACAAACCCTGACCGATTCGACGACGATTCTGCACCGCCGCCGAGTGACGCGATCCGCGCAGGCGAATACGTACTCGGCGTTCTCGATGCATTCGAACGGCGTCACGCGCAGGCGCGGATCGTCAGCGAGCCGATGTTCGGCCGCCTTGTCGACGAGTGGGAAACTCATTTTTCGGCGTGGACAACCAATGTCACTGCTGTGGAGCCGCCGGCGCATTTGTGGCCACGCATCCGCAATCGCCTGGGCTGGCCGGCCGCCGAAGCCCTGCGCCCCGGATTGTGGAATAACGTCGGCTTCTGGCGCGGTTTGGCGGGGCTGGCAGCGGCTGCGGCACTAGCCACTTTGTTCATCGGTCGTCCGACTGCGCCACCCGAACCGCCGAGCATAGGTAAAGAAGAAGCCGCGCGCCCGGTGACCGTACTGCTTCGCGATGATGGCTCAACGGGCTGGATTGCTTCGATCGATCTTGCGCGCGGCAAGCTTCTGATGGTGCCAGTACCCCGCTCGCTTGCCGACGACGGCCGCGTCGATGAGCTCTGGATCATTCCAGCCGGCAAGTCTCCTCTTTCTCTCGGCTTCGTGTCCAACGAGAAGGCACACACGATCGCGGTGCCGATCGGGCTGCAGAAAGAACTTGTCGCCGGCGCGACGCTCGCGGTCACGCTCGAGCCACAGCTCGGCATGCCGCACGCGGCGCCGAGCGGACCAATCGTAGCGAAAGGTGGCATTCTTGGCATTTAGCAGTTCGGTATAAAGCTGCATCCGGTCGAGGGCTCGTTTCGCATGAGGGAGCGCCGCAGAGGACTCTCAACTGCTCTATAACCTGGGCAGTTCGAGCACCCACAGATCGGCCACACGCTGAACGCAATGACCAACGTCTGCATCGGTATGCATGAGCCAGTGCCGTATGGGGCAACATGCCAAGCACTACCAACTGCCAACATTGGTTGTGATGCAGGCGATCAGGCCGCAGCGAAGTACCGCGGCATCGTCATCACCGCGTTTAGAACCCTGCCAATAGGACTGACTAGTTGAGGCGAAAAATCTGCAGAGTAAGCGTGGCCGCGAAAGCTACCCACGCAACATAGGCAGCCATCATAAGTCCGGCTGCTTTATCTCTCTTCAAGAACAAATACGTAGTCAAAGCAGCAAGCACCAGAAGCAAGAGAATATCCGCGAACGCCCAGCCGATCGCATGTGCGCGAAAAAAGATAGGCGACCACGTCGCATTGACAGCGAGTTGAGATCCCCAAAGTAGAATCGACCTGTCCACCCCGTATCGGCGATATACGCGCCAAGCCGCGATAGCCATGAACGCATAGAGCAAGGTCCATACCAGCGGGAAAACAGCGTCAGGCGGGGTGAATGCCGGTTTGGTGATAGTCGTGTACCAGCGGTCCGGGTGGGCGAAGGCTCCGACGGCTGAAGCACCTCCCACAAGCAGAAAAAAGACGACCAAACTTCGCCACTTCTTCATTTTAAGACCCCACTTGACCAATCTCGCTCGCCCGCTTCAGGCCTTCTTCCAATCCTACGTCTCTATTCTTTGCGCCATCAGACTCAGTAATCGCAATCCAAAAATTGGTTCGACACCGCCAGAAGCGGCTACATCGCAATGTCATGAACCTAGCGATACCTAGAGACCGAATAGCGGTTGCAGCGTCCGTGCAAACCAGCCTTTGAAACGCAGAGGCGCATCCGTCGCGGCGACGCATATGCATGGACCGCCGGGGGATGTCACGGGCTGATGAAAAGTTTCGCCATCAAGATCGGCGAGATCACCCGGCCCGAAATGGCCCAACAAATCATCGTAGGCACCGCGCAGAATGCACGTCATCTCGTTGCCGCCATGGGTGTGCTCGGGAATGCTCTTGCCGGGCGCGACTCGGAGCAACATCAAATCGCCACCAGCCACAGCTTCATGTGTCGTGGCTCGATGGATGCCAGGAGCCACAAAACGCCAAGCAAGTTGACTATACGTTTCGCCAAAATATGGGCGTAATGGCAACGGAAGCGCATCCAGGTCGCAAACATCTTGAGCATGGATCTCCGGCTGTTCGAGGCTCAACGATTTAATCCGATCTAGGATCATTTCTCGGGCGCCGGCTCGGAGCATCGCTGGTTCCTGCTTATCGAGAAGCACACCGCCAATACGATCCGCATGGTCCAGCTCGAGTCGACAGTGCGGACAGAGGCTCAAATGCGTCGCCGCGACTATGGCGAAGGCCGACGGCATACCGCCGGCAGAGTGGCTCATCAGCGAAGTAATATCGAGATGATGGGTGGGTTTCACTACCTGTTCCTCATGGCGAATTGCAACTTGATAAATGCTCTGCGCAAAACCGTCTTGACCGATCCCAGGGGCATGCCGAGCTCTTTGGCCAGCTCACTGTGCGACTTCGCTTCGAGATAAGACATTCGTACCAGACGCGCTTCCAGCGCAGGCAGTGCATTGATTGCATTCTGCAAGATCAACTCATCGTTGAACGATTCGGTAGTTGACATTCCGAATCGCGTTTGCATCTCATCGAGGTACTGGATTCCTTCGTTGATCGCACACCAGTTCGGCTCGTTTCTAACGCGGTCGATATAGAGATTTCTGGCGATGCGGAATATCCAGGTCACCACATTTGAGCGAGCCGCATCGTAAGACCCTGCTCTCGTCCAAACGCGTAACATCGCTTCCTGCACAAGTTCGTCGGTTACTTCCTGACTTTTGGTCAAGCCGAGCAAGTAGCGGCTTAGGCGCGGCGCGAAATGATCATAAATGCGCATGAAGCCAGCAGGGTCGCGCAATCGAGCGACTTCGTCGATCTGCGCGGCCCAGTATTCGGCATCCAGGACCGGGGTAGTTGGGGAGATCGGCATGCGCCGTTTAACCGAGAAGTCGACGACGTTGGACTTTACCTGCTTACGGATCATCTCGGCACCCTTTAACGACGCCAAGGCACCGGAGTCGGTGCTTCGCGGCCTATGGCGTTTACCTATCAAGTTCGAATGTGGCAGCGCTCCAAGACGCTAGGGCTCTTGCATGCGCTTAGCTGGCTGCCGAATCTCCGGCCCCGATCTATCGTTTGCTTCTGTGTATACGAACGATCGCCCAGTTTGGATTTCGTCCTACTGCTGAATCTAGTTGCCTGTTCTTCCCGTATAGCTGGGTAACCAAGGGTCAGGCCGACATGTCGGAATCCTCAAAAAACAGCGATGGGCGCTCGCCAGCCAACTCTCAAACGGGGGCGCCTCGTCGATTAAGTGCCTTGAGGCAGTGGTTCGACTCGGCAGTTGCGGTGTCAGCCGACACATTGGCGGCAGAGCGCGTCGATTGGTGGCGCGCTGTGCCATTTATCGGCATGCATCTAGCCTGTTTCGGAGTGTTCTTCACAGGCGTCTCCACGACCGCTCTTTGGACCGCGGGCTTGCTTTACCTTCTGCGCATGTTCGCGATTACGGGGTTCTATCACCGATATTTCGCACACCGAACGTTCCGCACGTCTCGAGTCACGCAATTTGCATTTGCGCTGATCGGCGCCTCAAGTGCTCAGCGTGGCCCTCTTTGGTGGGCTGCGCATCATCGAGACCATCATCGACACGCAGATACTGACCTTGACCCCCATTCGCCGGGCGTGCGTGGCTTCCTGTGGAGCCATATGGGCTGGTTCCTGACTCCTTGCGCGTTCCAGACGGATCTCAGGCGCATTGCTGACTTCGCTAAATACCCTGAGCTTCGCTGGCTCGACCGATACGACATTGTCGCCCCGCTCGCTTTGGCGACGAGCCTATTTCTTCTTGGAGCGATACTCGCCCATGTTGCACCCGAACTCCAGACCAATGGTGAGCAGATGCTCGTCTTGGGGTTTTTTGTGTCGACGACGCTACTTTTTCACGCGACGGTGACCATCAACTCGTTAGCACACCGATTTGGCAGCCGGCGTTTCTCCACGCGCGACGATAGCCGCAACAATGCTCTTCTCGCCGTACTGACCCTTGGGGAGGGTTGGCACAACAATCATCACTTTTTCCCAGGCAGCGCCCGGCAAGGTTTCTTCTGGTGGGAGCTCGATCTAACGTGGATCGGTCTGCGTGCTCTCGCCTACTGCGGCGTCGTGCATAACCTGAAACCCGTACCCGCCTGGGTCCTGTCAAGAAGCCGAGCCTGATATGCGGATCGGCATCATCGGCTCTGGAATCGCTGGGCTCGCTGCCTCGTGGCTGCTCTCACGCGAGCACGAAGTAGTGCTCTTTGAAGCGAACGACTATCTCGGCGGACATACACACACTCACGATATCTCCGATGCTCAGGGAGATTATGCGATCGACACCGGTTTCATCGTACACAACCGCCAGAACTACCCGTTGCTGACTCGAATGTTCGAAGAACTGGGCGTGGCGACCAAACCGACGACCATGAGCTTTTCTGTGTGCAACGAAGCAACGGGTCTCAAATACAACGCCGCGACCATTGATACGCTCTTCTGCCAACGACGGAATATTCTGTCGTTCCGCTTTCTAAGCATGCTGCGCGACATCGCCCGTTTCTATCGGCTCGCACCCGCTTTGCTTACCCAGGACGGCGACGGGCCGACACTCGAGAACTACCTCGCGCTGCACCGCTTCAGCGATACGTTCCGAGACGATCATCTCGTGCCGATGGCCTCGGCACTCTGGTCGTCACCGCCAAGCAACATCCTGGAAATTCCTATGGGCTATTTGGTCAGATTCATGGCCAATCACCATATGCTGTCGCTCGGATCCCGCCCTCAATGGCGCATCGTCGAGGGAGGATCGCGCCGCTACGTCGAGGCGCTTCGCGCCCATTGGTGCGTTGACGAACGCCCGAATTCCCCAGTGGTCGGCGTGACGCGAGAGACAGGGCGCGTTGAGGTACGCACCCCCAACGGGACCGAATATTTCGATCAATTGGTAATCGCCTGTCATAGCGATCAAGCCCTTGCGCTCTTGACCGATGCCGACGCGCGTGAGCGTGAAATTCTCGGCGCACTCACGTATCAGGCCAACGACACCGTACTTCACACGGATACAAGCTTGCTGCCGCGTTCGCAAAAGGCATGGGCCGCCTGGAACGTGACCGTCCAGAAAGACCGAGCGCAAGGATGCACGGTGAGCTACTGCATGAATCTACTTCAGGGTATTAGCGCACCACAAACTTTCATCGTCACGCTCAATCGAACCCATGCGATTGATCCAAGCAAGGTCCTGCGGCGAATGAGTTATCACCATCCCGTATACACCCACGTCTCGGTGGCGGCGCAAAAACGCCGTGGCGAAATCCAAGGCCGGCGACGTACCTGGTTCGCCGGCGCGTATTGGGGCTGGGGCTTTCATGAAGATGGCATGCGAAGCGCGGTCGATGTGGCCGCGGCGCTCGGCACTCACTGGAAGGAGAAGGCGCCCGCGCGGTCATCAGCACTGGATCTCCAATGGATGCCCGCTTGAGCGTCGCGCTCTCCAGCGCCGTCTACGAAGGTCGCGTGCGCCATCGCCGGCACTCGCCCATGGCGCACTGTTTTTCCTATCGCATCGCCCAACTCTATCTCGATCTGGACGAGATCGATCGTGTTTTCGCCGGGCGATGGCTTTGGTCGACCAGACACCGCAATGTCGCGGAATTCCGTCGTGAAGACTATCTTGGCCCAGCAGATTTATCACTTGCCGACGCAGTCCGGCAGCGCATCGCGGCCGCCGGGTTTGATCCACCCGCGGGCCCCATCCGGCTGCTCACGCACTTGCGTTACTGCGGACACGTATTCAACCCGGTGAGCTTCTATTACTGCTACGCGCAGGATGGCGCGACGCTGGATTGCATCGTCGCAGAAATCACCAATACCCCCTGGCGCGAGCGGCATGCCTATGTGCTGCCGTCTTCTTTCGCACGAATCCACGGACGAGCACTGCGCTGGGAGTTCGACAAATCTTTCCATGTTTCACCATTCCTGCCGATGGAACGGAAGTATGCATGGACGTTCACGGCGCCCGCCGAGGATCTCCACGTACACATGGACGTCCTTAATGGGCCCGAGCGCGACTTCGACGCAACTCTCGCCATGCAACGCCGCACCCTCGACGGGAGCGCCCTTGCACGCGTGCTGATTCGATATCCGGCAATGACTATCCATGTACTGGGCGCGATCTATTGGCAAGCACTGCGCCTGTACTTGAAGCGTAGCCCAATCTATCCACACCCACCTTTTTCGAGAGTACCCAAATGAGCGAGATCGGCGAATGCGTGGCGGCCCAGACAGTCAGCATGGGACCTATGGAACGCATGTTGCGCAGTCAGCTTGTCAGGCGGCTGGGTGCATTACGTCAAGGGCATCTGCGGCTGATCGACGCCCTCGGAAAAATCGAATTCGGTGAAGTCGATTCCACCCTGCCAAGCCCCGAAATCATCGTAGTCGACCCACGCTTCTACCGAGCCGTCGCGGCCAACGGCAGCGTCGGCGCGGCCGAAGCGTTTCGAGACGGTTGGTGGCGCTGCGATGATCTTGTGGGCCTCGTGCGTCTGCTCCTGCGCAATCGCGACCTCCTCGATGGTATGGAAAGAGGGCCTGCGCGTCTTGGTGCTTGGGTGATGCGCGCCCTTGACCTCTGGCGAACAAACACGCGTCGCGGTGCGCAACGCAACATCGCTGCACACTACGATCTCGGCAATGGGCTGTTTGAGCTGTTTCTGTCGCCGGATCTGATGTACTCCTCCGCATTGTTTGCCGACGAATGCGAGTCACTGGAAGAAGCTTCCGCGCGCAAACTTGACCGCATATGTGCAAAGCTGCGTCTGAGTCCACGCGACCGCGTAATTGAGATCGGCTCAGGCTGGGGTGGTTTTGCGGTACACGCCACAACGCACTACGGCTGTCATGTCACGACAACCACGATTTCTCGCGAGCAACATGCCTTGGCTTGCGAGCGCGTAGCTTCGGCCGGTCTCAATAGCCGCGTGACCGTACTTCTCGATGACTATCGCGATCTGCGCGGCAGGTATGACCGGCTCGTCTCGATCGAAATGGTGGAAGCGATTGGAGCGCGCCAGCTCGATACTTACTTCGGAAAGATTGGCGAACTGCTCGAACCCGACGGTTTGGCGCTCGTGCAGGCCATAACCATCGAGGATCACCGATACGAGCAGGCTCTCCGCTCGGTAGATTTCATCAAGCGCCACATCTTCCCCGGCTCCTTCATCCCCTCCGTCGCGGCCCTGGTCGCTGCAAAGACGCGCAGCAGTGATCTTGCCTTGACTCATCTGGAAGATTTCGGCAGTTCATATGCATTTACATTGCGAGCCTGGCGTGAGCGCTTCATTGCCAATCTCTCAAAAATTCGTGCCTTGGGCTACGACGAACGGTTCATCCGTTTGTGGGAGTTTTACCTTTCCTACTGCGAAGGAGGCTTCCGTGAACGCTCGATCGGCGTTTCACAATTGCTTATGGCCAAGCCCGGTTGTCGCAACGCAGAGTACCTTGTGGAACTAGAGCGGTTCGAGGCCTAACCATGGCGAACTTGAGCAATGTTGTGGGATATCAACTTGTTTGGTTTGCATCAGTAATTGGCGCGGCTCGCGCATACCCCTGGCTTGGCGTCGTCAGTGCTGGAATATTCGTCTGCTTGCAGGGATGCGCATCGCGCAACCGTAAAGCAGACATGTTCGCTTTGATGCTCGCGCTCGCGCTCGGAATCGTTATTGACGGAGGATTAATGGCGAGCGGCCTTTTGCGCTATGCGGCGCCTCAACCCGCTGCGCTGGCACCGCTTTGGATTCTCGCGATCTGGGCATCGTTCGGCCTAACAATCAACCATTCCTTGGCTTTCATCGTTGATCGCCCGGCAATAGCTGCCGTACTGGGCGCAATTGGTGCACCGCTCGCGTATCTCGCTGCGGCGCGAGGGTTTGGTGCCATTGCATTTGCTGAAACGACTTGGACGGGACTGGTTGCCCTTGGCTCTGCGTGGGCGCTTGTCATGTATCTGTTTGGTCAATTTCGTAGACGCTTCGTACAAAAGATGAGCGCGGAGATACCGAGATGAGCTCAACCAAGCAACTTTTCGTCATATGGTGCTTATCTGCCACCGCGCAAACCGTCGCATGGACTTGGCAGCGCCGTAACCACAACGCGGGAATCGTGGATGCTGTATGGGCCGCGAGCCTAGGGTCGGCCGCGTTGCTGCTCGCGGCCCTTGGCAACGGCTCAACTGTCTCGCGCGTCATGCTGGCGGCGTTAGGCGGCATCTGGGGATGGCGCCTGGCGCTGTACTTGCTGCGGCGTGTACGCGGCGAGCATGAGGATGGCCGCTACGCACGCTTGCGCACGCTCTGGGGCGACGATCAGCGCAAGTGGTTTGCGTTCTTCCAGTTCCAGGCGCTGCTCGTCGTGTTGTTTGCGATTCCATTCATTCCCGCATCCAATCAGGCTGAGGCGCCGACCTTGATCTGGCTTGTCAGCGCGGTCCTGATCTGGGTCTTTGCCGTCGCCGGGGAAACACTCGCGGACGCTCAACTCGCTCAATTTCGCACTGCACCCGGCAACCAGGGTCTCGTATGCCGCGAGGGTCTTTGGCGCTATTCCCGACACCCGAACTATTTCTTCGAGTGGCTGCACTGGTTTTCGTATGTCGCACTCGCATCGGGTGCGGCCATCAGCTGGCTAGGGCCCGTGCTCATGTATGTCTTTCTGCGCTGGCTGAGTGGTATTCCGCATACCGAAGCGCAAGCGCTGCGCACACGGGGCGAACTCTACCGAGCCTATCAGCGCACCACTCCCATGTTGATTCCCTGGTTTCCACGGAGCGAGCCATGAGCCAAGCCTCGACCTTTTCCACCACTGAGTTGCCTCACGATTCGCCCGCGGGAGGTCTGCTGGGCATGGCGGAGCGTCGCTGGCTTCCTGACACACTTGTGCGCATGGGTATAAGGCGCTTATGCGCAGCGCGGCTCAGGGAAGAAGCAGCGCGGAGCCATCAGAGCGAAGCGTTTGCCAGAGACAT
>Ga0070666_10000795_pt1 | contig 19131 bp, 18 predicted proteins | sample KBSS23metaG_FD_64677 | JGI IMG/M metagenome (GOLD analysis project Ga0070666, IMG submission 64677) | Switchgrass rhizosphere microbial communities from Kellogg Biological Station, Michigan, USA - KBS S2-3 metaG | ecosystem: Host-associated > Plants > Roots > Rhizosphere > Soil ... | reverse complement strand
ACTATTTGTCGGTGCTGCTTTCGATCGTCATAGGCCTGGCGATCACGCAGATTCTCAAAGGTTATCGGGGCATCGTGCTCGGGCGCAGGCGCGTGGACACGTACTGGCCCGTGTTGCTGTGGTCGGCGACGCTGCTGATGATCAACGTGCAGAGCTGGTGGGCGATGTTTGCGATGCGCAACGTGCGTATTTGGACATTCGCCGGCTTCGCCGTGGTGCTGGCGCAGACAATCGTTCAGTACATGTTGTCCGCCATCGTGTTGCCGGACTTTTTCGGTGACGAACGCGTGGACTTGCGCGAGCATTATTTCGCGCACCGGCACTGGTTCTTCGGCCTCGCGATACTGGTCTTGCTCGTCAGCCTTTCCAAGGAACGCGTGCTGTACGGTTATTTCCACTCGTTGCAGGATGTCGGCTTCCAGTGCACGTTCATCGCGCTGTCAACGGTCGCACTGCTGACGCGCGCCGAGTGGTATCACAAGCTCGTCGCGCTGGTCACTGCTGCGCTCTATTCGACCTACGTGATCTTGTTGTTCGCGCAACTGCAATGAGACGAGCCCGTCGGGGACGCGGCGCATGAATGCTGGCGCCCCGAATTCCTCGGCTGCTCGACAGCACGCCCGCGAACGTACTTATCTTTTGCTTAACGGAACGAAGCTCAGGTTCTCCGGACCGGTGTAATTCGCGCTCGGTCGGATGATCTTGCCGTCGATGCGCTGCTCGATCACGTGCGCGCTCCAGCCGGATGTGCGCGAGATGACAAACAACGGCGTGAACATCGCCGTCGGCACGCCGAGCATGTGATAGCTCACCGCGCTGAACCAGTCCAGATTCGGGAACATCTTCTTGATGTCCCACATCGTGCTTTCCAGGCGCTCGGCGATTTCGAACATGCGCATATTCTTCTGCGTGGCCGACAGTTCGCGCGCGACTTCCTTGATCACCTTGTTGCGCGGATCGCCGGTCGTGTAAACCGGATGGCCGAACCCGATCACGACTTCCTTGGCCGCAACGCGCGCGCGGATGTCGGTCTCGGCTTCGTCCGGAGTGTCGTAGCGTTTCTGGATCTCGAACGCGGCTTCGTTCGCGCCACCGTGCTTGGGTCCGCGCAGCGCGCCGATCGCGCCGGCGATGCACGAATACATGTCGCTGCCGGTACCGGCGATCACACGCGCGGCGAATGTCGAGGCGTTGAACTCGTGCTCGGCATAGAGGATCAACGACGTATGCATCGCGCGCACCCATTGCGCGCTCGGCGCCTTGCCGTGCAGCAGATGCAGGAAGTGGCCGCCGATCGAATCGTCGTCGGTCTCCACCTCGATGCGCTTGCCGTTGACCGCGTAGTGATACCAGTACAACAGCATGCTGCCGAGCGAGGCCATCAGGCGATCGGCGATGTCGCGCGCGCCCGGCTGGTTGTGATCGTCTTTCTCCGGCAGCGCGCAGCCGAGCGCCGACACCGCAGTGCGCAACACGTCCATCGGATGCGCCGACGCCGGCAGTTGTTCGAGCACGCTTTTTACCGACGCCGGAATGCCGCGCAACGACTTCAGTTTCGTCTTGTAGGCAGCCAGCTCGGCGACATTCGGCAACTTGCCATGCACGAGCAGGAAGGCAATTTCCTCGAACTCGGCGGTGGTCGCGAAATCGAGGATGTCGTAGCCGCGGTAATGCAGATCGTTGCCGGTGCGGCCGACCGTGCACAACGCTGTGTTGCCGGCGGCGACGCCGGACAGGGCGACGGACTTTTTCGGCTTGAATGTAGCGGCTGTGGCATTGTCGCTCACGTTTTACTCCTTCAATCGTTGAACTCATCCGCTGCGGACAAAGCCGGGCAGCTTTCAACAGACTGCCGCTTGGGCATGTCCGAATCGAGCAACCAGCATTCATCGAGCGTAGAGCAATAGCAGACTCTGTAACGGAACTTCATGCGTTTCTCGACCTCGTAGAAACGCGCAAAATCTTCAGTATTCTGAAACTTCATCCATTCCAGCGACTGCCCGGGCGTCAGCACCATGCTGTTCATCGAGCTACTCTGGAAATGTAGGTCCAGCCCGAGCGACTCGCGAAGCTCATGCCAGTTGTGCTGGGGCTTGTTGTCGACGAACGCCTGCACACTGCGCACGATTGCCGGACCCATGCCCTGGTTGCGCCACTCCAGATGCGCAAGTACGTTGCTGTATTCGAACTGCAAATACGGCCACACTTGCGCGCGTACCTGCTGACGTTGAATGTAGGCGGTGTAGCCCGAGACCAACAGCGCAAGCAGACCAACGCATGCTGCGATGATCGCGGCCACACCATCCCAGTTGCGCTGGCGCGGTCGACCCGCCATCTGCCGTGGTTCGTCCGTCATCCGTTCTTGTTCGATGTCTTGAACAGCGCGTCAAGTTTCGCTTCGTATTCGTGATAGCCGATGCGATCGTACAGCTCATCGCGCGTCTGCATCGTATCGAGCACGTTTTTCTGGTGACCGTCGCGGCGGATCGCGGTGTAGACGTTTTCCGCGGCCTTGTTCATGGCGCGGAATGCCGACAACGGATACAGCACAATGCCGACGCCGACGCTGCGCAGCTCATCGACCGTGAACAGCGGCGTCTTGCCGAACTCGGTGATGTTGGCGAGCACCGGAACCTTCAACGCATCGACGAATTTCTTGTAGGTCGGCAGATCGTAGGCGGCCTCGGCAAAGATGCCGTCGGCACCGGCTTCCACGCAGGCGATGGAGCGCTCGATCGCCGCATCCACACCTTCCATCGCGATTGCATCGGTACGTGCGATCAGGAAGAAATCCGCATCGGTCTTCGCATCCGCGGCGGCTTTGACCCGGTCGGCCATTTCCTGGCGGCTGACGATTTCCTTGCCGGGGCGATGGCCACAGCGTTTGGCACCAACCTGATCTTCGATATGGCAGGCCGCCGCGCCGAACTTGATCAGCGATTGCACGGTCCGTGCGATGTTGAACGCGCTGGGACCGAAACCGGTGTCGATATCCACCAGCAACGGTAGATCGCAGACGTCAGTGATGCGGCGCACATCGGTCAACACATCGTCGAGGGTGTTGATGCCCAGATCCGGCAGCCCGAGCGAACCTGCGGCTACGCCGCCGCCGGAAAGATAAATCGCGCGATAGCCGGCGCGCTTGGCCAGCAGCGCGTGATTGGCGTTGATCGCGCCGATCACCTGCAAGGGTTTTTCGGCGGCGAGCGCGGCGCGGAAGCGTGCGCCGGGAGAAGATGTGGACATATGGCCTCCGTGGCCAGGACAAGCGGTTAATTTTAGCGAAAACCGCGTGGCGCGTCGTCACCGACTGCCGCTGTCCGCGCCTTCGAGCGCCTCACGCAGCGGCGCGAGCCAGCTCGCATAAGGCTTCCAGCGCCCAATGCTCGATGTCGAAGGCGCTTGGCGCGATTGCACCGCGCTCAGCGTATTGATGCTGCGCGAGGCCCATTGCGTTGGATCGATAACCTTGGGAGACCAGTCCAATCCGCAGAATTCGAATATCCGCCGCGATGTCGTCAAGGGTTCGGCCACCAGCTGCTCGTATTCGATGTCGAGCACGAATCCCGGATAGAGCGCGTGCCAGTGGCGCATCAAATCCTCGTATAGCGCATGGAAATGCACCAGGTCTTCCAGCGCATAGCTGTAACTGACGCCATCGGCAAACAGCTCGCGCAGGTTGGCGAAGCACAAATCCATCGGGGTGCGCCGCAAATGGATGACCTTGGCCTGCGGTAAGGCGTGACGGATAAAACCGATCAACTGGAAATTGCCGGGCATCTTTTCGGTGACACAGCGCGCGCCGTCGATGAGGCTTCGGCCTTCGCTCAAGAACATTTCGCCAACCAGCCGATGATCGATACTCACCGCCTTGTCGACCAGCACCTCGTCGAGAAGAGCCTGACAATAGTGATCGGCGGCATAACGCAACGCGCCGCTCAGGCGTTGCGTCTCTCCGCAGGCGAATACATCGGCATGTGATGCCAGCATGTTTTCGACCAACGTCGTGCCCGAACGGTGCATGCCGACGATGAAGATCGGGACTACGGCAGCGTGGTCCGCCGCGGGCGGCCGCAAATCAAGCGGAAACCGTTTCTTCAACGCGGCAAAGAGGTGTTCGCGCTCCGCGCCATCATAGGCGAGCCGCTGACGGACGCGACGGCAACCTTCATCCAATGCAAGCCACGCGGCTGCGAACTCGCCTAGATCGTCGAGTTCCTTGAACAAGGCAAAGCAGAGGTACTCCTTGTCCAGATCATCGCTGCCCGCGGCAACGATCCGCTCGCGCAGGCGCTGGACATGATTGCTGCCAGCGCTTTGCCGCTCAAGACGCGCCAACAGCCAGTGCGCCATCGCCGGATTCTGTGCACTGCCGATCGCGCGCTCCAGATCGACGCGAGCGGCGTCGAACTGACCGGTATAATTGAGCAGCATTGCGCGGTTAACCAGACACACGGCTTCGTCCGGCGCGTCGGCCACCGCTGCCTCGGCAAAATCGCGGGCAAGCTGCATCGCACCGATGGCACTCAATGCTCCGGCTGTTCGCGCGCGGTCGGCGGGCGCGACTTCGCGCCAGCGCGTATAGGCGCCAGCCCATGAGATGAGTTCATCATGAGCTGCGAACAAGCGCAGGCAGTTGACTACCTCGATCGCCAATTCGGGCGGACATTCGCGCTCGCGGATCGCCGCCAGGGCACGATCACGCGCTGCGCGGTAGCGATCACCCTTCAGCTCGAGCCGGGCGAGCAGCAGCTCCGGCTCGAGCGCGACCGGCGCCTGCTCGCGCCACGCGGCTAGCGTGGCGCGTGCGGCATCCATGCGCCCTTGAGCGACATGGCCTTCGAGCCGCTGCCGGTAACGACTGGGCTGCATCAACCGGCGTCAGATCGGTTTTAGCGGCCTGTTACAAGCCTGGTGGACGCCGCCTTGCGCAACGGTCGCGACGGCGCAACCACTGGCGCCGGCGCATGCCAAGCCCGGGTTGGACCCTTGAGGCCTGGCGCCGGAACCTCGAAGCCGTCCTTGAAGATCGACATTTCGGTGAGCAGCGATACTTCCGGTGTCTTGGCGAAGCTGGCACCGAAACTTTCGAAGTTCGCCCAGTCTCCGCTGGGGTTCGTCGGCCAATTCGTCCATGTCGTGCCCGCAACGAATCGATTGTCGTGCAACGGTAACGACATGGCCACCGGTGACCCGTTCGGTTCCGACACCGTCGCCACGTAGGTCCCAGCGGTCAGCAAATGTGGACCAGCGGAAAATGCGACATCGTATTCGCCACCTTCAAGGGTGGAAATCACAGCAACGGTCGTATCGATTAGTGCGCCGGGTTTTCCCGGAGGCGTCGTCGTATCAAACCCGCGCAGGTTCGCGATCAGCTGCTGACCCGGCCATGGGTTCGGAATCTGGTTGCCCGGATTCGCGGGGTCATCGATCGTCGGCGATTGCGCTAGCATTCCGAAGCGGATGCCTTCCACGGTCGTGTCCGCCAACAAGGTGAATTGCACACCCATTTCGCCGCCATTACCGGCGCCAATGCCAAGTTGTCCGGTGGCGCTGCCTTCGCTGCGTGCATATTCATTGCCACCGATCGTTGGGCCCGAGACGACAACTGTGTTGTTCGCCGTGTTCACCTCGCCGGCATCCTGGTCGGACGAAACGGCATAGCTGACCGACCAGGTACCCGAGCCGCTGAATTGATTGCCTGCGCCGAAGGTGATCGGCGCGCTGGCACCAATCGCCAACGTTGACACTGGTGGTGCTGTCAGTGGAAGTCCGGTGGGTGTGGAATTCAGCTCGAATGTCGCCGTGCCGACGACGTTGGTCAGTGTCGCGCCGCCGCCGTTGAAAGCGGTGAAGCCCAGCGTTGCATCCACGGTGAAACCGTCCGGTGCACGCGAATACTCGCTCGCGAATGGCGTGCTCGCCTGCGCGACCGCGTCCGGTGTGAAATCAATAATCGTGACATCGTCGATCAGCAGCAGGAACTTGTCGAAGGAATTGTTGTGGAAGCCGATATATACGGTCTGCCCAACGTAGGCAGCGAGATCGAAACTGTGCTGTGTCCAGCTCGTATTCTCCTGGCCGACAGAGAAAATCTGCGTGCTGTTCGTGAGCTGGTTGCCGATAACGCCGGTGCCACCGGTCGGCGCATCGGGACTTGTCATCACGCGTACTTCATAGCCATCGCGGTAGGAAGGGTCGTATGTGATGGCGCGCCAACTAAGCGTTGCTCCGGTGGCAGGCAGCGCAATCGCGGGAGTCCATGCCCAGTCGTCGGCCGCGCCCGCAGGCGCATACCACGACGTGCTGAACGCCGCGCACTGCGTTACATCGAAAGCGAAGTCTTCGCGATCCTCCCAGGCATCATTGACGTAAGAGACATTCGCGGACGGCGTGCGGTTATCGACGTTCCGCAACAACCAACCTACCGGGAACGGGTACGTGCCTGCGCCGCCCGGCCAGTCGGGAGGGCAACCGCCGGGGTCACCGACTGTGAACGGCGGTATGAAAAAACTTTCATAAAACACGTTTGCAGCCTGCGCGGTGGGCGCGGCAATTGCCAGCGCGATGGCGCAAGCAAGCTTGCATCTGTTTGATGTGAGCATGAATCCCCCATTTGCGGAAATTGATGAACGCGTGCAGGCAATGCGATACCTCCCCGTACCGCACGCAGTATTTTGTTTATACGCCTTTGCCGGTGAGGCAACAAGAAGCAAAGTTGACAGGTGGTCTCTGGCTTGATCGGGTGGTCTAAAGCCTCGGCAACGGCGTTTCCGGCTCGCTGTCGGCAGCGGCGTAAACGATGCTATCTTCAAGAGTGGGCTCGGTTACGGCACGGAATATTGATCAGGAGCACATTGGCAAATAAGAAAGGGCGGCACATGGCCGCCCTTTTTTCTGCAATATTGCGTGATTACTTCTTGGCAAACAGGTGCTCCACACCCGCACGCTCCTCGCGCAGTTCCTTGTCGGTGGCTTCCATGCGCTCGCGCGAGAACGGGTTGATTTCCAGATTCTGCACGATGCTGAATTTGCCGTTCTTGCACGTGACCGGGTAGCCGTAGATCACGCCGGGCTTGATGCCGTAGCTGCCGTCGGACGGGATGCCCATCGATACCCAGTCGCCGTCCGCCGTGCCGAGTGCCCACGAACGCATGTGGTCAATGGCCGCTGATGCGGCTGATGCAGCCGAAGAAGCGCCTCGCGCCTTGATGATCGCCGCGCCGCGCTGCTGCACGGTCGGTATGAAGGTGTCCTTGTACCATTTGTCGTCGACGAGACTCAGTGCGGCCTTGCCGTTCACCGTCGCCTGGTGCAGGTCGGGATACTGCGTCGAACTGTGATTGCCCCAGATCGTCACATGCTTGATATCGGTCGTATGCGCGCCGGTCTTCTCGGCGAGTTGCGCCAGCGCCCGGTTGTGATCCAGCCGCACCATCGCCGTGAAACAGTTCGGATCCAGATCCGGCGCGTTTTGCTGCGCGATCAGGGAATTCGTGTTCGCCGGATTGCCGACGACCAGCACCTTCACATCGCGCTTCGCGTGCGCGTTCAGCGCCTTGCCCTGCGGCGCGAAGATCGCGCCGTTCGCTTCGAGCAGATCCTTGCGTTCCATGCCCGGGCCGCGCGGGCGCGCGCCGACGAGCAGCGCGTAATCGACATCCTTCGCTGCCACGTTGACGTCATCCGTCGCGACAACTCCCGCGAGCGTCGGGAACGCGCAGTCGTTGAGCTCCATCACTACGCCTTGCAGCGCCGGCAGTGCCGGGGTTATCTCAAGCAGGTGCAAGATCACGGGCTGATCCGGACCGAGCATGTCGCCGGCGGCAATGCGGAACAGCAGGGCGTAGCCGATCTGGCCGGCAGCGCCGGTGACGAGAACGCGGACGGGTTGCTTCATGACCAACTCCTAGTACGAAATTTTTTGCATGCCGCGCCGACGCGGCAATTACTTCAATTCGGCGAAGAAGTCCTGGATACGCTTCAGGCCGTCGGTCAACTCGCGGGGCTTGCACGTATAGGAAATGCGGATCGCCCGCGGTTCGCCGAATGCCGAACCCGGCACGCAGGCAACGCCCTTGGCCTCGAGCAACGCGCTGCAGAAATCGACGTCATTGGTGATCGCGTTCGCGCCATGTTTTTTGCCGAACGCGACGGAAATGTCGGGGAACGCATAGAACGCGCCCTGTGGCCGCGGGCAGCGCAGGCCGGGAATCGCGTCGAGTGCCGCCATCACTTCATCGCGGCGTTTGGAAAAATCGTCGCGCTTGGCTTGCGGCACATCCTGTGGACCCTCGAACGCGGCGACGGCTGCGGCCGTGACGACCTCAGGCAGATTCGTGATGTGGTTCGAGTTCAAAACCACTTGCGACTGCGCCACGGCTTCGGGCGCCGCGATCATGCCGCAGCGCCAGCCCGGCATGCCGTAGGTTTTCGAAATCGAGTCGATCAGGATCACGCGATCGCGCAACTCCGGCCGCGCTTTTACCAAATGCGCATACGGCAGGCCATCGAAGATCATGCGGTTGTAGATATCGTCCGACAACACCCACAGCTGATGCTTGACGAGCACATCGGCGAGCGCCTTCACCTCGTCCGGCGTGTAGACCATGCCGGTCGGGTTCGAGGGATTGTTGAACAGCAGCAGTTTCGTCGTCGGCTTGATCGCGGCAACGAGTTGCTGCGGTGTGAGCTTGTAGTTCTGCTCCGGCGGACACGGCAACAAGGTGATCTTCGCGCCGAGAATTTCCGCGATGTCGACGTAGCTCGTCCAGTACGGTGTCGGGATCAACACCTCGTCGCCTTCGTCGAGCAGCGCGTACATCAGGTTGAACAAGACGTGCTTGGCGCCGACACCGCAGGCGAGGTTCTTGCGCTGGTAACCTTCGAAGCCGCCTTCACGCAGATGCTTGAGGAATGCATCGAGCAGCGCATCGGAACCGCGGTTCGTGCCGTATTGGCCGCTGTCGTGCTTGAGCGCCTCATGCGCGGCCGCGTAGACGTGCTCACCGGGGAGGAAATTCGGCACGCCGATCGAGAAGCTGATGATATCGCGACCCGCGGCTTTGAGCTGCTTCGCCTTCTCGGCGACCAGCATGATCGCACTGGGTTTCGCACGGCTCATGCGCTGCGCAAGCTTCAGCATCGAAGGCTCCTCGAAGGACGGGGTGGATCGCGAAATTCTAACATAGGCCGCCGTTCGTGTTGCGGTGCCGCAAGTGTCCGCATGCCGCCATCAAGCGTGGGTGCTAAGCTGCCGCCTGCCGGGTTCCTGGCGGACGTTCAACAACTAAGGAGGGCTGTATGCTGCACCTGATCTGGATGATTCTCGTCGGCTTTGTCGTTGGCTTGATCGCGCGCGCAGTCATGCCCGGAGTGGATCACCTCGGCTTCTGGATGACCTCGCTGATAGGTATCGGCGGCTCGCTCGTCGGCGGACTGATTGGCATGGTGATCAAACGTCCGGCGCCAGGCACCTATTTCCATCCAGCCGGCTTCATTCTTTCGATCGTCGGCGCGTGCCTGCTGCTTTACTTCATGCAGCACGTGAAGTTCTGAGGGATCAAGCGATAGACAAACAAAGGCCGCCTGCGGGCGGCCTTTTGTTTTCGACAAGATGACGACCGCTCGTCGCGGCTCCGTGCCGACTCAGCGCTCATCCAGGATTTGATTCCACTGCTCAATCCGCCGATGCATCTTCGTGAGCAGCGGTTGGTAGTCGCCGGTGAGCGTGATCGAGCCGATCTTCTCGCCGGCGCGCACGGCGTCGACGATCTTGCGGTCTTCGCCATCGATGATCTGGCCGAACACGGTGTGCTTGCCGTCGAGCCAGGGTGTCGGCACATGGGTGATGAAGAACTGACTGCCGTTGGATGCCGGACCGGCGTTTGCCATCGACAGCACCCCGGGCTTGTCGTGCTTGAGCGCCGGCACGATTTCGTCTTCGAAACGATAGCCCGGACCGCCACGGCCGCTACCTTCCGGACAGCCGCCCTGGATCATGAAATCCGGAATCACGCGATGGAAGGTGAGGCCGTCGTAATACTTGCGCAGCACGAGATTGACGAAATTCGCCACGGTCACTGGCGCCTGCTCGGCGAACAAGTGCAGATTGATCGTGCCGCGGGCGGTGGTGATATGGGCCTGGATGTCGGGATGCAGGGTCATGAAACGGTTCCGTGATTGACTGCGCGGGATGATAGCCCAAGCCGCGCGGCAAGTTGCTGCAACGCGGCAGTAATCAATACTTTGCAGTATAATGGTCGATCCCCCGAATCGGTTCCCTGCCCTCGGCAGCTTCCTCGCCATGTCTATCGAAAATCTGCGCAACATCGCCATCGTCGCCCACGTCGACCATGGCAAGACCACGCTCGTCGACTGCCTGCTCAAGCAATCGGGCACGTTCAGCGAGCGCACTGTGCTCGCCGAGCGCGTGATGGACAGCAACGACCAGGAAAAGGAACGCGGCATCACCATCCTGGCCAAGAACACCGCGATCACCTGGCGCGACAACCGCATCAACATTGTCGATACGCCGGGACACGCGGATTTCGGCGGCGAAGTCGAACGCGTGCTGTCGATGGTCGATTCGGTGCTGCTTCTGGTCGACGCGATGGACGGGCCGATGCCGCAGACGCGCTTCGTCACCCAGAAAGCGTTCCAGATGGGCTTCAAGCCGATCGTGGTCATCAACAAGGTCGATCGCCCCGGCGCGCGTCCAGGCTGGGTGCTCGATCAAACCTTCGACCTGTTCGACCGCCTCGGCGCCACCAACGAACAGCTCGATTTCCCGGTCGTCTATGCGTCCGCACTGCACGGCTATGCGAGCCTGGATCCCGAGGCGCGCGAGGGCGACATGACCCCGCTGTACGAGGCGATCATGAAACATGTGCACGCGCCGCAGGTCGATCCGGACGGTCCGTTCCAGATGCGGCTCTCACAGCTCGACTACAACTCGTATGTCGGCCTGATCGGCATCGGCCGCATCCAGCGCGGCAAGGTGCGCACGAACATGCCGGTCGCCATCGTCGATCGCGACGGCAAGAAGCGCAACGGCCGCGTGCTGCAGGTGCTGGGTTTCATGGGCCTGGAACGCAAAGAGGTTCCGGAAGCCGAAGCCGGCGACATCGTCGCGATTTCCGGCATCGAATCCTTGAGCATTTCCGACACGGTTTGCGCAGTGGATGCGCCGGAACAGCTGCCGGTGATGACCGTGGACGAACCCACGATCAGCATGACGTTCCAGGTGAACAATTCCCCGTTCTGCGGCAAGGAAGGCAAGTTCATGACCAGCCGCCAGATCCGCGAGCGCCTGATGCGTGAAGTGCTGCATAACGTCGCGCTCAAGGTCGAGGAAACCGAAGACCCCGACAAGTTCAAGGTCTCCGGCCGCGGCGAACTGCATCTTTCGGTGCTGATCGAAACCATGCGCCGCGAAGGCTACGAACTGGCCGTCTCGCGTCCGGAAGTGATCCTCAAGCAAGTCGACGGCGAGACTCACGAGCCGTACGAGCAGCTTGTCGTCGACATGGAAGAACAATTCCAGGGCGGCGTCATGGAACGCCTCGGCCAGCGCCGTGGCCAGCTCAAGAACATGGAGCCGGACGGGCGCGGGCGTGTGCGCCTGGAATACGTCATTCCGGCGCGTGGCCTGATCGGCTTCCAGACCGAATTCCGTACCGTGACAGCCGGCACCGGTCTGCTGTTTCACGTGTTCGATCATTACGCCGCACGCGCCGAAGGCACCATCGCCAAGCGCCAGAACGGCGTGATGATTTCCAATGGCACCGGCATGGCCCCGGCGTATTCGCTGGTGTCCTTGCAGGAACGCGGACGTCTGTTGATCGACGAAGGTGCGGAAATCTACGAAGGCCAGCTCGTCGGCATTCACGCCAAGGACAACGACCTGACCGTCAACGCACTGCGCGCCAAGCAGCTCACGAATATTCGTGCCGCCGGCAAGGATGAAAACGTCCAGCTCACGCCGCCGGTGCGGATGTCGCTGGAGCAGGCGCTCGAGTTCATCGAAGACGACGAACTCGTCGAAGTCACGCCGAAAGCGATTCGCCTGCGCAAGAAACACCTCACCGAAAACGATCGCAAACGCGCGTCGCGGCAGGCGGCATAACCACCGGTTTGTGCCGGCGCCCACCCGGCCTTGAATTCAGACAACCGGCGCACCAGATAGCTGGAACGCACCGAGCCGGTGCGCGTTGAATTCCTTAACGGGATTTCAACTTTTGGCCGCGGCGGCTGGCGCATCATGCGTCGTCGCTGGGCGGCATCTCACGCCCGGGATCGGCAAATCGTTCTAGGTCAGACGCCGTCCGCGTTGACGGCCCTCAGGTGCGTAAATGTTTATTCATTCCGGCTTGCTGCGCAGCCGTCAGATCTTGCGCAGTACCTTCGCAATCCTTCTCGCGCTTTGTGTTTCGCCCGCGGTCTTTGCCGATGCTCCGGCGCGACCGGCGACTTGGGCCGCGGCCGTTGCCGGCGTCGAAGGCCTGGGCAACTTGTTCCAGGTTTCGCCCGATCTGTATCGCTCGCGGCAGCCTACAGCGCAGGCACTGAAGAATATTCTTGCGCAGCATCCGTTCACTGACGGCGCGCAACCCATTCGCACCGTGGTCGCATTGCGCGTCGAAGACGGCGGCGACGCCGCGGTGCTCGGCAAATCCGCTGCCGTGCATTACGAATGGCTCAAATTCAGCCCGTTCAGCCCGACTGACCAGGACGTGCTCGCGTTCCTGCGCATCGTCACCGACAAGGCTTCGCAGCCCGTGCTCGTGCACTGCGCGCAGGGTTCCGACCGCACCGGCATGATGGTCGCTATCTATCGCATCGTCGTGCAGGGCTGGAGCAAGGACGACGCGCTGAAAGAAATGGTCGAAGGTGGCTACGGCTTCCATCCGTTCTTTCAGGATCTCGTCCGCTACGTGCGCAAGCTCGACGTCGATGCACTGAAAACGCAACTGGCACAAGCCGGCCCGTGGCAGAACGCGACGAGCGCGATCGCCGAGAACACAGCGGGCGCGTCGAGGGGTACGAAGACCACAGCTGCAGCACGCTGACCGAGGTTGCTAAGCTCGCCGGCGCGAGATGCGCTTCAACGCATCTCGCGTCAAGTCCCGGCGAGCCCCCCGCGCTTGCGCACGATCAGCATCGCAATCTCCAGCGACTGCTCGTAGTTCAGGCGCGGATCGACAGTGGATTTGTAGGCCCGCGCGAGATCGGTTTCGGTCAGATCGCGCGCGCCGCCAAGGCATTCCGTGACGTTCTCGCCGGTGAGCTCCAGGTGCGCGCCGCCCAGGCGTGTGCCGCACGCGGCGTGGATGTCGAAAGCGCGGTCGAGCTCGCCGCGAATCGCCTCGAAGCGGCGCGTTTTCACGCCGTTGCCTAGCGTCTCGCCGTTGCCGTGCATCGGATCGCAGCACCACAACACGCGCTTGCCTTCGGCCTTGACGGCATTGAGATGCTGCGGCAGTTCCGCATCGATTTTCCCAGCGCCCATGCGCGTGATCACCGTCAGGCGGCCGGCCTCGTTATCCGGATTCAACGCATCGATCACGCGCAGCAGCTGATCCGGCTTCACGCCCGGCCCGACCTTCACCCCGATCGGATTGCGGATGCCGCGGCAATATTCGATGTGGGCGCCGTCGAGCTGCGCAGTGCGCATGCCGATCCAGGGGAAATGCGTGGCCAAATTGAACCAGCCCCACTGGCGCGGCACCTGCCGCGTTTGCGCCTGTTCATAGTGCAGCAGCAGCGCTTCGTGCGAGGTATAGAAATCCACTTTGCCGAAACTGCCGATCGGACCGGCCAGCGTCTCCATGAAACGCACGGAATCGCCGATCGACTCGACCATGCGCCGGTATTCGTCCTGCAGCGGCGAATGGTCGACCCAGGCCAGATCCCAGTATTCCGGATGATGCAGATCGGCAAAGCCGCCGTCGATCAGTGCGCGCGTGAAATTCATGGTCAGCGCCGACTTCGAATGCGCTTCGACGAGGCGCTGCGGATCGGGCCGGCGTGCTGCCGCGGTGAATTCCGGCGCGTTGACGATATCGCCGCGATAACTCGGCAGCGTTTCACCGGCGCGTGTTTCCGTATCCGTCGAGCGTGGCTTCGCGTACTGTCCGGCGAAGCGGCCGACGCGCACCACCGGCAGCTTCAGGCCATGCACGAGCACAAGGCTCATCTGCAGCAGCACTTTGAGCCGATTCGAAATGATCGTCGAATTGCAGTCGGCAAAACTTTCCGCACAGTCGCCGCCCTGCAACAGGAAGCAGCGACCTTCGGCGGCGTCCGCCAGCCTGCGCTGCAGGTTCAGCACTTCGAGCGAAGTGACCAGCGGCGGCAATGAGTGCAGTTGGGCGAGTGCAGCCGCCAATGCGCTAGCGTCCGGATAGGTCGGCTGCTGCACCGCCGGCTTACGCTGCCACGAATCGGGCGTCCAGTTCAGCGCCTCACGGACGGGCTTGAGATTGCGCGGGTCGGCGTTCATCTGCTCACTTTTGCTGCGCTGCGGCATCTCATGATGCCACAACGCGTCGCGGACGCAAATGGACGTCTAAATTTCCCTTGGGCTCAGCGCCGCCGAAATCCGGCCCATACCGAGCCGGCACCGAGCAGCACATAGCAGATCAGCGTCCAGCCAGGCATCGACAAGCCGAGGAACGTCCAGGTGATCTGCGCGCAATCGGCCTCGCCGGTGAATACCATTTTCAGCGTTTTGCTCAGCGGAAAATTCTGCACCATGTAGTTCCAGCCAGGAGCGCAACCGGCCAGCGGATCCGGCGGCTGGTGCTGCACCCAGATGTGACGAGCCGCGATACCCACGCCGATACAGGCCGCCAGCAACAGCAGAATCGCGTAGATGCGCCGTCCAACGGCGCGCGGGTTGTGGATGGCACCAGCCAGAAAGAACAACGCCATGAAGATGAACACGATGCGCTGGAAGATGCACAGCGGACACGGCTCGATGCCGAGCTGCAACTGCACGAACAACGCGTAAGCGTACAGCGCAGCGCAGACCAGGAAACCGCTTAGGTACTGCGCGCGAAACGTCCAGCCAAATGGGTTGAGCATGCGCTCCTCGGCGTCAGGCAATCCGGTTTAGGACCACGCATTGTAGGTGACGTTCCCTGATCGTAGAAAGCAAACGGCCCCGGCAGTCGCCCGCCGAGGCCGTACTCAATCTGCTGTGCAGTCGCTTATTCCGCGGCTGCGTCGCCTTCCGCGCGCGGGCGGTCGACGAGTTCGACATATGCCATCGGCGCGTTGTCGCCGGCGCGCATGCCGCACTTGAGGATGCGCAGATAGCCGCCCTTGCGCTCGCGGTAGCGCGGGCCGAGCTCGACGAACAGCTTGCCAACGGCGACCTTGTCGCGCAGGCGCGCGAACGCGAGACGGCGGTTGGCGACGCTGTCGGCCTTGGCCAACGTGATCAGCGGCTCGGCAACACGGCGCAGTTCCTTCGCTTTCGGCAGCGTGGTGCGGATCAGCTCATGCTTGATCAACGACGCCGCCATGTTCTTGAACATGGCCTTGCGGTGGCTCGATGTGCGGCTGAGCTGGCGGCCGGAATTCATGTGACGCATAAATAAGCTCCTTCGTATAACTTTATAATTGTAGCGTTTTTTGCGGACGATTCCGAAAAAACGTGAACTCTTGGTTCAACGGTACTGTTTTAGTACCGGTAAATCTCAATGCATTTGCATACCGTGCTGCAGACCGGCCGGTGGCCAGTTCTCCAGCTTCATGCCGAGCGACAGGTTGCGCTGCGCCAGCACGTCTTTGATCTCGGTCAGTGATTTCTTGCCGAGATTCGGCGTCTTCAGCAGTTCGACTTCAGTGCGCTGCACGAGATCGCCGATGTAGTAGATGCTCTCGGCCTTCAAGCAGTTCGCCGAACGCACGGTCAATTCCAGGTCGTCGATCGGGCGCAGCAGCACCGGATCCACGCCGGACTTCTCGGCCTTGGTATCGGCGCTCTCGCGGCGCGTGAAATCGCCGAACACCGTGAGCTGATCCATGAGGATCTCGGCCGACTTGCGCACCGCTTCCTCGGCGTCGATCGTGCCGTTCGTCTCGATGTCGAGAATCAGCTTGTCCAGATCGGTGCGCTGTTCGACACGCGCGCTATCGACTTCATACGCGACGCGACGCACCGGGCAGAACGACGCATCGAGCTGCAGACGACCGATCGGGCGGCTTTCCTCGTCCGGACGGCGGCGCGCCGTAGCCGGCACGTAGCCGACGCCACGCGCGATCTTGATGCGCATGTTCAGCGCGATGTCTTTGGTCAGGTGGCAAAGCACGTGCTCGGGATTGACGATCTCGACGTTATGATCGACTTTGATGTCGCCGGCCGTGACCACGCCCTTGCCTTTCTTCGACAAGGTGACCGTGGTTTCGTCGAGGTTGTGCAGACGGATCGCGACGTCCTTGAAGTTCAGCAGGACTTCGATGACGTCTTCCTGCAGGCCTTCCAGCGTCGTGTATTCGTGCAGCACGCCATCGATTTCGACTTCGGTGACTGCCGCGCCCGGAATCGACGAGAGCAGCACGCGGCGCAGCGCGTTGCCAAGGGTGTGACCAAAACCACGTTCGAGCGGCTCGACGACGACGCGGGCGCGGTTAGCGCCGGTACGTTCAACATGCAGGCCGCGGGGGCGCAGGATGGTAGTAGGCGAATTTGCCATGAACTACACTCTCCAATAAGGATAAAAGTATAAATTTTTCAAAATCGCCGGCACGTATGTGCCGGCATTGCAATGCCCGGTCGGGGCATCGATTCCACTTGGGGCGGAATCAGCGGCTGCCGGTGTACGCGCTCGAAAGCAGGCCTACACCAAAGCAATCCGCTCGCCTGTTACTTGCTGTACAGTTCGACGATCAGGCTTTCGTTGATGTCGCTCGGCAAATCCGAACGCTCAGGCAGAGCCTTCACGCTGCCGGCGAATTTCTTCGCATCGACTTCGATCCACGCCGGTGCGAGGTCCATCTCCTGCGAGAGGTTCAACGCCTCGGTGACGCGCAGTTGCGCGCGCGACTTCTCGACGATGGCGATCTGATCGCCAGCCTTGACCTGATACGACGGCAGGTTGACTTTCTTGCCGTTGACTTCGATCGCCTTGTGCGACACCAACTGGCGTGCCTGCGCGCGTGTGACCGCGAAGCCCATGCGATAGACGATGTTGTCCAAGCGCGCTTCGAGCATGCGCAGCAGGTTCTCACCGGTATTGCCCTTGAGCTTCGACGCCTTGCCGTAGTAGTTGCTGAACTGGCGCTCGAGCACGCCGTAGATGCGCTTGACCTTCTGCTTTTCACGCAGCTGCACCGCGTAATCGGACAGACGCCCTTTCTTCGCCGCGGAAGCACCGTGCTGGCCGGGCTTCTGCTCCAGCTTGCATTTGGAGTCGATCGCGCGCGCCGGGCTCTTGAGGCTCAGATCCGCGCCTTCACGGCGCGACAGCTTGAGTTTCGGACCAATATAACGTGCCATGATTTAGACCCTGCGACGCTTCGGCGGACGGCAGCCATTGTGCGGAATCGGCGTGACGTCGATGATGTTGGTGACCTTGATGCCGAGCGCATTCAGCGAACGCACAGCGGACTCGCGACCCGGACCCGGGCCCTTGATGCGCACTTCAACGGTTTTTACACCGTATTCCTGCGCCGCACGACCAGCCTTTTCGGCGGCAACTTGCGCCGCGAACGGAGTGGACTTGCGCGAACCACGGAAACCGGCGCCGCCGGCAGTCGCCCACGACAGTGCATTGCCCTGACGATCGGTGATCGTCACGACGGTATTGTTGAAAGAAGCCTGCACGTGCACGACGCCATCGGTGACGACGCGCTTGGCTTTCTTCTTGGTCTTGGCAGCAACGACCGGTTTATTCATGAGTCAGGGGTTCCGGAAAAATACTTCGGTGGATCGGGTTAACCAGATTTCTTGATCGCGCGGCGCGGACCCTTGCGGGTACGGGCGTTCGTGCGCGTGCGCTGACCGCGCACCGGCAGGCCGCGGCGATGACGCAGGCCGCGATACGTGCCGAGGTCGATCAGACGTTTGATCGCGATGCCGTTTTCACGGCGCAGATCGCCTTCGACCGTGAGCTTGGCAATTTCGGAGCGAAGCTTTTCGACTTCGGCTTCGGTCAGCGACTTGATCTTCGTCGCCGGATTTACGCCCGCCGCCACGCAGATCTGCTTCGAACGGGCCCGGCCCACGCCGAAAATGCTCTGCAAGCCGATCACGACATGCTTTTGTACTGGCAGGTTGACACCCGCAATGCGCGCCATCTTTAAGTCTCCAAAACACGCTGTGCGCCAAAAAAGCGCAGTGAACTGCAAATTATATACCGAATTGTCCGAAACTTGTAGTCCAAATCCCGGAATTCAACCTCTTTTACCGCCTCAGCGCGTACCACCGCTGCGGCCGTAACCTTTCAGATTCGCTTTCTTGAGCAGGCTTTCGTACTGGTGTGAGACCAGATGCGCCTGCACCTGCGCGGTGAAATCCATCACCACCACGACCACGATCAGCAGCGAGGTGCCACCAAAGTAGAACGGCACATGCCAGCTCTGGTTCATCATCGTCGGAATCAGGCACACACCGACCAGATACAGCGCGCCGGCGCCGGTCAGGCGCGTCAGCACGGCATCGATGTACTCCGCGGTGGCGCGGCCCGGACGGATGCCTGGAATCAGCGCGCCCGATTTTTTCAGATTGTCCGCCGTCTCGTTCGAGTTGAACACCAATGCCGTGTAGAAGAACGCGAACACGATGATCAGCACGGCGTAGAGCAACTCGTACAGCGGTTCGCCGGGCGACAGCGCCGCGGTGACCTGCTGCAGCCAGCGTACGTCCGTACCGCTGGCGAACCAGGATGATGCCGTAGCCGGGAACATGATCAGGCTCGAGGCGAATATCGCCGGAATGACGCCGGACATGTTCAGCTTGAGCGGCAGATGCGAACTCTGGTTCATGTATGCGCGCGCGCCACCCTGGCGGCGGGCATAGTTGACCGTGATGCGCCGTTGGCCGCGCTCGACGAAGACCACGATGGCGGTGACACCGAGCACGATCAGCAGCACGGCCAGCACGCGCAGCGGGCTCAGTTCGCC
>Ga0070666_10000787_pt1 | contig 19222 bp, 13 predicted proteins | sample KBSS23metaG_FD_64677 | JGI IMG/M metagenome (GOLD analysis project Ga0070666, IMG submission 64677) | Switchgrass rhizosphere microbial communities from Kellogg Biological Station, Michigan, USA - KBS S2-3 metaG | ecosystem: Host-associated > Plants > Roots > Rhizosphere > Soil ... | reverse complement strand
GCGGCGACCGTTTCGGCGGTGGCGATCGCTTCGGCGGCGGTGGCGACCGGTTTGGCGGCGGCGGCGGCGGGCGCTTCGGTGGCGGCGGTGGTCGCGACCGGGACTCGGGCCCCTCGGGACCGATGGTCGAAGGCAAGGTCAAGTTCTTCAACGACCAGAAGGGCTTTGGCTTCGTCATGCCGGACTCGGGTTCCGGCGACGTCTATGTGCATGCCAGCGCGCTGCGGCGCTCAGGGGTGCAGGTTCTGGAGCCGGAACAGCGTATCCGCTATTCCACGCGCCAAGGCCAAAAGGGCGTCGAAGTCGACCGCGTCGAAGTCATTTAAGCCCTTCTTCGCAATCGGTTTTTCACTAGTTTGCACGGTTTCGCGCCGTGCAACCCCGTGCCGCACGGTTAATTTGCGCCGGTAACTTGAATTTCGCACCTGCGAACATATATAGCGTCGATCTATATCGGTCCTATATAGGTAACGCAGGGCGGGATGGACGTACGTACGATTTGCTTGGGCATTCTGACTCGCGGTGACGCCACCGGTTACGAGATCAAAAAGCTGTTCGAGGACGACGGCTACCAGCACTTCGTCGAAGCGAGTTTCGGCTCAATCTACCCGGCCCTGAACCGGCTGACCGAAGAGGGCTATGTCTCGGTCCGCTCGGAGGCGCAGGAGAAGCGTCCGGACCGCAAGGTCTATTCGATCACCCAGACCGGCCGCAGCCAATTCCTGGCCTCGCTGCTCAAGCCCCTGCCCGAAGACCGCCACCGCTCACCCTTCGTTTTCGCCATGCTTTTCGCCGATCTGTTGCCGCAAAGCCGCGTCACCGGAATGGTCGATGCCTATATCAGCCAGGTCGAACAGAAGCTGGCGCATCTGAACGCACACCACAGCGCATCCAAGCCGGAAGGGGACCAGTTCGTCAGCGGTTTCGGGCGCGCCGTATATGTCGCCATCCTGGATTACCTCCGCACCCATCGCGCGGAGATCGAAACAAAACAAGCCGCCGAAGCGGCCGAATAACGGAAGAACGAGAGCATGTTCAGGCAAATCGGAGAAACCCTGAGCCGGCTGTATGACACGGTCATGCCGGGTTTCTGGCTGCGCTTGAAGCCGGCCTACCAGTGGGCCGGGGCCATCGCGCTGCTGGTCGTTCTGTGGGTCGCCAGCGGGGCGTTCACCGGCCAGGCCAAGCCGGCCGACGACGCCGATGTGAAGGCGACATCCAACAAGACCGTCGTGCGGGTAATGCTGATGACCGCCGCAAAGCGCGATGCGACCATCACGGTGCGCGGCCGCACCCAGGCGAAGAACGAGGTGGACGTGCGCGCCGAGGTCGAGGGCGTGGTCCAGGCGATCCGCTTCGACAAGGGCGCCCGCGTGAACAAGGGCGACGTGCTCTGCGAGATCAAGCTGAACGACCGCGGCGCCAAGGTGCAACAGGCGCAGGCGCTGGTAGCGCAAACCCTGAAGGATCTCCAGGTGGCGCAGGATCTGTTCAAGCAGGGCTTCCGCTCCAAGACCCAGCTTGCAGCGGCGCAATCGGCCTACGCCCAGGCGCAGGCGGTGCTCGCGACCATGAACGTCGCGCTCGGCAATACCCGCATCCGTGCGCCGTTCGCCGGCATCGTGGACGACCGCTATGTCAACGTCGGCGACTACATGCGGCCGGGGGACAAGTGCGAGATGGTGATCGCGCCGGAGCCGTTCCTGGCGATCGGCACGATTTCCGAGCATGAGGTCGGCCAGGTCCGTGTCGGCGACACCGCGACGGTCTCGCTGGTCACGGGCGACAAGATCGAGGGCAAGGTGACATTCGTCGCCGACCGCGCCGATCCGACAACCCGAACGTTCAAGGTCGAGGTCACGCTGCCCAATCCGGATGCCAAGCTGCGCGACGGCGTCAGTGCCGACATCCACATTCCGGTGCGCGAGATCAATGCCCAGCACATTTCGTCCGGCATCCTGGTGCTGGACGACAACGGTGCGGTCGGCGTGCGCATCGTCGAGAACGGCGTGGTGCGCTTCATGCCGGTGCAGATCCTGTCCGACGGACCCGACGGCATGTGGGTGTCCGGTCTTCCCGACCGGGTGCAAGTCATCACGGTCGGCCAGCAATTCGTGACGAATGGCGAGCACGTCGACACGGTCCCCGATAAAGGCGGAGCAGCAACATGACAGCAATCGTTGAATGGGCTGTCCGCAACACGCGGCTCGTGATCGCGCTCATCGCGGTCTCGATCATCAGCGGCATCATGGCGTTCAACGCCATCCCGAAAGAAGCGCAGCCGGATATCCCGTTCCCGATGCTGATGGTGCAGGTTACCTATCCCGGCATCAGCCCCGAGGATAGCGAACGCCTGCTGGTCAAGCCGCTCGAGACCAATCTGCGCTCGATCGAGGGCATCAAGACGATGACCGCCCGCGCCTACCAGGGCGTGGCGATCGTGATGCTGGAGTTCGACGTCAACTTCAACAAGCAGAAGGCGCTGGAAGACGTCCGCGCCCAGGTCGACGCGGCGCGCTCGCGCCTGCCGCAGGACGCAAACCCACCGCTGGTGCGCGAGTTCAACTCCAGCCTGTTCCCGGTGATCACCGTGGGCCTGTCGGGCAATGTGCCGGAACGCACGCTGCTGAAACTGGCCCGCGACCTGGCCGACGACATCAAGGCGATCCCGAGCGTGCTCGACGCCACGCTGTCGGGCGATCGCCCGGAACAGCTCGAAATCGTGATCGACCCGGCCAAGCTCGAGGCCTATGGCATCTCGCAGAGCGAGATGTTCAACGCGATCTCGCAGAACAACCGCCTGATCGCCGCGGGCTCGCTCGACAGCGGCCACGGCAGCTTCCAGGTGAAGGTGCCGGGCGTCATCGAGACCGGCCAGGACGTGCTGAACCTGCCGATCCGCTCGACCGCCGACGCGACCGTCACCCTGAAGGACATCGCAGATGTGCGGCGCACCTTCTACGACCGGACGAGCTTTGCGCGCATCGACGGCAAGCCCTCCATCGCCATCGACGTGACCAAGCGCATCGGCGCGAACATCATCGCGACCAACGCGCAGGTGCGGGAGATCGTCGACAAGGCGGCCAAGGCCTGGCCGGCCGGCGTCCACCTGAACTACATGTTCGACGAGTCGACGGACATCCGCGACCAGCTCACCTCGCTGACCGACTCCATCGTGCTGGCCATCATCCTGGTGATGATCATCGTGGTGGCGGCGCTCGGCCTGCGCTCGGGCCTATTGGTGGGCGCGGCGATCCCGACGTCGTTCCTGATGGCGTTCTTCGTGCTGAACGGCGTCGGCTACACGCTGAACTTCATGATCATGTTCGCCCTGCTGCTGGCAGTGGGCATCCTGGTCGACGGCGCGATCATCGTGGTCGAGTACGCCGACCGCAAAATGACCGAAGGCCACAAGCCCAAGCAGGCGTTTGCCGAAGCCGGCCTGCGCATGTTCTGGCCGGTGGTTTCGGCGACTGCAACCATGATCGGCGCCTTCCTGCCGATGCTGCTGTGGCCGGGCATTCCCGGCAAGTTCATGAGCTTCTTCCCGATCACGCTGATCGTCGTGCTGTCGGCGGCGATGATCGTGGCACTGGTCTTCATGCCGGTGCTTGGCGGCATGCTCGGCAAAGCGCCGGAGCGAGACGAGGAGCATGAACGCGCCATCGAGGCATCGGAGACCGGCGACTGGCATGACATCCCTGGCATCACCGGCTGGTACGCGCGCCTGGCGGCGCGACTCACCGAGATTCCGGGACGCACCATCGCCGCCGGCATCGGCCTTGCGTTCCTGGTGATCCTGTCTGTCGTCTTCTTCGGGCGCGGCGTCGAGTTCTTCGTCGACACCGACAACAGCTTTGCAAACGTGCTGATCTCGGCCCGCGGCAACCTGTCGGCCGGCGAAAAGCGCGACATCGTGGCGAGCGTCGAGCGCATCGTGGAAGGCGTGCCCGGCATCAAGCAGATCTATGCCAGCGCCGGCGGACAGGTGAACACCAACAACCGCGACGGTGGCGTGCCGGTGGACAACATCGGACGCCTCGCGGTTGAACTGAAAGACTATCGTGAGCGGCGTCCCGGCAAGGAGATCATCGCCGAAATTCGCAGGCTGACGGCGCATCTCGCCGGCGTGAAGGTCGAAGTGCGCATGCCGCAGAACGGCCCGCCGACCGGCAAGGACGTTATGATCGACGTCTCGTCCGACGACTACCAGGATCTCGCCGCCGTGACCGCGGCGGTGCGTGCCCATATGGGCTCACTGAAGGAGCTGGTGGACGTCGAAGACACGCGTCCGCTGCCTGGCATCGAGTGGGACCTGGATGTCAATCGCGAGGCGGCGAACCGCTTTGGCGTGTCGACCCAGGCAATCGGCACCGCGGTGCAACTCGTCACCAACGGCATCCTGGTGGGCAAGTACCGCCCTGACGACGCGAACGACGAAGTCGATATCCGCGTCCGTTACCCGGCGTCGCAGCGCGGCATCCACGCGCTCGACGACCTGCGCGTGGCGGTCCCCGGCCTGCCCGGCCAGCCGGCCCAGATGGTGCCGCTGTCGACCTTCGTGACGGTGAAGCCGGCGCAGCAGGTTAACTCGATCGAGCGCGTGGATGCGCATCGCGTCTATCACGTGCGCGCCAACCTGGACAAAGCAACCGGCATCCTGCCGAGCGCAGAGGTGGCGACTCTGAAGAAGTGGATTGCGGCGCAGAACTTCCCGCACGAGGTGCGCGTCAGCTTCAAGGGCGCCGATGAGCAACAGAACGAATCCGGCAGCTTCCTCGTGGTCGCCGGATTCCTGGCGCTGTTCCTGATCGCGATCGTGCTTCTGGCGCTGTTCAACAGCTTCTACCATGCGGGCCTGATCCTGATGGCGGTCATTCTCGCCATGATCGGCGCCCTGCTGGGCATGGTCGTGATGGGCCAGACCTTCTCGCTGATCATGACCGGCACCGGCATGCTGGCGCTGGCGGGCATCGTGGTGAACCACAACATCGTGCTGATCGACACGTTCCACCGATTGCTCGAGTCCGGCATGGACCCGATCGAGGCTGTGATCCGTTCGAGCGCGCAGCGTCTGCGTCCGGTGTTCCTGACCACGATCACGGCCATCGGCGGCCTGCTGCCGATGATGTTCGCGGTCGAGATCGACTTCGCGAGCCGCCAGGTGACGCTCGGTGGTCCGAACGCGGGAATGTGGGTGCAGCTCTCGACGGCCATCGTGTTCGGCCTGGCGTTCTCCAAGATGATCACGCTGGGCGTGGTGCCGGCGATGCTGGCGGCGCCCTATCGCATCCGGGCATGGCGCGCGCGCCGCGCCGGTGCGCCGGCGGCGGCCCCGCAGGGCGCGCTGAACGGCTGGCGTGGTGTCGAACCGTCGAGCCAGCCGGCGGAATAGCTAGTCGGCGGCAACCGGCGTGGCGCGTGTCGCCACGCCGGGCTGCACGTCCGGATCTTCCTCGACGGCCTTGAGAATTTCCATCGCTTCGGCGGCCTGCTTCTGCTTGTTCCACATCGCGGCGTAGTGGCCGTTCTGCATCACGAGATCGCCATGGCGGCCGCGCTCGACGATCTCGCCGTGGTCCAGCACCAGGATTTCGTCGGCGTCGATCACGGTCGAGAGGCGATGGGCGATGACCAGCGAGGTGCGGCCCTGGCTGACTTCGGCCAGCGCCCCCTGGATCTCCCGCTCGGTGTGCGTGTCCAGCGCCGAGGTCGCTTCGTCCAGCAGCAGGATCGGCGGGTTTTTGAGGATCGTGCGGGCGATAGCGACGCGCTGCTTCTCGCCCCCAGAGAGCTTCAAGCCGCGCTCGCCGACCATCGCGTCATAGCCGAGCGGCAGTTCCTTGATGAACTTGTCGATCTGGGCGTGGCGGGCTGCGTCCTTGATCTCCGCTTCGGTGGCGCCGATGCGGCCGTAGGCGATGTTGTACTTGACCGTGTCGTTGAAGAGCACGGTGTCCTGCGGGACGATGCCGATGACCTTGCGCAAAGACGCCTGGGTTACGTCGCGGATGTCCTGGCCGTCGATCGTCACGCTGCCCGACTTGATATCGTAGAAGCGGTAGAGGATGCGCGAGATCGTGGACTTGCCGGCCCCGGATGGGCCGACCACGGCGACCGTCTTCCCGGCGGGCACCGTGAAGCTGATGCCCTTCAGGACCGTACGCGCCGGTTCGTAGGCGAAAACCACGTTGTCGAAGCGTATCTCGCCACCGGCAACGAGGATGTCCATTGCGCCGGGCTTGTCCTTCACCTCTTCCGGCTGGTTCAGCAGGCGGAACATCGCGTCCATGTCGACGAGCGATTGCGTGATCTCACGATAGGCCGTGCCGAGGAAATTCAACGGCTGCTGGAGCGCGATGAGGTAGCCGGTCGCCATGGTCAGGTCACCGACCGTGAAATGGCCCTTCTGCATGATGCCCACAGCGGTCAGAACCAGCACGGCACCGAGGCCGAGCGACATGATGATTGCCTGGCCGAGGTTCAGGATCGTGAGCGAGGTCGTCGCCTGAATGGAAGCCTTGGTGTAGCGCTCCATCGAAAGGTCGAAGCGGCGGGATTCGTGATCCTCGTTGTTGAAATACTTGACGGTTTCGTAGTTGAGCAGGCTGTCGACCGCCTTGGTATTGGCGTCCTGGTCGGACTGGTTCATGTCGCGGCGGAACTGGATGCGCCAGCGGGTAATCGCGAAGGTGAACCAGGTGTAGAGCACGACCATGATCACAGTCGCGGCGGCGAACCACACGTTGAACAGGATCAGAAAGATCGCGCTGGTGATCGTGAGTTCCAGCACCGTCGGAAAGGTGTTGAAGAACGCGATCGAGAGAAGCGTGTCGATGCCCTTGGTGCCGCGCTCGATCACCCGCGACAGGCCGCCGGTCTTGCGCTCCAGATGAAAGCGCAGCGAAAGGCGATGGACATGCGCGAACGTGGAGACGGCGACCTCGCGCATGGCGTGGTACTGCACCTTGGCGAAGATGCCGTCGCGCAGCTGGGCAAAGCCGGAGATCATGATGCGGGCGATGACCTGCGCCACGATCACGCCCATCACCGCGGCGAATATCTGCATGGTCGGATTGTGGTCGAGGCTGTCGACCAGCTTGCCGTTCAGGAACGGGACCGCGGCATTGGCGACCTTGGCGAGCACGAGGCAGCCGAGCGAGATGACGACGCGTGTCCGCAGGTCCGTGCGGTTCTTAGGCCAAAGATACGGCATGAGCGCCCAAAGCGGACGCAGGGACGGGGCGCCGTCACCTTCTTCGACCGGATGCGCCATCTAGTGACCCATGTTCCCGCCGCCGAAGACCAGGAAACCGGCGACAAGGGCGATGACCGCGATGGCGACGATGATCAGGAACGCGCGCAACGGATGACCTTTCGTGAGCGAATCTGTTTAGAAACTGCGCCCGTTCCGTGCAACCCTTGAGATCACATGGACAACAAGACTCCTGCCATTTGCGTATTTTGCGGCTCCTCCCACGGGACGAAACCGGCCTATGCACAGGCTGCGGTCCGCCTTGGGACCCTGATAGGCGAACGCGGCTTCGCCATGGTGTTCGGCGGCGGCAATGTCGGCCTGATGGGCGAAACCTCGCGGGCGGCCCGTGCCGCAGGTGCGAAGGTGCTGGGCATCATCCCCGCCTTCCTGCGCCGGCGGGAGGTCTCGCTGGAGGGCGCCAACGACGTGATGGTGCCGGACATGCAAATCCGCAAGCAGCGGATGATCGACGAGTCGGACGCGTTCGTGATCCTGCCCGGCGGGCTGGGCACGCTGGACGAGCTGTTCGAGGTGATCTCCATCGCGCAATTGCGCGAGCACGACAAGCCGATCGTGATCGTGAACACCGACGACTTCTACGCGCCGCTGTGGCTGATGCTCTCGCGGGTAGTGCGCGAAGGGTTCGCGATGCGCAACGTCGAGAACCTGTATCACGTCGTGAAGACGCCCGAGCAGGCGATCGAACTGATCGAGAAGCTACTCGGCCACGCGCCGCGATAGCAGCGGGATCCGGCCCTCGAGACTGACCAGCATCAGCGCGCTCCAGATGCAGCCGAAGGCGACGATGTTCGTCTGGGTGAACGGTTCGTGCAGGATCAGTGTCGCGACCAGCAGCGTGATGGTCGGCGACAGGTATTGCAGGAAGCCGAGCGTGGTCAGGCGCAGGCGGCGGGCGCCGGCGGCGAACATCACCAGCGGCAAGGCGGTGAGCGGGCCGGTGAAGATCAAGAGCGCGTTGCGGGTGAGCGACGGCGCGGGGAAGGCGCCACTGCCGTTCAACGCCCAGAGCGTGACAAGCACGGCGGCGACGGGCCACAGCAGCACGGTCTCGACCGTCAGGCCCTCCAGCGAGTCGACCGGCGTCATCTTCCGGACGTAGCCATAGAAGCCGAAGGTCAGCGCCAGCGCCGGCGCGACCCAGGGGACATGGCCGAGCGCGAAGGCCTGGACCACAACGGCGGCGGAGGCGAGCACCAGCGCGGCGATGCGGATAGGCGAAATCTTTTCACCCAGCAGCGTGACGCCGAGGCCGATGGAGACCAGCGGCGTCAGGTAGTATCCGAACGCGGCCTCCACCAGCTGGTGCGACGTCACCGTGTACATGAACAGCGTCCAGTTCGCGGTGATCAGCAGGCTGGACGCGGTCAGCGCGCCGAGCAGTTGGGGCGTGCGGAACACGGTGATGAAATGCAGCATGCGGCGGCGAAAGACGGTGACGATCACGCCGAACAGCGCACACCACAGGATACGGTGCGCCGTGATCTGCCAGGGCGAGACGTCCGCCAGCAATTGCCAGTAGAGCGGCACCAATCCCCAGACGAAATACGCGCCGCCGGCGAGCAGGATGCCCTGCCCTTCGTGGTGCTGTTCCGGCGGTTGGTCAGCGTTGGCCACTTCCACTCCGTGTCATGGCCCGCGACTGCGGGCCACCCAGTTGAAATCTGCACCGGTGGTGCAGAACTCTCCTTACTCTCCTCGTCACCATGGTGAAGACGTCACCTGGGTGGCCCGCAGTCGCGCGCCATGACACTTATAGGTGGAAGGAGAAATTACATCTCATCGAAACGCGCAACCGCTATGCACGGGCGCCGTCGCGGAAGAGTTTGTAGCAAATCGAGTCCGTCAGCGCCTCGAAGGAGGCGTCGACCAGGTTCGGCGAGACGCCGACGGTCGACCAGCGATTGCCTTTGCCGTCCGCACTTTCCACCATCACGCGGGTCACGGCCTCCGTGCCGCTCGTGAGGATACGCACCTTGTAATCCACGAGGCGCAGGTCGGCGAGAACGGCGGAGTACTTCCCCAGATCCTTGCGCAGCGCGGCGTCGAGCGCGTTCACCGGTCCGTTGCCCTCCGCAACGCTGTGGAAATCGACGCCGCCAACCTTGAGACGCACGGTTGCTTCCGACACGGTGACCAGTTCGCCGCGCGCGTTGTGGCGGCGCTCGACCAGCACGCGGAAGCTTTCCACATTGAAGTAATCCGGGACCTGCCCGAGCGCGCGGCGGGCGAGCAACTCGAACGAGGCTTCGGCGCCGTCATAGGCATAGCCGAGGAATTCGCGCTGCTTCACCTCTTCCAGCAGGCGCGAGACACGCTCGTCCTTGGCGTCGATGTCGATGCCGGCTTCGGCGAGGCGGGCCATCAGGTTGGAGCGGCCCGACTGGTCCGACACCGGGATGATGCGCTTGTTGCCGACGGATTCCGGCGGCACGTGCTCGTAGGTGCGCGGGTCTTTCGCGACGGCCGACGAGTGCAGGCCACCCTTGTGCGCGAAGGCCGAGGGGCCGACATAGGGCGCGTGACGGTCGGGCGCGCGGTTGAGGATTTCATCCAGCAAGCGCGAGACCGAGGTGAGGCGCGCCAAGGCTTCCGTCGTGATGCCGGTTTCGAAGCGCGGCGCGAATTGCGCCTTCAGCATCAGGTTCGGAATTACCGTGCAGAGATTGGCGTTGCCGCAGCGTTCGCCGAGGCCGTTGAGCGTGCCCTGGATCTGGCGCGCACCGGCGTCGACGGCGGCGAGCGAGACGGCGACGGCCTGGCCGGTGTCGTTGTGGGCGTGGATGCCGAGCGCCGCGGCGGGCAGCTTGTCCTTCACCGCGGCGACGATGTTGTAGACCTCGTCGGGCATGGTGCCGCCATTGGTGTCGCAAAGGACCAGCCATTTGGCGCCGGCATCGTGCGCCGCCTTGATGCATTGCATCGCATAGTCCGGGTTTGCCTTGTAGCCGTCGAAGAAATGTTCGGCGTCGAACAGCGGCTCGCGGCCCTTCGCGACGACGGCGGCGACGGATTCCGCGATGTTGCCGATATTATCCGTGTACGGAATATCGAGGGCGACGCGGACCTGGAAGTCCCAGGTCTTGCCGACCAGGCAGATTGATTCCGCCTGCGCGTCCAGAACCTGCGCGAGGGCGGGATCGTTGGCGGCGCTGCGCCCCGCCCGCTTGGTCATGCCGAAGGCGGTGAAGCGCGCGGTTTTCAGCGGCGGGCGCTCGGCGAAGAACGCGGTGTCGGTCGGGTTGGCGCCGGGCCAGCCGCCCTCGATGTAATCCAGCCCGAGGCCGTCGAGGGCGAGCGCGATCTGGCGCTTGTCCTCGACCGAGAAGTCGACGCCCGTCGTCTGCGCGCCGTCGCGCAGGGTGGTGTCGAACAGGACGATGCGTTCGCGGGTCATCGCGGCGTTCCCAGAGCAGACCCCAGCCGGCGTCCGTGGGAAGGAGCGCCACCAGTTGCGCGTCGTAGTCGGCCAGGTTCAGGCCGGCGCGCTTCAGGCTGTCGATGAAAGCGCTGAACCGATCGAGTTTGCGCTCCAGCAGGGCCGTCTGGCCGAGCAGAGTCTTGCAGTAAGCTTGGTAGCCGGCGGTGCGCAGCCCGTGGCGGTAGGCGTTGCGGTTGCCTTGGCGCGCCCCGGGACGGTTTTTCTTGCGCGGTGAGCGGGTTGGCGAGACTTCGGCAAGATAATTGTTCGCCGGAATTTTGGTGGGGGGCCCCCCTGCGGACCGGGCGCGCGCCCTCGGCCGCCGGGCACGGGCGGCTGCGAGGATCGGACTGTTGACCGGCTGGAACATAACAAGAACAAATAGGATGGTTCGCGCGAGATTGCAAGGGAGCCGGATCAACCCCACTACAAAATTTCACGCGGAAGCGCGGAGGCGCGGAGGACCCCATCCCTCCCCACATCCCGTCATCACCCGGTCGCGCTTTTTTGCGCGATCCGGGTGACCCAATTTGGCAGCCCACCAAAAATGGATCGCCCGCGTGAAGCGGGCGATGACGATTTGGTTTGGTCACGCGGAGGCGCGGAGACGCGGAGGGACAATCTTCTCCGCGTCTCCGCGCCTCCGCGTGAGTCACTGGCGCGCAGACGCGCGCCTGCTGGGTGGCCGGCTCGGAGGCCGGCCATGGTGAAGGGGGAGGGGTCATCGCTTGATCTCCCAAGTGGTGCCTTGGGCGCTGTCCTTGAGGACGACGCCCTGCGCCAGCAACTCGTCGCGGATGCGGTCGGCTTCCCTGAAGTTCTTCGCCTGCCGCGCGGCGATGCGGTGTTGAATCAAGGTTTCAATGTAAGCCTGCCCGACGTCGCCCGTCAGGCTTGGGTCCTTGAGATTGTTCTGCACGTTCGAGAAACCGAGCAGGCCCAGGCCGCCGGCGAGTTCGTGCCTGGTGCCCGCATGCAGCGCGGCGATGGCGGCGGGCGTGTTGAGGTCGTCGCTGAGGGCTTCGAGGAAGGCGGCGCCGATCGGTGGATCGGCGAGCGGCTCGGTGACCGCATACCACTTCTCCAACGTCTTCCAGCTTTCGGTCATGCCGGCGACGGTCCAGTCCATCGGCTGGCGGTAGTGCGTGCGCAGCATGTTGAAGCGCAGCACCTCGCCCGGCCAGTCCTGGAGCAGCTCGTTGATGGTGACGAAGTTGCCGAGGGACTTCGACATCTTCTCGCCTTCGACGTTCAGGAAACCGTTGTGCATCCAATAGCGTGCGAGCGGGTGATCGTGATGCGCGCCTTCGGACTGCGCGATCTCGTTCTCGTGGTGCGGGAAGACCAGGTCGATGCCGCCGCCATGGATGTCGATGGTCTCGCCGCCCTCTTCGAACCTGAATGAGGCCTCGATCATCGCGGAGCATTCGAGATGCCAGCCGGGCCGGCCGTAGCCCCACGGGCTGTCCCAGCCGGGCTGATCGGGGCTCGATGGTTTCCACAGGACGAAATCCATCGGGTCCTCCTTGTACGGAGCGACGTCGATGCGGGCGCCGGCGATCATGTCGTCGAGGCTGCGGCGCGCGAGCTTGCCGTAGTCGGCCTTCTTCTTCACCCGGAAGAGGACATGGCCTTCGGCGGCATAGGCGTAACCTTCCGCGATCAGGGTCTGCGTCATCGCGATCATTCCAGCCACGTGTTCGGTGGCGCGCGGCATATGGGTCGGCTCCAGGCAGCCGAGCGCCATCACGTCCTGACGATAGACGCTGTAGGTCGCCTCGGTGATCTCACGCAGCACGTCGAGGATCGGGACGTTGCGCTTGTCCTGCGCGGCACGCTCGGCGGCGCGCGCGTTGATCTTGTCGTCGATGTCCGTGATGTTGCGGACATAGGTGACGTGGCCCGCACCATAGGTGTGACGCAGCAGGCGGAACAGCACGTCGAACACGATCGCCGGACGGCCGTTGCCGATATGGGCGTAGTCGTAAACCGTCGGGCCGCAGACATACATCCGCACATTGTTCGCATCGAGCGGGACGAACGCCTCCTTCGTGCGGGAGAGCGTGTTGTAGAGGCGGATGGTCATGGCACTTCTTCTTACAGTGATTTGAGGGGCATTTCCCCTTCGCTGTCATGGCCCGCAACAGCGGGCCATCCAGTTGGAGAGCCGCTGCGAAGGTTGTGCGTCCCGCGAACCTTGCCGGTGGTGCAGACGTCACCTGGATGGCCCGCTGTTGCGGGCCATGACAATTTTAGGGATTAGGGGCAGGCAAAAGGAGGGTGTCGCGGCGTCAGCCGCAAATAAGCGTCGCGCAAATGATCGGGCGGACGAAGGTCACACCGGCTTCCTCTTTGGTGAGGCGTCACTAGCAGCTTTTTTTCCGCCGGTCCATTCTGTCGCCGGGCGGCACAAATCAAGAGGGGATCATGGGGTTCGGCGAGGCGATCAGGACCTGTTTTCGCAAATATGTGACGTTCCGCGGGCGGGCCCGGCGGTCGGAGTATTGGTACTTCTATCTGTTCACGATCCTGGGCGGGCTGGCCGCCGGCATCCTGGACGCGATCGTGGGCGGCGCGACGGGCGCGACCGAGTCGTTCCGCAACACGACCGGCCCGTTCGCGGCGATCCTGAACCTGGCGCTGCTGCTGCCGTCGATCGCGGTCACGGTGCGGCGGCTGCACGACCGCAACCATTCGGGCTGGGTGTTCGGCGGCTTCTTCATCTATCTCGCGGTGGCGGTGGCGGCGTTCATCGGCATCCTGGGCACGGTCAGCGCCCCCAACGCGCAAAGCAATCCCGTCGCCGTGATCCTGGGCATCGTGCTGATCCTGGGCGGCGTCGGCTATGCGATCTTCATCCTGGTACAGCTGATCCTGAACGGCACGGCGGGCGACAACAGGTTCGGTACCGACCCGAAGGGACCGAACGTGGAAGTGTTCTCATAATCACACTTCCCTGAAGTAACTGCCGCTTTATGCGGGCGATGACGGACTCTTTTAGAGAAAAGCTAAGCAGTTTCGCCGTTCAACCGTGCGAGGGCGCGGGCGCGGCCGATGAGCGGGAGGAGCTTCTTCAGCTCCGGGCCGTCGCCGCGGCCGGTGAGGGCTTCGCGCAAGGGATGGAAGAGCGCGCGGCCCTTGGCGCCGGTGGCTGCGGCGACCGCCTTGGTCAGCGTGCCCCAGGTGGTTTCGTCCCAGGGTTCGGGCGGGAGCAGCGCCGCGGCCTTCGCGATCAGCGCGGCGTCTTCGATCACGGGCGTGACGGGGCCGTTGATGATGTGCGCCCAGGTTTCGGTGTCGGATAGTCTTGTGAGGTTCGGTTTCACGGCGTCCCAGAACGCGGCATCGCCGGGGATGCGGCCGGCCACGGCGCCGTAGGGCAGCATGTGGAGCAGCTTGCCGTTGAGGATGACGAGCTCATCGGGATCGAACTTGGCCAGCGCGCGGCCGAACTTCGCGAAGTCGAATTCGTTCGCGAGCGTGTCGAGGCTGGCGTGCGGCTCGATGGCGTCAGAGGTGCCGATCTTGGCGAGATAGGAGACGAGCGTCATCGGCTCGATGCCGGCGTCACGCAGGGCGCGCAGCGAAAGGGAGCCGAGGCGCTTGGACAGCTTCTCGCCGGTCGGCGCGATGAACAGCGCGTAGTGCGCAAAGGTGGGCGGCGCGGCCTCGAGTGCCTCGAACAGCTCGATCTGCGAGGCGGTGTTGGTGACGTGATCTTCGCCGCGGATGATGTGGGTGATGCCGAACGCGATGTCATCGACCACAGACGGCAGCGTGTAGAGGTAGCTGCCGTCCTCGCGGATCAGGACGGGATCGGACTGGGTGGCGGTGTCGATCTCGACCGGGCCGCGGATGGCGTCGGTCCAGCGCACGGTCCTGTGGCTGAGCTTGAAGCGCCAATGGGGTTTGCGGCCCTCGGCTTCGAGGCGGGCGCGGTCTTCGGCGGTGAGGTTGAGCGCGGCACGGTCGTAGACCGGCGGCTTGTGGTGCGCGGCGGCGCGCTTGCGGCGGCGTTCGAGCTCGTCGGCGGTTTCGTAGGCGGGATAGAGGCGGCCGCAGGCTTTCAGGCGCTCGGCGGCGGCGTGATAGATCGCGGTGCGGTCGGTCGAGCGCGCGAAGATGTCGTGCGCGATGCCGAGCCAGGCGAGGTCTTCGATGGCGGCGGTCTCGTATTCGCGGGTGGAGCGCGTGGGATCGGTGTCGTCGATGCGCAGCATGAACTTGCCGCCGGTCTTCTTCGCGAACAACGCATTGAGCACGGACGCGCGGCCGTTGCCCGCCTGGAGATAACCGGTGGGCGAGGGAGCGACGCGGACGACGGTGGTCATCCGTCTACATAACGCCCCGCCCGGTGCGGGGGGAGAGGGAAAAACCGCGCGGTGCGCTATAATAGGACGGGCGAACCGGCGCGGGGGCGACGATGCACAGGCGATTCATTGCGGGCCTGTTCTGGGCAGCCATGTTGCCCAGCACGCAGGCGATGGCGGAGCGACCGCCTGCGGATGTCTGCACGGCCGAGCTGGGGCGCTACAGCGCCGATGAACAGATCAGCAGTTGCACCATCGACATACAGTCGGGCGTGCTGAGCGCGGAGAATCTCGCGATTGCCTACCATAACCGCGCCCTCGCCTACGAGGACAAGCGTGACTACGACAGCGCTCTCTCGGATCTCAATCAGGCGATCGCGCTCGACCCGCAATACGCAAGAGCTTATGACGGCCGGGGCAACGTCTACGCGGACAAGGATGATTACGACCACGCCATCGCCGACTTCAACCAGGCGATCGCGCTGGATCCGCGGGACCCGTTTCCCTACAACAACCGCGGCACCGTCTATAACGAGATGGGCGCCTACACCCATACGGACACCTATTTCTGGCGGGCCGTGGTCGACTTCAACAAGGCGATCGAACTGGAGCCTCAGATCCCCGAGCCGTACAACAATCGCGGCCTCGCCTATGCCCAGCTGCACCAATACGATCTCGCCATTGCCGATTTCGGCCAGGCGATAACGCTCGCGCCGCAATTCGCCAAGCCGCACAAGAATCGCGCCGATGCCTTTCAGCACAAGGGCGACTATGACAGCGCCATCGCCGACGACGATCAGGCGATCGCCTTGAACCCGCGTTTCGCGGATGCCTATTTCGATCGCGGCAAGGCGCACGCCAACAAAGGCGACTACGACCTGGCGATCCCTGACTACACCCAGGCCATCGCGCTGGACCCGCGCCATGCCCAGGCGTACTACCATCGCGGCATCGCTTACGTGAACAAGAACGACAACGATCGCGCCCTTGCCGACGAGGATGCGGCGATCCGGCTCAATCCCAATCTCGCGCTGGCGTACTATTTCCGGGCGACCATCTATCGTGACAAGGGCGATTACGACCGCGCCCTCGCCGACATCGATGAATACATTCGCCTGGCTCCGTCAGACCCTGACGGTCCGACCGAGCGGGCCGGGATCGTCGCGGCCAAGAGGGGTCATTCCAACTGATCGACGCTTAGATCATCTCCGCGAGAATGGCTCTTTTACGATCTTTCCGCGCTTCACGCTAAGCGAACGAGCCGCGTCATGGTGCAGAATGGCCCACTGCGGCTGACCGTCGGTCGTTGAGAACGATACCACGTGATAACCGGGTCAGATCGATCTCATTCAGTCGGCCCAAGGGTACGATTTCGACAACCTTGGTCTTCAGCAGTTTCGCGAAGGCTGATGGCCATTTTGCTTCTTCGCTCCAGCTCCCCGCGATGATCGAGCGTGGGCCTTCAATGCGCCAGAGGAGTGCAGAGTGTTGTGGTTAGTAGTCGCGCGCATCGCGGAAGGCATTGGTGATGGGGTAGCGGCGGTCGCGGCCGAAGTTGCGGGCGCTGATCTTCACGCCGGGCGGGGCCTGGCGGCGCTTGTATTCGCTCACATAGAGGAGCTGCTCGATGCGCTTGACCGTGGCGGGGTGGTAGCCCTTGGCGCAGGTGTCTTCGAAGGTCATCTCGTTCTCGACCAGGCATTCCAGGATGCCGTCGAGGATCTCGTAGGGCGGGAGAGAGTCCTCGTCCTTCTGGTTCTCGCGCAGCTCGGCGCTCGGCGCCTTGGTGATGATGCGCTCGGGGATCACCCTGCCCTGTGGGCCGAGGCTGCCGCGCGGATGGTTTTCGTTGCGCCACTTCGCGAGGCGGAAGACCTCCATCTTGTAGACATCTTTCAGCACGTTGTAGCCGCCGCACATGTCGCCATAGAGCGTGGCGTAGCCGACGCTCATCTCGGACTTGTTGCCGGTGGTGAGCACCATGGGGCCGAACTTGTTGGAGATCGCCATCAGGATCACGCCGCGGGCGCGGGACTGAATGTTCTCTTCGGTGGTGTCGGCGCGCTTGTTGGAGAAGGTGGGCGCCAGCGCGTTGCCGAAGGCTTCGACCACGCCTTCTATCGCGACGGTGTCGTAGCTGACGCCCAGCAGAGCGGAACATTCGGCGGCATCGTAGAGACTGTCGCCCGACGTGTACTTGCTGGGCAGCATTACGCAGCGCACGCGGTCGGGGCCGAGCGCGTCGACCGCGACGGCGGCGCTGAGCGCGCTGTCGATGCCGCCGGACATGCCGAGCACCACGCCGGGAAAGCGGTTCTTGTTCACGTAATCGCGCAGGCCCAGCATCATGGCGTGATAGACTTGGCTGCTGCGGTCCTCCTCGGGCGCGCGTTCGCCGCGGGCGCAGACCCAATCGCCGCCGACGCCGCGCGTCCATTCGGTGACAACCACCTTCTCCTCCCACGCGGGAAGCGAGACCGGGATCGACTTGTCGGCGTTGGCGACGAAGGAGGCGCCGTCGAACACCAGTTCGTCCTGGCCGCCGACCTGGTTGAGATAGATGAGCGGCAGCTTGCTCTCGGTGACGCGCGCGGCGATCAGGTTGAGGCGGACGTCTTCCTTGCCGGCCTCGAACGGCGAGCCATTGGGGACCAGCAGGATTTCGCCGCCGGTCTCGGTCAGGCACTCGACGACGTCGGGCGTCCAGATGTCCTCGCAGATCGGCACGCCGACGCGAAGCCCACGGATGTTGAACGGACCGGGCATCGGGCCGGGGACGAAGACGCGCTTCTCGTCGAACACGCCGTAGTTGGGCAGATCGACCTTGAAGGTCTTGGCGGCGACGGCGCCGCCGTCGAGCAGCAGGAAGGCGTTGTAGAGCTTGTCGTGTTCAACCCAGGGCGAGCCGACCAGCACGGCGGGGCCGCCGTCGGCGGTGTCCTTTGCGAACTTTTCGATGGCTTCCATGGCGTCGGCCTGGAGCGCGGGCTTGAGGACGAGGTCTTCGGGCGGATAGCCGACGATGTAGAGCTCAGGGAACAGGATGACGTCGGCATGCTGCGCCGCGGCTTCGGCACGCGCGGCGCGCGCCCTGGTCAGGTTGCCGTGGATGTCGCCCATGACGGGATTGAGCTGGGCGAGCGCGATGCGGAACGTCTTGGGCGTCATGGGAGGGGTTTAGCGCGGTGCGGTGTTGGGCGAAACCCAAACATTCTCCCTCGCCCCCACGCAGTGGGGGAGAGGGCGGGGTGAGGGGGTGCTGGGCGTGGAGCGCAAAGCTATGAGCGTTGTATCAGCAGTGAGGAAGATGAATGCGCGACGTTATTGACGGCACCGCCCCCTCACCCTGCCCTCTCCCCCGCTCAAGCGGGGGCGAGGGTAAGATTTTGTCAGCGCGCGGCGGCGATGGCGGTGTAGGGGTCGGCAACGGCGCTGGCGCGGTCGGAGGCGTCTTCGATGGCGAGGGCGGTGGCGAGCGCGAGGCGGGCTTCTTCCGGCTTGACCAGCGTGGTGATCCCGTCGCGCACGTTGCGAACGAAGCTGTGCACGGACTCGCCGAGCGGATCACCCAGTTCCAGAGGGTTCAGGCTGCGCGGCGTGGTGTTGCGGATCTTGCGGGTGACGAAGTCGATCTCGATCACGCCGTCCTCGTACTCGGCACGCATGCCGCGGCGGCGGGCGTCGGAGATGCGGCTGGTTTCCAGATGCGCAACCGTGCCGTTGGCGAAGGTGACGGAGGCGTGGACTTCATCGGGCAGCGACGAGTGCAGGCGCTTGGCGCGGGCTTCGATGTCGAATACCTCACCCGGGATCAATTGATGCACGAGATCGAGGTCGTGGATCATCAGGTCGAGCACGACCGAGACGTCGGCGCTTCGGCCGGTCCACGGCCCCATGCGCCAGCACGATACCTCCAGCGGCACCGCTTTGTGGTCCAGCAGGCCGGTGCCGGCGAAGACGAACCGCTCCTGGTGGCCGACGGTCAGCACGAGGTTGGTGGAGCGGGCGAGCGCGATCAGCGCGTCGGCTTCTTCGACCGAGGTGGCGATCGGCTTTTCGACCAGCACATGCGCACCGGCGTTGAGGAAGGCGCGCACGATCTCGGCATGGGTCTGGGCCGGTGTGCAGATGGAGACGAGGTCGACCTTGCCCAGAAGCTCGCGCCAGTCGGCGACGGCGTGGCAGCCATGGGTCGCGAGCGACGCCTTGCGCACG
>Ga0070666_10000786_pt1 | contig 19228 bp, 12 predicted proteins | sample KBSS23metaG_FD_64677 | JGI IMG/M metagenome (GOLD analysis project Ga0070666, IMG submission 64677) | Switchgrass rhizosphere microbial communities from Kellogg Biological Station, Michigan, USA - KBS S2-3 metaG | ecosystem: Host-associated > Plants > Roots > Rhizosphere > Soil ... | reverse complement strand
GATGCCCGTTGGCGCTACATGACCCATCAGAGCAGGTCCAGAACAAAAATCCATCACTGCACCAGCCCAAGGTTGCTGCTCGGGCTGGTCAGAGTTTCCGGGCCTTTTGGTTATGGCGTAGAATAATGCAAAGACGAATCGTTGAATTTTCAAATCGGTTAGCGCCACTCTAAGCGTAATTGCCACAGAACTGGCCGTTCTCGAAGCCATTAGAGTTCCTCCATCGGATCGAAAGCGGCCATCGTTCATGTGGCACTGATCGTTCTCGCAATCGGTATGCTGGCTCGGTGGGGAAAAATCCACGCTGTATTGTTTATCGTCGCGGTCGTCGTAGCTTCCCGGTTACGGCACCCGGCTCGCCAGAAAGCCTGATCAGATAAAAGTGGGAATTCCGGTTCTATTGAAGTAGAATTCCGTTTCCTTTCTTGAGTTGTCCCATGTGAGGTAAGCCGCGCGGACACGCGCCCTCTACTCCAAATACGCTCCGGCCTCCGAATTGCACAAGCGGGACCGTCCAGCTAGGAGTATGAACCATGACGTTTTTACGACGCGCTTTTCCGCTCATGACGGCTGTCTGTCTGGCGGTGGGCGTACTCGCCGCGCAGCCCGTGCCGGCACGGCAATACACCACCATTGACGTGCCCGGCTCCATTAATACCATAGCCTCCGGCATAAATTCCCAAGGTGATATCGTCGGCACCTTTGGAGATTCCGCAGGGCACGGCCACGGTTACTTGCTGCACGACGGAGCCTTCACCACAATTGATTTTCCGGGCTCGTTCTCCACCGCAGCCAACGGCATCAACTCCCAGGGCGACATCGTGGGACAATACTTTGATTCCTCCTTCAACACCCACGGATTCCTGCTGCGCAAGGGAGTGTTTACCACCGTCGACATTCCCAGCTTCCCGTTTTTCTTTGTGAACGCTGTTTCGGGCATTAATGATCAAGGCGACATGGTCATCGATGGCGGCCTGCTGCGCGGAGGCGTGTTCACCACGATCATGCTGCCCGATTCAATTCAGACCGCGCCAGGTGTAACCCGCATCGCCCAGGGCAAGGGCATCAACGCACAAGGTGATATTGTTGGCAGCTATTCGGTGTTTCTAAATACGAACGGCTTAGAGCTAAGCAGGGGAGCCTTCAACTCCATCATCCCGCCTCCCGGCTTTGCTCTGGACGCCACGTTGATCTCTGCCGATGGCATCAACGGTTCGGGCGACATAGTCGGCTGGGTGCTGGACGGAATCGGACAACACGGCCAAGGCTTCCTGCTGAGCGGAGGCATGTTCAGGTCCATTGACGTTCCGGGCGCATCCGAGACCATTGGAGTCCCGGCGGGAACGCTGGCGCACGGGATTAACAGCCGTCGTGACATCGTTGGTGAGTACTCGGACGGTCTCGGCCGCCATCACGGATTTGTGAGCCGTTAGCCGAGCAACGCAACCGGACCGGCACATCGCTGTTTCAGAATACGAATTTCATGGCGAGCTGAACGACACGGTAGTCGCCTAGTGTCAATCCGCCGTTGGCGCTGATGTCGCAAGTAATCTGTCCGAAGTTCGCAGAGTTGAGCGGAACCAGATTGCCGAAATTCGTGCCGGAGAGGGGGCTGGAAATACTCGGCACGCAGGCATTCAAGTGATTGGGGAGATTGAAGGCTTCCGCCCGCACCTGCAATGTCTGTCTTTCGTGGATGGCGAAGTTCCGCGATACCGCGACGTTCAGTTGGAAAAGGCCCGGCCCTTTCAGGTTGTTATAGCCCAAATTGCCATAACTACCCAAGGCGGCCGGGGCGAACGCAGGAGCGGAATCCTTGATGGCGTTGTTAGCGGTGGTGACCAGCCAATGATCGATGCTCTGGTTGGCCGGATACGGGTTGCTCAGCAACAGATCGGGGGTCTGGTTGGGAGTGGTTGACAACGCGCGGTCCGTACCCGCCGTCACCGTGAAGAATTGCGCCGACTTAATCTCCAGGTTGGGGGCAAATTGCCAGTCGCTCGCCAGCATGCGGAGGAGCTTTCCGGAGAATTTGGGTGTGGTGGCTACCATGCTGAACTGGAACACGTGCCGGACATCCAGACCCAGACAGTTGCTTCGCCAAGCCCGCCGGTTGCCCGGGATGGAGTTCCCATTACCCGCGGTTGGATTTTGGAACCATTGATCGCTGATGCAGTGGCTCCAAGTGTAGTTGGCGAGCGCGTTGATTCCGCGGCTGAGCTGTTTCCGCGCCGACAGGTTCAATCCCTGATAGCTGGCGGTGCCGCCGTCGTCGACCAAACCGATGCCCGCATAGTATTGCCCCAGCAGCGGGTTTTGTATATAGAGCGGCCGGCGGATATTTGCGGGGGCGGTAGAGCAATTCGCGAAATTCTGCCCCACCACCGACGTGCCGCTCACGACTTGCAGCGTGCAGGCCCCGGTGCCCAGAAACAGCGACGGATTCGCGTTGCTCCCGCTCACCATGTGAATGGTATTGTTCCCGAGGTAGTTTGCGGAAAGCAGCCAGCTTTGACCCACTTGCTTCTGGATGCTCACGTTCCACTGGTTCATGTACGTCGGCTTGAAATCATTCAGCGGAGAGCTGACGTAGTTGCCCGCGGTTATAAAAGGAACGTTGGGGGCAGCGTAACCGAATCCGCTGCGCGACGCGAGAATCGCCAGCGGGTTTTGCCCGGCCGGCAGCAGCCCGCCGGCGCCGCCCGCGAAGTTGGCCCATGGGTTCGTCAGATTGGCTCCCGGCACGCTGATGGTGCTGCCGAAGGGCGCCCCGAATTGCTCCTGGCTTAACGACAGCATGCTCATCCTGTCTCCCAGCATCCCGTAGGCGGCACGGATGGTCATGCGGCCATTGCCCATCGGATCCCAAGCCAGGCCCACCCTCGGGAAAAACTTGTTCCACTTGGGGCAGTTGAAGGAGTTGCCGCACGCGTACTGCGGATCCCCGGAGAATACCAGCCCTGCCGGGGAGTTTTGATAGTAGCTGCTGCGCACGTTCTGCTTGAATAAGGCCGGATCGAAATGCAGCGCCTGATGCGAGGACTGCTGGTAGACCGCCGTGTACGGCTCCCAGCGTACGCCATAATTCAACGTCAGACGTGGGTTGACCTTCCAGGAATCCTGAATGTAGAGCGCCTGGTAAGTCTGCCTGCTGTAGAAACCATACAGCGTACCCTGGCTCCAGCCGTTGGCGGTGCTGGTACGGCCCAGCATGAAGTCCGCCAGCGGATTGCCGCTCACCCCGCCGTCGAAGGTAGCGAGGCCGCTGGCATTCACGCCGCCTCCCGACCAATAGTTCAGCTGCTGATGGTAGATGCTGCCACCAAAACCGATCTGGTGCGATCCCTTGACCCAGTTCACATCATCGCCAATCGACCACAGCGGACCGTTGTGTGACACGCCCGGCGCGGCGGCTCCGCCGCCGATCGTGAAGGACCCAGGTACTGAAACCGCGATGATGCTGCCTGCCAGCGGACTCACATTCGCCCCTAGATCCGCAAACGATTTGTAGCTATCGTTCAGCTTCACTATGTTGGTGCGATTGACACCCACGCGCAGCGAATTGACCACATTGGGATTCACCACCCAGGTTTCGCCCAAAGCAAATCCATAGTCCAAATCGTTAAAGCCATAGCTGCTGATGGAGAGTGGGTTCTTGCCGTCGTAAGTCGAACTCGTGTTCAACTTCGCGCCCAGAAAGCGTCCAAAAAAAGTATGCTGCGAGTTGATCTGATAGTCCACCTTCCCCACATATAGATCCTCATCCTGGTTGGCCACCAGCGCGAACGGCGTTCTCCCGTCGGGGGCCGTCGTCACCGGCATGGTCTTCATGATGTTCAACGCCACCGGGTTCAGAAGACTTGGCGAAATTTGGTTGCCGGCAGTAAATCCGAGTGATGCCGACAGCGGCGTCTTGATGGCACTGAAGTCACCTTGCGTCATCGCAACGGTCGGGATAAATGCGCTTTGTTGCGTGCCATCGGAACGCAGCGAGGTTCTCTGATATCCGCCGAAGAAGAACAACTTGTCTTTGCGAATCGGCCCGCCCACCGTACCGCCGAATTGGTTGCGCTTCAGCGTGTCTCGTGGCCGGTTCAGAGCGTTGTTGAAATAGTCGTTGGCGTTCAGGTTGCGGTTGCGCAGGAACTCAAACAAATCGCCATGAAACTGATTCGTGCCGGATTTCGTGATGGTATTCACCGTGGCGGTGGAATGGTACCCATACTGCGGAGGAATCGCGTTCCACTCCACTTTGAACTCTTGCACTGCATCCGGGAAAGGCAGCGGCAGGCTCAAGTTATTGTAGGGATCCTGGTGCACCACACCGTCCAGATTGTACGCCACGGCATCCGGAGTTCCGCCTGCTACGGTGACGACAACGGTGGGATAGTTCCTCACCGAGTTCAGCCCCGCCGTGCCTGGAAAATTCGCCATGCCCGCCAGGAAGATGAGCTGATGGACGTCGCGTCCGTTCAACGGCATTTCCATAATGCGCGCATTGTCCACCACCTGTCCGATCGAGTTCGTGCGCGTCTCCACCTGCAACGCTTGCGCTTCGACACTCACCTGCGTGCTAATGGAACCGATCTGTAAAGTGACGTCGACCGTCGGGCTGGTGCTGACTTGCAGTACGATACCGGTCTGTACGTATTTGTTGAAGCCGTCCTTGGTGACTTCGAACAGATACGGGCCGATCGGAAGATTCGGGAGCACGTAACCGCCGTCCGCTTGGCTGCTTGCCGTGCGGGTCGCGCCGGTAGCGGTTTGCGTCACCCTGATCGTTGCATCCGGTACGCTAGATCCACTGGCGTCACGGACGCTGCCGCTAATCTGCGCCGTCTGAGCAAACAATCCGACGGACGCGAAGCAAATACCCAGTACGATTTGACGAATCCCCACAGCATTTCCCCCTTTGCCGTTGTATGCCGATCAGCAGAGAAGCTATCACCCCGTTTGGCAGGTGTCAAGGAGGGGTACGGAAAATTATGGGGCACGAGCAGAGGCAGCTATTTCATGTGCCCAGCGTCTTTTTTCTTCTCGCGGAAGGTTTCGCTACTTGCCTACCATGTGTTGCAGGTCTTTGTTATTTTCCTGGCAGATGTATTCCATCAGTTCCCCGTCCAAGAGCATAGGCTGGATGGTGAACTTCCAGGGTTTTGTATAGGCCTGCGGATCGTCGATCGTGTGTTCGATTTCCAGATGTCCACGGTCGATCCGCCGGATGCGCTCGATGACGTGTAGCGATTCCGTGGTGGCGAGCCCGGCGGCGTCGATCCAGGACTTGCCGTTGAAGCCGACGGTATCCACCACCAGCGTATCCCCATCCCAGCGGCCGATGGAATCGCCGAGCCAAGTCGGATTCGGATCCTTGGGATGTGGGCGGCCATCCATAAAGATCTGTCTCCACACGTGCGCCCCACCCTCGTAAATGATGACGATGTATGCGGGGCTCTGTACGATGCGGAACGGAAACGGAGTCGTATTGGATCGGGGTACTCCGGGCGGGAGACAGAATCCTTCCGGATCGTCCTTCCCAATGCGAGCGCGACGTTGCTTTAACAAATCTGCAACCCAAGGCTGCATGGGAATGTCTTTCACAACGGAATCGGTATTGTTGTTGATTCGCAGAGCGTTGGGGGCCCAAGGGCCGGACAAGTCGGGTTTGCCGTCCGCCAGACGCGGCACGGGTCCGGCCGGAGGCCAACCCGGTTTGGGAATGAATCCCAAGACGGGCTGAGCGAAAACGTCCTCTTGGGCAACAGCGGGCACGGCGATCCACAACACGCCCAGGCAAACGGCGCATGCAAGGCGAATCCTATTCATAGACTGCCCTCGCGGGGTTACTCCTAGCAGGCGATTATACTCTCTTTGGTGCGCGGTACTGGCACGCGGATTGGTCGTCGATCGGGCGGCTCCACTCATGCTGGAGTCTCTCAGCGCTTCTGTGTAAGCAGGCCCGCCAATAGTTTTTTGACGTTAGGATCGCTGGGAAGCAGGCTGGTTAATTCCTGCGCGTATTTGATCGCAGAAGTCAGGTCTCCATTCTCACGCTCAAATGAAATTAATCCCGAGAGGATCTCGCGGTCCGCTGGGCGCCTCTGGTGAGCTTGCTCCAGGACGCGGATCGCTGGGCCGACTTTACCGCTGGATTGTAAAGCAACGGCGTAGACGTAGCTGTAGCGGGTGTTGTCCGGTTGTAGCGTCGCGGCCTTCGAAAATAACGTCAAGGCCTCAGGATAGTTTTTCTGGCGGACCTTCAAAAGACCAAGGGCATACACGGGTTCCGCTGCATTTGGCGCGGCAGCAATGGCTCTCAGCAGCAGTTGCTGTCCTTCATTCTCACGCTCTCCGGTGCGATATAGGTCGGCAAGATTCACCATGGCGGGAACGAATTTCGGGTCCAGCCGCAGTGCTGTTTGTAATTCGCGCTCGGCGTCTCCCGTGCGATTCATCTGAGCATAAAGCAGCGCCAGATTCATGTGGTTCTCAGGACGTTCGGCGGAGGCCAGCTCGGACTCAACCAGCTCAGCAATCGCCCGCTCCAATGCATTCTTCGGGAGGCCTTCCGACGCAAGCTGAGGCGAGGTTCCCGCGAGAAGGCGCGCGGCCTCAATCCGCACGGAGCGGGCCGAATCCGTAAGGGATGGCACGGCTAGAGGAATGCGCTGTTCCGGCGGTAGGGAAGCCATCGCTCGTACTGCTGCCATGCGCACCAAGGGATCTTTGTCGGTGACTCCGGCCCGCAGGGCTGAAACCGAAGCCGGGGTCAAGTATTCGGAAAGCAGAGACAATCCCGTGGCGCGCGCAATGCCCGGTTGGGAGACATCGGTGGCCAGTGCGGCCAGAGCTCTTTCCGCCCCTGCCAGTCCACGCCTGCCCGCGTCAATCGCCCCGGCAAATCCCGCCTCCTGCCGGCGGTTCGGTCCATACCACTGCGCAACCGCGTCAGAGGCCCACTTTGCTGGCTGGTCCTTATGGCACTGGTTGCAGGCGTTCGGTGTTCCATAAGCCGACGAGAAGTCGGGACGCGGAATGCGGAAGCTGTGGTCGCGCCGCACATCCACCACCATGTACGTCTTCTGAGGCATATGGCAGTTGGCGCAGACGGCGCCCGCGGACTGGGCCCTATGATGATGGTGTTGCGGGGTATTGAATTTCTCGGGCAAGTGACATCCTCCGCAAACAGAGTTGAGATAGGCGGAAGGCAGTTTGAGGCTATGAGGATTGTGACAGTCGGAACAGGTCACGCCCCGGCGATGCATCTTGCTTTGTAGGAACGAGCCATATTCGTAGTCTTCTTCAAGAATCTGCCCATCGGCATAATAGACTCCGTTGTCCAACAAACTGGGGACGTACGCATCGGCAAAGGGCTGCCCAGGCTGATGGTTATTGGTGATGGGATGACGGCGCGAATGACACGGCGCGCAGGTTTCCAATTCCGTCGGCGTTCGAGGCTGTCCCTTCCAGTGCAGTGTTTCTGGATTGGATTCCTGCAGAATCCAGGAACCACTGACAGGCTTCAGATGAACGACTAGCCCATTGTTATTGCCTTCCTTTTGAGATCCCTTACGCGCGCCTGCCCATGTCACATGATTCGAGCCGGGGCCATGACAGGATTCGCAGGAAACATTGATCTCCGACCAGGTAGTGTCATAGCTGTCCGCGGCCGGATTATAGTTTTTGCGCAGATTCGTTGAATGGCATTCGGCGCACATGTAGTTCCAGGTCTGGTTTCGCCCCGTCCAATGCAGCGGATTGTCAGGAGTCACCTTTTGGTTTGGATAGAGGTGAAACCATCGCTGGCCGCCTTGCTCTTTTGCGCGCGAATCCCAGGCCAGCGCCAGGCTCTGCAGACGGCCCTTGGGGAAGGAAACCAGGTACTGCTGAAGGGGGAAAAAACCAAACGCGTAGGCAAGATCGAAATGCTGCAGCTTTCCGTCCAAGCCTTCGGTGCGAACTGTGTACTTACCATCTTTCGCGGAGAACACAGATGTTACGCCGTTCTTCGAAAAGCGAACATCTCGGAAATCTCCCAGAACCGTATATTCATCCATTTTTTGCATTGCCAAGGCGTGATCGGAGCGCCGCCAAAGCTCAGCCTCCTTCGCATGGCATTGCGAGCAGCGTTCCGCGCCGATGTAGGCGGGAGGAGAAGTAGAGGCAACGGCTGTCTGCCCGCTGTTCGCCGGGTGGGAGACGCGCCACAGAATCGTGCCGGACAAGATCGCGATCGTGGCAACGGAAGCGACGATCATCAGGCCCAGCGGTCTGCCCGACTTCATCTGCCCGGCCTTATCTGATGGACCTGCCGCATTACTCAGGCGTCCCACACTAACAGCAATGTCAATCTTCCGACCAAGTTCTTCATTTTCGATTCAGCGTGACTCCGCCCGTGCTGAGATCGTAAACACCACCGACCACTTTGACCTTCCCCTCCTTGACGCGTGGCGCCAGGATGGGCTCCAGTCTCCGGAGCCTCTCGACGCCGATGGCCACGTTTTGGCGGATTGCGTTTTCCAAGGGGTCACCGGCAAGACCTTTGCTCTGTGCCACGGCAGGTCTAATGAGATCCACCAGGCCATTGATGGAGCCAGGCAGGGAATCTTTATCATTCAGGTGTTGGATGGCGGCTTTGACGGCTCCGCAACCGCTGTGTCCGAGAACCACGATGAGGGGCACGTTCAGCTCGGCCACCGCGTATTCGATGCTGCCCTTCACGCTGGCACCCGCGCCGTCAATGACATTGCCCGCTACCCGCACCACGAAGATATCGCCGACGCCGACATCGAACAGGATCTCCGGGGCGACGCGGGAATCGGCACAGCTGACGATCACGGCTTCGGGGAACTGCCCGTGCGCGAGGGATCGAAACTCCTGGGGGCTGCGCCGGGGGGTGAGCGGTTCACCGGTCGTAAAGCGGTGGTTGCCGGCGAGCAACTGGCGCAACGCTTCGTCTGCGTTCGCGGAACGCGAGCCTGCCGGTGGTTCCTCTTGGGATTCTGCCGCGTTCAACCGGGAACTGGCCGGGCTGAAACTGGCAGCACACGCGAGCATAACGAACTCACGGCGCGATGCTTTCCACCCCTGGTTCATCGACCCGCTCTCCTCGGTGATTCTAATGCGACCCGTTTGTCGCCTGCGTCAACGTCTCCAGCACGGGATCGCGCGGGCAATTGATGAGAACTCCAGTGAACGTGGTTCAAACTATTTTGACGCCCGTAATCAGGCGCGGCCTTCTTCGCGGGCCAGACGCCGGGCACTCTCAAAACCCGCAGTCGGAAGAAAAAAACGCGGGAGGATGTGTGGTGTCATCGCCTCCACATGGCGCAGAGTGCCGCCAGGTAGCTTTAGGCTACCGGGAAGGCCGATCCTTTACGGTACCGGCCGCTGGAATCAATGAAAGGGAAACAAATGCTGAACCGCAAATTCTTATGGTTACCGTTCATAGCAATAGCGGCGATGTCAGCCACTGCCCAGACCAAACCGAACATTCTTATCATCTGGGGCGACGACATCGGCCAGTTCAACGTTAGCACCTACAACATGGGCATGATGGGCTACAAGACGCCCAACATCGACCGCATCGGCAAGGAAGGAGCGGTCTTCACCGACTGGTACGGCCAGCAGAGCTGCACCGCCGGCCGCGCGGCGTTCATCACCGGACAATCGCCCATCCGCACGGGCCTCACCAAGGTCGGGCTGCCAGGTGCGCCTGAGGGCATGAAGAAAGAAGACCCGACGATTGCCACCATGCTCAAGGCCCAAGGCTACATGACCGGCCAATTCGGCAAGAACCACCTGGGTGACCGCGACGACATGCTGCCGACGAACCACGGCTTCGACGAGTTCTATGGCAACCTTTACCACCTGAACGCGGAGGAAGAGCCGGAAAATCCGGACTATCCCAAGGATCCGGAGTTCCGGAAGCGCTACGGCCCGCGCGGCGTCATTGAAAGCTATGCTGACGGCCGCATCAAGGATACCGGCCCACTGACCAGGAAGCGCATGGAGACGGTAGACGAAGAAGTCACCGCCAAGGCGCTCAACTTCATGGAGCGGGCCAAGAGTGCGAACAGGCCCTTCTTCGTGTGGTGGAATTCGACCCGCATGCACGTCTTCACCCACTTGAAGGCTGCATCGGCGGGCAAGACCGGCCTCGGCATCTACGCGGACGGCATGGTGGAGCATGATGCCATGGTGGGCCAGTTGCTCGACAAGTTGAAGGCACTGGGCATCGAAGACAACACCATCGTGATGTACTCCACCGATAACGGCTCGGAGTCCTTCTCCTGGCCTGACGGCGGTACCACGATGTTCCGCGGTGAGAAGGCCACGAATTGGGAAGGCGGCTACCGGGTTCCGGCGGTCATCCGTTGGCCCGGCGTCATCAAGCCGGGCACGGTGATCAACGAAGTTGCTGCACACGAGGACATGCTTCCAACTCTACTGGCCGCTGCCGGCGATACTACTGTCACCGCAGACCTGTTGAAGGGACAGAAAGTTGGTGACATGACGTACAAGGTCCACCTCGACGGCTACAATCTGCTCCCTTGTCTCAAAGGCCAGGGCGAATGGCCGCGTAAGGAGTTCCTCTACTGGACCGATGATGGAAGCGTCGCTGCACTCCGCTATGGAAATTGGAAAGTTACGTTCCTAAGGCAGGACGCGCACGGATTGAAGGTCTGGCAGGAGCCTTTTACAGCACTGCGGGCGCCGATGCTGACCAATCTGCGCATGGACCCCTTCGAAATCGCCCGTGACATCGGCATGGACTACGACCGCTGGTTCGCCGAACACATGTTTCTCTTCGCACCGGCGGCAGGTTATGTCGGGCAGTGGCTGCAAAGCTTCAAGGAGTACCCGCCCCGGCAGAAGCCCGGCAGTTTCAACCTCGACCGCGTGATGGAAGCGGTGACGAGCAACGCCGGCAAGCAGTGACACCGGCTCTCCGCAACATTCACCCCTACTCTTCAATTTGCCAGCGCGCCTTTTTGAGCGAGTTCCGCGCGGGCCCTGGCCGCTGCTACTTTCTCGCTGCCCGCCGGCTTGGTCTCAATGGTGATTTTGTCGATCTTGCCGGTGAATAGATAAGGCGCGGGAACGCCATAGTCCTCAACCACTGGCGTCTCTCCGTCTTCACCAGCATCGGTTCCCTCATCCGCCGAGAATATTCCGGCTTGCGTGCGTTCGATCCGTCCTTCGGCGACCTTTTGGCTGTTCACGGAAATCGTCCCCACGCCCCCCTTGCCCAGGCCGCCTCCGTCATAGGCGAACTCGTAGCGGATGATTGCCTTTCCCGCAGATAAAGGCGTCTTGGACGCAACAGTGAAGCGGTTTAATCCCAAAAAATTGTAGGTGTAGGTCGGTCTGCCATCCTTCAGGTACAGGCTCCAGCCGCCGAAGCGCCCCGCCTGGGCTAGGATCGCGCCTTTGGCGCCTCCCTTGGGGATTTCCACCTCTGCCGTGATCGTGTGGGAGACGTTCTTAACGTTGATGAAGACATTCTCGGACATCCCCGTCATTCCCTCAAAGATCGTCAAGGATGTACGCCCCCCCATGAGATCCGGCCTTCCGACAAGTGCGGCATTCAGGCGCTCAATGGAACGGTCGTCCACGGGAAGCACAGAGTATTTGACTGCTTCCGTCAGGAAGAGTTCCTGCATCTCCTTGAGCTTCGCCGGATTCTTCGCCGCCAGATCGTTGTCCAGGCTGAAGTCGGACCGGGCATCATATAGCTCCCAGGTGTCCTTATCCAGAGGCATCCGCGCCTTTGCTTCCCAGGGCGCTCTGTGAACCGTACCCGCCAGCCAGCCGTCGTGATAGATCGCGCGATTACCGAATATTTCGAAGTACTGGGTCAAGTGGCGGTCCTTCGCTTGCCGATCGCTGAACGTGTACAGCATGCTTACGCCTTCGATGGGAGATTGCGGCACGCCGTTTACCAGCTTCGGCTGCGGCACGCCTGCGGCCTCCAGGATCGTGGGGGCGATGTCAATCACGTGGTGCCATTGCGAGCGGACTTCGCCCTTGGCCTTAATCATCTTTGGCCAGTGGACTACCATTCCGTTGCGTGTTCCGCCGTAACTCGAAGCCACCTGCTTGGTCCACGTGAACGGCGTATCCCCCGCCACGGCCCAGCCCGCGGCGTAATGGCCGTAAGTAGTCGGGCCGCCCAGCTCGTCGTAATGTTTCAACACTTCCGCAACGCTTTCTGGCACTCCGTTGAAGTAGGTCATCTCATTGAAGAGGCCGTTCATGCCGCCCTCCGCGCTCGCGCCGTTGTCGCCAACGATGTAGAAGATCAGCGTGTTGTCGAGCTGCCCCATGTCGCCGATGGCGCTTACCAGCCGGCCGATCTCGGTATCCGTGTATTCGGCAAAGCCGGCAAACACCTCCATTTGGCGGCTGAACAGCTTCTTCTCGTCGGCTGTCAGCTTGTCCCAGTCCTTGATGGCTTCCGGCTTCGCCGCAAGCTTGGTGCCCGCAGGCACCACGCCCATCTTGATTTGACGGGCCAGCGTTTCTTCGCGCAGCTTGTCCCATCCCTGGTCGAACTTGCCCTTGTATTTGGCAATCCATTCCTTGGGCACATGGTGCGGCGCATGCGTAGCGCCCGGCGCGAAGTACATGAAGAAAGGCTTGTCGGGCGTAAGCGACTTGACCGATTGCATCCAATTGATCGCCTGGTTCGTCATGTCGGTCATGAAGTGGTAGTTCGCGTCATGGGGGACTTCGATCTTGGTCATGCCATCGTAGATGGCCGGCGCCCACTGATTGGTTTCTCCGCCCATGAAACCGTAGAATTTGTCAAAACCGCTGCGCGTCGGCCAGCGGTCGGTCGGCCCCGAGGGACTCACTTCCCACGCTGCCGTTTCGTGGTTCTTCCCGAACTGAGCGGTGGTGTAGCCGTTGTACCGCAGCGATACCGCGAGCGGAGCCACACTTTCGGGACGTTGCCCCGTCATCCCCTGAAACGCCGTCGAGGTCTCCATGATGGATCCCGTGTTGACCATATGGTGATTCCGCCCCGTAAGCAGCGCTGCCCGGGTAGGCGAGCACAGTGCGGTCGTGTGGAATTGGTTATAGCGCAGCCCGTTGTTGGACAGACGCTCCAGGGTCGGCATGTTCAGGGGGCCGCCGAAAGCGCCGGACTGGCCAAAACCCATGTCGTCGATCAGAACGATCAGCACGTTCGGAGCGCCGGCCGGCGCTTTGACCTCGAACCGCGGCGGCGGTGTGGCGTTGCGAACATCCAGTACGGTGCTGTGCGGAATTTGCGGTTCGTGGATAGGAAGGACCGTGCGATCGATTCCTGATTGCGTTGAGCTCTCCGGTCCAGTCTGCACTTGGCCGCAGCCAGCGAGCAAAATCATGCTAATGACGACACCGGCAGCGATCGTGGGCATAGTCCCTCGGCAGAACAGATGTCCATTTAGGGGCTTAGGATTCTTTTTGAATGCTCCAACTCCTCCGAGCCAAGAGGACCTGTGCTAGAATCCTTTCGAACCACGGATCATACTGGCGCTGGGAGCTGTACAAACCGGCCAAGCAATGATCAAGGAGGACGCCGATTATGGGTTCGACGAGACGCACCTTACTGGCAGCGGGCGCCGCGGCAGCAGCAACGGCCGCCTTCCCGCGCGTGTTTGCTCAACAGCCGGGCAAAGGAGGAACTGGCAAGTTTTACGAAAAAGGCTCAGTTCGCATCCACTATGAGGAGGCTGGATCCGGTTTCCCGCTGATGCTGCTTCCCGGCGGGGGATTGAACTCGACTATAGCTTTCTTCACCGGCAACTCGCCCTTCAACGCCATGGAGGAATTCAAGGGAGAGTATCGCTGCATCGCGGCGGACCTGCGTAACGCGCCCAGCGGGCAGTCCACTGGGCCTGTCGAGGTGGACCGGCCGTGGGAATCGTACGCCGACGATCACCTTGGCTTGATGGATCATCTGGGCATCGACAAGTTCATGGTGATGGGTTTCTGCATTGGCGGCCCCTTCATCTGGAGCCTCTTGAAGCGCGCGCCCAATCGGGTTGTCGCGGCTGTTCTGGCGCAGCCGGTGGGGTGGCGTCCGGAGATGCGCGACCCTAAATACCCGGGCGCGTTCTGGAACACCTGGGGTGCGACACTGACTGCCAAGCGGCCGGAGATCACGTTGGCGACGACCGACAAATTCGTGAACAAGATGTTCCTTAGCAATCCTGACTTCGTGTTCACTGTGTCGCGGGATTTCGTGCGCAGCTGCCAAAATCCGGTCCTGGTTTTGCCAGACGATGTTCCGGCTCATCCGTTAGACGTCGCGATGGAGTGCGCGATGCTCGCGCCGAAAGCGGAAGTGAGCATATTCCCCTGGAAGGAACCCAAAGAACGGATTCCCCTGGCGGTGCGCCAAATTCATTCCTTCCTGAAGGCGCATCGGCCCGCTTAGACGGTGGTGTCCCTGGAGAAGGCGAAGCGGCGTTAGTTCCCTGCGCAAGCAGTTTGTGATTTCAATGCGCGTTCCGCTCGAAACCAATCTTCTTCAGGTAACCCGTTGGGGCAACCTCTTGCTTCCCAGACAGCACGGGCGAGGGCGGCGATTTCATCTTGGGCGGGGGCCGGCTTAGAGCCGATGGCCGAGAGCGCTTCAAGCATTCGCTGAAGATGTTCCAACCTCGATTCCACACTGCTCCGTTCATCCTGCGTAAACTCGACGACTAAGGGAATCAAGCAGGAGGCTTTGGCGTATGATATTTTCGCGCGGCGGTGGCACTCTTCAGCAATAGGCCACGTGTCGGCAGACTGGAGCGCTTGGCGTGCGTCACGAGTGCCATGGTCCAGTTCGACGTTGATGAGTTGGACTAACTGTATTTCCGTCTTGATACGGAGCTCATCGAATTTGGAAAGTTCAGGCACACAAAACTCCTTGATGCGATGGAACGACATGGTTGTCTCTTGATAGGTATGACGCTCGACCGCGTTTTTTGGTTCGATTCGGTTCGGTGAAAACCTGTTAAATACTTGCACGCGCCGTGAAGATCACGCCCGAATTCGAAACGCACACAGCAAGTTTGGGTCCACAAGCGGGAGTCTTGACGAATCGCTGCCACTCAGCCATTTGCAACGCGGAATACGCCTCCGGCGCTTGCAAGATATTTCGCAGGGCCGTTTATGATTGGGGAGGGCGCGACCGTCGAGAGTTTGCCCGGCGTCGCCCGATAAAGTAGATCGCGATCAGCCCCGTTCCACCCAGGGTGAAAGAAACAGGCTCCGGCACACCTTGAGTGGGGCCGGGGCTGGAGCCACAGGCCGGGTTCGTCGACAAGCAACCTTGTATTAGGTTTTGGCCCGGGGTGGTTCCGAAGGAGAAGGTGGCGCTGGTTATCGTGGTAGCGGAGGTGACCCCTGCAATGTTGATGGTGAACGTAGCGGTCGTGAAGATAAAAGGATTATGCGCAGGGTTCCCGGCAATCGACGAGTTCGCATTGCTGTAAGTTGCTCCGGCGCCGGGGGAGCCAAGGATCAAACCCGCCGGCCCGATGAAGCCCAGTGCATCCAATTGCAGACCACCGGAAACATTATTGCGCAAGCCCCACCCGGTAGGCCCGGTGCTGCCGAACGAGTACTTGCCGCCTGAAAATACCGTAATCTGCTGGCCCGCACTCGAGGCCAACGTGCCACTGGTAGCTCCGTTGCTCAAAGTGAAACTGAGATCGCTCAAAAGCTGACTTACGTCGGTAGGATTGCTCCCCAGGTTGGTTAGCGTGATGTTCACGAAGCCAACTCCCATCGTAAACGACGCACTCGCGCTCACGGGTCCGCTGGTTGTACTGCCGGAGGGGGTGACGTAAACAGTCGTCACATTCGTCCCATAAGCTGCCATCGCAAAGATCATTGCGGGCAGCCCCACACGAAGTATCTTGCGCAAATTGCGCATTATCAATATCCTCAACCCGCCTCAACTACTTGACTAGGCGTTTCGAAACGATGGGAATCATACAAATCTTAGACAGCCTAAGTATGGAGTAAGGTAATAGGGAATACTAGTATCATTCTTGATTTCCTAGTACTAACTGGTATGTTGCTGATTCAAATGGTAGATACCTCGGATCAGGACAACCGCAGCGCCTCCCAGCGCAGGTTCCTCGCGTTGGTAATGCATCGCTGCGTCAACCGCCAGACTGGCTTGAAGATCCGCGCAGTCTGACTTCATGGCGAAGATGGCGAGCCATCCGCGGCTCAGTGTATTGCCAGACACGCGCCGCCGGCAATCAAGTGCACCTGTTTCAGGTTCCTTTATGATATGGGCAATGAGCGATCCTCAGAGCAAATCGGCGCCGGGCAGGAGGCGATTTTGATCCCGGTCACCGCCGAAGATTTCGAGCGTCAGCGGCGCCGCCGCCTGATGAAGTGGCTGGCCGTGGCTCTAGTCGCTCTCCTGGTGGCCGCAATTATTTACAAGCGCGTGACTGACCCGCGCAACGCCCGCGAAGCCTTCGACGTGGGCGTGCGTCTGATCAAGACGACCCACTACGATCAGGCCATCCTGAATTTCAACCGCGCAGTGGACTTGCAGCCAGACTTTGCGGAAGCCTACCGGATGCGCGGCCGGGCTTACGTCGCGCAAACAAACCCTGCTATGGCCCTTCGCGACTTCTCTCGCGTGGCCGCCCTGCAACCCGGCGATGCGTCGATTCTCGTGGAGCGAGGCTTCGTGCACTTGGACCAAAGGGACTATCCAGCCGCAATCGCGGACGCCGATCGAGCCGTCACGCTCGATCCGAAACTGGCGCGTGCGTACAACTTGCGCGCCAGCGCACGCCGCGCTGCAGGAGATGCGCGCCGCGCCCTCGAAGACTTCACGAAAGCTTTAAAACTGGAGCCTAACCTGGATAACTATTTCCAAAGGGCGGCTACCTATCAGCTGCTTGGCGAACACAAATTGGCCCTCGCGGATTTCAACGAAGCCGTGGCGGAAGATCCGCAGGAAGCCCACATTTACTATGCGCGGGCCCAGTCCCGGGCCGCCTTGGGCGATAGCGCGGGAGCGCAGGCCGATATTCTCGCAGGCCGTAAAATAGACGGCTTCTAGGAACAGCGCTTACGCGGCGGCGCCAGTTCGCGGCTGCCAAATACCGAACATGAGCATTAGCGGCAGGTATTTTTTGGCCGATGGAAGCCCACACCCGTTATGCTGGTAACAGAGGTTCTCAGTGCAATACTTTGTTCGTACCAACGATGTTCGCAAGGAGAGCCGACACGGTAGCTCTTTACCTCTTTATCCCGAATTATCCTGTTCTACGCTCGGCCAAGCCATTGAGCAAGCCAAGCGGACTGTCCTGCCGGGTTGACGAGCACGGCGCGTTTAATGAAATCGCCCTCGCATAGCTCGTTTCAAGGTAACACTGCACAGTTTGCGGATGCTCTCTGTGTCCCAGCATATCCGGAGATGCACCCGTGAAGGCTGTTATCGGCATTGATCTGGGAACGACGAACTGTGCCTTGGCCTACACGCAGGGCGAATCGGTAGAGCAGTTCGCCATTCCGCAGTTGGTGCACCCCGGGGAAGTAAGGGAAGAATCCCTGCTGCCCTCCTTTGTGTTTTTGGATCCGGCCGGGCCGATTGTGGGAGTGCTGGCGCAGAAGAAGGGGCTGGAAAATGCGGGGCGCCTGGTGGCTTCGGCGAAATCCTGGCTGTCCCACGCAGGTGTGGATCGAGAAGCGGCGATCCTTCCGCCGAATGCGCCGGAGGGAGTCGATAAGATCTCGCCGGTGGAGGCTTCGCAGCGGTATTTGAGGCACCTGCGGGATGCCTGGAATGAAATGCATCCAGCGGAACCGTTCGACAGCCACCAGGTGCTGGTGACGGTTCCGGCTTCCTTCGACGAGGTGGCGCGTGAGTTGACGCTCAAGGCCGCGGAACAGGCGGGTTATCGCAGCGTCATTCTGCTCGAAGAACCGCAGGCTGCCTTCTATGCCTGGATCGAGCGCAGTGCCCACTGGCGCGAACTGGTGAGCGTTGGCGATCTGGTTCTGGTGATCGATATCGGTGGCGGCACTAGCGATTTCACGCTCATCGCGGTAAAGGAGCAGGCCGGCGAGATCGCACTCGAACGAATCGCGGTGGGCGATCACATCCTGCTGGGCGGCGACAACATCGATGCCGCACTGGCGCATCACGTGGCGCAAACCCTGCCGCGGAAACTGGATGCGATCCAATTTCATGGGCTGTGGCAACAGTGCCGGGCCGCGAAGGAGCAGCTTCTGGCAGAAGGCGGCAAGGCCGGCGATCAATCCATCACCATCCTCGGCCGGGGGACGGGCCTGGTTGGAGGGACCATCAAGAGCAAGCTGAGGCGTGAGGACTTGCAACGAATCCTGCTGGACGGTTTCCTTCCGCTGGTTCCGATGGATGCGGCACCGGAGGGGCGGCATGCGTCACTTGCGGAATTTGGTTTGCCGTACGCGGCCGACGCAGCCATTACCAGGCACTTGGCGCACTTCCTGCAGCGTCATGGGGCGCAACCCACGCACGTGCTATTCAACGGTGGAGTGCTACGAGCGAAGCTCGTGCGGGAGCGGATTCTGGAGGTGATGAACGGGTGGCTGGCGCGGCCCATCACGCCACTGGTTTCAGGCGACCTCATGCACGCAGTGGCGCGCGGCGCGGCGTACTACGGCCTCGCCAGGCAGGGCAAAGGCGTGCGGGTTCGCGGCGGTGTGCCTCGCAGCTATTACATTGGGATCGAAACCGCGATGCCGGCGGTTCCTGGAATGAAGCCTCCGCTGAAGGCCCTCACCGTCGTGCCTTTTGGCATGGAGGAAGGCGGAGGCCAGCAGATCGGCGACCGCCGGTTCGCCTTGCGAATCGGCGAGCGCGCGCAGTTCCGCCTGTTTCAATCCACTGAGCGCAAGCACGATCTATCGGGAGAGATGCTCGAAGAGATCACGCCGGAGATGGAGGAATTGACTCCCGTGGAAGTGTCACTGCCCGGCAACCCCGGTGAGACTGTTGCGGTGAAGCTGGAGAGCCTGGTTACAGAAACCGGCATGCTGGAGCTGTGGTTCGTGGCGGACGACGGGCGGCGCTGGAAACTCGAATTCAACGTGCGTCCCCGCCGCACGGCGACGAACTAAGCAGTCAAAAGCCTCTCGCTGCGCTTCCATCCGCGCTACAGTATGGTCTATGAGCGTTCGTCCTCGCGCCGTGTTCGCTGGCGCTGTTACGGCCTTCATTATTTTATCCTCT
>Ga0070666_10000780_pt1 | contig 19303 bp, 13 predicted proteins | sample KBSS23metaG_FD_64677 | JGI IMG/M metagenome (GOLD analysis project Ga0070666, IMG submission 64677) | Switchgrass rhizosphere microbial communities from Kellogg Biological Station, Michigan, USA - KBS S2-3 metaG | ecosystem: Host-associated > Plants > Roots > Rhizosphere > Soil ... | reverse complement strand
CATGTGTTCGGCGAGCCAGCCTTCGCTGCGCGCCTGCCACGAACCGATGCGCAGCGCGTGGCATTTCTTGCCGAGCAGCGCATTGCCGCCGTAGCCGGAACCGATCGATTTGATCGTGAGTTCCTCGGGAAAATGCAGGATGAGGCGCCGATGCGGGTCCAGATCGCCGATCGAGTGCAGGCCCTTGACGAAGGTACCTTCGCGCTCGATGCGCGCGAGCGCTTCGCTGCCCATGCGCGTCATGATGCGCATGTTCGCAACGACGTACGGGCTGTCGGTGATCTCCACGCCGCAGCGCGCCAGTGGCGAGGTGAGCGGTCCCATGCAGTACGGAATCACGTACAACGTGCGCCCTTTCATGCAGCCGGCAAACAGCGCATCGATCTTGCCATGCGCTTCGGCCGGCGCCATCCAGTGATTGTTCGGGCCGGCGTCGTCCTTGTTTTTCGTGCAGATGAAGGTCAGATGCTCGACGCGCGCCACGTCGGAAGGATTGGAACGATGCAGATAACAGTTCGGATGCGTGCGCGGATTGAGCTCGATCAGATCGCCATTCGCGAGCATCAACTCGACGAGCTTGTCGTATTCGGCCTCCGATCCGTCGCACCAGTGGATGCGATCGGGCTGGGTCAAGCGGGCGACGTCATCGACCCATTGATTCAGAGTTTCCAACTTGCTGGACATACTTCCATTTTCGGGTGCGAGAACCCGCCTCCAACTGAAAAATAAAGCCACGGCGCAGCGATCAATGTCGCCGCTGTTTTTGTTCAATCCTGAGTATCAGGCAGGAATGAGTGTGTCTATCACGTGCTGCACGTAGGCGTCGAATTCGGCATGTTCCAGCCGCGGCATGCCGAGCTGCAGCGCCAGCTGCAGAAATCCCACGTACGCCGCATAAGCGAGCCGCGCGCGATGCGCGGCAACGCTGCGGTTCATGCCGACCTGGCGATAGGCACGGGTGAGAAAATCCAGGCGCCGCTGCGACACGCGCGCCATCACCGGCTGCACGATCGGATGATCCAGCGCGCGCAGCAACGCGGAATAAATTACATGTGATTTCGCTTCGCGCCCCGTGCGGCGGAAAAGTTCGCACAAGCGTAAGCGCGGATCGGCGATCGGCTCGACCTGGTTCAGCAGCGCGTCGATGTCCTGTTTTTCCCAACGCTCGAGTGCGGCCTTGAGCAGCGCTTCGCGCGTAGGAAAATGCCAGTAGAAACTGCCTTTGGTTACGCCGAGCTGGCGGGCGAGCGGTTCCACGGCGACGGCACTGACGCCCTGGGCTGCGATCAGGTCGAGCGCCGCCTGTTCCCAGTCGTCGGCGCAAAGGCGGGTCCGCTCGAATTTCTCGACAGCTTGCAGCATCGGCGGATTTTACCGGCTAGAGCGGGTAAGCGGGAAGGAACGAGTTCGCTGCATTGCAGCAAAAATATCGCAAACTCAACAACCTGGACCATGCGCAAGCGTATTGACAGCTCTAGACCAGCTAAACATACTCTGGCGTATGGTAGCAATTCTGGAACCTTCGGCGTCGCCTGCCGTGCGCAATGCGCACGCGCTGCGTCTGCGCGCACACGACGGAGTGGAACTGGCGATCGACCAATTCGGCGCTGCCGAATCACCGGCGATCGTATTTGCGCACGGGTTTGGGCAGACCCGACTGGCGTGGACAGAAACCGCCATCGGCCTGGCAGCGCGCGGTTGGAACAGCATAACCTTCGATGCGCGCGGTCATGGCGAAAGCGGCTGGCGCGACGATGGCGCCTATGAGTTTGTCCAATTCATCGACGATCTGGTTGGCGTCGCGCACATTCCGGCAGAAAAGCCGATACTCATAGGTGCCTCGATGGGCGGCCTGCTCGGCCTGCGCGCGCAAGCCCAGCATGCGCCGTTTCGCGCGCTCGTGCTCGTTGACATCACGCCGCGCTGGGAAGCGGCCGGCGTCGAACGCATCCTCACCTTCATGCGCGCGCATCCGCAGGGTTTCGCATCGGTAGATGAAGCGGCGGCTGCGATCGCGCAGTATCTGCCGCATCGCGCAGAGAAAAAGTCGCCGCAACGCCTGCGCAGTCTGCTCGTAGCCAGCGCTGACGGACGCCTGCGCTGGCACTGGGATCCGCGCCTGATCGAACGCATCGGCGCGAGCGGCGCAAGCGAACAGGCCGCGCTGCTCGAGGCGGCGCGCGCGATCGACGTACCGTGCTTGCTGATCAGCGGAGATCGCAGCGATGTCGTATCCGACGCCACGATCGAGGAATTCCTGCACTGCGTGCCGCACGCGCAGCACGCACGCGTGGCCCGCGCGACGCACATGGTAGTGGGCGATCGCAACGATGCCTTCACACACGCCGTACAACAATTCATCACGCCGCTGCACGCCTGCAGCGGCACAAGGAGCTACACATGAATTCCTGGTATCCCCTGCTCGCCGTGTTCGCCGCCTCGCTGGTGTGCGCCTACCTGCGCACCGGTTTGCGCACGTGGACCAGCGCCGGCTTCGTGGCGCTGTTCGGCGCGGCCTGGTTCGCCCAATCCGCATGGCTCGCCATCGCGATCACCACGGCGATTTTCGCGGTGGTAACAGTGCCGCTGAATTTGCCGGAGTTTCGCCGCCGGAAAATCACGGCGCCGCTGCTTGGCCTCTATCAGAAGATCACGCCGCAACTGTCGGACACCGAACGCGTCGCGCTGGAGGCCGGCACGGTCGGTTTTGAAGGCGAGCTGTTCAGCGGCAAACCGGATTGGAAAAAGCTGCTGAGCCAGCCGGCACCACAGCTGTCGGTCGAGGAGCAGGCGTTTCTCGACGGCCCATGCGAAGAGCTGTGTCACATGGCCAACGAATGGCAGATCACCCACGAACTCGCCGACCTGCCGCCGGAGATCTGGGAGTTCATCAAGAAGAAGAAATTCTTCGGTCTGATCATCCCGAAGGAATATGGCGGCTTGCAGTTCTCTGCGCTCGCGCAATCGGCGGTCCTGCAGAAATTGATGGGCATGTCCGGCACGCTGTCGTCCACCGTGGGGGTACCGAACTCGCTCGGCCCGGGCGAACTGCTGGTGCACTACGGCACCAAGGAACAACGCGAATATTACCTGCCGCGCCTGGCCGACGGCCGCGAGATTCCGTGCTTCGCGCTGACCGGGCCAAACGCCGGCTCCGACGCGACCTCGATTCCGGATTACGGCGTCGTCTGCAAAGGCGAATGGCAAGGCGGCAACGTACTCGGCGTGCGCCTGACGTTCGACAAGCGCTACATCACGCTCGCGCCAGTAGCGACTCTGATCGGTCTAGCGTTTCAGATGCACGATCCGGATCATCTGCTCGGTGACAAGGAACACATCGGCATCACGCTCGCGCTGATTCCACGCGATACGAAAGGGCTGGAAATAGGCCGCCGCCACTTCCCGCTGAATGCCGCGTTCCAGAACGGCCCGCTGCACGGCAAGGACGTTTTCGTGCCGCTGGCGCAGCTGATCGGCGGCGAAGAAATGGCAGGGCAAGGCTGGCGCATGCTCGTGGAATGCCTGTCCGTCGGACGCGCAATCACGTTGCCGTCCAACGCCTCCGGCGGCGTGCGTATGGGCGCAATCGCAACCGGCGCCTACGCGCGCCTGCGCAAGCAGTTCGGCATGGCGATCGGCCGCTTCGAAGGCGTCGAGGAAGCGCTGGCGCGCATCGGCGGTTACACCTACGCGATCACCGCGTTGTCGCGGGCCACTGCGGCAGCGGTGGATCGCGGCGAGAAACCGGCCGTGCCGTCGGCGATCGCGAAGTACCATTGCACCGAGCTCGGCCGCGAAGTCGCCAAAGAGATCATGGATGTACACGGCGGCAAAGCCGTGCAGCTCGGACCGAATAACTATGCCGGCCGCGGCTGGCAGACCGCGCCGATCGCGATCACCGTGGAAGGCGCGAACATCATGACGCGCAGCCTGATGATTTTCGGCCAAGGCGCGATCCGCTGCCACCCGCATGTGCTCAAGGAAATGCAGGCCGCGCAGATTCCCGATTACGCGACGCGTCTGCGCGTGTTCGATCGCGAACTGTTCGCGCATATCGGCTTCGCTGTTTCGAACGCCGCGCGCAGTTTCGTGCTGGGCTTAAGCAACGCGAAGTTCGGCGGCGCGCCGGGCGACAAATACACCAAGCGCTTCTATCGCAAATTGAACCGTTACGCGGCGAATCTCGCGCTCGTCGCCGACAGCTCGATGCTGCTGCTTGGCGGCAAGCTCAAGTTCAAGGAAAAACTGTCCGCGCGGCTCGGCGACGTGCTGTCGAATCTGTACATCGCCAGCGCGATGCTCAAGCGCTATGAAGACCAGGGCCGCCCGCTCGCCGACCAGCCGCTGCTGGCATGGGCGTTCCACGATTGCGCGTTCCGCATGCAGAACGCGCTCGACGGCGTGCTGCGCAATTTCCCGATCCGCCCGGCTGCCTGGTTGCTGCGCGCACTGGTGTTTCCGCTCGGCCGCCGCGAGGCGCCGCCCTCGGATCGCCTGGGTCATCGCGTCGCCGCGATCCTGTGCGCTCCGGGCGAAGCCCGTGATCGCCTCGCCGAATGGACCTATCTCACGCCGAGCGCGAACAACCCGGTCGGTCGCATGAACGCACTTCTGCCCGACGTGATCGCCGCGGAACCCGTGGAACGCAAGTTCGCCAAGGCGCAGAAATCCGGCGCGATCAAGAGCCTTGATGCCGACGCCCAACTCGCCGAAGCGGAAAGTATCGGCGCGATCACGAGCGAGGAGCGCAAGCTGCTCGAGCGTGTGCGCGCGGCGGTCATGGAATTCATCAATGTCGATGACTTCGATCCGAGCGAATTGCCGGCGGCCATGTCACGGCCGAAACCGGGGTTGCGCTCGGTCGCCTGACTACGAATTCATTTCACGCGTCGCGCGCAACTGCCATGCGATCCAGACCGCGCAGACCGAGGCGAGTGATGCGAGTGCGGCGATTATCGGCGTCGTTGCGCCGAGCCCGCGCAGGATCTGCAGCGCGCCGACCACGAGCACATCACCGAGGCGCCAGATCGCGGTGTCGATGAAGCCTTTCGCCTTGTAGCGCGTTTCGCGGTCGACGCGCGTGAACAGGCTGTCGATCGCCGGGTTGTTGACGCCATAGGAGCCGGCGCGCGTGACGATGAGCGCTACCGCCACGGCCGCCGGCTGCGCGGTCAGCGCCAGCGTGACCAGGGTCAGGAACTTGACGATTTCCGTACCGGCGTAGCTCGGCAGCGGGCCGTAGCGCGTTAGCGCGATGCGCGTGACGAAGATCTGCAGCAATGCCATCAGCACATTGGTCGCCGCATCGACATTGGCGAAGAACTCCGTGCGCTCGGCGCCGTCCGGATAGTAGCGATGGCCGATGTCGGTCTGCAGGTTGTAAAGCACGCCGCCGACGCTGTCACCGAGCACCATCAACAGGGCGATCCGGCGCAGGAACGGCGAATGCGCAACCTGCTTCGCGCCGGCCCAGAAGCCGCCGCCGATCACCTCCTCGTTGCGCCTGATGTCGTGTGCGACCGGATGGCGCCGCGACCAGGCGATCAATCCGAAGATGCACGCCACCGCGCCCGCCAGCAGCACGGAAGCAACGCCGAGCAGCGGCGCGATACCGATGATGCGCACGAGCCACTTGGTCAGCAGCGGACCGGCGATCGCGCCGAGCGTGCCGCCCAGCGCGACGATGCCGAACAGCCGATACGCCTGTTCGGCACTGAAAATGTCGGCGACAAAACTCCAGAACACGGCGACGACGAACAGGTTGAACACGCTCATCCAGACGAAGAACACCGCGCCGAGAATTTCCGGATTGAGCGTGCCCTGTGCCTGGAACGCCGGCATGAACGCGAGCAGGTTGACGATGAAGAAAATGTACACCACCGGCACGAAGCGTTTGCGCGGAAAGCGCGCGACCAGCCAGCCGTAGATCGGCGTAAGTACCAGCGTGGCGATGAACGTCGCGGTGTAGAACGGCAGCAGCGCCTCGACGCCGCTCGCCGCGGTGAGCTGTTCGCGCACCGGACGCAACACGTAATACGCCGCGAGCACGAGGAAGAAATAGACGAAGGCGAAAATCACCGCCGGCCACTCGTGGCGCTCGATGCCAGTGAGCACCGCCGTGCGGCGCATAGCGTGGTCCGTTGCCGCCAAGTCGCGTGTCCTGCCCGCCAGATCGGCGAAGCGTAGCATGCGGACGAATTGCCGTATCCTGCGCGGGATGCCCGCGACCCTCGCCGCAATCCATCTGTTTCCACTCAAGTCCGGCGCGCCGCTCGCGCTCGATGCGGCTACGGTCGAATCGCGCGGCTTGGCGCAGGACCGGCGCTGGATGGTGATCGACGCGGCCGGAAAGTTTGTCACCGGCCGCCAGCAATCGCGGCTGACGTTGATCCACGCGCGCGTAAACGGTGGCGGGCTGGAATTGGCCGCGAACGGCATGCCGACGCTGCACGTCGAAGCGCCGGTGCAGGGGATGCGCATCGAAACGGCCGTCTGGGGCGCCGCGGTCGCGCCCCTGCTCGCGGACGAAGCGGCGCATCGATGGATAAGCGCGTTTCTGGGCGCGCCGCACCGTCTCGTGCACATGGACGACAACTGCATGCGCCGCCTCAAAGCCAACTACGACGGCCGCTACGGCGAGGATAGCGACGAGGTGAGTTTCGCCGACGGCTTCCCGCTGCTGTTGATTTCGCAAGGCGCGCTCGACCTGCTGAACTCCAAGCTGACCCAGCCCGTGCCCATGCTGCGTTTCCGGCCGAATCTCGTCGTCGCCGGCACGACGGCGCATGCGGAAGATGACTGGAAGCGCATCCGCATCGGTGCCTGTGAGTTCGAGGTCGCCAAGCCGTGCACACGCTGCGTGTTCACCACGGTCGACTTCGAAACCGGGATGCGCGATCCGGGCGGCGAACCGCTGCGCACCCTGACGACCTATCGCCGCAGCGCCGATGGCGTCACGTTCGGCCAGAACCTGATTCCGCGCAAGCTGGGAGCGGTGCGCGTCGGCGATACCGTCGAGGTCCTGGCCTGATGCTGCGCTGCGATGGAGCATCTGCTCTATCGCCAGCCCGTAGCCTCACGCGCCTATGACATACGACTACATCATCGTCGGCGCCGGCTCGGCCGGTTGCGTGCTCGCGAACCGGCTCAGCGCGAATCCGCGCAATCGCGTGCTGCTGCTCGAAGCCGGCGGGCGCGACTGGCATCCGTTCATCCATATGCCGGCCGGCATCGCCAAGCTCGTCGGCAAGAAAGGCGTGAACTGGGACTACACCACCGAGCCGCAAGCGCAGCTCAACCATCGACGCCTGTGGTGGCCGCGCGGCAAAGTACTCGGCGGCTCCAGCTCGATCAACGCGATGTGCTACATCCGCGGCGACGCCCGCGACTACGATGAATGGGCGCGCCTGGCCGGCGATGAACGCTGGAACTGGAATTCTGTGTTGCCCTATTTCCGGCGCTCCGAAGCAAACACGCGGGGTGCAGACGAATTGCACGGCAGCGCAGGCCCGCTGTGCGTCTCGGATCTGCGGCATCACAATCCGCTGTCGCAGGTGCTGCTCGATGCCGCGAACACGGCAGGTTATCCGCTCAACCGCGACTTCAATGGTGCGCAGCAGGCAGGCTTCGGCTTGTATCAAGTCACGCAGAAAAACGGCGCGCGTTGTTCGGCCGCGGCCGCCTATCTGCGCCCCGCGCACGGACGCGCCAATCTGCGCGTGCTCACGCGTGCAGCCGTGCAACACGTGCGCGTCGATGGTCACCGCGCCGTGGGCGTGGACTATCGTCATCACGGCCGGCTCACACGCGCGGAAAGCGGCGAGGTGATCCTCTGCGGCGGCACGGTCAACTCGCCGCAGCTGCTGATGCTGTCCGGCATCGGCCCGGCTGATCATCTGCGCACGCTCGGCATTCGCCTCAATCATGAGCTGCGCGGCGTCGGCGCGAATCTGCAGGATCATCTGGACATCTGCACGCTGCAGCGGACGCTCAAGCCGGTCACGTACGATCGCCTGAGCGACGCGCTGGTCGCGCTGCAATACTTCACTCAACGCGCGGGTCCCGGCACATCCAACATTGCCGAAGCCGGCGGCTTCGTACGCTCGAGTCTGGCAGGTGACGAGCGCTGCGACATGCAATTCCATTTCGTGCCGGCTTTGCTGGATGACCACGGTCGCAACCGCCTGCCCGGCTACGGTTACACACTGCACGCGTGTGGCCTACGGCCGCAGAGCCGCGGCAGCATCCGGCTGAAAACAGCGAATCCGGGCGACAAGCCGTCAATTCAGCCCAACTACCTGAGCGACGCCGCAGGCCACGATCTGAAAGTGCTGATCGAAGCTGCGCAGCGCTCGCGCGAGATATTCGCCGCCGCGCCGTTCGATGCGTATCGCGGCGACGAAATTTTCCCCGGCTGCGACGCCTGCACCGATGCCGACCTCGCCGCATTCATTCGCCGCAAGGCCGAAACGATCTATCACCCGATCGGTACCTGCCGCATGGGGTCGGACGCCGACGCGGTCGTAGACGCGGAACTGCGCGTACGCGGCGTGGCCGGACTGCGCGTCGTCGACGCGTCAGTAATGCCGACGTTGCCGGGCGGAAACACGAACGCGCCGACGATCATGATTGCGGAGCGCGCTGCGGACTTTATTCTTGACACGTAGCGCACGGCTACTTTGCTCGTCATTGGCAACGCCCAACCCGGAATTCCTTGCTTTGCTTGGGCGGCTCACTTTATTGTGGCCGCGTCCTGCGCATTTCCGCTCGCGTCTGGCGAGCGTGTGACTTTTCTTTGCTCGTGCAAAGAAAAGTCACCAAAAGAAAGCACGTAAAACGAGCATCCCACAGGATCAGTTGCACAAACACGTTGCGATGCGATGAAGGTTCCAACCAGGGCTCGGTCGCACAGGGTCGGCAGGCCTCACGAGCTTAAAGCTGCTGCTTGAAGGCAGCTAAGCCGCCTGTTCGAGCTGCGGCGGCAGCGGACAGTGCAACCCCGCACAGATCGTGCGCAGCAGTTCCGCCTCGCTGACCGACACTTTCCCGTCCGCGCCGATAGCACGCGTGAGCGCCTTGACCAGCAGTTCTTTGCCGGCCGGCGCGAGCAGGTCGAGTTTCGGCAACGCCTTGTCGAGCGCAGTGGTGAAGTCGTCCGGCGGCGCGTAGACGTCGATCGCATCGGGCAGCACTTCATGCATGCCGAGCAGATAAGCGCGCTCGGCTTCGCCGGAGTCATCGTTGCCATAGCGCGCGATGACGGCGATGACGTCGGTGACTTCGCGTTTGCAGTCGGCGAGCTTGTTGCTGCCGGACATCTTTGCTTTCGATGGGTCCAGCGCGTCGATGACCTGCACGCTGACCAATTTTGCCAGGCAATACTCGCCGAGTTGCACGCGGCCGTCGGCCTGGATCAGCTCGTTGAGCGCGATCAGGAAAATCTGCAGTTGCGGTCGCGGACGCCGGCGCAGGGCGGGGAACGCCAGCTGCGCAAGCGGCAGGCGCTGCAGCGGATGCAGATCAGCGATCTCGCCGGCAATTTCCTCGAGACCCGCGCGCGCAGCCGCATCGTAACGTTTCTCGATCAGGCGCAATTGCTTCTCGCGCACTTCGCCGGTTGTATCGAGCGCGAGCGCGAAGATCACCTGCATGCAGCGCTCGGGTGCATACGCGAAGGCGCACACGCGCTCGGAAATCGTCGTATGAATCGCCGTCGCTGTGCGGTAATCGTCGGAGCCGGGCTGCGCGACCTGCTTGACGACTTTCTTAGGCGTCAGCGCAATCTGCGCATCCGCTTGCGGAAGGACAGTGGCCCTCGCCGCCGACGCTCCGGCGACAAAGTTGGCCGGCGCGAAACCCGAGATCGACACTTGTGCGCCTTCGGCCTCGCCGACTTGCACGGGCTGCGCCCAGGCATGCGCGATCTGCGCAAATTCGCGCGGATCGAACGTGGGCTCGAGGATCTTGATGCGTGCGTCCAGCGGCGGGTGCGTCGCGAACAGCGCGGAGTAGCCGACGCCGTCGCCGAACAGCATGTGCGAGACTTCTTCAGTTTCCGCGCTCGCGAGCTTCGAGCCTTGGGCGAGGCCGCCGATCTTCTTCAGCGCGCCGGCGATGCCGACAGTCTGGCGCGTGAATTGCACCGCCGAAGCGTCTGCCAGGTATTCGCGCTGGCGCGAAATGCCGGCCTTGATCAGACGGCCAAAAAACACGCCGATGTAGCCGATGATCAGAATCGCGATGCCGAACGCGACGACACCGCCCGAGTCGCGGCTGCGGCCGGTATTCTCGATCAGCTTGCGGCCGGCAATGCCGATGACGAGGATGCCGAACACCACCCCCATCAGGCGGATGTTCAGGCGCATGTCGCCGTTGAGCACATGGCTGAATTCGTGCGCGATGACGCCCTGCAGTTCATCGCGCGTGAGCTTGTCGAGGCAGCCTTGCGTCACCGTAACCGCCGCATCGGCCGGAGTGTAACCCGCGGCGAATGCATTGATTGCCGACTCGTCTTCGAGGATGTAGATCTGCGGGACCGGCACGCCCGAAGCGATCGCAATTTCCTCGATCACGTTGCGCAGGCGGCGATGCGCGAAGTCCTGCGTGCGTTCCTCGACCTGCGTCGCGCCCAACTGGCGCGCGACCGCGGCGCCGCCGCTGCGCAGCGTCGACACCTTGTACAGGGTGCTCAAGCCGATCACCGCAAGGACCAGCACGGTACTGCCGACGAGCGCGCCGGTCGGATTTGCAGAATAGCCATGCCGGCCGACCGCGCCGAAAGCGATCAGCATGACGAAATCGACCGCAAACACGATCGCCGCGACCGCGAGCACGAATAGGATCAGCATGCGCTTGGTATGCGAGCGCGCGCGTTCCTGCTGGGCGAAGAAGTTCATCGCCGCCTCCCCACGAACGTATTCAGCTGAAGGAGACTTTCACCGCCTTCTTCGCTTCCGGCGTATCCACTTCCAGCGGCGTGGCCGGCGTGAAGCCGTAGCGAGTCGAAATCAGCGAATTCGGGAACACTTCGCGCATGTTGTTGTACGACATCACGGCGTCGTTGTAGAACTGGCGTGCTGCGGCGACTCGGTTCTCAGTCGAGGTCAGCTCCTCAGTGAGCTGCATCATGTTCTGGTTGGCTTTCAGGTCCGGGTAGGCTTCGGCCACGGCCTTGAAGTTCAGCATCGCGTTCTGCAGCTGCGTCTCGGCCTGGCCGAGCTGCTGCATCGCCTGCGGATCGCCCGGGTTGGCTTTTGCTGCAGCGAGTCCGGCCATGCCGGCGCTGCGCGCTGCCGTCACGGCTTCGAGGGTGCCTTTTTCGTGGGCCATGTAGGCCTTGGCGGTTTCCACGAGGTTCGGGATCAGGTCATAGCGGCGCTGCAGTTGCACATCGATCTGGGCGAATGCGTTCTTGTAGCCATTGCGGCCGCCAACGAGACCGTTGTAGATGCTGACCAGATAGAAAATGACGCCCACTACGATGATCAGGAAAATTATCAAGGCCATAACACTTGTCCCCGCGATTGGCGCTAGACTGGCGCCCCGTGTGAAAAGCATAGCACGGGCTCGATTTTTGCAGCCTTGTGTAACGATAAATTTGCGAGGGGAGGCTGCTCCGTAAATGAAGTGTTGTAGTGCGCTGGCACTGCTGGCGTCTCTCCTGCTTGGCCTGCACGCTTCCGATTGCGACGCGCGCACGCGCGCTCGTCCGACTGCGCACAAAGCCGCCGCTGTGCCGGTACGGCATGTAACCATAACCAGTGGAGCCCCGCGCGACGCGAACGCGGTCGTCACTGAATTCTCCGGCTGGCTCGATGCGGTCGCGCAATCCGGACAGGTCTCTGGCCTTGCCGCTGCAATCGTCAAAGACGACCAGGTGTTGCTCCAGCGCGGCATCGGCTACGCGGATGCAAGCGCCGGTTTACCGGTGACGACGGACACCGTCTTCCGCCTGGCATCCTTATCGAAAGCGTTCGCCAGCGCCCTCACCGCCATCCTCGTCGACGAAGGCATGCTGAGCTGGGACACGCGCGTGACCGGCGTGCTGCCGACGTTCGAACTGCATGATGTGAATGCCAGCAGCAAACTCACCGTGCGCGACATCCTGAGCCAGCGTTCGGGCCTGCCGCACAACACCTATGATCGCCTGCTCGAGCAGGACGAACCGTACGCCGAACTCGTGGAGCGACTGCGCGACGTACCGCTGACCTGCGAAGTCGGCAACTGCTACGGCTACCAGAACATCACGTTCGCGCTGATCGGCGACATCACTTACGCGGTGAGCGGCGATTTTTTCTATCACCAGGTCGAGAAGCGCCTGTTCCATCCGCTCGGCATGACGACAGCCACATACGGCCGCGATGCGCTGGAAGCGAGCCAGAGCTGGGCGCGCCCGCACGCGCACACGGCGCGCGGCTGGGTGCCGATCGGCATCAAGGAATCCTACTATCACGTGCCGCCGGCGGCCGGCGTCAACGCCAGCATCAAGGACATGACGCAATGGCTGATCGCGCAAATGGGCGGGCGTCCGGACGTATTGTCCGAGCCCGTGCTGACAACGCTGCACACGCCGCTGGTGACGACGCCGACGGAACGCCGCGTCTCGCCTTGGCGCAAAGCCCGCGTCAGCGATGCGAGCTATGCGCTCGGCTGGCGCATATTCGATTACGCCGGCGAAACGGTGGTGTTCCACGCCGGCGCGGTGCAGGGGTATCGCGCGATGATCGCCTTCGTGCCGAAGGATCGCTTCGGCGCCGTACTGATGTGGAACTGCGAATGCGCGCTCCCGAGCGGGCTGCTGCCGATGCTGTTCGACCGCTATCTCGGTCTGGGCGCGGTCGATTGGGCCGGGATTGAAGAATTGCACTCGTCCAAGCACGTGGCGAGCGGGAGCGGGGAGTAAGCGGGCGGGGTGAACCAGCGCGACTCAGCCTGCTAGCGCTCTCCTCGCTTCGCTCGGGCTGTTGCGGGCTCGCGCCTCACGCGCTCGCCGCGCAACCCGGTGCTCGGCTCCTGCCTCGCCCGTGAAATTCGGCGTGGCATGCGCTTCAACGCATGCCACGAACGCCGAATTTCACCCTCCGCCCAGCTTGAACTCGATGCGCCGCGACATGTGCTCCTCGACCGCCTTGCCATTTTCCATGCGCGGCTTGAAGCTCCAGCGGCGTACCGCATCCAGCGCCGCGGTGTTGAACAAGCGCGGCGGATCGGCGTTCGCGACCTTCGCGTCGGTAACCTGACCGTTCGCATCGACAGTGAATTCGACCTGCACCCAACCGTCTTTCTTCGCGCGCACGGCTTCCGGCGGATAGGCGGGCGCCGCGGATTTGACCAATTGCGCCGGATGCGACTCGCCCGCCGGCGCGGCGGGAGCCGGTGCTTCGGCGACCGGCGGTGCTGGCGTGGGAGCGACCGGCTTCGGCGCGGGTGCCGGCGCAGCCGGCGCCGGTGTAGCTGCAGCAGTCGCTGCTGGCGGGGCGGCAGGCGCTTGCGTAGCGGCGGCGGCTTTCGCCGCGGCAGCGGCAGCGGCAGCCGCGGCTTGTGCCTGCTCCTTGTCGGCTTGTTTCTTCTTGGCGTCGAGTTTGCCGCGCAGAATCGTCAGCGTGTAATTGGCGGGATCGGCCTTGGCCAGCAGATCGATTTCGCGTGTGGCCTCGTCGAGATTGTTGCCATTGATATCGGTTTCCACGATCGGCGTGGCGAACGGGAACATCTCGCGCAAAGCATCCTTCGCGATCTGATTCGCCGGTTCCTTGTCGAGCACGCGCAGGTAATATTCGTACGCGTTGTTGCCGGCGGGCGCGACGTAGCGCTTTTCGCGAAATGCAGTGCCCGCTTCCTTGAGCAGTTGTTCCTTGCTCATTTCGACCACCGGCGCCGGAGCGACTGGAGCCGCCGGCGCGGCCTCGCCGGGAGCCGTGCCAGCCGCCGGCTGTCCCGCCGTCGGCGCCGGCGCTTTACCGCCCTTGGAGCCGAAGAACAGAAAAGCGCCGATCGCCAGCGCGATGACAATCACGATGATCGGCAGAAACTTCATCAGCGGATTGGGCGGGGGAGCAGTGCGGGGATTTCTGTCGGCCATGGCTCGATCTTCACCAGATGAGTAATTGTTGCCGCGCCTTGCGCTTCGGTCTGCAGCTTCCTGCCACTCAACTGGCAGATTTCCCGTCCCTGCTTTGCCGATCGCTGCGCGGAGACCACAACTTACCGCTTTTTTGGCCGCTGTGGAAATTTTTTTTGCGACGCGAGCGCCCGGCGCAACGTCCAGGCGCGGCTCTACTCGAAGCCGTTCTTGAAAATCCCGTCGTTATCCGGGACGACGAGCAGGTTTGCCGACATCGGCGGCAGGCCCTGCAACGTCACGGCGGTGCCAGCGATACTGCCGCTAGCGAGCTGGTGCAGGCCGTTCGCACCATCGAAGCCGTATAGCTTCCAGGTTCCGGACTGGTTCGCGTTGAAGCCGATAGTCACATCATGATTCACCGTGTCCTTGTTGGTGAGCAGCACCATCGTACGCTGGCCAGACCGATGGAACGCGTAGGCGCCCACCTGGTCGATGCTCGTCGTTGTCGCCGCAACGCTGTCGCCGCTGACCTGCGCGCCTGCGCCGTCGTAGTTCAGGAAAATCTGGAAGGCGCGCTCGGCTTTCGAGCCGGTTTCGGGCGCGACCCAGCGCGTCGCCATGTCGACACCCTCGCGTGCGAAGATCGCCAATGCTTCGGCCTCCGCGACAGCGCCGCTCGTCGTGCCGTCATTGCCCCAATTGTATTCGGTGATCGCGAGCTTCGTGCCGGGGCAGTACGCGTCGATCCAGGCGCGCACGCGCGGGATCAAGTTGGGCTTGTTGTAGTGGTTGGAGTCGAAGTCACCAGCCCCGCCGATCCATGATTCGGATATCCATGCGGGATCGTACAGCTCCTGCAGCGAGCGCAGACGCAAGCCCGCCGTCGCACTGTCATCGGCACCGCTCAACGACACATTGGCGCCCTGCGGGTAATAGTGCAGGTCGAGATAATCGACGAGCCGCTGTCCGTGCGCCTGTTGATAGCCGCATACCTGCTGCAGGTACCAGGCAACGAACGCGAGGCCGCCGTGCGCCTGGCGATCAGCGCCCTCCACACACGTGACGGGTGTTACGTCCTGCGCCGAGGTGAAGAGATCGCAATAGCCCCAGGTCACCGGCCCGGTGACCTGCGCCGCGGCGTCCTGTGCCTTGATCGCCGCCGCGTAACTCTGCGTCTTGTTCCAGATCTCGTCGTAGTTCGGCGCCAGCGGGTGCACGTCGCGATGCGTGGAGTTCCACAGCATCACTTCGTTGTCGAGCGTGTACAGCTTTACGCCAGTCGCCGCGGCGGTGCCGAATGTCGCCTGCAGATGCGCTATCCAACCCTGCTCGAAACTCGCCGGCGCGGAAATCGATGTGTCTGCCGGATCATTGCCGGTGATGACGCCGCCGTTGCAATGACCCGTGGTGTTGGTGCCAGCGTCGCAGTAGCCGTCGCCGGCATCGGCGTCGCAGCCGAGGAAATAATTGATCGTGCACTCGTTGTTGTATTGCGATCCGTACTTGGCGATCGAAAACCCCGGCCGCTTGGCGCGGTCCTTCGGCGTCCAGCCGATCGTCGGGATCGTCAGCAGTGGCTGCGCGTGCGCCGCCAGCGCATCACTGATGAACTGATCCGCCGTCGAATTCGCCGGCAAGCCGGCGCCGCTGCCTTCCGGCTCGTTGAGGAACAGATAATCCGAAGCCTTGTTGTCGGTGTCGACCTGCCAGTTGTAGCGCGTCGTCGAGTTGCCGCCCCAACGATCGACCGTGTAGCCGATCTGCGCGTTGCGCGCCGCATCGCCGAAGGCGACGCCGAAGATCAACGGATCGATCGGATGCACGTTCGCGGATATATCGACCATTACGTTCACTGCGCCGCCATTGCCGATCGGCGTCGTACGCGCGTTAGCCACGACTTGGTCGATATACACCGCAGGCTGACCGCCGGCATCGTTGCTGCCATCGGCATCCATGATAACGAGGCAGTTGAACGTACCGTAAGTCATATGCACGGCATCGAAGTCGAGCGTCACCGTAGCCCACGCATTCTTTGGAATCGTGCCGCCCGCGATCAGCGCTTCAACGGGATACGTGGCGCTCAGCGTGGTGCTGTAGTTGTCGCAGACATAGATCTGCACCTTCTGTCCGCCGGCGCTGCCACCATTGATGTGGAACGTCAGGCTCTGGTAGTCGGCGACATTGAACTCAGCGCCGCTGGCGATGAACTGCAATCCGCCCCAATTGCGGGCGATGAATTTGATCGAGTCGGCGCTGCCGGCATAGGTTGGCGCGGGATTGAACAGGTCGTAATCCGCGGCTTGTGCCCAGCTGCTATCGCCGAAGCCGTTACGCAGGGCATCGTCGTAAAGGGTCAGTGATGCGCCTTGCGCGCATGACCACAGCATCAAGGCCGCCAGACAGAGTTTGCGCATGCTCGCTTCCCGCCGATTGCAAACGGATGCTAGCACTTCGCTTTGCGCAGAACCGCAAGCTCGTCACAGTATCGCCATCGCGGCGCGAACGAGCGGGAATCAGGACACGTGTTGCGTGCGTCTGGTTAAAGTCTCTCCCTGCGCTGGGCAAGTCACAGGGAGAGTTAACCGACTTCAAGATCTAGTTTGTATCGTGTGCGCTTACCGTGGCGGTTGTTGTCTTGCCACGAAACCGGCCGCTTATTCCTCGGCCGGGTTGCTCAGGCCGATCCATCGGCCATTACGAGCGACGTACTTTTATGCGAAGTACTACTTCTTCTTCGCGGTCTTGCGTGCGGTTTTCTTCGCGGCCTTCGCCTTTACGGTTTTCTTCTTGGCGGCCTTCTTTGCGGTTTTCTTTGCAGCTTTCTTCATAGCCATATCGCGTCTTAGCTCCTCGTCAGTTGGTAGTTGCTGCCCAGTAAAAGCGTGCAGGAACGCTTCGCACAGCAGATCGCTGTTCGTAGCATGCCTGAGGTTGTTCACTTGTCGGCGGGTGCGTTCGTCAGAGAGAAGACGGAGCACGTGAAGCGGTATCGACACCGTCACCTTTTTTACAGCGTCGGCTTTGCGGCCGTGCTCTATGTAAGGTTTGATGAACTTCGCTGCCGTCATTTCATATTACGCGCGTGTTACGCCGTTGCGAAAAATTATTCCGACATGATGTCGCTGTCAACAGGTGCGCGCTCGTGCTTCCGTCCGCGCGCGCGCCAGCTCTCGCGGTCCGGGCGTTGCAGCTCCGGCGCTCCGCTGGCTGGCGGGGAATCCAAGTGCATTTCACCATAGACGTATAGACGTCCAATGCGCCCACCACGCCGGAGCCGTCCAGATGCATCCATCGACGCAGGTGAATGCGCGCAAGTCCAGTATTTATGCGGTCTGCAAGACCCAACGGGCTCGCGCGAACGAAAAAAATTCCGATGCGCATCGATGCGACATCGGATCAAGAGAAGCGCGCGCAAAAATACTTTTCCGCGGACGGCAAGTGTTTCGTTGCTCGAAATTTTTCCCGGCAACCGGGTTCGGTCACGACGAAAATTTTTTTTTCGCGCGTCGCAAAAATAGCTCGCTGAAACCGTCATTTGCGCAAAATTGCGCAAAATTGCGCGCGTGATCATCGCGACGAACCTGGCGCGCAGCGTCCGTGAGAGCGGCGGAGGACGCTGCAAAAAAGTATCGTTCGCGCCGGATTTTCATCATCGCTGTGATGAACTTTACCTCTCGGCGCGCGCGTCGCTCATCGGCGATTTGAAATCCCGCAGCCGGAAATTGCTCCTGCATTTCCGGCAGACCGGCCATCCATGGCCATAAAAAAACCCGGCTGCGTGAGCCGGGTTTTTTTCTGCGCGGAAGACGCGGGCGTTCAGTGCTCTTCGTTCTCGATCAACTCCGCGTAAGCATCCGGATCGAGCAGCTCTTCGGTTTCCTCGGCGAGGTTGCTCGGCTTGACGACGAAGATCCAACCCTCACCGTAGGCGTCCTCGTTGATCGTCTCCGGCTTGTCCGCCAGCGCCGAGTTCACTGCCGTCACTTTCCCCGAGATCGGCGCGTAGACGTCCGATGCGGCCTTCACCGATTCGACGACGGCGCAGGCATTGCCGGCCTGCACTTCGTCGCCGACGCTCGGCAGTTCCACGTAGACGAGATCGCCGAGCAGGCCTTGTGCGTGATCGGAAATGCCCACGGTCACGCTACCGTTGTCTTCCACACGCGCCCATTCGTGGGACTTGAGAAATTTCAGATCGCCGGGGATTTCGTTCATCGTTGCGTTCCTGAAGAGACTGCCATCGCTGAGAAGATTCTACACGGGTTGCGGCAAGGTCATCGCGGTCAGGTCAGACGCCCTCGCCGGGCTTATTCTCGCGCACGAAAGGATACTTCACCACCCGCACCGGCACGAGCTTGCCGCGGATGTCCACCGCGGCGCTGCCGCGCGTTCCCGCCGGCACGCGCGCGAACGCGATCGCTTTGCCCAGCGTCGGCGAGAATGTTCCAGAGAGGATTTCACCGTCACCCTGCGCGGTGACGACGCGCTGGCCGTGACGCAGAACGCCCTTCTCGTCCATGACCAGGCCCACCATCTCGCGCGGTACGCCCTGCCCTTGCTGCCGCTCCAGCGCGACGCGACCGATGAAGTCGCGATCTGGGTCGAGCGCGACGGTCCAGGCGAGTCCCGCTTCCCACGGCGTAACCGACTCATCCATATCCTGACCGTACAGATTCATGCCGGCTTCCAGCCGCAGCGTATCGCGCGCGCCCAAGCCCGCCGGTTTCACGCCGGCTGCGATCAGCCGGTTCCACAGATCGACGGCTTCGCCCTCGGCGACGATGATCTCGTAGCCGTCTTCGCCGGTGTAACCGGTGCGCGCGATAAAGAGCCCGTCACCTTCCACCGCCACGAACTTGCCAATTTTCATCGCCTTCCCGCGCGTCGCCGGCGTCAGCAGCGACTGCACTTTGGCGCGCGCCTGCGGACCCTGCACCGCTATCATCGCCAGTTCCTTGCGCTCGGTAACCTTCACCCCGAACGCGGCGGCCTGCTGCTGGATCCACGGCAGGTCCTTGTCGCGAGTCGCCGCGTTGACGACGACGCGGAAGAAGTCTTCGGCAAGGAAATAGACGATCAGATCGTCGATGACACCGCCCTGCTCGGTGAGCATGCACGAGTACAGCGCCTTGCCAGGCACCTTGAGCTTGTCGACGCTGTTGGCGAGCAGACGCCGCAGGAACGCCCGAGTCTTTGCGCCGCGCAGATCGACTACGGTCATATGCGAGACGTCGAACATGC
>Ga0070666_10000774_pt1 | contig 19349 bp, 17 predicted proteins | sample KBSS23metaG_FD_64677 | JGI IMG/M metagenome (GOLD analysis project Ga0070666, IMG submission 64677) | Switchgrass rhizosphere microbial communities from Kellogg Biological Station, Michigan, USA - KBS S2-3 metaG | ecosystem: Host-associated > Plants > Roots > Rhizosphere > Soil ... | reverse complement strand
AAGCCCGAGCAGCCGCCGCCGGAAACGAAGACGCGGAGCTTGAGGTCGGGGTTTCCTTCCTCGTCGATCAGGTTCCGGACCTTGGCCGCCGCGGCATCGGTGAAGACGAGCGGAGCGGGCATTTCGTTCATCGCGTTCATTCGTTTGCTCCTGTGGCTTTCCTTAACCGCTGATGGTGGTCCGGGTGCGCCCTGCCGTCAAGCGCCTTTGCGGTCAGTCTCCAGCGGCGCGCTTCAATTCGACCACCGATGCCGTCGCGGGTTCGGCGGGCACCAGGCGCCCCTGCACAACCGCGCCATGCTGCATTTCCAGTGTTTTGTAGGTTACATCGCCGACGATGCGCGCTTTTGACTGGAGTTCGAGGTAATCGTCCGCGGTAATCGGCCCTTTGACGTTGCCATTCACGACGACATGCGATACGCGCACTTCACCTTCGACACGTGCATGCTCGCTGACGACCAGCGTTCCCGATTCGCCGTTCGCCGTCGCCACGCTGCCATGCACGGTACCGTCGATCCGCAATCCTCCGGTGAACACGATGTTGCCGTTCACCACCGTCCCCGCGCCGATCAGGCCGTCGATGCGCTTCTGCGGCGCGAATTTTCTCGTCTTGAACATGGAGGCGTCCTAGGGCGTCGTCAAGGTGCGGGTCACGCGCGGTGAGGCGTTGCCCGTTTCGTACGCTTTGGCCGTCAGCGCAGTGAGCCGCGAGCCCGGCGGCATCCGGAGCGTGCCCTCGACGCGCTGATAATACTTGAACCGCAGAGTGAGCGGCGCCTGCGCCTCGGGCTCGTCGTCAGGCAGCGTGAACGTGCGCATGCCGCCGTCCGGCGGCAGAACGGAGGCCTGCAGGACGAGGCGCCCCTCGAAGTCGTCCTTGGGGCTGCCGCCGCGCACCACCAGCAGGTTGTAGTGCCACATCTCGTCACTGTCGCGCTCCACGGAAAGGCGCTGCAACTGCACGCCGATCTGCTTGCTGGAATCGGACACCAGTTTCTGCAGGAAGGCGAGTTCCTCCTTCAGCTGGGCGTTCTCTCCCGCAAGCTCGATCGACTGCTTCTGCTGCGTTTCCTGCGCGCCGCGGGCCATCGCTAGTTCGCTTTCGAGCGTCGCGTTTTTGGCGCGGATGTCGATTGCCTCGGTCCGCAGTTTCTTGCTTTCCGCTTCCAGCGTCACCAGCCGCGCCTCGACCTCCTGGCGATTGAAACCGCCGAAGATCTGGCCGAAGTCGAAACCCCACCACCACATGCCGACGATCATGCCGACGAGCGTGATAACGACCACTGCGCGGCCCCACCACGGCAGGTGCGTGCGCACCGCCATCCGTGGTGCCGAGATTCCGAAATGCTGGCGCACGCTGCGCCACCAGAGGGACTTGGCCACGACCGGGCTGTTCCTACGGCACGACCGGCGCCGCGGTCAACCCCGTGGTCTCGGGCAGGCCGAACATCAGGTTCATGTTCTGCACCGCTTGTCCCGCGGCGCCTTTGACCAGGTTGTCCTCGACCACCAGCACGGTGACCATGTCGGCGTTGCCAGGGCGGTGCACGGCGATGCGTGCGACATTCGACGCGCGCACGCTGCGCGTGTCCGGCGCGGAGCCAGCGGGCATCACATCGACGAAGGGCTCGCCGGCATAGCGCTTTTCGAACAGCGCCTGCAGGTCGACGTCGGTGCGCGTCAGCCGCGCGTAAAGCGTCGAGTGAATGCCGCGGATGATCGGCAGCAGGTGCGGCGTGAACACCAGTTTCACCGGCGTCTTGCTGCGCCCGCCGAGTTCCTGCACCGTCTCCGGATGATGGCGGTGGCCGCCGACGTTGTAGGCGCGGAAATTGTCCGATGCCTCGGCCAGCAACAGGCCGATCTCGGCTTTGCGGCCCGCGCCTGAGGCGCCGGACTTGCAATCGGCGATCAGGTGCTCCGTGTCGACGATGCCGGCCTCGATCAGCGGCATGAAGCCCAGCTGCATCGACGTCGGATAGCAGCCGGGGTTGCCGACGATGCGCGCCTTGCGGATTTCGTCGCGATGGAATTCGGGCAGGCCATACACCGATTCGGCAAGGAGGTCGGGGCAGGCGTGCGGCATCTTGTACCACTTCTCGAACATCGCGACATCGCGAATACGGAAGTCCGCCGCGAGGTCGATGATCTTTACACCCGCATCGACGAGACCGCGCGCCTGCGCCATCGCCACACCGTGCGGTGTCGCGAAGAACACCAGATCGCACGCCTTGAGGTCGGTGGCGTCCGGCGAGGTGAAACTGAGCTTGTCGTAATGCCCGCGCAGGCTCGGGAACATGTCGACGACGCGCGTCCCGGCATCGCCGCGCGACGTGATGGCGCGCACGTCGGCTTCGCCGTGCGACGCGAGCAGGCGCAACAGTTCGACTCCCGTGTATCCGGTGCCGCCGACGATGCCGATCTTGACCATGCGGTTCCTCAACGTTGTACGCGACATTTTGAAGCCGATTCTAGCACCGCGTTCCACGGCCTATGACAATGGCATGGACGATATTCGACGGCTTCATGACTGCTATTCACGTCGTTCAGCGACTGCCGCCCCACAAGCACAAAGGCCACCTCGAAGGCGGCCTTTGCGGGGGAAGCGTTGACTGTCTAGCGCTTCGAGAACTGCTTGCGCTTGCGCGCCTTGTGGAGGCCGACCTTCTTGCGTTCGACTTCTCGCGCATCGCGCGTCACCAGGCCCGCCTTCGACAGCGTGGGCTTCAGTTGCGCGTCGTAATCGATCAGCGCGCGAGTGATTCCGTGGCGAACCGCGCCGGCCTGGCCGGATTCGCCGCCGCCATTCACGTTGACCATGATGTCGAACGTGGCGACGTGGTTGGTCAGCGCCAGCGGCTGGCGGACCACCATGCGGCCCGTCTCGCGGGTGAAGAATTCGTCGACCGGCTTGTCATTGACGATGAACTTGCCGGTGCCGGTCTTGATGAACACGCGCGCCACCGACGTCTTGCGGCGGCCCGTGCCGTAGTAGTAGTTGCCGATCATGACTTCGCTTCTTCTTTCCCGATTTTCTTCACCGGATCAAAGGACTTGGGTTGCTGGGCCGAATGCGGATGCGCGGGACCCGAATAGCACTTGAGCTTCTTCAGCATCGCATAGCCGAGCGGACCCTTGGGCAGCATGCCCTTCACGGCCTTTTCCAGCGCGCGGCCGGGGAAGCGTTCCTGCATCTGGCTGAAATTCACCGTCCGGATGCCGCCGGGGTAGCCGGTATGGCGATGATAGAGCTTGTCTTCCGCCTTGTTGCCGGTCACGCGGAGCTTGTCCACGTTGGTGACGACGATGAAGTCGCCCGTATCCATGTGCGGCGTGTAGGTCGGCTTGTGCTTGCCGCGCAAGCGCAGCGCGATCTGGCTCGCGAGCCGGCCCAACACCTGGTCGGTTCCGTCGACGACGAACCATTCCCGGGTGATGTCCGAAGGTTTGGCGGAGAAAGTCTTCATCTAAAAGTCTCTGAGGTGTTCACTGAGGGGTTCACTCAGCAAAGTCTGCTATTTTACTATTCAAGGGGTTCCGTCGTCAAGACGAACCCTTGGCGGGCCGCGAGCCCGGCATTTGCGCAGCGCAGCGCGGGCGACGGGCAAAAAGAGGCGCGGTGGTTTAGACCGCGCCTTTAGGATTCCACCATAGGAGGAGAATGGAGGAATGCGTCTGCGGTGCCTAAGGAGGAGTAAGGCGGAGCCGCAGACGAGTAAATCCTCGCATATTGCAGCGCACAAATCAACATTTCAGTTGCAGTGCAGCATGGACAATGACGTTTGTTGCGCATCGGCTGGTGAAAATCCGGCAATTACGGGACGAAATCACCAATTTTGCGCTAATTTGGGGCAATCATGAAAACCAGGATCAAGTGGGTGGAGGGCATGAGTTTTGTCGGGGAGACCGGCAGCGGACACGCCGCGGTCATCGACGGGGCGCCGGAGTATGGGGGGCGCAATCTGGGCATGCGGCCGATGGAGATGGTCCTCACCGGCACGGCGGCGTGTACCGCCTTCGATGTCGTGCTGATCCTGAAACGGGGTCGGCAGCCGGTCTCCGATTGCGTGGTCACCGCGGAGGCGACCCGCGCGCCCGACGATCCCAAGGTATTCACGGGCATCCATTTCGTCTATGCGGTCGCCGGGCGGGGCCTCAATGCCGCGCAAGTCGAACGCGCGGTGAAGCTCTCGAAGGAGAAATACTGTTCGGCCACGATCATGCTGGCCAAGACCGCGGAGATCACCTACGAGATTCAGATCACCGACGGCGATCGCGTGCCCGGCAATCCTGATCCGGCGTGATCCGCTACTTGGGCGGGGTGGCCGCAGCGTCCTGCGGTGGGTCGGCCTCGATCGGCTTGATCCGGGCAGGCATAGTGCGGGGCGTCAGCATGCCGCGCACCTGGGCTTCGAAGCTGGCGCTCACCGCCTTGCCCTCCGGCGTCTTGAAGGCGAGCGTCACCGGGACAAGGGTGCCGTTGCCCAGGTCCTTGGTGATCTCGACCAGGCGCAAGTGGCTCCCCCGGTAGGCGAGACGTGTCATCTGGCCGCCGGGAACCGGCATCGAGGAAACGACTTTCCCGTCGGACGGTTCGCCCGGGACCGTGACCTGGATCAGTTCGACCTTCCTTGCCACCGGCGTGGTCGCCCCGACCAGCACGAGGTCGGTGTCGCTGACGATGTCCACATAGATTTGCGCCTCGGACCCGGCCCCCGCCGGGCGCATCCACGCGGTTTTCAGCGTCACGTCGCCCGCTGCGGCGCCGGTCGCCACCATCAGCGCGCAGCCGGCAAGCGCCGCGCGAGACAACAGGGTCGGCGGGCGCGTCGCTGTCATCGTGCTTCCCGCAGCAGGCGGATCAGCGAAGACGTATCCCAGCGTCCGCCCCCTTGCGCCTGCACCCGTGCGTAGAACTGGTCGACGAGCGCCGTTGCCGGCAGCTGGGCGCCGTTCGACCGGGCCTCCGACAGGCAAATGGCGAGGTCCTTGCGCATCCAGTCGACGGCAAAGCCGAAGTCGAACTTGTCCGCGATCATCGTCGCGCCCCGGCTTTCCATTTGCCACGACTGTGCGGCGCCCTTGCTGATCACCTCGAGCACCCGTGTCGGATCAAGACCCGCGCGCGACGCGAAATTGATTCCTTCCGAAAGTGCCTGCACCAGCCCGGCGATGCATATCTGATTGACCATCTTGGTGAGTTGCCCGCTGCCCGACGCGCCCATCAGCGTCACCGCGCGGGCGTAGATCGCCAGTACGGCTTCAGCCTTGGCAAACGTCGCGGGATCTCCGCCGACCATGATCGTGAGCTTGCCGTTCTCGGCGCCCGCCTGGCCGCCGGAGACCGGCGCATCGAGGAATGCGACGCCCTTGGCCGCGGCCGCAGCGTGCATTTCCCGCGCGACGTCGGCGGAAGCCGTCGTATGATCGACCAGGATGGCGCCGGCAGCCATTCCCGCCAGCGCGCCGTCGGCGCCGGTGATCACTGCGCGCACATCGTCGTCGTTGCCGACGCACATCAGCACGATTTCCGCGCCTTTCGCGGCGGCGGCGGGGGTCGCTGCGCTGCTGCCGCCGAACGCCTCGGTCCATTTCACCGCCTTGGGGGCCGTGCGATTGAATACCGTGACCTGGTGGCCGGCACGCGACAGGTGGCCCGCCATCGGATAGCCCATGACGCCCAATCCGAGAAATGCAAGTTTCATTGTCGCTCCTGTGTCTTGTGTGCGTCGTTCCGCGGCCGCCCGCGCAGGCGCGAGCCGTAATGCAACTTGAGCGCAAGTATCGTCAAAACCAGCGCCAGCGTGATGCTGTTGGCAACGATCAGCGGCAGCGAAGATAGCCTGATGCCGTACCACAGCCACATCGCGACGCCGACGCTGAACATCGAGAACATGCCCCAGGAAATGTCGTGCGCCGAACGCTTGCGGACGATGTGCAGGACCTGCGGCACGAACGCGACCGTCGTCAGCGCGCCTGCCAGGTACCCGATCACGTCGAGTCCGACCGCTTCGCTGTAGTTCATCCGCGGGCGAGCCCGGCTCGCGCCTGCGCAATGGCGGCGCGCACCTGCGCCGGCGCGGTGCCGCCCGGATGGCCGCGGCTGGCCACCGAGCCCTCGAGCGCGAGCACGGCGAATACGTCATCGTTCACGAGCGGCGAAAAGCCGCGCAACTCGGCAAGGGAGAGGCCCGCCAGGTCGCAGCCTTTGTCCTCCGCATGGCGCACGGCGCGCGCGACGGCTTCGTGCGCGTCGCGGAACGGCAGGCCGCGGCGCACGAGGTAGTCGGCCAGGTCGGTGGCAGTGGCAAATCCTTCGCTGGCGGCGGTGCGCATGCGCTCTGCATCGACGCGGATGCCGCTGGCCACGAGATCGGCCATGATGGCAAGCGAGTCGGACAGCGTGTCGACGGTGTCGAACAGCGGTTCCTTGTCTTCCTGGTTGTCCTTGTTGTAGGTCAACGGTTGCGCCTTCATCAACACCAGAAGCGCTACCAGATGCCCGATCACGCGCCCGGCCTTGCCGCGGACGAGTTCGGGAACGTCGGGGTTCTTCTTCTGCGGCATGATCGAACTGCCGGTACAGAACCGGTCGGCGAGTTGCACGAAGCCGAAACGCGGACTCGACCACAGCACGAGTTCCTCGCAGAATCGCGACAGGTGCACCATCGCCAGCGCGGCCGCGGCCTCGAACTCGATCGCGAAATCGCGGTCGGCGACGGCGTCGAGCGAATTGCCGCACAGCCCGTCGAAGCCCAATTCCTTCGCGACGCGTTCGCGGTCGATCGGAAACGAAGTGCCGGCGAGCGCAGCGGCGCCCAGCGGCAGCCGGTTCACGCGCCTGCGGCAGTCGGACAGTCGCTCGGCATCGCGCGCAAACATGGCATCGTATGCCATCAGGTGGTGGCCGAACGTCACGGGCTGCGCGACCTGCATGTGCGTGAAGCCCGGCATGATCGTCGCGGCGTGGACTTCAGCCAGGTCGAGCAGCGCGTGGCGCAGTGCGACGACTTGCGCGGCCAGCGCGTCGATTGCGTCGCGCAGCCACAGGCGCAGGTCGGTCGCCACCTGGTCGTTGCGGGAGCGACCGGTGTGCAGCCGCTTGCCTGCATCGCCGATCAAGTCCGTCAGCCGCCGTTCGATGTTGAGGTGGACGTCCTCGAAGTCGCGCGACCAGGTAAATTCCCCGCGCCCGATCTCGGCGCTGATCTGCGCCATCCCGCGCTCGATATCGGCCAAGTCCGCGGCCGTGATGATCCCTGTAGCTGCCAGCATGCGTGCGTGGGCGAGCGAGCCCGCGATGTCGACCTGGGCCAGCCGCTGGTCGAAACCGACCGACGCGGTGAACCGCTTCACCCGGTCGGCCACCGGCTCGCTGAAACGCCCTGACCAGCCTCGGTCTACGTCGGAGGAAGGGCGCGGGGACAGCGAGGGAGGGGGTGGCGCTTTGGCGGCGGACATGGACGTGTGGAATAGGGTCTTGCGTCGGCCGCACGCCATGTCGACAATGAATGCCGGGGAACGTGCGTTCGTCAAATCCCGCGAACAGGCGCCCGCGCCAGAAAACCGCCCGAAACAGATGGGTCAGGGGACGCTGGCGGCAGAGGCCTTAACGCGGCGGGCACAATGCTTGCATGGCACGTCCGACATGGCCGCAATTATAAGACAAAATCCCAACCGCCCGGCGTTGCCAGACTTCCGCAACATGGGAACGGTGCTGCGCATCCTCGTGACGGTCAACCTCGGGGCGGCCGTGGTCGCCTATGCGCGCGCCCCTCAGCTTTCCGCGACCTTCATCGAATGGGTCGAGGCGACGAGTTTTGTCGAGCCCTACCTGCTGCTCGTGCTGGCCGTGCTTTGGGCGGCCGCTCCCAGGCTCTCCCGCCTGCCGTATAGCGTCGGTGCCGGACTTGTGGCGGCAATTACCGTCTTTTCCGGATTGGCCCTGTTCGCGGCCATGAATCGACTGTCCCCCATGCCTCCGGGCGCGCTGACCAATTGGATGGTCTACGGGCTCATCTCCGCCGGTGTGCTGCTGTTCTACTTCCATTTGCGTGCCCGTGCGCTGTCGCCGGCGATCACGGAAGCCCGGCTGCAGGCACTGCAGGCGCGAATCCGGCCGCATTTCCTGTTCAACAGCATCAACGCCGTCCTTTCGCTGGTGCGCAGCAATCCCAAGCGCGCCGAAGTAGCGCTCGAGGACATGGCCGAACTGTTTCGCGTGCTGATGCGCGATAACCGCGACCTCACGCCGCTCGAGGACGAAGTCGAGCTGTGCCGCCAGTACCTCGATCTCGAACAACTGCGCCTGGGCGACCGGTTGACCGTGGACTGGAACGTCAAGAGCATGCCCGCGGATGCGCTGGTGCCGCCGCTCATGCTGCAGCCTCTGCTCGAAAACGCCGTTTATCACGGCATCGAGCCATCGAGCACGCCGGGAACGGTTTCGATCAACCTGTTCCTTTCGCGCGGCGAGGTTCACGCGATCCTGAAGAATCCGTACCGCACCGCCGGCGGCAATCACCATTCGGGAAACAAGATGGCGCTGGCCAACGTTCGCGAACGGCTGGCGCTGCATTTCGATGCCGAGGCGAGCCTCGAATCCCGCGTCACCAAGGACGCCTACGAGGTGCACATCCGCATTCCTTATCGCACGCAGGCGGCCAACTCGGCGACCGGCGTGCCCACGGTCACCGGCCCGATGCCGGGACGGGACGACGATTCCCGAGATGCGTCCGCGCGCATCGCCATGCCGGAGGCTGCCCGTGCCTGACTCGCCGCTACGTGTGCTGATCGTGGACGACGAGGCGCCGGCGCGGCGAAGGTTGCGCGACCTGCTGGACGATTGCGCCTCCGCGCTGCCGCTGGCGATCATCGGCGAAGCGCAGCATGGCCGCGAGGCGCTGGAACTTCTGCAGAGCGCGCCGGCGGACCTGGTGCTGACGGACATTCACATGCCCGACATGGATGGCGTGGAACTCGCCCGCCACCTGCTCAAGCTGCCGCACCCGCCTGTCGTGATATTCACTACGGCGTTCCACGAGCACGCGGTGCAGGCGTTCGAACTCAATGCGGTCGATTACCTGATGAAGCCGATCCGCGTGCAGCGGCTGCTGAGCGCGCTGCACAAGATACCGCGCTTGAAGCCGGTGACCGCGGAAAAGCTGGCGCAGCTTCCCACTACGGCGCGTCGTTTCCTTTCGGTGACCGAGCGCTCGCGTGTCGTGCTGGTACCGGTGGAGGATGTCGTCTATCTCAAGGCCGAGCTCAAGTACATCACGATCCGGACGTCGCAGCGAGAATATCTGCTCGAGGAATCGCTGACCCGGCTCGAGACCGAGTTCGGCGCCCGCTTCGTGCGCGTCCATCGCAACTGCCTCGCCGCGCGCGACCACATTCGCGGCTTCGAGCGTCGCGTCAACGACGACGGCGACGCGCATTGGGAAGTCCTGCTGGCCGGCGTGCCGGAGACGCTGCCGGTGTCGCGGCGCCAGCAATTCGTCGTGCGCGACATGGGGCGCGAGACCGCCGCCTGACGTCGTGCCGGCGCCGGAAGGCGCGCGCCTGCCGTACCGGAGGCAAGTGCGCAGCCCCGTGGCTGCGCCGGACCGGCTACACTTCCCGGCTTCGCCACTCTGATTCCGTTCAACATGCGCACGCTCGTCTGCGGTTCGCTCGCCTACGACACCATCATGGTGTTTCCCGACCAATTTTCGCGGCACATCCTGCCCGATCAATTGCGCGTGTTGTCCGTGTCGTTCCAGATCGGGGAAATGCGCCGCGAATGGGGCGGCTGCGCGGGCAACATCGCGTACAACCTGCGGGGCATTGGCGGCGACCCTGTCATCATGGCGACGGTCGGCGACGACGGCGGCGACTATCGTGATCGCCTTGAGGCGCTCGGCGTCGGCGGCGCCGCCGTTCGCCAGGTTCCCGGCACGTATACGGCGCAGGCTTTCATCATCACCGACTTGGACGACAACCAGATCACGGCGTTCCATCCTGGCGCGATGAACTACTCGCACCAGAATCGCGTCGAGGACGTCGGCGATATCACATTGGGCATCGTCGCGCCCGACGGCAAGGAAGGCATGAGCACGCACGCCGAACAATTCGCGGCTGCCGGCATTCCCTTCATGTTCGATCCGGGGCAGGCGATGCCGCTGTTCAGCGGGCCGGAGTTGCTGACGATGATCGACCGCGCGCAATGCGTCGCGGTCAACGACTATGAAGGACAGATGCTGTCCGAGCGCACGGGCCTGCCGCTCACGGCGCTGGCCGAGCGCGTGGAAGCGTTGATCGTGACGTTGGGCGCCGATGGCTCCGTCATTCACGCCGACGGCGTCACGTACGCCATTCCCGCAGCGAAGCCCGCCAGCATTCTCGATCCGACCGGTTGCGGGGACGCTTATCGCGCCGGCATCCTGTACGGGATGAGCCATGGCTGGGACTGGCAGAGGACAGGCGGACTCGCCTCCGTGATGGGCTCGCTCAAGATCGCGTCACGCGGCGGACAGAATCACGCAGTCAATCAGGAGACGGTCGGGGCGCTATACTTCAAGACCTTCGGCAGCCACGTCTTCTGAACTGATTTCGCGAAGAACGGGGCAACCGCGAAGGCCGCGCCATATCGCGCGGCCTTTTAGTTGGGTTCGATGCCACGCCACGCCAACACCAACGCGACGCCGGTCCGCCTGTACCGCTACGTGCGCACGTGCGTGCATGTCGGCTCGGGCGTGGCGACGACGCTGTTGGTCTTTCCGCTGGTGTCGCCCGCGCGCAAGCGCTGGCTGGTCAAGCGCTGGAGCCGCCGCCTGCTGCGAATCCTCGCCGTCGAGGCCAGGCTGCACGGCGACATCGGCGCGCGCGGCGGCAACGTGCTGATCGTCGCCAACCACATTTCCTGGCTCGACATTTTCGTGCTGAACTCGGTGCATCCGGTGCGCTTTGTCGCGAAATCGGAACTGGCGCGGTGGCCGGTCATCGGCGCCATGATCCGCGGCGCGGGCACGTTGTTCATCGAGCGCACGCAACGCCGCGATACACGCCGCGTGAACCATCGCGTCGCCGCGGTGCTGGCGGCCGGCGACGTCGTCGCGATCTTTCCGGAAGGCACGACCACGGATGGCGTCGACATGCTGCCGTTCAAGAGCTCGCTGCTGCAGCCCATCGTGGAGGCGGAAGGCCATGTGCAGCCGGTGGCCATTCGCTACCGCGCGCCCGATGGCACGTTGTCCGTTGCCCCCGCATATGTCGGCGAGACGTCGTTCGCCGAATCGTTCTGGAGCGTGTGCGGCGCTCGCTCACTTACTGTCGATTTGATCGCGACGGCGGCATTGTCCGCACGCACGGGACACCGGCGAAGTCTCGCGCGCGACGCCGAAGCACTTATCCGAACGGCTTTGGCTGCACCGGATGTTGCGAAGGAACCTGGATCACCTGCCGGTCGTCAAGACGGATTCCGGTAAGCGTCCCGCCCCACAGGCAGCCCGAATCGAGCATCAGCACGTTGGGCGCCAACATGAGTTCGAGCGTCGACCAGTGGCCGCATACCACGGTCACCCGCGCGCTCAGGCGATCGGGGTGCGCGAACCAGGGCAGGTAGCCATCGGGCATGTGCGCGATGCCACGCTTTTCCTTGAATTCCAGCATGCCGCCCGCCGTGCATAGGCGCATCCGCGTGCAGGCGTTGACGGCGATGCGCAGCCGATCGTATCCAGTCAGCGTTTCCGACCATTGCCGCGGCTCGTCACCGTAGAGCACGCCCAGGAATTCGTGCGCGTTGTCGCTGGCGAGCATTGCCTGCACTTCGCGCGACAGCATCAGCGCGGTCGCCGGCGTCCATTGCGGAAGCAGACCCGCATGCACCAGCAGCCGCTCGCCTTCGACCACCACGAGCGGCCTCGCCGCAAGCCAGGCGACCAGTTCGTCCCGGTCCGGCGCCGCGAGAATCGCATCGAGCGTGTCGCTGCGATGCGGCAGGCGATGTCCCGCGGCGATGGTCAGCAGGTGAAAGTCGTGATTGCCGAGCACCGTGGTCGCGGCATCGCCGAGATTCCGGACCTCGCGCAATACCTCGAGCGATCCCGGCCCGCGATTGACGAGGTCCCCGACCAGCCACAGCCGATCGGAAGACGGCGAGAACGCAATGAGGTCCAGCAGCTTGCAGAACTCGGCGTGGCAGCCCTGGATGTCGCCGATAGCGTAGAGCGCCATTTTTCTTATGCCGAATCCGGTGGTGAGACAAATCGACGGCGTCAAGTCTTTCGGACGCGAGCGCAACTGTTAGAATCGTCGCGCATTTGATTCTAGCAAACCCATCCGGAACCTCCGTAGCGGGCAGTCTGCACCGCGGTCAAAATCCCAGGCGGCTCGCTTGTCCTTCCTTCTCAATCCTCCGCAGCGCGAAGCGGTGCGCCATGTCGATGGTCCGCTGCTCGTGCTCGCGGGCGCAGGCAGCGGCAAGACCCGTGTCATCACCGCCAAGATCGCGCATCTGATCGAGCGCGGCGTCGACCCGGCGAAGATCTTCGCCATCACGTTCACCAACAAGGCCGCGCGCGAGATGCGGGAACGCGCGCAGGCGCTGCTCAAGTCGCAGGGCAAGGCAGGCGAGGCCGCGAAGGTCGTCGTCGCGACGTTCCACGCGCTGGGATTGAAGATCCTGCGCATGGAAGCAAGGGCCGCGGGGCTGAAGCCCGGGTTTTCCATTTTCGATCCCGCGGACCTGGAGTCCGTCGTCGCCGAACTCATCGCGACGTCCGATCGCGGCCGGGCACGGTCGGCGCAATGGAAGATCAGTGCGTGGAAGAACGCGTTGGTCTCGCCGGCGACGGCGTTGAAGGAGGCCAAGGAAGACGATGAACTCATCGCAGCGCGCGCTTATGCGAACTACGGCGAGGCGCTGGCCGCTTACCAGGCGGTGGACTTCGACGATCTCATCGTGCGCGTCGTCGAATTGCTCGAGCGCGACGCGGACGCGCGCGCGCGTTGGCAGGCCAAGTGCGCGCACGTGCTCGTCGACGAATACCAGGACACCAATCCGGCGCAGTATCGGCTGCTGCGCGCGCTGGTGGGCGCCGCGACGCCCTTCACCGCCGTAGGCGACGACGACCAGGCGATCTACGGCTGGCGCGGCGCGACCGTCGACAACCTCGCGAGCCTGCCGCGCGACTATCCCGGCCTCAAGGTCGTCAAACTCGAGCAAAACTACCGCTCGACGGTGCGCATCCTGCGTTCGGCGAACGCGCTGATCGGCAACAATCCGAAGCTCTTCGACAAACGCCTGTGGAGCGACCTGGGCAACGGCGAGGCCATTCGCGTGTTGCCCGCAGCCGATGACGAAGCCGAAGCCGAAGCGGTCGTGCGGCGGCTGTCGGCGCTGAAGTTCGAGCGGCGCGCGAAATTTTCCGATTTCGCCATCCTCTATCGCGGCAACCACCAAGCGCGAGTGTTCGAGACCGCGCTGCGCGCGCAGAACATTCCCTACGACGTATCCGGCGGACAGTCGCTGTTCGACAAGTCGGAGGTCAAGGACTTCGTGGCATATCTGCGACTGATCGCGAACGACGACGACGATCCGGCCTTCGTGCGTGCCGTGACGACGCCGAAGCGCGGTGTCGGCCAGGCCACGCTGGCGCGGCTGGGCGACATCGCCGCGGCGCGCCACGAGAGCCTGTTCGCCGCCGCCTACGCCGCGGAAGCTGCCGACGCGATTCCAGCGCGACAGCACGACACGCTGATGGAATTCTGCGGTTTGATCAACAACCTGCGCTCACGCGCGGAACGCGAACCGGCCGGGCGTTTGCTGGACGAACTGTACGCTGCGTCCGGTTACGAGGAATGGCTGGTGGCGACGCTCGACAAGCGGGAGGCGAAGGATCGGACGCAAAGCGTGCGCGATCTCATCGACTGGTTGTCACGCAAAGGCGAAAGCGACGACCGCAACCTGCTCGAGCTGACCCAGTTGGTCGCGCTGATCACGATGCTCGAAGGCAAGGAAGGCGAGCGTGCCGACGCAGTGCGCCTGTCGACGCTTCACGCGGCCAAGGGCCTCGAGTTCCCGCACGTGTTCTTAGTCGGCCTGGAGGAGGGCCTGCTGCCGCATCGCGAATCGGTGGAAGCCGGCACGATCGACGAGGAACGCCGGTTGATGTACGTCGGCATCACGCGCGCGCAACAATCGCTGCACCTGTCGTATTGCCGCCGGCGCAAGCGCGCGGGCGAAATGATGTCGTGCACGCCGTCACGATTCATTGCCGAATTGGCGCAGGAGGACCTGCGTTACGCCGATGTGCCGTTGCCGCCGGACGAGGCGGCGAAGGAAAAGGCGAGCGGAAGCGAACGGCTGAAGTCGCTGAAGGCGATGCTCGCGCGGTGACCGATGCCTGAGCGCTACCCCAGCGTCACTTGACTGCGGCAACCATGTAGTCGACGGCCGCCTTCACATCCGGATCCGGCAGTGCGACGTTGCCGCCCTTCGGCGGCATCACGCCGCCCTTGCCCTGGAAGCCGCCGATCGCATGCGTGTAAAGCACGCTCACGCCTTGCGCGATGCGCGGCGCCCACGCGGCCTTGTCGCCGAATTTCGGCGCGCCCGCAATGCCCGCTGCATGACACGCCGCGCAGCTTGCTTCGAAAACCTTCTTGCCGTCGGGCTTGTCGGCGGCCGCGGGTGCTGCCGCAGCGGGCATGGGTGCAGCCGCGGCGGTGGCAATGGGCGCGGCGGAAGCCGGTACCGCGGCCACCGTGGCGGGTGCCGCCACGGCGGGCTCTTTCCATGTCGCGCCGGCCTTGTTGGCCATGAACGCGACGGCGCGCCGGACTTCGTCGTCGGTCAGGTCGGCGTTGCCGCCCTTGGCCGGCATCGCGCCGCTCTTGCCCTGGAAACCCGCGATCGCGTGCTGGGACATCGCGGCCTCACCTTGCGCGATACGCGCTTGCCACGCCGCCTTGTCGCCCAGCTTCGGCGCCCCGGCGAGCCCCGTTTCGTGACATGTCTTGCAGACCTGCGCATAGACCTGTTCGCCGGAGAGAATGCCCTTGGGCCCGCTCGCCTCGGCCAGCACCACGTTGGCTACCGGCTGGATGCGTGCCAACACCTTGCTGTCGTCCTCGTGAATGCCCTTTTCGCCGCTGGTCACCAGCTGCGAAACGAGTGCCGCCAGGGTGATCGGCACGGCAAAGGCGAGCAGCACCACGATGATGAGCTGCTTGGGTGTCTTGATGGGGGACGAATGCTCTTCGGTCATGGGCGCGTCGGTCGGTAGAGGAGTTCTTCAAAGCGCGCGACGGCGCCAGGAACGGTTACCGGCGTTCGCCGGCATCAACCCGGCATTATACCGGTGCCCGTGCTCGCGGAGTGACCGCGGTGGACGCTATGCCCGCCCGGGCCGTAAAATGCGGGTTGTCCGTCGCAATACCCCACACGCGCCCGTAGCTCAGTTGGATAGAGTATTGGTTTCCGAAGCCAAGGGTCACAGGTTCGAATCCTGTCGGGCGCGCCACTTCCCCGCTCAACGAATATGCGCCGCCTCGATGCGGATCGCGTATTGATGCACGTCCGGCACTGCCACGCGGGTCAATCGTAGCTGCGCCGGAAATAGAGGCCCAGGCTCGAAACGACGCCGGCCTCGGCGCGCACCGTCAGCGTTCGCGTCAGCGCGTATTCGATGCGCAACGCGTTGTTGGCCACCGTCAGCCCCTGTTCGTAAACCAGCGTCAGGCGTTCGTTGATGCGCTTGCCAAATGCGATGACCTGGCTCGTCGTGCCGCTGACCACCGCGCTGGAGCGTTCGCGCAGCGTGATGTCGTCGAGACCCACCGAATTGGCCAGCGTCGTCGTGAACGGGCGCTGTCCCTTGCCGAGCAGCATCGAGGACGCCGCACCCAGCGCGGCCACGTCCGCGCGTGACGCGCGGTCCAGCCCCTGTCCGGTCACCAGCCATGACAGCTTCTCGCCGTCAGGCACGGGCGGGCTCGACACCAGCCGCACGCGCGGCACGCGCACGGTGCCCGTGACTTCCACGCCTGCCTCGACCGCGAGATTCTTGCGCAGCGCGGTCACGTCGATGGCGGGGTTGTCGACCGGCCCGTCGAAGATGAGCTGGCCGCGATCGATATCCAGGCGCTGGCCGAAGACGAAATAGGTCCCGTTGACCGCGTTGATCCTTCCGTAGGCCGACAGCCTGCCACTCGGCGCGGTGGCCAGGCGCAGGCGACCCGCCAGGCGCGTGTCGAGGCCCTCGCCTTCGAAACGCAGGTCGTCGCCGAGGCCGACGTCAAGTTCGAGCAACAGCGGTACATCGAGCGTCGCCGTCGCGTTCTCTGCGCCGCGCGTCCGCCCGACAATGACCACGTCGCTGGAGAGCTGACCGACGCTGGCGGGCTCGTACTGGACTCGCCCCTGCGCAATGTCCAGGTTTCCGCGCACGGCGATCTTGCCCTTCTCGAAGGCCAGCACGCCGTTGCCGCCGACCGTGAACTGGAGGTCAGGGCGATTGACCGCGCGGAACTTCTCGGCGGTCCAGGTCACGCGAGCCTCCGGCGCGATGTCGGTGCTGCCTTCGCGTTGCGCGCGCGCCAGCGTTCCCTTGGCGACGAAGCGGCCATCACCGCCGGTAAACGACAGGTCATCCAGAATCATCGTGTTGTTCGCGAAGCGCCCGCGCAGGCGGCCCTCGCGCCAATGCACGCCGTACTGCGGAACGTCCAGGCGCATGTCATCCGCCGTGAGCGCGCCCGAGAGTTCGGCGCGGGCGAGGCTGCCGGTCGCGCTCAAGTCCACGTGCGCGCGGCCGTCCACGACCGCAAGCGTGCCGAGCCACGGTTGCAGTGGCCGCAACGACGGCAGGTCGGCAACCAGCGTGGCGTTCAACGGACCATCGAATGCCATGCGTCCCGGTGCGCCGTCGCCCGCCTTGATGCTCAGCGTGGCGTCGGCGTTACCGGCGCGCTGCGAGCGCAGCGTGGCGGTGGCGGCGACACTGTCATCCTGGAATCGCGCCTGCGCTTCGAGCGTCGTGATGCCCAGCGCCAGACTGTTGAGCGTTTCACTCGTGCCTTCGCTGCCGAAAAGGTCGCCGCGCTCTCGCCGCACGCGCACGGTGCCATTGAGTTGCGGTGTCGCGGCCACGGACCAGTCGCCCGCGATGACCAGCGTGGACGCCAGCGGCGGACGCAGACCGGCGACGCGCATCAGCGCAGTCAGCGGAATGCCTTCGAACGCGCCGCGCGTCGTAAGCTTGCCGGCATCCCAGCGCAGGTCCACCAAATCGGCGCGACCTTCAGCGACCTGCAGCCGCGTCGACCCGACATGCAGTTGGTCGTGCGTCCATTCAATGGCGGCCGGCGCCTCGAGCTTCATCGCCAACGCACCGCGATTGTCCAGCGCGTCGAGAGATCCCGACCACGAAAGCGCGGGCGTGCCCAGGTCGCGGAATCCGCCGGTGAAGCGGGCATGACCGTCGACGCCTTCGCCCGACAGCGCGATGTTCGCGGTGTGTTGCGCCAGCGTGCCTGTTCCATCCGCGGCAAGCGACGCGAATTCGCCCTGCGGAATGCGTATCCCGGTTGCCGCAAGCTTGAATCCCAGCGCGCGCGTTGCATTGGCGGTGGGATCGAGCGTGAGGCCGCCGGCGGCGATCTTTCCAGTGGCGTCGAGCGTGGCCACGACGCCCAGCCGTCCCCATTCCAGCCCGCGGCCGTGGACCGCGAGGTCCAATCCGTTTCCACCGGGTTCGCTGGTGAGCGTGCCGCGGGCCTGCAGCGCCCCGGCGATGGTTTCGGGGATCGCAATGCCGGCATATTTGACGAGGAGGCCACGCAGCTCCTGGATCTTCTGCGCGTCGGCGGCGAACACAAGTTTGTCGCCGGGCGTGCCGGTTGCGCCGCTCACGTCGAGCGACGCGGACGCGACAGTCGCCTTGATCGCGACGTTGCGCATCGTCGTCGCCGTGGCTTCCGCCTGCAGCTTCCCGCTGACCGCGAGTCCCGCGAGCAGGCTGCCCGGTGCCAACGCGACATTGGTATCGACGCGCCACGTCGGCGCCAGCCGTCCGCGCGCGGTCACGCTGCCGGACAGGCTGCCGGCGGGAAACGCGCCGAAGCGCGATGGATCGAAACGCGTCGCCTCCGCCGTGATGTCGAAAGCGCGTTCCGCATCGGTCGTGATGCGGCCCCGACCGGCGAGTTCGCCCGTCCCGGCGCGGCCGCGAAAGCGTTCGATATCGATGCGGCGACCGACAATCGTGGCGGAGAAACTGAGCGCGAGATCGGCTTGGGTCAGTTCGCCACGCACGGACTGCGTTGCCTTCGCGACATCCGCGCTCAACGATCCGGACAGCCGCGTCGCGATGAGCGCGGAATGCACGCGTCGCAAGTCGAGGTCGCGCACGGCCAGGTTCCAGCGGCTGGCGCCGCCGTCGCCGGGCAGGTTCACACGCCCGGTGATCCTCGCGTCGCCCGCAACGCGCGCATCGATGTCGTCCAGCGCAAGCTCGCGGCCATTCCAGCGAAACTGCGCGTTGAGCGACGCCAGCGGCACGCGCGAGGCGTCGAGCGCGCCGGCGTCGGCGTTAATGGCGGACAGCGCGCCGGCGAAGCCATCGGGCACGGCCCGTGCGTCGAGCGTCACCGACAAGCGTGTCGATGGCAGCGCAGGTTCGAACATAGCGACGTCGACCTCCCTCGCGACGACATGCGCATCGGTCAGCGGCGTCGCGGCGAAAGGTGTCAGCGTGGCATTCGCCGTGACCGCGGCACTGCGCGTGGTTCCTTTCGCGCTTAAGGCGAACGTCGACAGGTTGCCCTTGGCCGAGACATCGGCGCGAGTGTCGCGGAACGCTGCGTCACCGGTGAAATTAAGCGTCGCGTTCAGCGCAAAGGGCGACACGGCGGCCAACTCGGCTTCACCCGCCAACGTCCCGGCGTCGGTCACGAAGCGCATGCGGCGCACCGAATGCTCGCGCTCGCCGCCGCTGTAATCGAACACGACCCCCGTGATCGTTCCCGCGCGCGGGCCGACGCGCCATTCGACGCGCTCGACGCCGACGTTGTCGACGCGGACCTCGAGCGGCAGCGAGAGATCGGCGGGCAACGCCAGCGCCGAGTCGGAACCCTTCATCGTGATCGCCAGTCGGTGCGCGCCCAGTCCGCTGACGTTGACGTGGCGCGTGAACAGGCCGACGACGCTCCAGGTCAGCGCCACGTCGTCGGCCTCGACGTCGACGTCGTCGCCACGCCAGGCGATGCGCGCTACGCGGACCGTCGACAGCAGCGACCCCGTCGCGCGTTCGACAGTCAGCCGACCTTCGCTTGCGCCGACCGCGCGCGCAACCGCCAGGTCGAGC
>Ga0070666_10000770_pt1 | contig 19385 bp, 17 predicted proteins | sample KBSS23metaG_FD_64677 | JGI IMG/M metagenome (GOLD analysis project Ga0070666, IMG submission 64677) | Switchgrass rhizosphere microbial communities from Kellogg Biological Station, Michigan, USA - KBS S2-3 metaG | ecosystem: Host-associated > Plants > Roots > Rhizosphere > Soil ... | reverse complement strand
ATGGCCCAGCCCAGCGCGGTGTATAGTCCGTGCCCATTGGTGAGCGCGCCATACTCTACGAACGATTCCTTGCGAACGTGGCCCACGAAGACAAGCAAGGCGGCCAGTCCGCGCATAAGGTCCAGGCCGATCATCTGGTGCGAGATCGGGTGTCCGGGTTCGATGCGCGCCATTCTTTCGATACTCAGCAAGATTGAGGATAGCCGGCGCTTTTTCGCACAGCACTCGGCACAACGCCACTCTGGGCCCGATCAGGCGCTGGCAGGTATTGGCTGCGCTCTGGTGGGCGGCCGGGGCGTCGAATATCTGGTGAACCCATATATGAGTGCGGCCCCGATAATTGCATCGGGAAGGAACTGTATAGGCCCACCGATCGGCAGATTGAGCATCGACAGGATGCCCAGAACCACGAGCGCCATCACACCGGGCAGCGATTTGGGTCGCTTCAAGAAATAAATCTCGGCCTGGGTCAACACGAAGGCGAGCAGGAAGTAGATGATGATCACGCCGATCAATCCGAAATCGGCGAAGCAGGGTCCGAGATAGGTCATCGTATTGAACGTCGTGATGCCGTGCCCGTGAGGCTCCGTAAATCTGTTGATCTGAAATGCGAGAGGCAACTTCTTCTTAGCGAATGGGATCGAATTGTTGATGTCGGTCAGCGTGGTGTCGCCAAAAGGAACGATCAGGAACCCATGTTGCACCATCTCGATCACTTGGACCGTGTGGATGCTGTTGCCGGCCAGGATGCGCGTGACAATTTCCAGCGAACTTTTCGTCAGCACTGACTGGCTGACTCCCTTGGTCTCCCTGATGCGGCCCTGGAGGGCTGTCAAACCGATCATGGCGCCCATGAGGACCACGCCGGCCAGGATGACGTGCCGAACGCGCACGCGAAACAGGAAGCCGCATGCAATAAGCGCCGAAGCGATGACAACAAACAGGTCGCCGCGCGTGGCATTAGAAAGGCCCACCGCGATCAGTATGAGAGCTAAGCCAACAAGATGCCGCCAGTAGCGCAGGCCGTGCATGGCGATGAGATAGGCGCCTCCCGCACTGATCATATAGCTGAACAACAGGTTGAAAGTACGGAAGAACCCCTGTCCGCGGTACTCACCGCCGAAATAGGCGGACTTCGTGGAGTTGAAGCGCGCGTCATATGCTTCGGTCAGAAGCTGCTTGGTCGAGTCTCGCAGGAAGCCGATCAATGGCTGCGGGATGCCCTTATGCAGGAAGAGTGTACCGGCAACCATGAGGCCAGCCGTGATCCAGCACCACGTAAGCACTTTGCCGGAATCAATCGGAAGCGGCAGCTCGGACTGATAGCGCGTAGGCATGTCGTTGGTCCAACCAGCGGCACTGCGCGTCAGCATCACGCCTAAGGCAAACGAGACTGTGGCAGCGAGGAAAATGAGCGGCGTCAGAGAACTCGTCAGCCAGCCATCGGCTTCGCCGACAACGAGACCTGGCCAGTTCACGAAAATATCGAGCAGGACGAAGAGCGTCACCGGCGTGAAAAGAACGCGGCCACCACTCTCAACGCGAACGATTGCGATCGAAACGATGATCGCAAATCCGTACAAGAGATAGATGTAGTCCGCCATCGGCCCGGTTCACTCAGGTTCTGCGGCCCGCCTCAGACGCATGCAAGTGAGACAGGGACTGCAGGCGGCGCTCACGGCGCACCGCGAGGTATTTCGCGAACTGCTCGCGTACCACGAGGGCAAGCCAACCACAGAAGAGGCCGAACAACAGCGAAAGTCCGATAACAGAAGACGCCGACGGCGAGACCGGTGTGTCGGAGATATTCACCGTGCTGAGAAGGCGCGCGGCGTAGGGAAGGCCAGAGTTGGTCAGCATCCGTTGCTGCTCTTGCTGCACGATGGAGGCCGCGAGCATCGTTTTCACGTCGTGGTTCTCAACTTGATTCACGCGTGCATTGAGATACGCGAGGTTTCTGTCAATTCGCTGCAGGTCTTGCGCCCGGATCGTGGCATCGAGCTCGGCGACGATGTCGCGAAGGAACTGCCGGGCAAACGCCGGGTCGCTGTCCTGATAGGTGATCGAGTAGATGCCGGTTGCACCGATTTTGTTCAACAGGACATTGGCGCTGACATAGTCGGCGAGATCGTACTCGCTCGGCTCGCGCCAAGCGTTGCGATTGAGCACCGCGGCAATCGCCACGCGAAGCTCGCCTCTCAAGCCGGTGTTGAGGACCCACCTTTGATGCTCAGCATCCCATTTACTGGCATAGATGTGCTGAAGCGCGTGATCCCGCGCCTGGAGCCGACGGGCGAAATCAACAGAACCAAGTGAATTGGTGAATTGCAGAAAGGGCGAAACGTATTCTTCTTGCGACAGGCCAAGCCCGCCTGCCAGCGCTGCAAGGCCGGATGTGCCACCGCTGCCGAGGAGGCTTTTGTCCGCGCCTTGGATCGTAGACGCGATCGAGATCGAAGCTTGGTACATCTTTGGCGTGATGTGGAGATAAATCACGCCCATCATCAGGAACAACGCGATAGTGCCGCCAAACGTCCAGGGATATGCCTTGATGCGTAACCACAGGCGCTCGACCTGCGCGAAGACGATCGCGAGCGCGGAATTCCTGCGCTCGTCGGCCGGGACGTACTCGGGCGAATTTTCGTTCATTATCGTTCCGTGTCGTTTGTCGTGCGCATGGGGCGCTAACGGCCCACGACCAGCGTTCGCGTCGCTGCGGGGCTGTGGCGACCCTGCGTCGGTCTCGTTTTCTAACCTACTGTATCGGCGGAAGAGAGCAATGCGGCCAACGCTACAGCGTTGGAAATACTGAAATTCCTACGCACGGAGGCCGTTGCGCGAATGGTCCTTTTTGGCTAAAGACCCCCAAAAGAACAGCACCGCCCGTTAAACGCTCCTGATCCCCGTCATGACCATGACCGCTGGCCGAGGTACCCCAATTTGAGCGTCGATTTCACCGCCCTGACCGAGCTTCCCGGCTTGGGAATCTCGGAAGAGCAGCTTGGCCGCATGGTAACGCGGTACGGCTGGGCCGGCGAATATTGTCAGGACAAGGACGTTGTCGAAGTGGGCTGCGGCGGCGGGCAGGGCCTGCAGATGCTTTCGCGCAAAGCTCGGTCGCTCGTTGCCGGAGACTATTCAGATGCGGTCCTGGAGCGGGCCCGAAAGGTCAATCCTGGCATCGAACTGAAGGCTTTCGACGCCCAGGCGCTGCCTTTCGCGGACGAGTCGAGGGACGTCATCCTCTTGTTCGAGGCGCTGTACTATGTGCCCGATCCGATGAAGTTTTTCCGCGAAGCGGCGAGGGTGTTGAGGCCGGGTGGATACCTGCTGCTTGCTACGGCCAACAAGGATCTTTTCGATTTCAGCCCCAGCCCGCATAGCTACAGCTATCTCGGTGTTGCGGAGCTTCAATCCGCGCTGAATGGCTTGGGCTTTGACTGCAAGTTCTTTGGCGATGTGCGCGTGGACGAAGTCTCTCTACGCCAACGTGTGTTACGGCCGGTGAAATACTTGGTCGTGCATTTTGGGTTGATGCCTAAGAGCCTTCAGGGCAAAGAGTGGCTCAAGCGCCTGGTATTTGGACGGACGCTGCCCATGCCAGCGTCGCTGGATGAGGGAATGATCTATACGCCGCCCACGCCGATCGATGGCGGAGCGCCCGACAGGGTTCACAAAGTCGTTCTTTGCGCCGCAAGGAAGCCCGGGTGAATCGGTCATCGACCGTGTAATGATAATCGTGCGACGGCCACGCGGTGCATCCGCGCGCCGGCTGAAGAGAGGAATGCAAGTTCATGTCGCAGAGATCCGTTCCGTTTTTTAACTATCCAGCTCTCTTCAAGAACGAAGAAGCCGGATTGACGGAGGTCGTGTTCGATGTGCTGCGCCGCGGCGCGTACATCATGCAGAAGGACAACTTTGAGTTCGAAGCCAATCTTGCCAAGTATGTCGGCGCAAAGCACGCGATCGGTCTGGCAGACGGCACTAATGCCATGGTTCTGGGCTTCTGGGCTTTGGATTTTCCGAAGGGCAGTGAAGTCATCATGGCTTCGCACACTTATGTTGCGACGGCTGGTGCCGCACACATCGCCGGGCTCAAGCCGGTCCTAATCGAATGCGGCGACGACCACATGCTCGACGCGTCCGCGATCGAAGCGGCGATCACGCCGCTCACGAAGGCGGTTATGCCGACGCAGCTCAACGGTCGCACAGCAAACATGGATGCGATCAAGGCGGTCGCGAAAAAGCATAACATCGTCGTGGTCGAAGACGCTGCTCAGGGCCTGGGTTCGAAGTTCAAGGGGCAGTTCGCCGGAACGTTCGGCGCGTTCGGCACCATCAGCTTCTATCCGGCGAAACTGCTTGGCTGCTTCGGTGACGGTGGCGCTCTGATCACGAACGACGATCATGTTGCCGAGCGCGTACGCCTGCTGCGCGACCACGGCCGTAACGACAATGGTGAGTTCGTCACCTGGGGCACCAATTGCCGCCTCGACAATGTGCAGGCCGCAGTCCTGAACTTCCGCCTCAAGACGTTCGACAAGGACATCGCGCGCCGCCGCCAGATCGCCTCGACATATCAGGCGCGTCTGGCGGAGATCGATGACCTCGCTCTGCCGCCCGCACCGGGCAGCGAGGCGGACCACTTCGATGTGTTTCAGAATTACGAGATGGAAGCGGGCAAGCGCGATTCGTTGCGCGACCACCTCAAGGCCAACGGCATCGGCACGCTGATACAGTGGTCGGGCCAGCCAGTGCACCAGATCAAAGCCTTAGGGCTTGACTACCATCTGCCGAAGACCGACCGCCTGTTCAAGCGCTGCTTCATGCTCCCGATGCATGTGGCGCTGAGCGACGAGGATGTGGACTACGTCTGCACGACGATCCGTGCGTTCTACGGCTTGAATCGGTAGCGGAGGCGAACCCTTGACGTCTTCCGGTGCGAGCCTCGGCGCGCTCGCCGATCCAGGCCAGTTCCATGCCGCCTTGGATGTCACCGGTTTTCCGGACGACGTTCTCGAGCACATGCTAAGGCGCATGCTTCTCATCCGCGTTGCGGAGGAAGGGGTTGCCGACCTGGTGCTCTCGAAGGAAGCCGTTTGTCCCTGCCATCTGGGTATCGGGCAGGAAGCGGTCGCCGTCGGCGTGTCGCACGCGCTGCGCAAGACCGATCGCGTCTATGGCGGCCATCGCAGCCATGCCCACTACCTCGCAGTCGGTGGCGATCTGTTCAAGATGTTCGCGGAGATCCTTGGTCGCAAGGACGGCGCGTCGCAAGGCATGGGCGGGTCGATGCACCTGTTTGCGCCGGAAGTCGGGTTTGACGGCTCGGTGCCGATTGTCGGCGCAACGATTCCGATCGCGACCGGTGCCGGTCTCGCCGCGAAGATGGACAAGAAGGGTGACGTGGCCGTGGCCTATTTCGGCGACGGCGCCTGCGAGGAAGGTGTGCTGCACGAGTCGCTGAACTTTGCAGCCAACTTCAAGCTGCCGGTGCTCTTCGTCTGCGAGAACAACCTCTATTCATCGCATCTCGATATTTCTGAACGCCAACCGGCCAACGGCATGGCGCGCTTTGCCGATGCTCACTGCATCTCGCATCGCACGGTCGACGGCAACGACGTCGCCGCGGTCGCATACGCTGCAGACGACTTGATCGCGGCGGCGCGCCGCGGCGAAGGCCCCGGCTTCCTGGAAGCCGTCACGTTCCGCTGGCGCGGTCATGTCGGAGCGAGCGAGGATATCGATGTCGGCGTCCAGCGCAGGCCTGAAGTCCTCAAGGCATGGCAGGCACGCGATCCTGTCCGGCGCTTGAATGAAGCAATGGTTGCGCGCGGCCTCAGCGGGTCCAACACTCTGGTGTCGCTCACAGAAGCGGCGCGCGATCAGGTCGCTGATGCGGTCGCGAGGGCGCGGAAGTCTGCCTACCCGGCGCCGTCCGCGCTGCTCGATCTAGTCTACGCTGCCCGGAGCGCCACATGACGGCGCGCACGTTCTCCTACGCGGAAGGCATCCGCGAAGCCTTCGGGTATCTCCTCAAGAACCATCCTGACGTCTTCGCCATCGGCCAAGGGCTTTGGAGCCCATGGTATGTCGGCAACTCGATGAAGGATCTCGACAAGGAGTTCGGCAAGGAGCGTGTAATCGACACGCCGGTGTCCGAGTTGGCTACCACAGGCGCAGCGGTCGGTGCTTCGCTCCATGGTTATCGCCCGATCGTCATTCATCCCCGCATGGATTTCATGATCCTTGCCGCCGATCAGATCGTGAACCAAGCCGCCAAGTGGCGTCACATGCTTGGCGGAAAGTCACCGGCAATGACCGTGCGCGCCATCATCAATCGCGGTGGCGAACAAGGCGCCCAGCACAGCCAGGCGCTACACGCGTGGTATGCTCATATTCCCGGCCTGCGTGTGGTAATGCCCGCGACTGCGCTTGACGCGCGCGATCTGCTGATCGCATCCGTCCTCTGCGACGATCCCGTGCTCTATATCGACGACCGTTGGCTGTACGAAGAAGAGGCAGAGTTTGGTCCACCAGGTCCAGTCGACCTTGCGATCCAAAAGCCTCAGATTCGCCGTGCTGGAACTGATATCACATTGGTCGCCGCAAGCTTTTCGGTAGCGCTGGCCGTGAAGGCTGCTGAGTTGCTCGCCAAGAAAAACATCTCTGCCGAAGTCGTCGACTTGCGCGTCATCAATCCGCTCGACCATGGCGTCGCTCAGACGTCTGTCCGCAAGACCGGACGGTTGCTTGCTATCGATGGTGGCTGGCAGACCTGTGGTCTGGCGGGCGAGGTGATCGCCGGTGTTGTGACGGCGCTCCCCCCCTCGTCGTTCCGTTCGAGGCCGAAGCGCGTGACACTGCCCGACGCACCTGCGCCGACCAGCAAGGTTCTGGAAGCGATCTACTATCCGACGGCCGATTCGATCGCGGATCTGGCGGTGCGCATGGTGCAGGAATAGACAGGATGAAGCGCCTTCTCGATATCGTGTTGTCGGCCCTCGGACTGCTGGCTGCGAGTCCCGTGCTGTTGCCTGTGATGTTTCTGGTCTGGTGGCAGGACGGCTATAGCCCGTTCTATGTTGCCGATCGCTCGGCGCGCGGAAGCGGCACGTTCCGCATGGTGAAGTTGCGCTCGATGATCAAGGGCGCCGACAAGTCGGGCGTCGACTCGACGGCCGCGGGCGACAAGCGCATCACGGCGGTCGGTCACTTCATCCGCCGCTACAAGCTGGATGAGCTGACGCAACTTTGGAACGTCCTGATCGGGGATATGAGCCTCGTTGGCCCGCGCCCAAATGTGAAACGCGAAACAGACCTTTACACTCCCGTTGAGAAGCATCTGCTCGATGTGCGTCCGGGGATTACCGATTTTTCGTCGATCGTGTTTTCGGATGAGGGCGATATCCTTGCCAACAAGGCGGATCCCGATATCGCGTACAACCAGCTCATTCGCCCATGGAAGAGCAAGCTCGGCTTGTTCTACGTCGAACACCGTTCGGTGGCGATCGACATCAAGCTCGTGTTCCTTACGGTACTCGCGATCATCTCGAAGCCGCGGGCGTTGGTGGCGGTGACGACGATGTTGACGAAGCTCGGTGCGACGGCCGACGTTGTTCGCGTCAGCCAGCGCATTGATGAACTCGTGCCGACACCCCCGCCGGGCGCCAAGAATATCGTGACCAGCCGCGACGGATCCGTCGAATGACGAAGATTGCTCTTATCGGTTGTGGCGGTTGGGGGACCAATATCGCTCGAGCGCTTGGCAAGACGGGAACGCTCGCCGTGATCTGCGATCCAGATCGCGCACGCGCCGAGCCGCTCGCGAGGAGCTTGAACGCTGAGTGGGTGGCCGATTTCCATACGGTCTTGACGCGCAGCGAGATCGCGGCAGTTGCGGTGGCGACGCCTGCGATTACACATGCAACGATTGCCAGTGAGGCGTTCAAAGCCGGGAAGCATGTGTTCGTCGAGAAGCCGCTTTCGCTCGACTTGGCGGACGCGCAGGGCGTCGCGAGGAAGGCCCGTGCTGCCGGCAAGACGCTGTTCGTCGGCCATCTACTCCAATATCACCCGGCCTTTGTCGCGTTGCGGGCGTCCGCCGCGCGCGGCGACATCGGAGACGTTCGCTACATCTATTCGAATCGCCTCAATCCGGGACGCATCCGCGGCGAAGAGAACGCACTCTGGAGTCTGGCCCCGCACGACTTCTCGATGATCTATGCTCTTGCTGGCGGCGAGCCGAAGAGGATCACCGCGTCGGGTGTCGACGCCGTGCAGCCGGGGATCGCCGACCTCGCGACGGTACAGATGGATTTTGGTCCGCATCTGCGTGCGCACATCTTTGTGTCGTGGCTCAGCCCCTACAAGGAGCATCGGCTGACGGTGCTCGGTACCACGGGTGCACTGATCTTCGAAGACACCGCGGTCGAGTCGGCCAACAAGCTCAAGATTTACCGAGGCTACGTCGCTCGCGACGATGCCGTGCCGGCATTCTGCAAATCCGATGGCGAAGCCATACCATTCGATGCGCGCGAACCGCTGCTCTCCGAGATGCAGGCATTCATCCATTGTGTCGAGACCGGCGCTGCTGCGCCAACAGGCGAGGGCGAGGCGATCCCGGTGTTACAGGGCCTTCTCGCAGCGCAGGCCGCGATGGATGGCGGCCGGGCGGTCGATCCAAAGACAGGCTCCTAAGATGACAGGGAAATACACACTTCACCCCACAGCAGTGGTCGACGGCGATTGTGAGATCGGCGAAGGCACGCGCATCTGGCATTTCAGTCACGTGCTGTCGCATTCGAAGATTGGTGAACGTTGCGTGCTCGGCCAGAACGTGACCGTGGGCCCCAGCGTGACGATCGGTAACGGCTGCAAGATCCAGAACAATGTCTCAGTTTACAAAGGCGTCACACTAGAAGACGACGTGTTCTGCGGGCCGAGCATGGTCTTCACCAATGTGCTGACGCCGCGCGCGCATATCGAGCGTAAAGACGAATTCCTCCCGACGCTTGTTCAGAAGGGCGCGACAATTGGCGCCAACGCTGTGATCATCTGCGGCACGGTAATCGGTAGGTATGCGATGGTTGGAGCAGGTGCCGTGATCACCAAGGACGTGCCGGATTATGCCCTGGTGGTGGGCAACCCTGCTCGGCATCTGGGCTGGGTGAGCGCATCGGGTGATCGTTTGGGGCCTGACCTTGTGTGCCCGCGCACCGGCGAGATCTATGAATTGGTCGATGGCCGCCTGCAACTCGCCAAGACGCCCTAGCAACCTTTTCACGGCGGTTGATCGCGGAAGCCGCAGCGGGTACTCGTTGCCCGCAATGGCAGCCATGCCGTTGGTTAACCGAGCAGGACTCACATGAGCACGGACAGCACCAACACACTGGCCAAACGCCTTGATGAGCGCCTCTCCAGGCGCAAGGCGACGCTCGGCGTGATCGGCTTGGGCTATGTTGGCCTTCCGCTCGCCATAGCCTGCCATAACGCCGGCTTCAGCGTGATCGGATTCGACGTGCGCCAGGAGTTAGCCGACACGCTCAATTCCGGCCGTTCCAACCTCAAGACCGTGCCACATGAACGCATCGCCAAGATGCGCGCCGACAACCGGTTCGAGGCTACGACGGACTACGATCGCCTGCGCGAAGTCGACGCCGTCATGATCTGTGTACCGACACCACTCTCCAAACATCGCGATCCAGACCTGAGTTTCATCGAGTCCACCGGCCGTTCGATCGCTCCGCGCCTCAAGCCGGGCCAGCTGGTCGTGCTGGAGTCCACCACATACCCGGGCACGACCAACGAAGTGCTCAAGCCAATCTTGGAGCAGAGCGGCCTGCGCGCCGGTAAAGACTTCTTTCTCGCATACTCGCCGGAACGCGAGGATCCGGGCAACCCGGATTTCGAAACGAACACTATTCCGCGCGTCGTCGGCGGCGACGATCCGATCACCGCCAACCTCGCGCGCGCCCTATACAGCCAGATCATCGAAAAAGTGATCCCTGTCTCGTCCTGCGCCACAGCCGAGGCGGTGAAGATCACGGAGAACATCTTTCGTGCCGTGAATATTGCGCTCGTGAACGAACTCAAGATCATTTACGCCAAGATGGGCATCGACATCTGGGAAGTGGTCGACGCGGCCAAGAGCAAGCCCTTCGGCTATATGCCGTTCTATCCCGGCCCTGGCATCGGCGGGCACTGCATTCCGATCGATCCGTTCTATCTCACCTGGAAGGCACGCGAGTTCGAGGTGCCAACCCGGTTCATCGAACTCGCCGGCGAAGTAAACGAAGAAGCGCCGACCTATGTGATCGACGTGCTGATCGAAGCGCTGAGCCGAAGGCTCCAAAAGAGCCTCAACGGCTCGCGTATTCTCTTGCTCGGCCTCGCCTACAAGAAGAACGTCGACGACATGCGCGAAAGCCCATCCCTGCGCATCTACGAAATGCTTGAGAAGCGGGGCGCCAAGGTTGATTATTTCGATCCGAACATTCCAGTCGTTCCGGCGACCCGCGAGCATGCGTCGCTGACTGGCAAGACCTGCGTTTCGTGGAACAAGGAAACGCTGTCGTCGTACGATGCGGCACTAATCTGCACTGACCACGACGACGTGGACTATGAGCAACTGGCATCCTGGTTGCCGCTTGTCGTCGACACGCGCAATGCGACGCGCGGCGTGAAGACCAACCGCGACCGCCTTGTCGCCGGTTGATCGTGAGCGGCAACACCGAAACCAGCACCGGTAGGCCGGCAGCCGGTGCGCGGCCAGTAATTGCACTCATCGGCAATGATGATTTCTCGATGTTCCACTTCCGAGCTGGGATTATCGCCAAGGCCATCGCATTGGGCTACGAGCCTGTCGCTCTGGTTCCCGACGGGCCCTATGTGCCCCGTCTGCGCGAGATCGGTGCGCGGGTCGAGATCATCAATATCCAGCGGTTCATCTCGCCGCTTTCCGACATCCGGCTGACCTTTGATCTCGCGCGCCGCCTGCGGTCGATGCGGCCGGTGGTCGTGCACAATATGACCATAAAGCCCAACATTTTCGGCACCTTCGCCGCGAAGCTCGCGGGCGTGAAGCGTGTTGTCGGTCTTGTTGCCGGTGCCGGCTATATCTTCTCCAGGAGCGAAAGCGCTCGCGACGCCCTGATGAAGACCGTCGCGCGGGGCCTCTACACCGCCGCCATGATGCTGATCGACCGGGTGTGGTTTCAGAACAAGGACGACCTTCAGGAATTCGCGGAACGCGGCGTGATCGCTCGGCGCAAGGGCATCGTCATTCCGGGAAGTGGCGTGAACGTCGACAAGTTCAGCCCGACCGCCGTGCCGAAGGAGTCGGTCGACGAGTTGCGCCGCGAGTTGGGCGTCCCGCCCGGCAATCATTGCGTCGTGCTGATCGCCGCCCGGATGATCTGGAGCAAGGGGATTGCGGAATTCCTCGCAGCAGCCCGTGCTCATCAAGACCTCAGCAACTGGAGTTTTGTACTTCTCGCGCCTCAGGATGCCGGCACCTATGATGCTGTTGATCCCGCAGCTTATTACGATGCAAAGTTGCCAAATCTGTTCGTAGTCGACACGTTCCGCAACGATGTCTGGCGTTTCGTCGCGCTGGCGGACATCTCGGTGCTGCCATCGTTCTATCGCGAGGGCGTGCCGCGCTCGATGATCGAAGCCATGGCGATGGGCAAGCCGCTGGTTGCGGCCGACTCCATCGGGACTCGTGACGTGATCATCGACGATCAGAACGGCATCCTGGTTCCGCCAAAAGACCCAGCAGCATTCACTGAGGCGCTGGGTAAGCTGATGGACGATGACGCGTTACGCGCGCAGATGGGCGCCAAGTCACGAGAGTTCGCGCTGCGATACTTCGACGAGCGTGTGGTGGTCGAACGCGTTTATAGTGAGCTGTACGGCTTATCCGCCGCGCATTAAGCGCTATTTCTTCTTGACGGCGACGGCGCACCAATAGGTGCGATCCGAGAAGCGAATCTGCTCGCAACCGGCATCGACTAGCATCTTTTCGATTTCTTTCTTGGTGTATCGGTGCTCGATCCGGCTGCCCAACCGGTCCATCGACAATGTTCGCATGTAGTAGAACGTGTCATTGCGATGAGCCGAAAGCGGGACGTTGGAAACATCTATCCCGAGCTTCTCGAGCCCGCGCGAAAGGCGCCCCAGTGGCCAGTATACGAGAGCAGCCACCGCATCGGTTGTCAGACCGCGAAGGCGGAAAGGCATCCGGGAAATGCCTCGACGCACAACGTCCGAGGCTTGCCATATCGAGCGGAACCAGAGCGGTTTGTTATCGAAGCGATAATAGATGTAGACGAGAATCGGCGCTCCCGGCTTGAGCATCTTCACGCACTCTTTGAGGCCGGCGGCGGCATCGGGCACATAGTGCAACACGCCGAGGATGTAGCCGAAGTCCTGGCTCTCGTCAGGCAGGGGTGGATCACCGACACCGGCCTGGTAGAACGATACGTTCGAGAATTCGGCGAGCTTCGCGCGTGCGACGTCGAGCGCCTCGCTCGGCTCAATGCAATTCAGATGACCAACACGAGGCGCCACCAGCTTGGCCCAGCGGCCCGTGCCACAGCCCATATCGAAGCCCACGGATTTTTCGTTAACGAGATCCCACCGGAAAATCTCGAAATAACCGTCGAACTCGTCCTGGATGTCCTTTTCGGGCATCACGGACTGATCGAATTTCTTCCATTGCTTGCCGAAGCCCTCGACGGTTGCAGGATCAAGATTTTTCAAAGTGGAATCAACCGTAGGCATTGGAACTCAGTGGGGATGCTTCAGTTTTGGTCTAAAGCACAGATTGTGGCTTGGCAGCAAGGCAACGACGTCACCCAATATGGTTGCAGGTGCGGTCGCTTCGGACGGGCCATTTGTCATTTCGCAATGCCGCCTAGCCGACTGGTGTCATCAAATCATCTGAACGCCCGGTCACGTTATCGGCGTTCAAAACTGCTGTGATCCAATGTCTTGGCAATTGCGGCGGCACCGTAGTAAACGGAGCTTTATGACCAATTTGCCTGCCCACCCTCGGCCGGGTTATCTTCACTTGGGGGCCCTCGCCTTTCGGTTTTTCCCATATCGGTCGACAGATAGATCTCGCGCAGGGCAGTAATGAAGTCTTCCAATTTTGCACCACTCGCGAGTTCGGGCCGACGCTTTGCGGTCGACCTGCTGCTTTGCATCCTGGGTTATGCCGCGATCAACATCTCGCCGCTTCTGCGAAGCGCCGAGGGAGGTCTTTATCCAGCATCGGATCGCTATGTCGCGCTAGGCCTGTTCGCGTTGATCGCAGCTGGCAGCATACAGCTCTGGGGTTCTCACCGAACGATTTGGCGCTACGTCAGTTTTAAAGACATGCTGACGCTGCTGCGGATAGCAGTGTTCAGTTCCGCAGCACTCGTCGTTATCGAATTGCTCGTGCTCCATCCAGCATCTGCAGTGTCCGGCATTGCAGTCTCATGGCGGGTCGTCCTGCTTGCGGCGGGCGTCATGGTCTCCCTGGCGGCGCCGCGGGTTCTTTCCCGGATCCTCTTCGAACGCCGCTTTGCGCATAATCTGGCCGCTGCGCCGGAACATGGCGGCGCTACGCCGGTGCTGATGAGCGGCGCCCTCGAGCGCATCGATTCGTTCATTCGTGAATGCGGCCGCGACCCAAACGCGTCCTACAAGGTTGTTGGCGTCTTTTCGGAAGATTCAAAGGTCCATGGCAGCAGCCTGAACGGCGTGCCGGTCCTTGGCGAAGTGTCCGACATCAAGAACGTAGTAGGGCAACTCGAAGAGACGGGAATCTTCCCCAAAGTACTGGTGCTCGCCAAGGACGACGCGACCCAGGCAGATGTCGAGAAGCTCCTCGACCTCACCACGGGAACCAATCTGAAGATCGGCCGCCTCCCGAAGCTGGGCACGTTCTACGGCGAAACACCCGTCCGCCCCATCGAGCTGTCCGATCTGCTCGGGCGCCCCGAGGTTGTCATGGATGCCGCGCCAGTGGCGTCGATGATCGAAGGCAAATGCGTAATGGTGACCGGTGCTGGCGGCAGCATCGGGAGCGAGCTTTGCCGGCAAATCTCTCGCTTGCGTCCGTCGACAATCGTTATTGTCGATTTCAGCGAGTTCAATCTCTATCGCATCGACCAGGAGCTGGAGGAGACGTTCCCATCCCTGCCACGCAAGGTTGCATTGCTCGATGTGCGCGAGGGTCACCGCGTTCAGGATCTCGTCAAGACGATGCAGCCGGATCTTGTCTTCCACGCTGCGGCGCTCAAGCACGTGCCGCTGCTCGAAGATCAACCGATCGAAGCGATCAAGACGAACGTCCTTGGCACGGTGAACGTCGCCGAAGCGTGCCGCATGTTCGGCGTGAAGGCTATGGTGACGATCTCGACGGACAAGGCGGTCAATCCCACCAATGTGATGGGCGCTACCAAGCGCCTGGCAGAAGCCTATTGCCAAGGTATCGATCAGGCAGCCGGCGAGCGCTCTGTAACACGCTTCATGACTGTACGTTTCGGCAATGTGTTGGGCTCCGCGGGCTCGGTGGTCCCGCTCTTCCAGCGTCAAATCGAAGCCGGTGGACCGGTGACGGTCACGCACAGTGAAATCACCCGCTTTTTCATGACCATTCCTGAAGCGGTTGCCCTGGTGCTCCAGGCCGGCGCGCATGGCATCGACTACAACAGTGATCGCGGCAGCATCTATGTCCTGGACATGGGGCGGCCGATCAGGATTCTCGATCTTGCCAAGCAAATGATCCGGCTCGCGGGGCGCCGGCCGGATGTGGACGTCAAGATCAAGGTCATCGGACTACGCCCCGGCGAAAAGCTTTACGAGGAGGTCATGCATGACGATGAGTCGATCTCCAAGACAAGCCTGAAGTCCATTCTCAAGGTCATACCGCGTGCCACCGATCTGCGGATCATCAACCAGCAACTGGTGGAGTTGCGCGGTGCTTGCGCGACGAACGACAACGAGCGCGCCGTTCGGCTGATCAAGATAGCCGTCCCGGAATTCCACACTCCTGAGAGAACGCGGGGCGACGCCGACCTTCCCATTGCAAGCGAAGCCACGGACTGAGAAACAGCCGTAGGTCGGCTTGTCGCGGCCAATATCAGGAAAATCTCAAGCCATAGATTGACCCCGTAGGGGGTGAACCATATGGTCCGCCCCCCAATACGGGCCCGTAGCTCAGCGGCAGAGCATCTGACTTTTAATCAGAGGGTCGATGGTTCGATCCCATCCGGGCTCACCAATCTTCAGACTGGCTGCAAGGTCAGCCTGAAGGGTGACGCAAGTCCACATGATAGTCGGGCGGAGGATGCCGTTATGACCGCATTCGGCCCGGTCAACGACCTCATGCTTGAACCTGTGCAAGGCCCTCCTTCGCCCATTCGACCTGTTTGGCCAAGTCCAGATGACCTGCAGCCGCTCAGCGCCGTGCAAGACGTTGCCGGTGCCGTCAGCAAGACCGCGGCAGGCCGAGAAATCGACGTGCTCGATCCCGGCGGTTTCGGCGCCGTGACGATCACGAACAGCCTTACGATCGACGGTGGTGCTGGTCAGGTCGCGTCAGTCCTCGCCTCTGCGGGATCGCCGGGTATAATCGCGGGTAAGGTGGGGAACAGCATGACTATACCCGTCGGTGGCACAGTTTTGTCGTTCGGCACGAAGCGCATCTACTGCAACGGCACGAACCCGGCTCCCAACTCGCTCCAAGGGGCTGCAATAGGCGCTATGAATGCCGTCTGCCGCGCTGGCAGGCGTGGGCGAACCAGGCGACTGCCTCGACATAGTGGGCTTGAGGCCGTCCTGCGGTCGCAATCCACAACGGTTGGCTCCCGGAGTGGTCTTGAGGGCGCCAAAAATGCGCCTTCTGTTGCCGTGCGGCCACATCTAAAACCCCGCTTTGGTTGACAATTCTCGGCTCGGTACGCTAAAAAATGACCTGCACAGGAGGAATCTGCATGGTTCGGAAGATTGGTACAGTTGCGCTCGCATCCGCGCTGTTGCTCTCCACAGGAGGCGTGGCGTTTGCTGGTTCGGATCAGGCTGCCTTGGCTCCTGGCAAACCCGCTGGTGTTAAGCAGGCGGCATTGCACGCCCCGCTTTGGATCTGGATTGCTGGCATCGGTTTCGTTGCGCTTGGCGTCGGTCTCGTTGCCAGTGGCAACGGCAATGGCACGTCTGGTGGTTCGACGACGTCTACAAACCTCTAATTTGCGATTTCGTAACGGTAAGCGCCCTCCTGCCATGCAGTGGGGCGTTTTGCTTTGTCAGGGGTTCGGCTGCTCCTCGCCTATGAAGCTTAGCGGCGGCCGGAGGATTTCGAGTTCCAGTGCCGGTCCCTTCGGGTGAATGTGCTGGATCGAGCGCCATACACGGCCGGTTTTCTCGCTGATCCAGAAAACATTGGTGAAGGTCCAGCCGACGGTATCCGCGTCACAAACTTCTTCGATTCGCGTCGTCTCGAACTGCTTTCCCAGGATCGTAATGGGATCGTAAGCGGTTACTGTCCGCTTGCACGTTATCGAGATGCCAAACCGTCCAATATCGCGAAAGTCCGCGACCCGGTTGGATGAAGAAGCGCGGCGCAAGTCTCGCTCGCCGGAAACAGAATAGACCGCCGACAGGTCCGTGCCGAAACCAGCGGTACGCACAATGCGATCACCGCGTGTCGTAATCGCCACGTGTGCTCCGGATGTCCAAAGGCGTTCTCCGTCCGAATCGGTTGCGAGCACCAATATCTGCTCCCGGCCTCCATCGATCCTGATTCCCAGAGTCGCAAAAGGGACGGCGGCAGCCTCATTGAGGCCGACTGGTGCATCGCGATTGACCCACGCCTGGCGTGCGCTCTGGAGCAGCGACACCCAGTCCTGGTTGTCCGAACTGCAACCGCCCAGTACCGCCGAGAGCGCGGCACCTAACAGGAGCCTTCGACTAAGGTGCAACGATTTCATCGGCGTGATCTGCCACTGGACTGTAGCTGTCCTGCAATGTCGCATCATAAAGAGAGTCGTCGCCCTCGAGCCGTTGTCCGCCATCGCGGGTAAGAGAGCGCAGATCGAGATCGTAGGTCGAGCGGCTATAGAACGGAAGCGCCCACTCAAACGGAATGCGCAGCAGAATTCCCTTGTCGAAACTTCCTTCGCCGAACGCGGAATACGGAACATTTGTGAAGGTCGCGAAAGCACCGACTTCCACGCCTGTCGAAAATCGGCGCGTAACTTCAACGGTCGCGCCATAGTCTCCGGCGAGGTAGCGCCCCGCATGCACAGCGAAATTCAGACCGTACCAGGGCGATTCATAGTAGACGGATACATGCCCCGTTACGGTGTTGTAGTGCTGCACACCGAGCAGACGATCGAAATTTCGTTGCCACACTTGGTAGAGGTCAACTCCAATTGCGATGCGCTCGCCTTCGGGCCGCCATAGTGCCTGGAGACCGGCGCCAGCGAACATATCTTCCAGATATCCAGCCTTGGCCTCAACAAAAACGGTCGGGGAGAGCCGGGTATGATAGTCGGCGAACAGGCTCTGAATACCGTTTGTGCCTGTGGTGAAGTATCGTCCGCGATCGGTTCGAACATGCGGCAGAACGCTGGTATTGGTCTTTCCAAATGTAAACGTGTTGTAGATGTTGGCTTCCAGTCGCGTCTGCAACGCGATGTTGGGCGTGATATCAACACTTGCGTTAAGCGCCGCCAGAATCTGGACCTGAAGCGGCCGTAGCGGGTCAAACAGGCTTTCTCGGAGGCCCGGACCGATGCTCCAATGATAACGGGGATAGCTGAAACCGGCCTCCTGGTCGAAAACGGGATTGTCGAACGGCGCCGGCAGGAAGGTAACGGCATCGGCGACTTCACGCGTCGTCCCGCTCGCCAATGTTACGCGCTCCAGCGCGGTGCGTGCCACGCGAAATTCGCGAATGGGAAGACCGTTGTTCACCGCAATGATATGGAAGATCTCCACATCGGGCGGCGCGTCGTTCATCAGGGTTCGCGCAATGCGCCCGGCCGCTTCAGCTTCGGAGTAATACTTGGTGTTGGAGAAGTAGAGCCAAATCTGGCTCGCTTCGATGGAGAGGCCCTCCACGTGAAGGTTCTGGCTTGCGACATCGGTTCGGATCTTTTGCGGTGCCAGCTCTTTGTTCGGTTTCGCGGTTGAAGAAATGGTGCATGTCGTCACCCGATCTGAGTTACCCGAGAGGTCGGTGAGCGCGAGCGTCTGGATGTTTTGGCCAAGATTGGCAACCAGGCGGGCGTATACGCCGCATTGCTGGTCCGCCGACTGGGTTACCGACGCGTTCACAATGACAGTATGACCTTCGATGTCGATATCGTGAACGCCTGCCGCCTCGGCCATTAGAGCCGAACTGATGGTCGAAAGACTCGCATTCTGCACCCACGCGCCGACATGGGTTCCGTTTGCACCGGCCAGCAAACGCGAGATAGAAGCTGCTTGCTCGCTTGACGAACGTATCGCGGGTGCGGGGATTGCGGGGCCGAGGCGCTGGATGGTCGTGCCGGTGGACGGATCGGCCCAGAAATCCACGGTCAGCCCGTAGCTCGATCCGTACATCCATCCGGCAGAAATCTTGATGCCGTCGTAGGGGCGATAAGAGGCACCGAAATTGAAGGGCAGTCTTGCCTTGAGGCCACCGGCGGCACCTTCGTTTGTGTACCGGTCGCTACTGTATTCAACGATTGCATTGAGGCCATCGATCGGCGTGAGCCATTCGATGCCCCCAAACAACCCGGCTTTGGGGCCGTGAAAGAACTGGCCCAAATTTACAGTGCCGCCGCTGCCACTAAATGCCGATCGTGTTCCAAAAGACGGAAGCAAAAGAGCAAAAGGGTTGTGGAGCGCACTGTTCGATGCAAGCCGTCCCCACCCCATCCCTGCCGTTAGGTCAAAATCGCCAACGCGTTTGGTCACCACAACGTATTCGCCGCTGTACAGCCCAGTACCGAGGATGTCGCGAATACCTAATGAGATTTCAGGAAAGTTCTCAGTCTCCTTGAAGAAGCGAACTTTCACTCCAAAGCTTCTATCGTAGATGAGGTTCGGAATTCCAAGGTAGTGTCCAGTGTGGCTGTAGCGGAACGATGCATCCAGCCACGGGAGTATCTGGAACGCCGCGTTGTAGCGCTGGTTGTCGGACAAGATGCCAATCGTCGCGGCAAGCTCTCCATCGGGCGCCATTCGCGCGCTGGGCATCTCCAAGAGGCCGATCTCGCCGTAAGTGTTGCGCGTATCGGCCGTGTCTCCGCGTGCCCACGCCGCCGAACCCATTAGGATGGCTGTCAGGGCCACAGCGGCAGGCAAGCAGCAAGCTCTCCGAGGCTTTGTTTGCCTTGGCA
>Ga0070666_10000769_pt1 | contig 19401 bp, 19 predicted proteins | sample KBSS23metaG_FD_64677 | JGI IMG/M metagenome (GOLD analysis project Ga0070666, IMG submission 64677) | Switchgrass rhizosphere microbial communities from Kellogg Biological Station, Michigan, USA - KBS S2-3 metaG | ecosystem: Host-associated > Plants > Roots > Rhizosphere > Soil ... | reverse complement strand
TCATGCTCGCGTTGGTAGTGACGTGCCATGTGCCGGAAATGTTTTTTGTTGCAGACAAGGCGACGACAGAAAGAATAGAAAGACATAGGGTCAGAAAAGTCCTCATGGCGAGGAATTTCCAGCCATGGCATATCGTCCGTGCTCGCAAACATTGGAGTTTCGAAAGAAGAATTTCGACTACTGTCGCTTACAAAAGAGAACGACGAATCGTATTGCGACGAAACTTATTTGATTGACCATCGCCTCCGCACAACTATATAATCAGGCATGGGCAAGTTGGCGCTACGAATTCTGGAAGCTATTCTTGCGCTTGGAGTATTCGGGATTGGGATAGGCATTGTGCAAAGTGCATGGCATGCCATTGAGATTGGACGATGGCAGCCCCGCATGAACATCCTATGGTTTGGCGTCGCTCTTATTTTCTACGCGGGTATCCGATTGTTCTTCCATGCGTTGACGGCAATCCTTAAAGAGTTGCGTGACTTGGGTTTTATTGAATCCGTTTGAGATCGATTTCTGGAATGCGACCCCCTATTCTTGCCCGGGCCTTGGGTGGCGGTTAGTGAAAGGAAACAATTGGTCGGTTCGTCTGTTCATGTCGCCGCAAAAGACTTCCTCGCCGATCAACTAGCCCTTGCAAATCATGGCGCCACGTTGCTCTTTAGGCAATGTCCTGAAGGGACATCGCATTCATAGCCCAGGGCAATCGCGCGCCAGCGTGATCCCGGATGAGCGCGAAAGCGCGACATCGGGACGCCCTGGGTGACCGCGCCAAATGAATCGTGCCCTGTAGGGGCACAACAGCCATGTGATATTGGTAGAGGGCGAACGTCTATCCGCTCACCCAGAAATCCAGCTCGCGCAAGCCGGCCGTACCTTCCCGCAAATATCCGCGCTGCCAGTTGTCGTCGTCATGCAATCCCTTCCAGCGCTTCGCCGCGGGCTGGCCCGCCGTGCGGAACCGCCAACGATACTGGTTATAGATGGCCATGATGTTGCACGCATAGGCAGATGCCAACTCGGGAATCCCCTTGAAGATCAACAGGTTCTCATCGTTGATTCCGCTCGCCTTCGGCCCCAAATTGTGAGATCCCGTAAGAAGAATCGGATTCGTGAACGGATCGAGCAGAACCACCTTGCTGTGTACCATCGCAAAGGTTTTCGGCAGCTTCTTGAGCTCCGCAACCCAAAAGTCAGTCGTCTTGTCGATCGCTGCTGGCAACACGACATTGAAATCTGCTGAGTCGGAGTTCTTCTCATCGAAGAGTTCCACCGGCGTCTTCGTCGTGCTCGGATCCTGATTGATGGCCCCATGAATGTAGGGCCGTTTCGATGGATGCTTCTTTCGCGCGGCCGCAATGATCTCATTGAGCAAAGTGTCCTTCGGGCCAGGATTGAACATGAGGAAGAGAATCGCATCCTCCGCTGCCATGATCAACTTCTTCGCTTCATTCAAATCGACCTGACCAATCGTCGGCGTGAACCAAAGGCGCGTGTCATGATTGCCTGCTTCGTGAACGCGAACCTTCGAATTGGATTTCTTCAACGTGTCAGGAGTCTCGTCGCCCGCATCGCGCAAGAGGTCCCATTGCTTCCGGTACTCCGCTGCGAAAGGTTTGCTGTCGATCAAGACCGAGTTGTTAGCCTGTGTGCACAAACCGGTCTTCGTCCAGTTCTGACTTCCGGTCCAAACCCATCGTGGCGATTCGTTCCCCGTCTCGCATATCACCAAGAACTTGTTGTGACCGAGAGCCTTAGGCGAAACCATTCGATCGTGCAGGTCGACCTTTCCGTCCAAGTCTGCTCGCGCATCTGCATTTTGGTCGTCGCCTTTCTTCTTCACACTTCCATTCGCTAAAACGACATGTGCTCGCTTCCCGAATTTCTTTAGCGCGGCTTGGAGCTGCACGTCATCGAGTTCGTACAGCGCCGCATAAATGTGTCGCTTCTTCTTGTTCGCTTCGTCGAGCAACTCGAACAATCGCGCCCCAAGGGGTCCCATCAGATAATTGCGGAAAGGGTCGTCGGGCGTATCGATGATCCTCGCCAACTTCGCCGTTTGTTTGTTGGTATCCGTAATGCCAAGTCGCCGAGACACCCACTGTGAGGCAACGATGCCTCTGTTGAAATAAACCTCCAAGCCCGGAGCGACTTCATGATCGAGAGTGACCTCTGGCGTCCACGCGGAGGCAAGCGAAGTTTCCGCTGTGAGATTGTCTTTGTCCGGTCCCACCATCGGCACGACGCGGTATCGCAACTTATCACCCGGTTTCGCCATGTAGTCCGTCCACTGATACTTCTGAATCGGCCAATTGGTCGAAGCGCGACGCTCGCCCAATTTGTGCGGTTGATTCTCAAAGCCCACCCACGTGCTCACCACTTCCTCGACCCCGTTCCGTCGCCTCAGAAGAGCAAAACCTCGGCAGTCTTTGATGAAGCCGTCCGGCTTCCAAGCAATGAACACGTCGTCGCCGTTGTGATGAACCTTTACTTTCATGATCTTATTCCTTTAGTAATGTTATCTTATCACGCGCCATGTTTCCATTGCGTTAAATCGATTGAGGTGCATCAGATGCGCTTAGAACCGCAAGGAAGCAGTAGACGGAAATATACTATTTAGCCTAAAATTAGAATCCTCCCTCATGAGCACCGCCGCCGTTCTTCAACCCCCGACAATCGACGATCAACGACCAACCACCCGCGGTTGGATTTCCACCACCTACCGCCACTACAAAGGCAAGCGCCTCGGCCCCTACTACTTCCGCAAATGGAAGGTCGGTAAGAAGATCCACCGCCAATACGTCAAGCCCGAAGACGTCGAACGCATCCGCGCCGAGTGCCAGGCCCACCGCGAAAAGCAACAAACCAAACGTGAAGGCACCAAGCAGATCAATCGGCTGCTCGACAATTGGGATTTCCTCGGCCGCATGTATTTCCAATCCGAATGTGGCAAGGAGGCTCGTCCAGATCAGGCAGCCTACGTCGTACGCCTCCACACAGAAGGGATGTACATCATCGGTCGCCCGAGATATCGACTCAGAAAAGCTTTTGGAGTCCCCCTCTCCGCTAACTTAGCAACAAAATTCGCGAGCTTCAAAGCCGAACTGCTCCAGAAGATCACCCAGGCTTTTGGAGACCCCCAAATCACTAATTCCGTTAACGATCGCGCGCAGGTGAACCACGAACGCGGCGCCATGGGGCAAGAAGATTCCGGACCGATAGTTTTTGGCGCTCCCCTGGAAGCGGATCCCTCCTAGGAGCTGGGGTTTAGAAAATCTCTGGGCGACGGCTTTAGGCGACCCTCTGATGCGAAATCCCAAATCCCAAATCACCAATCACCAATCACCGATCGCCGATCACCGATCACCGATTAGATCACAGATAACATAAAACAAATGGACTTGCGAACCGCAATCAAAGAACAATATCATGGCGGGCTGACCATGCTCTCGCACTGCGTGGAGAAATGTCCCGACGACCTTTGGGATCACACGCTGTCAAACGAAACAAGTGATCGCGGGTTATGCATCCGATCGTTCTGGCGCATCGCCGGCCACGCCGCATATTTCACTCATCTCTACATGGGGCAAGGAGAAGATGCATTCCAACCTTGGCCCGACCGACGAAGAGACGCGGACCAAGATGGCATGTGGCACAAGCCATGGGATATTGAGTTCTACGATTTTCCGGAAAGCACCGGCGTGTGGAGCAAACAGGAAATGTTGAACTACATCGCCTACATCGATAGCCTCGTCAATTCGACCGTCGACGGACTTGATTTGGAAACCGCCGACTCCGGTTTCGGTTGGTACAAGGAGACAGAAAAGCTATCGCACGAGCTCATGAATCTGAGACACATTCAGGGCCATGTAGGACAGCTATCAGAACTTCTCATGGCCCGCGGAATCGATCTTAGATGGATTGGAAGGGCATGATCTCAATCGCCGAATGCGAGCTCGCTCGCGTGTTTGCGAATGTCTTTCGGCCACGCCGCCACAATCGATGTGAAGCGCTCGACGTCATCTGCGAACAGAGCACGCGATGCCTCTTCGAACCCCGGTCGATCTCCTGCCATTGCCGACATGAAGTAGTACGCGCGCTCTCGAGATTTTCGACGCGCATCTCGTCCCGTCTTATCGGATCGTGCAGCCTCCACCAATCGACGGAGAGCAGCGGATGCGCCGCCGGGCTGCTCCGCCAACCACTCCCAATGACGTGGCAACAAGGTAACTTCTCGCCCGATCACTCCTTGATTCGGTCGGCCCCGACCACGAAGGGTTTCAACGATTGCCGATTCGTTTTCGCCGGGAAGTGGCGCGGGAGAAAGACGCGCAAGGACCTGCTTTTCCGTGCCCCGCAGATCGAAGTCGATCGTCTTTCCGGTCGCGTTATCGAAGATAAACGTGGTCTTGCCTTCGGCTCGCTTCGCAAAAAGGGCCACGTCCGCTTTGGACCCGGAGCCGAGGAGGCGGTCGCCTTCAAATATCGAGTAGGGAAGCATCACGGGATAATTATACCCGGATAAAAATAAGATGTGCCTGGGCAGTTCAGATTGAGGTGGTGAGTGCTCCTCTAGGAGGCACTCACCTGTAAAATCGAACCTTAGTGGGTCCAGTGGTAGTCGCCGTCACCGAGCAGACATTGAACGTAGTTCAACTGGCCGTCGTGATACCAAATGTGGCTGATCGCCATCTGCGCGAAGCCATAAAGCGGAGCTTCCATTCCCCACGGAGCGGCAGCGGTCTTCTGCAGGGTTTCATCGCTCGCACCTGCAAGTGCGGCGTCCATAGCTTGAGTTGCCATATCGAGCGCTGCATTGGCACCCGCCTTGGTCATGCACTCGGCGGCCAGCTTCTCAACGGCGCCTTCCGGAGTGGTCGGCGTTCCGCCAGCGTTGATCGCCGCAGTCGCCCAGAACAAGAATCCGATGGCGTCCGCCGCGATCTCGCTGCAGGGTCGAGTGCACCCACCCATCGAGGCCGTCCACTTGTCGTCAGGAATCGCATTGACATCGGACTTGAACATGCCCGTAACTCCGTGCAGCCAGCCCGTCAGCATGGCCTTAGCATCGATCTGTTGCATAGTTGTGCTCATTTAATTCTCACCTTTTGGAAAGTAGGATACGAACTCAGGATATCACTTCGACGACCTCCATCGCCGTCTATGGCGATTTGCCAGGTGGCCCAATGGCTAATTGGCCAACGCACTAAACTCGTAGCATGTTGCCGCTGCTCGTTGCTGCTGCCATCGTAATGCCCATGAAGCAAACGCCGACCAAACCGCAGGTGATGATCCTTGGAACGTATCACTTCGCCAACCCCAAGGCGGATTTGATCAAAACCGAACTCGACGATCACATGTCGCCGAAACGGCAAAATGAGATTGCCGAAGTGGTCGCATTGTTGGCGAAATACAAGCCATCGAAGATCATGGTTGAGCGGCCACCCGAAGATGGCGCGAATGACCGATACCATTCCTACTTGGAAGGGAAGTACACACTGGCTGTCAACGAAATCGATCAGATTGGAATGAGGCTGGCGAAGCAGATGGGCAACAAAGACATTTTTCCAATCGACTATCGTAGCGATATGGACTTCGATCCCGTCTTCGCGTTCGCAAAGGAAAAGGACGATCAAGCATTCTTTTCCTATTTTGAAAGCGCGAAGGCAGATGTCGAGAAGATGCTAAACGGTCTTCCAATCCATACCGTTCGCGAAAATTATTTAACGATGAACAGCCCCGAATCGCTTCACCAAGCGATGGAGTTTTATGTACGATTGCTCCGCTTGAATGACGGCAAGAACTATCCCGGCGCTGACTTACTTGCGGGATGGTATTCACGCAACCTACGCATTTACGGCAACATGGCGAAAGTGGTCGAGCCGGGAGATCGCGTGCTCGTCATCTTTGGCCAAGGGCACGCACCCATCTTGAGGCAACTTGTCGTCGACGGCGGCGACATGGAGTTGGTCGAGCCGAATCAATTTCTGAAAAGCTGATGTTCACTCCTGAAGAGCGCGAGAAGATTAAGCAGGAGATTCTCTCCCTGGCGGCAGGTGACAATCGCATTACCGGTGGCGCCGTCACCGGTTCGGCGAGCGTGGGTAAGGAAGATGACTGGTCGGACATCGATCTCGCCTTCGGCGTTCGCAACCCAGAAGACGTTGCTCCAACTCTTCAAGATTTCACCTCGCACATGTATCGCCTCTGCGGCGCGCTCCATCACCTCGACGTGCATAGCGAGGGCTGGATTTATCGGGTGTTCCTTCTAAGCAACACCCTTCAAGTCGACCTCGCTTTCGCTGCAAAGAAGGATTTCGGTTCGCGCGGGCCAACTTTCAAACTCTTATTCGGGAGAGCGAAAGAGCAAACCCAACCCGTAGCGCCCAGCGCTGCTGTGCTTATCGGGTATGCCTGGCTGTACGCCCTTCACGCGAGATCATCCATCCGACGGAATAAGGTTTGGCAAGCCGAATACATGATCAGTGCCATGCGCGATCAAGTTCTCTCGTTGGCGTGTGTCAGATGCGGACTGCCTGCGAGAGAGGGCCGCGGGCTTGACCAATTGCCGTCGGAAGTGCTTCATGCTTTGGAAACTTCGCTGATCAAGTCATTGGATAGGAGCGGCCTTCAGGAGAGCCTCCAGGTGGTCACGAAATCCTTGATCACAGAAATGCGTCTCGTCGACCCGAAACTTTCGGCTAATCTCGAAGGGACTCTTAACAAATTCGCGACCTGACACGAAGCTCCCTATCCGATGAAACCCACTGATTGGCCCCCAGAACTCGACGCGATGATCGCCGCACCAGATCATCATCAGTTACTTCTCGAAAACGAATCCGTTCGGGTAATCGATACGCGCATCAGACCGGGAGAGATCGTTCCAATTCATACGCACCAATGGCCCGCGACCTACTATGTCGTCGCATGGAGCGACATCGTCCGATACGATCCGCAAGGGAATGTCGAAAATGACACGCGCGGCAAGCCAAGTCCTCAACCCGGTCAAGCGATTTGGGCGAACGCCCTTCCGCCGCACTCAGTCGAGAATGTGGGAGGCGAACTGCTCCACATCGTAAGCATCGAAATCAAGAAGCCGTAGGATCTCTTCGAGCTTCCATTGCCAAGACCACGGCCGTTGCGATAATCACCACAGCAGCGCCAATCAACGAGCCAGGGGCAAGTTGTTCACTCCCGACCGTCACCCCCAAGATCACCGCGATGACAGGAACGATCACGGCAACAAAAGACGCATTACTGGCCTTCCACTTACCGATGAGCCACGCGAACAAAACAAATGCTCCAAGTGACCCGACGATCACAAGATAAACAAGAGGTCCCCAATCTGCAAGGGTTTGCGGAATCGGATGCGACTCGCGGAGTAAGAAACTCGCAGCGAGAACGATGGGCAATGCAACGATAAATCCGACGGCATTGGCACCGATGGGAGACTGAGACGGTCCTCGTTTCAAGAGAATCACGCCAAGAGTGCCAAGAGTTGCCGCGGCGAAGACAGCGAGAATTCCCAGGGGTGAAACACCAAATGCGATCTCGCGCCAGAAGATGATAGCGATGCCAACGAGCGCGGCAATCGCACCGCCAAGTCGGCGGAGATCGAGCTTCTCCATACCGAATGCGCTTTCCATCATCATCGTGAGGATCGGGGATGTACCGTAAATCACAGCGGCGAGACCGGATGGCAACTTGGTTTCGCCCCAATAGAGGAGCCCAAGGTTTCCGCCAAATTCGCAAAGCCCGTACCAGACAACAACGCGTAGCGCCTCGCCGCGCGGAAACGGGATTCCGCGAACAAGCATGATCCCGCTAAGAAGCACGCCTGCGAAGAGCAGGCGCAAAGAAAGCGCCCACATCGGTGGCATGACTTTCTCGTTCAGCCCGATGAATAGAAACGTGCTGCCCCAGATCAGGCAGACGGTGGAGAAGGCGAGGAAAGGCGCGTAGGAGGACTTGTCAGACATGGGATGAACTCAAGATTCGAACATTTCGCTGCTCACTTGCTGGTCGAATCAGGACATCGATCGGCGAACAGGGAGCCAACGCCATTGAGACGCTGGAGTCAGCCCAAACGAGGCACATAATGTAGAGAACATTCTACTAATTAGGAGATTCGGGAGTTTGGCGTAAGTTTGTAGTAGCGCATGTCATCTCCCCAAAATGCGCAAAAGAGATACCCATCGGCTTCATCGAATCGGTCGACATCTTCCCATTTCCGCCAAAGCAATCCTGCCGTTCCTTTTGGCCGCTCATAACTAAGAGGATAGAGGTTGGAGCCCCGGAGTATGGCCATCTCCCACGACACTTCGTCGCTATGGCCTCCGTCTCGCATCAACCCAACAACTCGGTGGCGAACAAGTAGATCTCCCTTTCTATTCATGAGCACCGGCTCCCACTTCTCCGGCATCCTCACCGCGGAGAGAAAGTGCCCCGACTTCCACCGATAAATCGTCGTGCCATGGACCAGCACAAGAGTGCGATCCGGCATCGCGTCGAAGTATTTGTATTCGCCGATTTCCGCCGGAACGCCATGATCGTAGAACCGCAGGAACCGCCCCGTGCTCGTCTCAAAATCCGTCGGCTTGTTGGCATCATCGACCAACACTTCTGCCAGCACCTCTGTTGGCCACCAGCACTTGATGTGATATCCCCAGCCAATTTTCTGAACCTTTCCATCTTTCATGATCTCGAGAATTGGCGGTGTCGTCGCCCATTCCTGCATGTTCGTTTCGGCTTCCCACCTGAATCCATTGTTGCCGTCTTGGTACCAGCCGTAAGGATCGTAAGCGTTCTTTGCCAGCCACTTCTTTTGGGGATGGTTGGAATCTGTGGTCCAAGCGCCCGTCATGGGTGCCGACATCACCGTGTAGTGCATTAACACGCTTCCATCCCGCCCGATGTAGACGTCATCCGAAGCCCGGTCTGGGCTAGTGAACCGGATCCACCGGTTCTTATATCGAATACTTATCGAGTGATCCTTGTTGAATCTCGAGTGCTCAGGTGGTTTTTTCACCTTCGTTATTGAACAGGCAACTGGGGGCATAACGCGGGCAGCAACCGCCATCGGCGGCGGCGGGGCGACCATTGTGTCCGGGAATGCGGTCTTGTCGAGCGCCTGAACGAGGAGGGCTAGCACCATTGCCTTCTCCAACACCCCGACAAAGGGTGGGGTTCCTCTCGATCGGTCAAAACGCTCGATTTCGAACCTGTTCAGCGTTGTTACGAAACTGTAACGATGCCATTCGCCTGTTGTAACGGCCGCCCCCGATCATGACTCTCGTAGACCCCTGAGGGGCATTAGGAGAACATGAAAACAGTTATTCGAAAAACAGCCTTTACGGCAGCTCTCGTCATCGGTTGCGCAGCGGCGCAAATCGCGTCCGCCCAAGGCGCAGTTCACACGTGGGGCGACAACACTTGGGGGCAGGTGACCAACACTCCTGTCGGCACCGATTTCATTTCCGTGTCGGCGGGTCAGACGTCCCAGACAGTGGCAGTTCGCAAGAACGGCACTCTTGTGGCATGGGGTAACGACTACGCGGGCAAAGTCTCCAACACGCCAGCGGGCGGAGGGTTCGTCCAAGCGTGGGCTGGCTACCAAGTGAACACCGCCCTCAAGTCCGATGGCACGCTAGTTTCTTGGGGGGATAACAGCAACAGTCTGGTAAGCGGCACCCCGACCGGGACGTTTACAGCAGTTGCTCTCGGCTTTGGCCGCGCTCACGCGATCCGTACCGACGGCAGCATTAAGACTTGGGGCGAAAACTACTATGGAACGATGTCCGGCACCCCCGCCGGAAACGACTTCAAGGCTATCGCCGCAGGAGTATTCCAAAGTGTCGCACTTCATGACGACGGCCATATCACCACTTGGGGAGACGATTCCGCCGGAGTAGTCACCAATACGCCAGTTGGAAATGATTTTGTCGCCGTCACGTCCGGCGAAAGCTTTTGCCTCGCTCTGAAATCAAACGGGGCTATCGTTGGGTGGGGCAATGATATCAATGGCGTACTCTCGAATATTCCGGCAGCCACCGGTTTCATCGCGGTTTCTGCGGGCTGGCGCACGGCAATTGCGCTCAAGTCGGATGGAACCGTCGTTGCTTGGGGCGACGATTCGGTGGGGCTTGTTTCTAATATCCCGGCAAACGTCAAATTCACCTCCATCTCGGCGGGTAACAGCATGTTCGTGGGAATCGAGGGCGCTGCTGCACCCCAGCTCGTCACCGACCTTCGCAACAAGCTTCTGGCGCTAATCGCAAACAACCAGGTCTCGGCCAAAAACGCAAAGCCTCTGCTCTCGAAGTTGCAGAGCGTGCAAACGTATCTGGCGGCAGGCGACACCCAAGATGCGATCCTTCAACTTCAAGGCTTCGTAAACCAAGTGAACACGATGATGAAGAAGCATCAGATCAGCAACGTGGTGGGTACCTCGTTGATGGCGGACGCTTACGCAATCATCGACATGCTACAAGCGTAACGCTTGCAGGAGTAGGGTCACAGTCGGCAGATCTCGAGACCTGCCACTGTGACCCTCTCTAATTTGTCACTCGTTACGTTGTCTTGTCATAATCTGACTGCAGTGGAAGCTGGCGCCTGGTCGATACAGCTGTTCGGTGGCCTCCGCGTCACCGGACCCAACACGGAAATTTCACGGTTTCCAACGAAGCGTTCTGCGTTGCTCCTTGCTCGTCTCGCACTATCTCGTTCTGGCAGCGTCAGCCGCGATGACTTGGCCGAGATGCTGTGGCCCGATGATTTCCTGGACAGCACCCGTCTTCGTCTGCGGCAGGAATTGAACCGGCTTCGAGAGACACTTGGTGGGGCTGCCGAAATTGTGGAGGCGGATCGTTCATGGATCAAGTTGGACCTCGAAAAAGTCACAATCGATGCCCGTGAATTTGACCGGCTCGCCAATCGATCGGCAACCACGGATCAAGATGTCGCGAGAGCGCTCGAACTGTATGGCAGCCCTCTCCTTCCTGAGCAGAGTGAGGATTGGGTCCAAGCACAGCGCCAAGAATATCAGTCCCGCTACTTGTCCATCCTGATCAAGCATGCCGAAAGCCTGCTTGCTGCGGGCAAGCCTCAAGATGCGGTTGCATCCGGTTTGCGAGCCGTACGTTCTGATCCGTATCATGAGCCCGCGCGCTCGGTCGCGATGCGAGCGCTGCAGCAAATCGGCGATGTGGCCGGGGCCTTAAGACTTTACGCAGAATTCGAGAAGGCGCTCGTCAAGGAGTTTGCGACTAAGCCTTCGGAGGCGCTCCAAATACTCGCGTCCTCCGTCCGAGTTACATCCGACGCAAAGCCGATCGAAGTATCGGCGGCCGCTCCCGAATCGAGTCCGTCAACGGAGCCCTCCGCTCCGCTTCCCGTTTATCTCGATGGGATCATTGGCCGCGATCACGAATTGGAAATGTTGTCGCAATGGCTCAAGGCATCTCCCCAAGCGCGCTTGATCACCATCACGGGGCCTGGAGGAGTGGGCAAGACAAGATTGGCCATAACCGCGGCCGCATCTGCGTCTTCCACGTTTGAGGGACAAGTCTTCTTCATCGGGCTTGCGGACATCGAGTCCGGCCATGGCGTTGCGGGCAAGATTCAAAAAGCGTTCAGTCCTCAGGCTCCAGTATTTTCTGAAGATCCACTGCCCCTTTGGGGAGCAAGAAAGTGTTTGATCATTCTCGACAATGCCGAGCACGTCCTTGACGAGGCGCGAGCCGTTGTGCAGAAGATTCTAGTCGCGCATCCCGGCGTGAGTCTCATCGTCACGTCACGGCAACGACTCAGTTTGGGAGGGGAACAGGAGCTTCCGCTCTCGCCGCTTGAGGGTCTCAAACTTTCCGGAGATCGTCACGCACTGGACGAGTCGCCGGCCGCCCAGCTGTTTGTGCAAAGAGCGCGTTCCGCACGGCCCGGATACATCGTTGGCGATGACCAGATCGAGTCTTTAGGCTTGCTCATCGAGCGCTTGGACGGCTTGCCATTGTCCATCGAGCTCGCAGCTGCGCGTATCGGCTCGTTAAACCCCGGGCAAATGCTCGGCGAAATCGACGACCGATTCACCTTCCTTGTGAGCCGCAGAGCGGATGTTGGCCCAAGGCAACGATCGCTCAGAGCGACAATCGAGTGGAGCTTCGCAGGTCTGGACGACGATCTCAAGCGAGTCCTGGAAGTCCTCGCCATGTTTCGCAGCGGATGGAATCTCGAACTGGCGAAAAACGCGACAGAACGATCCGATCTCTACGACGCCCTTCAGGACTTGATGGACCGCTCGCTCATCTTCTCTGATGAAGGAGAATTGGGCGTGCGTTTCGGCATGCTCGAGGCAATCCGGGACTATGTCTTGGACGAGATGTCGGAAGAACGGCGAACAGAACTGCGAACAATCCACGCCAACGTACTGGCCGATTACTTGTTGGAGATATCGGCGCACCTGACCGGCCCGGAACAGGACAGAAACTTTTCCCTTATGCGGGCCGAGATGGACAATGCGAGAGCGGCCATCGAATGGGTGATAGCGCAGAAGTTATTCGCGGCCGGAAAGTTCGGACGGAGCCTGTGGAGATTTTGGTGTGCCCGAGGTAAGCCGACAGAGGGCGCCGATCTTATGGATCGGATGTTGGCGAAGATTCCTTCAGATGCGGACGAGAGCTGGGGAATTGCTTGTGGGGGCCGTGGCATTATCGCGTTCTTATTGGGTGATGATGACGGATGCACTTTGTGGTTCGGAAAGGCAGTTCAAATCTTCGAAAAGCTTGATCTCAATACTCGGGTTGGCTGGGCGCGCTTCAATCTGTCTCGGTCACTGACCCGTCAAGGCCGAACGCGAGAGGCAGAAGCAAACCTTGTCTTTGCAATCGATAACGCGATCCCGTCGAACGTTCCCCCGTTCACGATGTTGATCGCGGAGTGCTACGCCCGCCTGAATAAGCCCGAACAAGCGATGGCATCTGCAGAAGAAGCCTTTGCGGCGATTCTCACTCATCGAGACATCGCGATGCGCGCGGAATCGCACTCTCAGCTAGCCCAAATTTACGCAGCGTGTGGACGATATGACGGAGTGCAGAGCCTGCTCCTGGAATCATTGGAGAGACTGAAACTAGCGCCGGTACAAGACTACGAACTCTCCGCGCTGGTCGGCCTCGCGCGAGAAGAACTTCGCCAGAATCTGCTCGATGAATTTGAGTTGACTTGCGAAAAGGCGCAAAGAATCGCCGAAGACATTCGAGATCACAATTCGATGATCATGCTTCAAAATTTCCGGGCCGAAGCGGCTGGGCGCGGGCATCGATCGCAGTCCTTTTCCCATCTTGAGGAAGCCTTAAGATTGGCGCTGCCCCTCGGGGGAGGTTTGGCAACCCTGCAGACGGCTCAGCAGTTGGCACGCGCCCTCGCAGATATCGGCCAAATGGATGCCGCTCAGAAGGTCGCCGGCATGGAGCTCTTTTTGCGAGAAGAGCTTGGGGCCGGCCTTACCTTGGTAGAAGCTGCTGAAGTTGAGGAGCTGACCCAGATTCTGGGCGCGCCTCCGGAGCCGGCTCCGATTGAATCGACCAAGCAGCTTGCAGCGAAATCGCTAGCAATTTTGAAGGGAATTCCCGTTGGGGCACCGGTGTAACGGTTTTGTCACCCTTGCCTCGCATGATCTACTCATAGGCGAGTATGACCATGCTGACCCAACGACAGATCGAACTTATTCAAGACACATTCGGCACCGCAAGCACTCGGGCCGACGAGGTCATGGAACACCTGTTTCAGAACCTCTTCGGCCTTGATCCCGGCCTGCGATACCTATTCCCCCAAGATCTCGGTGAGCTGAAGCGGAGGTTCGGTTTCATGCTTGGATTCCTTGTTCACCGCTTGGAAGAGTGGGACGAAATCGCACCACGTGTCCGAAACCTCGGTGTGCGGCATGTGTCGTATGGAGTTCAGGTGCGCCACTACGAAACGTTCGGGCAAGCGTTAATGAAGACTTTGCGTGACGTGCTGTTGTTGGATGACGATTCGGAATGTGTTGGTGCTTGGCGAGCCTTGTATGAATTGGTCTCAACGACTATGATCGCCGCGCCATGTGAGGTCGCTAAGGTTAGCGTTTCTTCAAATCGCGTGCTCGGTCAATAAGGGTCCGCAAGGAAAACATTTTGTTGTCGTCAAGGGTTTTGCATGTGCTGTCTACGTAGGTTTCTTTAGCCACTAACGTGTCGCCGCTATATTCTTCGAGGCTGATCGTGTCAGTAGAAGTGCAAGAACCGTTCTTCACATGTCGATAGAATTCCAGGAGTTTGTCGAGTCCCTTGACATCTGTTTCGCTAAGCGTCTGCGTCGGCAATCCGGCAATCTCAAGTATCGGTGCCGGGCGACTATGAAATATGAAGTAGTTCGCATTTTGCTCAAAGCAGCCACTTGTCTGAACGTCGATTCTCAACAGATTGCCGCGCGGTAATTCTGAGAATTTATGGATGCGGGTCGGCTGCTGCCTCCAACCCGACACGCCTAACATGGAAACCCCAAGTACCAGCGCCGCTGCAACCCCTTTCATCATAAGAGTCAGACGCCTGGACAAACGAATGGTCACGCGACCAGCTTTACTTGGCTGGGGGTGTTGTTCCCCCAGTGGTCGTTGCCGGAGCGGGTGTCGTAGCAGGCGCCGCTGGAGCCTCGACTGGCGCGCGTGGCACCATCATGTCCGCGCATGCGAGGTTGTAAGAAACAACCGCGTGGCAGGTTCCCGACTGCACCAGGTAAGGAGCGATCGCCATTTCATATCGGTCGTGTTGCGTGTGATGCACGTACTGATAATCGGACGTGCCCATCTCGATGGTAAAGAATCCAGGAACCCCAACGGCGTTGAACGAAGCATGGTCGCTCCCACCCCCGCGCGGCATCTTGTCGCGAACGTCGAACTTCACCGGCATATCGGGGAAGGCGACGTTCATGGGGGCGATGGCTGCCTCAAAAATATCCTTTTGCGTGGCGATGCCCACGTATCCGCCTTGGTAATCCGTTCCGCCATCGTCAACAAGAACAGCATCGATGTTCGGCATGTCGGCCATATGATCTCGCACGTAGCCAGCCGAGCCGAAGAGTCCTTGCTCTTCACCTGTCCAAAGGATGAAGCGAATGGTCCGCTTTGGTTTCGCGCCGACCTTGGTGAGAATTCGTGCGGCTTCTAATGCGGTGCAAGTGCCGGTACCGTTATCGAGCGCTCCTTGTGACCCGGGTCCATCCCAGCTATCCAGGTGACCACTCACGATCACGACTTCGTTTGGTTTTTCCGTGCCCGGAATTTCCGCGACGACGTCGTAGTTCGAAATCGGTCCGCGACGGAAGTGGTTCTCTAGATCGAATTCGAGAGTAACGGCGCCTTTCTCCATGTTGCGTGTGATTCGATCCATATCGGATTTTCGAACCACTACTCGGACATCCATCGGATGCTTTTCGAAGGTCTTGTCGGCATAACGACCGGAGGTCACAACCAGCTCGTTGCGGCTTCCAAAAACTCGACCCGCCATTCCTGAAGCGAGGATCGCTTTCTCCACGTCAGTTGGCTCAGCGGCGGCCCCTCGTCTCGGAAAAGCTGAGCCTTTTGGATCGACCACCCATGCGCCTCTCAGATCCTTCTTCACCTTCTCGAATTCTTCCATCGTCGTTGGTGCAAGAACAGCGCGAGCGCGCACCAGGCCCCTTGTGCCTTCGCTCCAACTAGGTGACGTGAAAACAAATTCAGAAGGGAAGGGCTCGACCATTCGACCCACTTGTCTCTTGCCGCGATCGAAGCCAACGGGATACTCGCCCCACTTCTCGAGGTGGACGTTCTGGCAGCCATATGATTTGAATTGCTGCATCGCCCACTTTTCAGCCTTTTCCAAATTGGACGAGCTGGTGAGGCGCGGACCGATGTTCGTCAACGCGCGCAGGGTCTTCATGACATGGCTGTGGTTCTTGCCCTCGTCGACGATCTTAGCGACGGTATCAGGATCGCCCTGGGCAAAAGCAGCAGCGCTGGCAAGAAAAGAAAGAACGGCAATGCTAGATGAAAGGAGGGTTTTCATTTCTGGGCTCATCCTTGTGGATCAAGCCGGAATGTACCCCCGCCGTCACGCGATTTTTCTAAAGCGCTCTTGTTTGTCTCGGCTCGTGGCCAGAAGGAGAGCAGTTGGATTGAGGAGCGAGAGTGTTCCCAATGCTCTTTCCTGAAGGATCAGCGTGTAGCCTTCTAGCTTGTACGTTCCCTTGACGGGATTGCCCTTATTGCCTAACCGCACCGAGACCTTGTGTTCTTTGCCGAATTGGAGAACACTTCCTTTTTCGCCGAACCAGATACCTTCCAACGCTTCAGGTTTGATTCGCTCGCTCTTGTCCTGGATTGCGAGCGGCGCCGACGAGGGGTCAGACGAGGATCGAGTCGGGCGCGCGAAGCCGACCACAAGGAGGGCGAGAACACAAAGCAGGGCGCAAGTAGCGGGTCGCATGGCTAAGAAATCGGTATTCGATTTGGTGGCAACAACTGTCAAATGTGGGAGCTAACTTTAAGGTTATTCTAAGGTTTCTCCTGCGCGGACCTCCGCCGCAAAACTAAGGAACTGGAATCTTGTTAAGGTGTGGCACGGCTTGCGCTTCATAATCGATTCGTGGCAAAGCGCGAGGCTTTGATCAAGGTTCTGGTTTTCACTGCGCTTGCGCTTATTTGTTTCGCGGCGAATTCTGTCTTGTGCCGCCTGGCCCTGAAGTCGGGCGAGATGGATCCCGCGACGTTCACGATAGTCCGTCTTGCATCGGGAGCGATCGTCTTGTCGCTTATCGTTTTCGCATCGGGAAAGAAGCCGCAAAGCGCAGGCAATTGGATCTCGGGCGTCATGTTGTTCGTTTATGCGATCGCATTCTCCTTAGCCTATGTGAAACTCAGCGCCGGGACGGGTGCCCTTCTTCTCTTTGGCGCAGTCCAGGCGACCATGATCATTGGCTCGATGGTGGCGAAAAAGAATCCAACCGTCGCGCAATGGATCGGGCTTTCACTTGCCATCGCGGGAGTCGCGTATTTACTTTTGCCGAGCATCTCTCGACCACCACTCGATCGCGCCGCGATGATGGCGTGTGCAGGCATCGCCTGGGGAATCTATTCGATCCGCGGTGCGGGAGGGTCGGATCCGGTTGTCGCTACCGCAGGAAATTTTCTGCGGGCCGCGCCCCTTGCAATCATCCCGTTCGCGATCCTCTTCAAACAGACACACTATGAGTCGCATGGCATTCTTCTCGCGGTGTTAAGTGGCGCCATCACATCCGGATTGGGTTATGTGTTTTGGTACACGGCGCTTCCGAGTCTTGGATCGATTCGTGCAGCGATCGTTCAGTTGACGGTTCCGGCGCTCGCGGCTGCAGGGGGAGTCTTGTTCCTTGGCGAAAAGCTGAGTCAGCGCCTGTTGATCTCGGGCGCGGTCATATTGGGAGGCGTTGCGCTCGCTGTCTTCGCGGGGAAGAAAGGAAAGTAGAAAGATGGGAATCGACGACCTACTCGAAGCTTGGCGAGTTAACAATGTCGTAACTCTGGAGTTGTTGGACATGTGTCCGGAATCGACTATGGAGCTCAAGCCCGGCAAGGGCAAAACGATCCGCTCGAATTTCGTTCATATCATCTGGGTTCGGTCCGAGTTGATCAAAGAAAAATTTCCAAAGACCGGGGTGGCGAAGTTGGACTGGAAAACTGCCACCCGCAAGGAGATTCGAGAAGCCCTTGTTAAGACCGAGGGCCAGATGCAGGATGTCTTTCGGCGTCGGTTCGAGAAGCCCTCGAAATTCAGCTTGATGACTTTCTTTGCCCATGTAATCGCGCACGAGGCAAACCATCGCGGGCAAATTGAGATCGCCCTGCGGCTTAACGACGCGGAACCGGCCGGGGAGATGGTTTGGTACACCTGGTGGGATTGGGCGAAGAAGTAACTTAATGGCGGCAGACGCACTAAGGGCGGGAATTAGGTAATTCCCACGACGGAGCTCCGAGCTCGGCAGGGCAATAGAAATCTGGGGGCGACGGGTTTAGCAAGATTTCCCCACGCTCGCCAAGTTCAGATCAAGCCGAAACTGGCTTAGAATAAAGAGGCGAATGAACAATCTTCCACGGACCGAGAGACTGTCGTATCTCTGGGCCGCAGTGGCGGTCGGAATTGCGTTCGGCATCCGCTGGGCATTGATGCCCTATGCGGGTGACATGGGAGTGTTCCTGCTGTTCATCCCCGCCGTCGCTTTGACCGCATGGCTTGGGGGGATGATGCCGGGCCTGTTCGCTACGCTCTTGAGCCTGGGCGCGGGAATTGGCCTGATGCGGCTCCATTCGCAAACCCCGCCAGGACTCGACGGACGCATTGACATTGGCCTGTTCGCCATCACAGCGATCTTTGTCGCCTCCGTGGTGCAGGGGCTGCGGAAGGCGCTAAGACGAGAAATGGTCACACGGCCCGTCGTGGAGGTTGCCCCATCCATTCCGAGAAGGGAAATTCTGCCCCCTCAAGACAGGGGCATTCGCGCCATGCTCGACAACGCCCTAGATGTGGGGATCTTTACAATGGACGCCAACAACATTGTCAAAGAATGGTCGGCAGGTGCGGCGATGCTCACCGGATACAGTCGCGGCGAAATGGTAGGACGAAGCGCCGACATTCTTTTTGGTGAAGAAGATATTGCGAAGCGTGAGCCTGCACATGAACAGTTGATCGCGGAAGCAACCGGTAAATCCGTCTTTTATCGATGGCTCAAAAAGAAGGATGGGGAATCGTTCCTTGCCGAAGGATCGCTCCGTGTCCTCCCTGCTCAGTTTGGAGAGCCAACCGTTTTTATCAAAGTCTTTGCGGACGCCACGAGTCGATTCAACCTTCATGAACACGTGAAAGAGGATCTCCTTCAGAAGGCCAAAGACGCCGAGGTCTTGATCTATTTGATGGCGCATGACATGCGTCAATACACGCGCGGCATTAGCAACAACGCGACGATGCTCGAGAGAGATTTCGGCGAGAAGATGCCAGAAGAAGCAAAGTTTTCGTTTGGCCGCTTAAAAGAAAACGGTCGACGCATGCATGAGATGGTCGAGGGGATTCTCGAACACCTTCGCTTGGTCCGCTCGCCTGTCAAACCAAGTCCGGTCAATCTTTCGGCCCTTGCCGAAAAGTGCGCGACCGATTTGAGGCGTCATCATACGGACTGCAAAATTCAATTCATCGTTCAACCGGGGCTCTGGGTCAAAGGCGACGAAGATCTCTTGCAATTTGTATTCGTGAACATCTTTGAGAATGCGCTGAAATATGCGCCCGAAGGACGTGTAGTTTTCGGTCGCGATCCCACCAAAGATGCGTTCTACGTGAAGGACGATGGGCCAGGGTTCGAGCCGCA
>Ga0070666_10000766_pt1 | contig 19432 bp, 18 predicted proteins | sample KBSS23metaG_FD_64677 | JGI IMG/M metagenome (GOLD analysis project Ga0070666, IMG submission 64677) | Switchgrass rhizosphere microbial communities from Kellogg Biological Station, Michigan, USA - KBS S2-3 metaG | ecosystem: Host-associated > Plants > Roots > Rhizosphere > Soil ... | reverse complement strand
GTAATCAGGGACTTCGTAGCTGGGACCGGCGAACAGCCCATCGAGCACGAACTCCAGGCCCGCCTTGGCGCCCTTGTGGTAGACCGGGTCGAACGTACTAGTGACCCAGGCCGGAACTCGGTCGGTGAGGCCCACCTGCTCAAAAACCTGCCAGCCCGGAGGTAAACCAGCGCTGGCTTTGGCATCTCGCGGGCGGTTGGTGTCGATGCCACAGACTTGGTCGCGGCTGAGCGGCCCGTGGGGGCCAAAGTTGGCCAGGAGCTGGTGGAAGCCTGCATCCTGAATGAAGCCGAATTCGGTGTCGTGGGCGTACGTCCAGGGCGCATGGCTGCTACCCAAGATGAACTCAACGCCACCCGCCACCACTACAATCTGCTGGAACACGCAAGACAGTAGCCGTCCGTCGGTTGACCCCACCTCCTCGCGCTCGTGGGCGATACGCGGATGGGCGTTGAAGGTGCCGTAGTAGACCTCTTGGAGGTCGCGAAACGGCAGGTGGCTGAAGACGGCCAGGCCGAGGCGGTTTCGGTCGCCTGGTGCACACTCCATGTGGTGCATTGGTGCGAACCGAAAGTACTTTGTCCCGAGGATTTTGGCCATCAGTGGCACATGGTGCTCCATGACCTCCTGGGCAAATATTACGTCCAGACGGTGGGCGGCCATAGCCTCCGGCCAGCCCCTGAAGACAAGCTCGGGCGGAGCGTAAGTCGGGTTGTCGGGGCTGCCCATACACATGTTGCCCCAGCCCACGCCGAGGCTGGGGCTAGCGGACATAAACGCTCCTTGTCATTGTTCGCAATTGATTCATATTCTATAATTAAGGCTCATTATACACCTCAACGGACGGGAGGCTCTCGTATGGCGCTCTTTGCGGGTCGGGCTACTATCGTGGTTCGGCATGATCCTACCTGGGAACTGGAGCTGGCGGGCTTCAGTAATCGTGGGCCGTCTACGGGTGTTCACGCATTGCCTCAGATCCGGGCGTTTGTCTTCCGGGATAGTGCGACACAGCAACAACTGGCGGTCATCAGCGGCGACTATTGCGGCTGGGATTCCGACTTCGTTACCGGTATTAGGCGCAAGCTGAAGTCGCTTGGCACGGAATCTATCATCAGTGTCACGCATACCCATTCCGCTCCGGCTACGTATCATTCGGTAGGTGATTTTACGGGCGCGGTTGACCCAAGGTACGTGGAATTGGTTCAGGCGTGTATCCTGGAGGCCGTAGCCGCGGCTCAGAAGGACATGAGCGAGGTAACTTCGGTGGCCGTCACGCATAGTACGCTGCATGGCAACTTCACCATGAACCGCTCCACTCTGCGCGAGCGCCAAACGGATGAAGGCGCACGCATGTGGCTCGACAAGCGGCTGACTCGCGACACTCCGGCGGCGGTCCTGGCCGACGTGGACCGCGGGATTGCCCTGGTGCGGTTTGGACGACCCGGCGGCGATCTGGTGCTGGCGAACTTCGCCTGCCACCCGGTGGTCGAGGGCCGGGACAACCTGACGTGCAGCCGCGACTTTATTGGGCCGCTCCTGTCGCAGATCGAGCGCGAGCTTGATACCGGCTCCGGTGACGTTACGGCGATGTTTCTCCAGGGAGCAGCCGGGGATGTTAATCCCGCGGTTTTCGAGTTTGGTCTTGTGGCGGCTGAGCGGTTTGGCCGGGCTATCGGGGCCGAAATGGCCTGCGCCATGTGCGAAGGGGCGTTCCCGGTGAGCGAAGGTCTGGCCTTCCGGGAAGTACCCGTGCGCCTGGAAAATGTTGATGGCTCCTACCATGAGGCCGTGGTTTCGTGCCTGCTGATTGGCGGCCAAGCCATTGTCACGGTGCCCGGCGAGCTCTACCACGAGCTTGGGCTCGCGATCAAGGCAGGCTTCGACCTGCCGCCAATTGTGGCCTGCTACAGCAACGGCTCGGTGGGCTACCTGCCGAACCGCGAGCGGCTCGAGCGCAGCGAGGCTTACGGGAATGACACCGGTATCCGGACGACTGCGGCGTCGCTTTTTGCGCCCGGTTACGGCAACCGGACCGGCGTTCCGGCTCCCGGGAGCAGTGAGCACCTCGTGGATACGATCAGAGAATTGCTCACCAAAATGCTCGCGTAGATGGCAAAACAATGGTATTATAGCTCCACAACTTAGCTAAAAGCGCTGTGCTAAAAACGCATAAGCGGCCATCAACCGCGAAGCTGCCCGAAGAACGGCCGTAAGGCTTATTAGACCGGGACGTTGGCTCCGAACGTTACTCGGAAGATAATGAAGTGTTCCATCTGGAAAAGCACGGTGGTACCGCCCGCAAGGGTCCGTGCAGACAGATGGATTTTTGTATTTTAGGAGCCCATGGAACCAGAACTCAGAGCCGAACTGCCCATCCTCGCTTTTGCTAGCGCCCCAGCCTTTGAGACCTGGGTGGCGGAGCATGGCGCCGAGGCTGGATTGTGGCTCAAGATAGCCAAAAAAGCGTCCGGTATTGCTACCGTGTCGTACGCCGAAGCTGTGGAGGTGGCGCTATGCTACGGCTGGATCGACGGGCAAAAGCAGTCGTACGACGAGCAGTATTTTTTGCAGAAGTTTACGCCGCGGCGACCCAGGAGCATTTGGTCGCAGGTGAATGTGGCCAAAGTGGCGGCGCTGACTGCGGCCGGCAAAATGAAGCCGCCGGGCCTGGCGGCGGTGGAGGCGGCCAAAGCCGATGGCCGCTGGAATCAGGCCTACGCCTCGGCCCGCACCATGACCATGCCGCCCGACTTTGCCGCTGCCCTCGAGGCCAATCCGATTGCCAAAGAATTCTATGACACGCTGAATAAAACCAACACTTATGCGATCCTCTGGCGCATTACCACGGCCAAGAAGCCCGAAACCCGCAAGGTTCGCATTAATAAACTCATCGCCCAACTCAACGAACGAAAGGCCATTCACTCATGAAAAAAGCTCCCCAAGCCAACTTTCCCGAATTTGAAGCCGAAATGCTCAAAGTCTGGGCGGACGAAAAAACCTTTGAACAAAGCCTCAAAAATCGCGAAGGCGCGCCGCGCTACAGCTTCTACGACGGGCCGCCGTTTGCCAACGGTCTGCCGCACTTCGGTCACTCGCTCGTAACGAGCATTAAGGACTCGCTGGGCCGCTACCACACCATGAAAGGCTCGTATGTGGAGCGTCGCAACGGCTGGGATTGCCACGGCCTGCCGGTGGAGTTTGCCATCGAGAAAGAGTTTGGCGTCTCGGGCAAGAAGCAGATTCTGGAGCTGGGGCTGCAGAAGTTTAACGACGCCTGCCGCGCGAGCGTATTTAAATACAAAGAGGATTGGGAAGAGTTTTTCCGCCGCATTGGCCGCTGGACCGATACCGAGCACTCCTACCAGAGCATCGACCGCGACTACACCGAGAGCGTGTGGTGGATGCTGGGCCAGGTGCACGCCAAGGGTCTCTTGCACCGGGATTACAAGAGCCTGCCGTACTGCCCCCGCTGTGAAACACCCTTGAGCAACTTTGAGGTCAACGACGGCTACAAGGATGATGTGCCCGACCCGAGCTTGTATGTGAAATTTAAGCTCAAGGACGAGAACGCGAGTCTGCTAGCCTGGACCACGACTCCTTGGAGTCTCTCGGGCAATGGGGCCGTGGCGGTACACCCCGACGAGGAGTATGTGTACGTTGAAGTTGATGGCGATGACGGCCTGCCTGAGCAGTTAATTTTGGCCAAGAAGCGACTCTCGGCCTTAAAACACGACGAAGTTCTGATTTTAAGGACCGTGAAAGCCAAGGAGCTCGCCGGCAAGCAATACGAGCCATTATTTAAGCTGGAGAATCTTGAGCAGTATGAGGGCCACGAGAATCTGTACCAGGTGCGGCTGTCGACGGCCGTGAGCATCGAGGATGGCACCGGCGTGCTGCACGTGGCGCCGGCCTACGGCGAGGAAGACCTCAACATCGGCCGCGAGTATGGCGTGCCGGTGCTGACCACCGTGGACGCGAGCGGCCACGTGAAGCCGGGCATGGGCTTTGACGCGGTAACCGGCAAGTTCTTTAAGGGTGCCGATAAGCCGGTTATTGAGCACCTGACGCAAGCTGGCCGGGTGTATGCAGCCGAGACGTTTACGCACACCTATCCCTTCTGCTGGCGGTGCGAGAGTCCGCTCTTGTACTACGCCATCTCGAGCTGGTTTGTGGGCGTGTCGCAGATTCGCGAACAGCTGCTGGAGACCGCCGACCAGATCAACTGGCAGCCGGCCCACATCAAAAAAGGTCGTTTTGGCAAGTGGCTCGAAGGCGCTCGCGACTGGGCGATTTCGCGCAATCGCTACTGGGGCGCGCCGCTGCCCATCTGGATGAATGTTGATGATGAGAAAGACTACATCGTGGTCACAAGCCTGGACGAGCTGGTGGAACTGGCCGGCCTCGACGGCAAGCCCGAAGACGTGCATCGTCCCGGCATCGATCAGATCGTTATTAAAAAAGATGGCAAGACCTACAAGCGCATCGAAGAGGTGTTTGACTGCTGGTTTGAGAGCGGCAGTATGCCCGTGGCGCAACAGCATTACCCGTTCGAAAATAAAGATGTGTTTGATGAGAGCTTCCCGGCCAACTACATCGGTGAAGGCTTGGACCAGACCCGGCTGTGGTTCTATGTGTTGCATGTACTCTCGACGATTGCCTTCGACCGCCCGGCGTACCAAAACGTGCTCGTAAACGGCATGGTCATGGCGGCTGATGGCCAAAAATTGAGTAAGCGGCTCAAAAATTATCCGCCCGTAGAGGAAGTGTTTGCGGCCGAGGGCGCCGACACGCTGCGGTTCTATCTGCTGGGCAACGACCAGGCCACCGGCGGCGACTACATGCGGTTTGACCGCGATGCCATGCGGGATATTTCGCGCAACGTCTTTGGTACCGTCTGGAATAGCTACAGTTTCCTCTCGATGTACGCCGATGTGGATGGCTGGGAGCCGGGCAAGCATCTGGTGGAGCCCACCAGTAGTAACGTGCTCGACCGCTGGCTATTGGCACGGCTGAACGAAACTATTCTTGAGATGACTAAGCAGGCCGATGACTACCAGATTGCCCGGGCCCTGCGGCCGCTGCGTGAGCTAGTGGCGGACTTGTCCAACTGGTACGTGCGCCGCAGCCGCCGCCGCTTCTCGCGCAACGATGATGCCGCCGACAAGGCCTCAGCCTATGCCACGCTGCACTATGCGCTGTGCCGGATTGCGCAGCTTTTGGCCCCCTGGAGCCCATTTGTGGCCGATAAGCTGTGGCGCGGCCTGACCGCCGGCATGGACGAGCCCACAAGCGTGCACCTGACCGACTGGCCGGGTGCGGGCAAGATTGACCTGAGCATCACCAACGAAATGATGCTGGCTCGCCAAGCTATCACCGAGGGATTGGCACTGCGGGCTGAAACTAAGATTAAAGTCCGCCAGCCGCTCGCATCGGCTACTATCACGCTGCCGCACAAGCTCAACGCCCAGCTCTTGGACGTGGCCGCCGAAGAGCTCAACGTGAAGGCCGTGCATCTGGAGACCGGCGACGAGCTGGCCGTGACACTTGACACCGAGCTCACACCGGAACTCCGCGCCGAGGGCATGATGCGCGACACCGTGCGGCTTATTCAGAATGCGCGCAAAGAATCTGGCCTGTCGGTGGAGGACCGCATCGTGCTGTCACTTAACACCGATAGCCATGAGCTGATGGCGGTTATTGCCGACCATGCCGAGACAATCAAAGCCGAAACCTTGTCCAACGAACTCCGCACCAGCGGTCCGCGCGAAGCAGTGCCGGTGAAAGTGTCTGGGGCTGAGCTATACATTGGTATCGAAAAAGTTTGAGGTTTGCTCCCATGAAGCCCCAGCTTGATTCCGCGAGGTGGCATGTTTGCGTATTTGGTGGCTCTTCCTTGCTCCTCGCAGCGGCATCAAGCTTTTCGAGAGCATCCAAGAGCGACAGCATGAGCAGTGCGTTTTAGCTAACTCAGTTATACAACTCATTTGTACAACTGAGTTAGCTAAGCGCAGACATGATACATCTCAAGAGAAAGGCGGCGTTAGCTAAACGAGAAAGTCCAAGAACTGATCTCTATTACAGTACAAAAATATAAAAAGTCTAGGAAGCCGAATGGCCGCCACCGAAGCGGCGCTGGCGATTGTAATAATCTTCAATCGCCGTATCGAGCTTGGGAATGCTCAAATCCGGGAAGAACACTGGCTCAAAGTAATACTCGGCATAGTCGGCCTGCCACGGCATAAACCCGCTCAGACGAACCTCGCCCGAGGTGCGAATAATAAAATCGGGATTGGGGTGTGGCTGGCCGGCCGTATCAAGAAACTCATCTAGCGGACCGCTCGCGCCGGCGGCACGCTGCTTCTCGACGGCGCGCATAATCTCATCGTGGCCGCCATAGTCGAGGCCAATATTAAACACAAACTGGTTGTAGTGGGCCGTTTCGGCCTCGGCCTCGGCCATCCGCCGCAAAAGTTTTTGCGGCAGGCGGGTGCGGTTGCCCAGGTGCACTAGCCGCATCTTGTCCTCATGCGCATCGGTCACCCAGCTATCAATAGCCTTGGAGAATAAATTCACCAAAAACGTTAGCTCAGCCTTGGGCCGATGCTGCCAGTTTTCGGTGGACAGGCCCCAGAGCGTTTGGGTATGAATGCCGTGCGCGTGACGGGCGTGGCGCGCCAGCTCCAGCGTCCGGGCGTTGGCGGTGCTATACGCCTCGTAGATGGTTTTACCGTTGGCCTTGGCCCAGCGGGCGTTACCATCGGGAATAATTGCGAGATGATTTAGTTTGTGCGTAGACATAAAAAAGTGGGGGAGCCCCTATTACCACGGATCATTATAACAGCTTGCGGATGGTAAGATGGATGGGTGTTTAAATCTCGGTTTTGGAAAAATTTCGACTGGATTCTCTTTGGCGTCACCGTGGCGCTGGTGGTTATTGGGCTGCTGGTAATCTGGTCGACGTCGTTTAAGGCCACCAGCCTGTCGAGTTCTTCGGACGTGATTCGTCAGATGATTTTTGGCGCCGGCGGTTTTGTGCTGTTGTTTGCGGCGGCCCGGTCCGATTATCGGCTGTGGTCTAAGCTGACGCCATGGCTGTATGGGCTCATGGTGGCGCTGCTCGTGATCGTGCTGGTGAGCTCAAAAGCTGTGCTGGGGGCTCAGCGCTGGATTAACTTTGGTTTCTTCCAGTTCCAGCCCTCGGAGTTTGCCAAGCTCGTAGTAATTATTGTGCTGGCCAAATTCTTTGCTGATCACTACGACCAGCTGGAGCGACCCAAATACCTGCTGCTGTCACTGGTGTATGTGGCTGTGCCCGTGCTGCTCGTGATGCGCCAGCCGGACCTGGGAACGGCGCTGGTGATTATGGCGACATGGCTCGGCATGGCGCTCGTGTCGCGGATTCGCAAGCGCTATCTAGCCGGCCTGGCGCTGATCGGCCTGGCGCTCATGCCATTTATGCTGAGCCATCTCAAGGACTACCAAAAAGCTCGCCTCGAGGTATTCCTTAACCCCCAGGCTGATCCGTTGGGCGCCGGCCACAACGTTATTCAGTCGACCATTACCATTGGCTCAGGCCAGGTGTTTGGCCGGGGCTTGGCCGCCGGCTCGCAGAGTCAGCTTAACTTCTTGCCACAGCTAGCCCAGCACACCGACTTTGTGTTTGCCGTTCTCAACGAAAAAATGGGCTTTGTGGGCGGCATGCTGCTGCTCATACTATTTGCAGCGCTGTTGTGGCGGGGGCTGGTAGTTGCGTATCGCGCGCAGGATCGATTTGGCATGTTTCTGGCTACCGGCATTGTGTCGATGCTGCTGTTCCACGTAGTTATTAATACGGGAATGAATATGGGTATTGCGCCGGTTACGGGTATTCCGCTGCCATTTGTGAGCTACGGCGGCACATCGCTGCTGATGGCGCTGATGTCGATTGGCATTCTGGAAAGCGTGGCGGTCCGGCGGAAGAAGCTCCAGTTTGAAGGCTAATTCTATGCTTCGCCCGACTCTTCTCAACTAGAATCAGAACGGGCCGTTGCATCTTAACTAAGCAGCCGTTGTCGTTACCGCTGATTCTGTCTCAAAGAGCCCAGGCTGCGCATAATATGGTTGGCCTAAACGTGAAACAGGCCCAGGAGCGCGGAGGTGAGTCCGGACTTCTGGGCCTGTGGGAGAGGGCGTGGCTACTTCTTGGGGTCAGTCTTGCTCTTGGTTGTGGAGGCCGGTTTCTCGGCCTTCTTGGCATCTTTGTGCGACGCGATGATTCTCTTTTCGGCAGCCTTTGGGTAGTATTTGCCGGCCATTACTGGGTCTCTCTCTGCGTATAAAGCGCGGAGTAACGCTGGGCGAGAAATGTTTTACGCTATTGGCGTATAGCTTATTTATTATAGCATAACAGGCGATAAATTTCAATAGTAGTAGCAGTATCGATAGTTTATGGCCTCAACGTGAAAACAGACCTACGAGCGCGGAACATGAGTCCGGTTCTCGTAGGTCTGTTTTTTTGGAAGCGGGGGGAGTACTGGAGCGGTGAATGATGGACCTCAGTCCTCGTCGCGGGCGAGCGTTCGGGCGTCGATACCCTTGATGACGGATCGCAGGAGCCTGCCGGCTCCCCGGTTGGTGGTGACGCGTCCGGTCCTTTGGTCGTTGTGCGGCTGTCCGGTGACCCGAACTTCACTTGCGCTGCGTCGATCGCGTGGCGTGCCGCTCTTGGTCATGGATGTTCCCCTCGTCATTTGGGTGCTTGTGGCACCTTGCAAACTTGGATACTCTATCGGCTGATAGTAGTCACATTATGACTCCTAAATGAGCGGTGTTCAATGGTTTTTAATAACTTATATCTGTTAAGTATATATGCAATAAGCCAAATTTAGCCCTTGCGCATAGACATAAGTAGTATATAATTTTTGTTATTTTTGTTGACTCAGGCTGACAATTCAAAGAATCTAGAGATTGATTAATGCCTAAAAAATGTTACAATAATACATCTGTTCTTTGGAAATCCGACTGGAGATGATGTGGCTCGCAAATACACCCTTACGCAGCTAGAGCTCGCCATTCCGGTGACGCTGGAAATCAAGTCAACGCCTGAGGTCAAAGCGGCCTTGCAGGGACTGCTCGACCAGCTGTGGCCGGCCGAGGCTTCCAGGATGGCTGTCAGCCTAGGGCTGAAACACGATGATGCCGAGCTGGTCGCGGCCTGGCAGACGCTGATGGCGCAAGTTACTGTCACCGCCAAGCTGAGCCGGCCCAACATTCAGATGGGACTCATCGCCCTGGAGCAGGGCGGCGAAGTGCTCGCCAGGTGCGTCACCCAGAAGGGCGAGGATAGCTGGATCGAACCCGGCCGCTACCTGCCCTTTGTCCAGTTCATTTGGTCGGATCAGCCTGATGATGAGCGTAAGCGCCGGCAGTCCACTTTGTCCCGGGCCCTCTGCACCATTTGCGAGCAGGTGTCTTACGACATCGTGGACAAGGGGCGTGGATACTATCCGGCGCAGACGATGCAGATCAACCTGACCAAGCTGCTGGCGTGGGTGGCCGACCCTGAGCTCACGCAGGAGGTGTGGCTGGATTACCGTGGCACCGGTCCTGGTGGTTACGAGATGCTGCATGACTTTGCGGCCCGAGTGCGAGCCGTGCTCGGCGAACTCTGACGGATTTACAGCAGAATAGAGCGGGGCCTGAGTACATGGGTGTTCAGGCCCCTTTCATTGAAGATGGTATAGTAATACATCGTGGTCTTTGGAAAATGACAACGTTGGAGCCGCTGTGGTGCGTGAAGAAGATTATGTAGAAATCAAGCTCATGCTACCGGTCACATTACGAGTACCGCAAACTCCCAGTGCGGACGCGGCCATAAAATCTTTGCTCGAGCGACTACGCCGACAGGGCAAGGTTGAGGCAGGTGTGACGGATCTGGAAGTAACCTTCCAGGAGCCGGAGTTGGCCAAGGCTTGGCGTTACTTCGTAGCCAGTGGTGCTCAGCTAGACGGACAGGTTAGCGGACGTGAGCTGTCAGCCGGTCTTTTGACTACGCAGCGGCCAACCGGAGAGTGGCAGTACCTTGAGAAGTCTGGTTCCGATGTGATCATGAAGGGCGGTTGCTACCGCGCCTTTGCCGCCTATGTGTGGCGTGACTGCACGGACTACGAGGCCAAAGTTAATCGGACTGGTCTGACGAGGGCGCTGAATGTGCTGTACGCCAACTACGATACTGACCCTCCGACTATCCGGGTGTTTGACGAGGATCTGGCTCGTGAGCATGCCATCAACTTGACCGCGCTGGATGCCCTCGTCCGAAGCCCAGACTTCACTCTGGAGGCCTGGCTCGCCCATGACAATGTGGCCGCGAGGTCATATCAGGTTCTACTCGACTTCGTTAGCCGAGTTCGGACCATAATAACTTGGTTGCCTTAGTCGGCGGCCAGGAGGCCCCCGAATGCATTGCATTCGGGGGCCAATTCTGTTATTATCATGCAGTTACGCCAATGTTTAAGCACGCCTGCTAGACCCAGGCACAAAGGAGCTACATGCAAGCAATCATCGCTTCCGGCGGGAAGCAGTACATCGTAAAGAAAGACGACATCCTCGAAGTTGAGCTCCTTGGCGACGCCAAGAAGGTTGAATTTGACGTACTTATGACCATTGATGGCGACGCCATCAAGGTGGGGGCGCCGCTTGTTGAAGGGGTTAAGGTCGCTGCCGAGGTCGTGGAAGAAGTTAAGGGTGACAAGCTCAAGATCCTCCGCTTTAAGGCCAAAAAGCGGGTAAAGGTCCTGACCGGTCACCGACAGCACTACAGCCAGGTTAAGATCACCAAGATCGGCTAACAAAGAAACCCCGCACTGGCGGGATTCTTTTTGACTTGTATTTACGGTTTTTGTTCGGTAATATAAGCAGGTGGTAAGGAATTATTGAACCACCCAGTAGTCAAATGAATAGGTGGCATTTGAGCTTGGGTTTGTAGCCACACCAATGGTGAAGCCGTCGGCGGTTTTCTGGATGTAATAGGTGAGTACGCCGGCACCGGCACCAACTGGTGTAATAACAACGTGGGGCACACGTGCGTAGGGCGCGCGGAATTTTATGGTGACGAGCTGACCACCAGTATTGGCGCCATTGCCGGCGCCGCTGCCGGTTGAAATAGTGACGGTGCCGGCCGAGTCATTGCCGTCCACGTTAGCATGGGCGCCGCTGCCGGCGCCGGCCTCAGGGGCGGCGGTGGGGTTCTGGCCAGTAATGGCGAGGTGGCCGGCGATGTTAAGCGTGCCAGATACGCTAATGTCGCGCACATTAAGGACGCCGGCGCCAAGTGAGCCACCAAAAGTGCCATTACCCGACACACTCAAGTTACCGTTGATGCTCGTCCCGGCGCTAAACGTAGCCGGGCTCTGGAACGACGCCGGGCCGGCCACCGTCAGCTGGCCGCGGATGTTGGTGACGCCAAGGGTGGTAGTCTTGTCCACGGTGAGGTCACTTAGGGCCGTGGGGCCACTAACCTGAATACCGCCAGTGACTTTAAGGTCGTTGTCAACGCCTAGACGTTGCTTGAAGAGTGTCGGGGAACTAATGGTCAGGATTTCACCTGCGGCTCCAGCGCTATTGCCGGCAAAGAACGTACCCAGCTGCTCCAGCTCCGATTTACTCAGCTCGGTTAACTTTGGCTTGCTCGTGGGCTGAAGATTGGTTTTGGTGAAGTAAATGTAGCCGCCCAGAATTAGCACCGCGCCCACGATGAGTCCGGCGAAAGTAAAGAGCGTGGTCATTATGTCGGCCCGCTGGTAGATTGATTTGAGGCTGGCTCGGCCGGTCTTGACCTCACCGTGGGGTTGGCCTGAGCCGGTGGTCAGGACGGTGGGCTTGGTGCCGTCCGGGAGCGGATCGGCGGGCACCGTGGGCGATTTGGGTGCGTCGCCGGCTGCAGCCGGCGTTTCGGCCGGGGTATCAGCTGCCGCGCCGCTGTCGGGCGGCGGTGTAGTAGGGGCGGGCTGTTCGGCTGGCTTGGGTGGCTGCTCTTCAGGCATGCTGGCGGCTTCTCACACGCATTATACTTATGCTTTATCATACGAGCTTGCGCGGCTTGGGGCAATGCCTGGGCCTTGGCTAAGGTGTTACGGGCCGGCCACGTATGCTACTATTTCGATAATGGTTGTGGTTCCACGATATAGTCATCATCGTCATACTGGCCGGCTACGACCTCATCACGAAACGTCGTATGGCCTGCTGCTATTCGTGCTGCTCTTAATAGGGGGTGGACTCTTAAGCTGGTCGTTGACGGCCGGCGCCGCCTCGACCAGCGGCGGCGGTCAGTATGGCATAACTGGCGTGGTGACGGGCCCGCGACCGGTCAAGTCGGTGGTGATCACCTCGCCCTCTAATGGCCAAAACTTTCAGGCCAACCCGATCACGGTCGAGGGCACATGCCAGGTTGCGACGCTTGTTAAGGTGTTTAAGAATGGAGTACTGGCGGGGAGCGCGCCATGTCAGGCCAATGGCCGGTTTTCGCTTCAGCTGGACTTATTAATCGGCCAGAACGCGCTAACGGCGGTGTCATATAATGCCAATGATCTGCCGGGTCCTGATGGTGCGCCCGTTAATGTAACATTGTCCGCTCCGGCGGGCGGCTTGGGCTTCTCGACCGAGCTTATTATTCAGTCCACTAACTACTATCGGGGCGCTCAGCCAGGCGAGAAGGTGGTGTGGCCAATTACGCTGGTGGGTGGGCAGTCGCCTTATGCGGTAAATATAGACTGGGGTGACGGCACCTCGGACTTAATTACTCGCTTAGCACCTGGGCCATTCACCTTGGAACACAGCTATAAGAAGGTGGGTGGTTATTTGGGCTCGTTTCCGTTGATTATTCGAGCCAGTGATGCGGTTGGCCACACAGCCTATTTACAGCTCACAACCATCGTGAATGCGCCCACTGGTAAGGCCGGCTCGGCCACCGCGGGGAGCACCACTAATATTAGTTTTGTGCTGCTGTGGCCAATCTGGGTGGTGTTGTTTCTCATGGTGATCTCGTTCTGGCTGGGTGAGCGGCGCGAGAAGAAGATCATGCAGCGACAAATGGCGGCGCTCTCATGAGTGAGCGCGAAACATCGGCAGCGCTAGCACAGCACGCGGCCGAACTGCATGGCGCGTCAGGCAGTGGGCCCATTGCTCGGCCGCGCCGCCGCCGGGCTTGGCGAGTGGTTGGCTGGTTGACTGGCATGGCGAGCATCGGCGTGGTTTTTGGATTGGTTATCGTGGCCGCTTTACGCTACGTGGATGGGCCGGCTGAGGCTCGTCCGGCCGTGCTGGGTCAGCAGGCAAGCACGACTCCCACGCCGCCCTCGGCGGCAACCGGCAATCTGGCGGGTCTGTTCGTGCAATTGTCGTATCCTGGGACGTTTGACTCGATAGTACAGCTTAAAAACGATCCTCAGGCGCTCGAACAATATAACTTGGGCTCCAAAAATAACTACAAGCACCAGATTGCCGTGAACGTTCGGCCGCTCGCCTCGGGCCAATTGTCGGATGACGCCAGCTACCGGCTGCGTCAGAATCAGCCAGACATTTATAGCCCGTCATCGGAGCTCGTGGGCGGGGAAGCGGCCATTATTATGGCAAAAGCAGACGGCGCCGAACAAACCTTGTTTTGGGCCCACGCCGGCCGTATCTTGACGGTATCTATTACCTCCAGCGACCCCAAGGATGATATTGCGGCCATGATGAAAACGATTAAGACCAGCGCGAGGTGGCGCCAGTGATCGGCAAGGGAATCGGGCTCTGGCTCGCCGGGTTGCTCCTGGCGGCGCTGCCTACGAGCACCAACTACAACCTTAACTCGTATGGTTTTGGCAGCGGCGGAACCGCTAACTCGACCTCGACCAATTATCGGGCCAACGGCCTCACCGGTGAAGTCTCGGGCAGCTCCAGCTCCACCAACTATAAGGCTGCGACGGGCGAGAATCACGTGAAAGAGGCCAACGTGGCGACGGTGACGATTGCCAATAACGCCAGCTGGTACAACAAGCTGCTGGTGACGATTGGGCCGGAAAATAACCCCAATGATGCCAAATTTGCCGTGGCTATCAGTACGGATAATTTCGCCACCACGCAGTATATTAAAAGCGACTTTACGATTGGCTCTACACTTGCACTTACTGATTACCAAACCTATGCGGCTTGGGGTAGCGGCAGCGGAGTGTTTGTACGGGGACTGGCCGCCGGCACCGTTTATACCGTGAAGGCCAGGGCCTTCCACGGCGCTTTCACCGAAAGCGCCTATGGCCCAACTACCAATGCAGCCACGGTCAACCCGCAATTATCGTTTGATATTGACGTGTCCGCTACCGACCAGTCCACCAGTCCGCCGTATGCGATTGATTTTGGCAACCTGCTACCTAGCACGGTAGTAGACTCGCCGCAGCGCGTGTGGGTTAGTCTCGACACAAATGGTGAATCCGGCGGCAAAGTCTACTTGAGCGGCCAGAATGGCGGACTCCGCAGTGCTACCACGGCCTACACCATTAGCGCGCTGTCGGGCGATCTGGGTGCGGCGGCCGAGGGCTTTGGTGTCCAGGAAGCTAGCGCCGCGCAAACCAGTGGCGGGCCATTTGCGCCTGCCTCACCCTACAATGTGACCGGCACAAATGTGGGGATTGCGGACGCGGCCATCCGTGACATCTTTACTGCTGCCACGCCCGTCACTGGCGGCCGCGGGTCGTTTATTCTGAAGGCCAAGTCCAAGCCGCTCACGCCATCCTCGGCCGACTATGCCGAGATCCTCACGGCCATTGCTTCGGCTAGTTTTTAACCATTGAGCATCAAAAGCGCCGCATTTAAGATGGTCGCAAACGTCACCCAGGCAATATACGGCACGAGTAAATAGGCTGCCGTGGGTGAGATATGCCAGAATTTCTTGATGGTTGCGGCAATACTGATCCAAAGCAGCAAAATAACGACAAGCCCTCCAGACAAAGCGTGCAAGCCAAAGAAGACCAATGACCAGAGCGCGTTGAGTGTTAATTGAATGCCGAACCACCAATAAGCCATTTCTTTCTTTTTGGGGGTTCGTTCAGTCCAGGCTAAGTATAGGCTGAGGCCCATGAGCACATACAAAAACGTCCACACTGGCGCAAATAGCCAATTTGGTGGATTAAACGGCGGCTTGATAAGGCCGGCATACCAAGGGTCCAGGTTGGGCGTGGTGGCCAGACTGCCAATGATAGCGGCTGCCAGCGGGATAAAAAGCGCGATGATGAGTTTTTTCATATTAAGCATAAGCGGATTATAGCGCTTGTCATAATGCGTGACCTTGGATACTTATCTAAAAACGAGAACTTGCGCTTTCCGGGTTGTAGGCACTTGACTAGTCAGATGATGTTGTGGAAAAGAAACGTTGTAAAAAGTGTTGACAGCCATCTTGGAAATGGTTAAGGTAAGCGTAAGTAGTTTCAAAATATAAAACGCGGGCAAAAGAAACGGCCCACAAAAAAGAAACCCAAAAATGACCAATCGTAAAACCAAATTATCAATAATCACAATCCTGGCCCTTATGGCCGAGTTGCTAGTGCCGGCGCTTAATGGCGTGGCTCAGGCCGCGGTGCCGCAGTTTACCCAGGCGTGGGTGCGGCCGGATCGGCTGAAGGCCCTGACGCCAACCGGTGCGATGATCTGTGCTACGCCTTCAGGCGCCTCTACCACAGCTACCGAAACGCTGGTCAAAGTAACTTTCCCGACTCAGAGCAACGGTACCGACTACGTGGTAAACTCCACGGCAGCTAACTGGACGGTTGACACGCTTAACTTGCCCACCGGAGCCGTGGCTTGGCCGGGGATTGGCACAGCTACAGCGGTGAGTGGCCATACGGTAACCTTCCCCTCAACCGACCTGCTGGGTACCGGCACGCAGTATTGCTTCCACACGTCGGGTACCAGCACGCTGACGAACGGCTCGGCCGGAGCCTCATCTGGCATCGTGGGCGCGACGCTTGTAACGTATGACAACGCCGGCACGCCTTTGCCGGTTAACCAGACGAACTGGTCCACGGCCATTATTAGCGACGAAACTATCACAGTGAGCGCGGTGGTTCCGCCAAACTTTACCCTGACTCTCGACGGCAACGCCGACGCCTTTCCGGCCAACCTTGACCCGGCTGTCATTAGTGCGACGGGTGGCCGAACGGTTTCCATTACCACCAACGCTGTAGGCGGCTGGATTGCCTGGGTCAAAGACTCGCAGCAGGGTCTGTACTCAACCACGGCGAACTACACCATTCCCACGACTGGCACCATTAACGCCACGCCAAATGACCTGACTGCCGGCACCGAAGGTTATGTGCTCGATGTGGACCTCACGACTGATGCGGCTAGCGGCTGCACGGTGGCTATCGACGCCGAATACAGCAGTGCTAGCGGTAACGGTGGCGGCACCTTGAGCTCCAACTACCAGCCCATTGCCGCCTGCACCCGCCCTGGTGCGCCTCCTGGCACCTCCGACGGCGACGTCTTGACCCTGATCGAGCGTGCCGCCATCCGCGGAGGCACCCCGGCCGGATCGGACTACTCGGACGTCATCACCGTAGTCGGCGCCGGTAACTTCTAAAACCGACTCTCCAGAAAGAGCCTCCTCACTTCGAGAGGCTCTTCTCATAAGATATCCCCAGCCTGTAGGAATAAAACTTATTGCATGCTTCTTATGCTTCGGATACACTAAGATACAAGTAGTGTGATGGAGTTTTGATGCACCGCTGGAGTCAGCGACCGCTTAGTCGGATTATTGTTGTTGTGTCGTTGGTGCTGAGCGCCATCGTGCCATTTATACCAACCGCCGCCGAGGCGGGATTCCAGCAAGCCTATGTGCGGCTGGATCGGATGAAGGCCAGCACTGCCACGGGCGGCTTGGTGTGTGCCCAGCCTGCCACGGCCGGCACTGAGTCCAAGGTAATCGTGACGTTCCCAACCGTGCCGGCCTACACGCTCAACACCACGGCTGCCAACTGGACGGTGAGCACCGCAAATATCCCCAGTGCCGCTACGGCATGGCCCGGCATCGGTACGGCTAGTGCCGTTGATAACTCGGCGAAGACGGCCACCTTCCCGTCGAGCGACTTGACCGTGGGCACGCTCTACTGCTTTACCTTTAGCGGCACGAACACTCTAACTACTGGTACTGCTAGCGCGAGCCAGCAGGCGAGTGTGCAGACCCAAACCTCCGGTAGTGTCGTCATTGACCTCACCCAAATCGCGCTTTCCAATATTACTGATGATCAGATCGTAGTCTCAGCCACAGTTCCGCCATCATTTATCTTTACGCTCAACGGCAATGCCGACACTTTCAACACCACCTTGGATCCGCTCAGCGTGGTATCTACGGCTGGTATTACCGCCACCGTTACCACCAACGCCAAGGGCGGCTGGATTGCCTGGGCCAAGGACTCAAACCAGGGGCTGCAGTCGGCTACGGCCGGTTACACCATACCGACAGCGGGCACGGTTAACGGCTCGCCAAATACCCTCACGGCCGGCACTGAAGGCTACGTACTCGATACCGACCTCACCACTGACGCTTCGGGCGGCTGCACGCTGGCCATCGACGGCGAATACAACGGCGCTACCACTGCGGCTGGCGGCACCTTCAGCGGCAACTTCCAGCCCGTGGCAGCTTGCACTGGTACCTCACCGGCCACTGCCAACGGCGACGTCATTACGCTCATTGAGCGTGCCGCAATCTCCGGTGCTACGCCGGCCAGCTCTGACTACACCGATGTCATTACCGTGGTGGGCGCGGGTAACTTTTAATTCGGATTTTTCATGAAGCGTTTTTTTCTCACGGCTCTTAGCCTCACGTTCGTAGCCTCAAGCCTGCTTGGCCCTGCGACTGCCACGGCAGCTGATTCTAAGCCGCTGGTGCTCCAGACGTCGCCATTGCCTATAAACCTAGCCACAAACCCAGGCACCAGTGTATCGGCGGATTTGCGAGTTAAGCAGAATGGCTCCGACACCGAGCGGCTCAAGGTTACGCTGATGAAGTTTGGCGCCTTCGGTGACCAAGGTAAGCCGCAACTGCTGGATCGCCAGCCGGGCGACGATTACTTTGACTGGGCCAAGTTTGATAAAACCCAGTTTACGGCACCGCCGAACGTCTGGCAGACCGTTCACATGACCATTAACGTTCCCAAAACCGCCGCCTTTGGCTATTACTACGCCGTGGTGTTTTCGCGTGTTGGTGACGATGTGCGGCAGGGCGGCCGGACCAACGCTATTAATGGTGGTAGTGCGGTACTCGTGCTACTCGATGCCAAGTCCCCGAACGCCAAGCGCCAGCTTGAGGTCGCGTCGTTTAAGTCCGAGCACATGGTGTATGAGTTTTTGCCCTCTAAGTTTGATGTAAACCTCAAGAATATCGGTAACGTCCATGCTGTGCCTCAGGGCGATGTGTTTATCATGAAGGGCAATAAGCAGATTGCCACATTGCCGATAAATGCGGGCTTTGGCAATATTTTGCCTAATTCAAACCGCGTGTATCCGGTGTCTTGGGACGATGGCTTTCCGCTATATCAGCAGGTGGTTGAAAATGGCAAAGTGAAGCTGGATAAAAAAGGCAATGCTGTTATGAAGCTAACCTGGGACTGGTCACACCTGCCCAAGTTCCGTATGGGTCACTACACGGCGCATTTATTTGCAGTCTATGATGACGGCCAGCGCGATGTGCCGATTGAAGCCGATGTGTCGTTCTGGGTGATTCCATGGCGCTTCCTGGGTGTACTCTTGCTGGTGCTTCTCGTAGTGGGCTTCGGTTTCTTCTCTGGCTTCCGAGGGGTGTGGCGACGAGCTGCCCGCTTGGGCCGTCGAAAGGGGCGGCGCTGAGCGCCCGGCGCGCCAGACGTAGTTTTGCGCAGGTGGGGGTAGGAGCGGCCGGCCTCGCCCTCATTAGCATGCTGATGGCGGTGCCCGGGGTGGCCGCAGCCACGCCCAACCGCGGGTTTGCCATCTCGCCGGCGTTCCAAAATGTGACGGTTAAGGCCGGCCAGTCCGAAGCACAATTCACCCTTGAGATAGGTAATAACTCGGCGCAGGATCAAAACTTCCGGCTGACCGCTACCGACTTTGGCTCGCTTGATGAAGAAGGCGGCGTGGCGTTTTTGGGCCAGCCAGCCTCCGAGCTTGAACACCGTTATGGCCTGGCGTCTTGGCTTAAGCTCGAGAAAGATGCTGTTTTTGTGCCGGCAGGGAAGTCGGTGCAGATGCGGGTGAGCCTTGAGAATCGGCCGTCGCTGTCCCCGGGCGGCCATTATGGCGCCGTGTTGGCGACGGCCGTCACCGATACTGGCCAAGCGGTCAGCGGAGATCCGCGCGTGGGGGTACGGCAGGTGCTGTCGTCGCTGGTGCTGGCCATCAAAGACGGCGGGGGTATGGCAGATTTGCGGCTCGTATCTCAGGCTACCGA
>Ga0070666_10000763_pt1 | contig 19462 bp, 18 predicted proteins | sample KBSS23metaG_FD_64677 | JGI IMG/M metagenome (GOLD analysis project Ga0070666, IMG submission 64677) | Switchgrass rhizosphere microbial communities from Kellogg Biological Station, Michigan, USA - KBS S2-3 metaG | ecosystem: Host-associated > Plants > Roots > Rhizosphere > Soil ... | reverse complement strand
GTTTTCCTTCGAGCCGAAGTGATAGTTGACCGCGGCGAGGTTGACCTGCGCGCTCGAGGTGACCTGGCGCAGCGAGGCGCCGGCGAAACCATGACTGGCGAACAGGGCCTCGGCGGCGTCGAGGATGCGTTGCTTGGTGGAGAAGAGTTCCGGATTCATCGCTCGCAACCTCCCAAATGCTGCTTTCGCCGATGCGAGGTCGTGATTGCCGACATCGCTTGTCAAACGTTTGTTTGAATTCTAGGGGCTGGCCGGACGAGGGTCAAATCAGCAGCATGGCGACGGGAAGTGCGAGCGATTTGGCACTCGCGGAAAAGTGTGCAAGATGTCGTCAAGGTACTTAAAATTCCGCGCGCAATCCTATAGAATCTGAAAGGCTTTTTCGGTAGCAGCCTCAGGCTTGCCGTATGCCCGGTTCGACGGTGGGGATGACCGTGGACCGCACCACCCGCCCCAAATCCACAACATCGGAGTCAACAGCAATGGCGCTGGAGCGCACCCTTTCCATCATCAAGCCCGACGCGGTCGCCAAGAACGTCATCGGCGAAATCTATTCCCGCTTCGAAAAGGCCGGCCTCAAGATCGTCGCCGCCAAGTACAAGCAACTCTCGCGTGCCGAGGCCGAAGGCTTCTACGCGGTGCACAAGGAGCGCCCGTTCTTCAAGGCGCTGGTCGAATTCATGATCTCGGGTCCGGTGATGATCCAGGCGCTGGAAGGCGAGGGCGCGATTCTCAAGAACCGCGACCTCATGGGTGCGACCGATCCGAAGAAGGCCGCGCCCGGCACGATCCGCGCCGACTTCGCGCAGTCGATCGATGCGAACGCGGTGCATGGTTCCGATGCGCCGGAAACAGCGGCGCAGGAAATCGCCTATTTCTTCGCCGGCACGGAGATCGCGTCGAGGTAATTGCGTTCGTCCCTGAACGAAAAAGTCAAAAAGCGGCCATCCATGGCCGCACTCTTCAACAAAAGCGTTCTTCTAACCGACTAGCCGTGGAATCCAACAAAGTCAACCTGTTCGACTACGACCGCCAAGGGTTGCGCGACCTGTTCGCGCAACTTGGCGAGAAGCCGTATCGCGCCGAGCAGGTGATGAAGTGGATCTACCATCGCCACGCGACCTCGTTCGAGCAGATGACCGATGTCGGCAAGGCGCTGCGTGACAAGCTCGAGGTGGCGTGCGAAATCGCGCCGCCGAAGGTGCTGTTCGAGAAGCAGGCCGCCGATGCGACTTACAAATGGCTGCTCGGCATGGACGGCGGTAACGCAATCGAAGCGGTGTTCATTCCCGAAGCGACGCGCGGCACGCTGTGCGTGTCCTCGCAGGTCGGCTGCGGTCTGAACTGCCAGTTCTGCTCGACCGCGACACAGGGTTTCAACCGCAACCTCGCCACGAGCGAAATCATCGGCCAGGTGTGGACTGCGGCGAAGCATCTCGGCAACGTGCCGCATCAGCAGCGCAAGCTCACCAACGTCGTCATGATGGGCATGGGCGAGCCGCTGCTCAATTTCGACAACGTCGTGCGCGCGATGTCGATCATGCGCGACGACCTCGGCCTTGGCCTCGCCAACAAACGCGTGACGCTGTCGACCGCCGGCCTCGTGCCGATGATCGACAAGCTCGGCGAAGTCGCCGACGTCTCTCTCGCCGTCTCGCTGCACGCGCCGAACGACGAGCTGCGTACCGAGCTCGTGCCGCTCAACAAGAAATACCCGATCGCCGAACTGCTCGGCGCCTGCCAGCGCTACGCCGCGCGCAAGCCGCGCACGACGATCACGTTCGAATACACGATGCTCAAGGGCGTCAATGACAAGCCCGAGCACGCGCGCCAGCTGGTCAAACTGATGCGCAAGGTGCCGGGCAAGGTCAACCTGATTCCGTTCAACACGTTCACCGGTACGCGTTTCGAGCGTTCCGACGAATCCGCGATCCGCGATTTCCAGAAAATCCTGCTCGACAACGACGTACTGACGATGGTGCGCCGCACGCGTGGCGACGACATCGACGCGGCCTGCGGGCAGTTGAAAGGGCAGGTGCTCGACCGTACTCGACGCAGTGCCGAATTCCAGCGCCGTATCGAAGCCGGAGCACTGCATGCAGCTTGACCGCTCGCCGGTGCGGCTTTCGCTGTCCGCGCTGGCGGTGGTTACGGTGTGCCTCCTTTCGGCATGCAGTCATGGGGACAGCATCCGTCCGGTCACGGTCGAGAGTCAGAAATCGAGCCTGAGATCGCAGGAAACGCCCGCCGACCGGGCGCGACCTTTTCTTCAGCTCGGGCAGAAATACATGGAGCTGGGCAAGCTCGAACTGGCCAAGGACAATCTGCTCAAGGCGCTGAACTACGATCCGAAGAGCGTGGATGCGCACACCTTGCTTGCCACGCTCTACGACCGCGTCGGTGATTCCGGCCAGGCTTTGCAACACTACCGCGATGCCGCGTTGCTCGCGCCGAAGGCCGGCGCCGAGAACAACAACTATGGCATGTACCTGTGCAAGCTCGGCCAGTATGCCGAGGCGCGCAAGTATTTCGGTGCTGCTTTCTCGGACGGTTTCTATGCCGCCAAGGCTTCGGCATATACGAATGCCGGCACCTGTGAATTGCTCGGCAAGGGTTCGCTCGATCAGGCCGAGGCGGATTTCCGCAACGCGCTCGCATTCGAGCCGAACAATGCTCAGGCACTGTTTCAGCTTGCCAGCGTGCTGTACCGGAAGAACGATTTCTTCAAGGCGCGCGCCTTCGTGCAGCGCTACGATGCGCTGGGTCAGCCCAACCCGGACGCGCTGCTGCTGGCGCGCAACATCGAAGTCAAATTGGGCCATGCCGATGCCGCGCGAGATTATGCGCAGCGTTTGCGCGACCAGTTCCCAGATTCGGAACAGGCACGCACCCTACAATCCCCGCCGTCGTCGTAACTGTCATGAACCAGAGCGAAAATTCATCACCAACCGCGCCCAAGGCCGATCCGCACCGTGATCCGGCCGATGCGAAGCCGGTGACCGAAAACCAGGGGACTGAGCAGATGGCTTTTTTCGAAACGGCGCACGCGCCTGGCGTGGTTCCCGTGGAAGCATCCGCGGCATTGGAAGATGCGGCGACTGAAGCCGCGACAGCGGCGCAGGCACAGGATCACGCACTGCCCGACGAAGTCACGCTGTTTCCCGAGTCGTTCGCCCAGCGCCTCGCCGCCGCGCGTGATGCGCACGGTTGGAACAGCGCCGCGGTAGCCACCAAGCTGCGCCTGCCGCTGCATATCGTCCAATGGATCGAGACCGAACAGTACGATCGCATCGGCCAAGGGGTGTATTTGCGCGGCTATTTGATGAACTACGCACGCCTCGTCGGCGTGCCAGCCATCGCAGTGGAAGAATTCCTGCGCGCCAAGGCGCCTCCGCCGCCCGAGCTCGTCGCGACCGGGCAGATCTCGCACTCGCGCTATCTGGTCGAGCGGTATTCCGGTTCGGCGCTCTATCTCGTGCTCACCGGTGTGATTTTCATACCGCTGGTGATGTTCGCGATGAACATGGGCGGAAATGTCGGCTCGAAGCTGACTCCGCTCGACTCGCCCGTGCCCGCAGTAGCATCGAGCGAAGGCGATGTCGCCACGCCACCGGTGCAATCCGCGGCAACGCCGTCTGCCACAGATAAGCAAGCTGCGACTGCGGCAGCCCCTTCAGCACCGAACCACGATTCGCCGCTGATGGCCTCGTTCACGATGGTCCCGAATGCGCCGCCTGCCGACTCGGCGAAACCGGCGACGACCGCCACCGGTGTTGGCCAGTTGCGCCTCAGTCTGAGCGAGGCGAGCTGGGTCGAAATCGTCGACGTCGAAGGCCGACGCCTGGAATATTCGACTCTGCCCGCAGGCACGGTGAAGGAATACGCTGCGGACAAATCGCTGACGATCCTGCTCGGCAACACCGGCGGCGCCAAGGTCGAGATCGACGGCCAGGCGCAGGACATCGCGCCGTACAATCGCGGCAACGTCGCGCGCTTCAAGCTCGCCGCCGGCAGCAAGTCGATTGCCGCAGCGACGGCGGAAGCGCACAACGGCTGATTCGGTCTGGCAAACCGCCCCCTGAACGGGGCGGCGCGCGGCGGCGCATCGACCGGTCGTTCCTGCTACCCTACGCGCTCTCGCGTGCCCCGGTCCGATGCGGCCGGTGCGGCGCATACGGCAACTTTTCGCAAAGGTAATCCGCAGCATGGCATTTGATGTCTTGGACGAACACGAGCAAGGTGAACTCGTCCGCAAATGGGTACGTGAGAATTGGCTGTCGATCGTGATCGGCATTGGCCTCGGTCTGGTTCTGTTGTTCGGCTGGCAACAATGGCGCACGCATCGCGCCAGCCGCGACATGGACGCGGCCGTGCAGTACGACACGCTCGGCGCCGACATGACGAAAAAGGATTACGACGCGGCCAAGGCGATCGCGGCCAAGCTCAAGTCCGACTACGCCGACACTCCGTATGCCGTGTTTGCGGCGATGCGCGAAGCCGAGATCGCAACGCAGAAGGGCGACGCCGATGGCGCTTGGACCTCGCTCGATTGGGCTTGGCAGCATGCGAGTATCGACGCGCTCAAGACGGCAGTCGGCGTCAATCTCGTGCGCGTGCAGCTCGCTCGCGGCAAGGCACAGGAAGCGCTCGATTTCCTCGACAAGCTGCCGAAGAACGGTTTCGACGCGGCTGCAGCCGAATTGCGCGGCGATGCGCTCGTCGCGCTCGGTCGCAAGGACGAGGCGCGCGGTGCCTACGCCGACGCGCTGGCCAAGCTCGAGCCCGGTGCACCGAACCGCGGTTTCATCGAAATGAAGCTGTCTGACCTCGGTGCCGCCGCCACTGCGGCCGCGCCCGCAGCCGCCAAGGCCGACGCGGAGAAGAAGAACTCATGAGTGCGATCCTCACCGCATCGCGCCTGCGCGGCGCAAGTCTCGTCCTGCTCGCCACGGCCATGACCGGTTGCGGCACGATCAAGGGCTGGTTCAACGACACGAAAAAAGAAAACATCGAGCCGCCGACGCCGTTGGCCGAGAACTTCACGCCGAGCATCTCGGTGCAGAAAGTCTGGGGCGAACGCGTAGGCAAGGGTGCGGAAAAGACCGGTGCCAGCGCGCGCCCCGCTTACGCCGACGGTAAGCTGTTTGCGGCGAGCACGACCGGTGCGGTCGAGGCCTACGATGCGGCAACCGGCAAGACGCTTTGGAGCAAACATCTCGGCGGTCGCCGCGGCTTCCTCATCCACCGCGGGCCGAATTCGGTACGCTGGGGTGGCGGTCCGAGCGTGGACGGCGATCTCGTCGTCGTCGGCACACTCGAAGGCACGGTGCAGGCATTCAATGCCGGCGACGGCGCGGAGCGCTGGAACACCCAGTTGACTTCCGAGGTGATCTCGGCGCCTGCAATCGGTGGCGGCATGGTCTACGTGCGCACCAACGACGGTCATATCGTCGGTCTCGATCGCGGCGATGGCACGCGCAAATGGGTCTATGACCGCTCCACCGTGCCGCTGCTGAGCCTGCGCGGCAACAGCGCGCCGGTGTTCGCCGACGGCGTCGTCTATGCGGGCGAGGACAACGGCAAGGTCATCGCGCTGCGTGCCAGCGACGGCGTGGTGCTCTGGGAGCAGGTGCTGTCGCCCGGCGAGGGACGTACGGAAATCGACCGGCTGCAGGATGTCGACGGCGAGATCGCCGTCGCCGACAACATCGTGTATGCGGTCGGCTACAAGGGCCAGACCCAGGCACTGTCCGCGCAGACCGGGCGCCCGGTTTGGACGCACGAGCTTGGCGCCTATGCCGGCTTGGCCCTTTCTGCGAGCCAGGTATACCTGACCGATCCCGACGCCAACGTCTATGCGCTCGACCTGCGCAGTGGCAGCTCGCAGTGGAAGCAGGATGCGCTCAAGTACCGCTGGCTCGGCGAGCCGGCAGTGCAGGGCGATGCCGTCGTCGTCGGCGACCTCGAAGGCTGGGTACATTGGCTGTCGATCAATGACGGCAAGCTGCTCGCGCGCGAACGCATCTCGAAAGCGCCGATCAAATCCGCGCCGGTCGTCGTCGGTGACATGGTCTACGTCGAGACGATCTACGGCGACATCGCCGCCTACCGCGTCGGCGGTAGCAGCAAGTAGCGCGTGGCAGAACCGCCCGCTTTAGCCTCCCCTTTTTAGGAGGAGGCTGGAGGGGGATGGTGTTCGATGCGCGCTGATGAGGGGAATCAAGCCATCCCCAACCCAACCCTCCCCTTGAAGGGGAGGGCTCATAGCTTCGCCGCAGTCGTCGGCGCCGCACAATTCAGCGATACTCTGCGTATGCTTCCCGTCGTCGCGCTCGTCGGCCGACCCAATGTCGGCAAATCCACGCTGTTCAACGTGCTCACGCGCACGCGTGACGCCCTCGTGCACGACCTGCCCGGGCTGACCCGCGACCGCCACTACGGCATCTGCCGTCTGGGCGAGCGTGAGTTCGTCGTCGTCGATACTGGCGGCCTGTCGGGTGAGAAAGAAGGCATTGACGCGCTGACCGCGCACCAGGCCGAACTCGCGATCGACGAGGCCGACATCGTCGCCCTCGTCGTCGATGCGCGTGACGGCGTGTTGCCGCAGGACCGCAATATCCTCGGGCGTCTACGCAAGCACGACAAGCCGCTGCTGCTGATCGTCAACAAGATTGACGGTGTCGACGAAGGCAACGCGCGCAGCGAATTCGCCTCATTCGGTTTCGCCGAACCCGTGCTGACCTCGTCCGCACACAGCCGTGGTCTCAGCGAACTGCTGGAGGCGGTAGAAGCGCACCTGCCCGCGGTCGATGCGGACGCGTTGGAAGCGGCCGACCCGACCGACGAAGGTATCCGCGTCGCCATCGTCGGCCGACCGAATGTCGGCAAGTCCACGCTGGTCAACCGCCTGCTCGGCGAGGACCGCGTCGTCGTCTCCGACATCGCCGGCACCACGCGCGACTCGATCCGCGTACCGCTCGAGCGCGACGGAAAAAAATATACTTTGATCGACACCGCAGGCGTGCGCCGCCGCGCGCGTGTCGAAGAGGCGGTCGAGAAGTTCTCGGTCATCAAGACGCTGCAGTCGATCGCCGCCGCCAACGTCGTCGTGCTCATGCTCGATGCGAAGGAGGGCGTGTCCGAACAGGACGCGACCCTGATCGGCCACGTACTCGACGAAGGCCGTGCGCTCGTCGTCGCCGCGAACAAATGGGACGGGCTCTCGACTTACGAGCGCGGGCAGTGCCGCAACTCGCTCGAACGCCGACTCGACTTCGTGCCGTTCGTCAAACCGGTCTTCATCTCCGGGTTGCACGGATCGGGGCTCGCCGAACTGATGAGGGCGATCGTGCGCGCGCACAAGTCGGCGACGCGCGAGTTCGGCTCATCTGAGTTGACCAAGGCGCTGGAGCAGGCCTACGAAGGCTACCAGCCGCCGCTCGTGCGCGGCCACGCACCGAAGCTGCGCTTCGCCCATCCGGGCGGGACCAATCCACCGACGATCGTCATCCATGGCAGCCGCACGCGCCACATCGCCGAGGGCTACCAGCGCTATCTCGAAAACTTCTTCCGCAAGCGCTTCAAGCTCGAAGGCACGCCGATTCGCATCGCGTTCAAGGAAACGGTCAACCCGTTCGCCGGCCGCAAGAATGTGCTGACCGAGGGCCAGTTGCGCAAGCGCCAGCGCATGATTCGCAACGCGAAGAAGCGTTAATCCGGACGCTTCGCGCCGGACTAACTCGCGCCGTTCGAGTCGATCCTGCGGGTTGCTCAATGCCGCGGAATGAGAGGTGATTGAGATGCCGCACGCTCGGCCGGATATTGCAGTGGCGATTCTCGCCGGTGGCGAGGGACGCCGAGTCGGCGGCAATGATAAAGGACTGCTGCCGCTCGCCGGCAAGTCGCTGATCGAACGCGTCGTTGGCGTCCTGAAAGCGCAGGTTGGTTCCATCCTGATTTGCGCCAACCGCCACGCCGACGAATACGCGCGCTTTGGCAAAGTTCTGGCCGATGCCGGGCAGGGATTCCACGGCCCGTTGGCAGGTATCGCGAATGCGCTCGCTCACAACGCGGCGGACTGGCTGCTGACCGTGCCGGTCGACGCGCCGAGCCCTCCGCGCGACCTCGCCGAGCGCCTGCATGCAGCGGCGACGGCCGAGCGCGCCGATGCGGCGGTCGCCCACGACGGGGTGCGCCGTCAACCCTTGTTCGCGCTGTATCGCAGCGGTCTGGTCCAAGCCGCTGCGCTGGCGCTCGAAGACGACTTGCCGGTGTATCGCTGGCAGGACGGTATCGGTACGCTCGAGGTGGATTTCTCCGATCAAGCGCAGTGCTTCGCGAATCTCAATACACTGTTGGAATTCCGCGAGTGGGAAACAAGGCATGCACGCTGACGCACCGGCATTTGCAACCGGCCTGAGTCTGGCCTATGCGCGCGCGCGCATCACCTCAATCGCCGCTGAGCATATCGTCGGCAACGAATCGATTGCACTCGAATCGGCGCTGGGTCGCGTGCTGGCTGACGACGTTGTCGCGCCATTCGACGTGCCGGGCTTCGCCAACTCGGCGATGGATGGCTACGCACTGCGCGGCGCGGATCTTGTCGCGGATGCGGAAACCCGCCTGCGCTTGATCGGCGCGATCCTCGCCGGCGGCACCGAGGTTCCGCCGGTTGAGCCGAATACCTGCGTGCGCATCACCACGGGCGCGCCGTTGCCCGAAGGCGCGGATACGGTCGTAATGAAGGAAGATTCGCGCATCGATGGCGACGTGGTGATCGTGATCGCGGCGGCAACTCGACCCGGCGCGAACGTGCGCCCGGCCGGCGAGGATTATCGCAGCGGTGATCTTGCGCTGAACGCGGGTACGGTGCTGACACCGGCGCAACTCGGCGTGCTTGCTTCGTTTGGCCACAGCCGTGCCGCGGTGGTGCGCAGGCCGCGCGCGGTACTGCTGACCACGGGCGATGAACTCGTCGCGCCGGGCCGCGTGTTGGGCTACGGACAGATCCACGACTCCAACCGCTACAGCCTGGGCGCGCTGCTCGAACAGCATGGCGTCGAACTCGCGCGCCACGAACGCCTGCGCGACGACCCGTCTGTGCTGCGTGAAGCACTGGCTCGCGCGGCCGATGATGCCGATATCGTGGTTTCGAGCGGCGGCGTTTCCGCGGGCGAGGCTGATTACCTGCCGCGGCTGCTCGCGGAGGTCGGGTGCGTGCATCTGTGGAAGGTGCGGATCAAGCCGGGCATGCCGTTCCTGTTCGGCGGCATCGGGCGGGCGCTGGTGTTCTCGCTGCCGGGTAACCCGGTATCGGGAGTCGCAACGTTTCTTGCTCTCGTCCGTCCGGCGCTGGATGTAATGACGCGTCGCCGAACACATGGCGTGACGCTGCGCGCGCGCCTCGCCAAACCGGTGCGCAAGGCACACACTCGCGTCGAATTCCTGCGCGCCGTGCTGATCTGCGACGAGTCCGGATCGCTGCATGCGACGCCTTTGCAGAAACAAGGCTCAGGGCAACTGCGCGGAGTTGCCGAAGCCGATGCCTTGATCATGCTGCCGGAGACCGCGCAGGAATACGCTGTCGGAACCGTGGTCGAAGTACTGGCTTTGCCCGGTTGGGCTTGAACCGCAACGAAGCCAAGCGCATATCCCGACCATGATCGACGGCATCGATGAAATCACTCCTGGCGACGCGGCGGCGCGACAGGCGCGCGGCGCGTTGCTGATCGACGTGCGCGAAGACGACGAGCGTGCAGGCGGGACGCCGGCGGGTGCGATCGGCCTGCCTTTGGACGCGGTCGGCGAACGCATCGCCGCGATCGAGTCGCGCCGCGATCGCGAGATCCTGACGATCTGCGCAAGTGGCAAGCGCTCACTGCGCGCCGCGCAGATGCTGCGCGACCTCGGCTACACCCGCCTCGCCTCGGTAGCCGGCGGCTTCCTGCGCTGGAATGCCGAAGGCTTGCCGCTCACCGAAGGTGGCCTCGGTGCCGACGCGCTGGAGCGCTATTCGCGGCATCTCCTGTTGCCCGAAGTCGGCGTGGCCGGGCAGGGCCGTCTCGGGCAGGCGCGCATTGCACTCATCGGCGCCGGTGGACTCGGCTCGCCGGCGGCGTTCTACCTCGCCGCGGCCGGCGTCGGCCATATGACCCTGATCGACGATGACGTCGTCGACAAATCGAATCTGCAGCGCCAAATCCTGCACACCGACGCGCGCGTCGGTATGGCAAAGACCGAGTCGGCGCGCATCGCGCTGGCTGCGCTCAATCCGTCGATCGAACTGCGCACGCAACGCGCGCGCTTGGCCGCAGCAAATGTCGAGGACCTGATCCGCGATCACGACGTGGTGATCGACGGCGCAGACAATTTCCCGACGCGTTACCTGCTCAGCGCCGCATGCCGGCAACTGAAGATACCGCTTGTCTACGGCGCGGTGCATCGCTTTACCGGGCAGGTCAGCGTATTCGATGCGCGCGAGGCGAAATCGCCTTGCTATCGCTGCCTGTTTCCCGAGCCGCCCGCCGCCGAGGACGCGCCGAACTGCGCCGAAGCCGGCGTGCTCGGCGTGCTGCCGGGCACGATCGGCCTGCTCCAGGCGACCGAGGCGATCAAGCTCGTGCTCGGCATCGGCTCGCCGCTGGTCGGCCGCCTGCTGTGCTACGACGCGCTCGCCGCGACGTTCCGCGAATTGCGCCTGCCGCGCGACCTGCAGTGCCCGGGTTGCGGTGAGCAAGCCGTGTTCAGCGGCTACGAGGATGTCGCGCAGATCTGCGCATCACATGCCTGATCGGATCAGCTGTTGCGGCGTGCTGCTGGCGCCGTGATCGTGTAGACCGCCGCATCGAGCGCCCGGCCGTGCACGCTGAGGCGCCCGCTCTGCAAGCCTTCGAAACGCGCGCCGGTCTTTTCGGCGATGCGGCGGCTCGGCCGGTTCATGGCCGCACAGACGACTTCGATACGGGTGAGCTTGAGCAGCTCGAATGCATAGCCGACCGCCAGGCGCGCCGCCTGCGTGCCGACACCGCGGCTCTCGTACGACCGGCGGATCCAGTAGCCGAGATTGGCGGAGTGGCCGGCCTGATCGATCTGACTGAGGCCGACGCCGCCGAGATAATCGCCGCTGGTTGCATCGACGACGGCGAACGCGAACATCTGCGCCTTGTCCCAGTCCGTGATCGCATGCGCGATCCAAGCGTCCGCTTCGGCGGGGCCGTAGCCGTTACCGCACCAGTCCAGCCAGGCGCCGACGGTTGCGACCGACTCCTGCACGGCTTCGACGATTGCCGAGCTGTCCCCGGGCTGGTATTTGCGGATCGAGATGCCGTTGCTCTCGCGTTCGGTCGGCAGCATGCCTGGATCAATGCCGTCCACGCTCAGTGCGCCTCGCGCTGCGCGCGCTCGAAAGCGGCGAGTTGTTCGGCGCTGGCCGGCTTTTGATGCTTCGCTTTCCATTGCTCGAACGGCTCGCCATAGACCTGCGCGCGCGCGGCTTCCTTGCTCAGCTCGATGCCGCGTTCGGCGGCGGCTTCGCGGTACCAGTCGGCAAGACAGTTGCGGCAGAAGCCGGCAAGCGTCATCAGATCGATGTTCTGCACATCGGGGCGTTTTTCATTGAGATGCCGGAGCAGGCGGCGGAAAGTGGCGGCTTCGAGTTCGATCTGGGAAGTGGACATGGCATTCTCCTGCTACGCGTTCCATGGTAGCGCTATTTGAGCCGCGCCCGGCCAACCGCGATAATGCGCATCTTTGAACGGGTCCACAGAAAACGCATGAGCGCGAAGATACTCGACGGCAAACGCATCGCCGACCGCTTGCTCGACGACTTGCGCGCCGAGGTCGAACAACGTCGCGCGCTGAGGCTGAGCGTGCCCGGCATTGCTGTCGTGCTCGTCGGCGACGATGCAGCGTCGAGCGTCTACGTGCGCAACAAGCGCCGCGCCTGCAAGCATGCGGGCTTCCATTCGCGCGATTTCGACCTGCCGACGGCGACGACGCAAGCCGAACTCGTCGCGCTGATCGACACATTGAACGCCGATCCGCAGGTGCACGGCATCCTCGTGCAGCTGCCGCTGCCGGCACAGATCGATGCAAATGCCATCGTCAACCGCATCGACCCGCGCAAGGACGTGGATGGCTTCCATCCGGAAAACATCGGCCGCCTTACGTTGCGCCAACGCGGCCTGCGCCCGTGCACGTCGAAGGGCGTGATGACCCTGCTTGCCAACACCGACCGACCGGTGCGCGGGCAGAACGCGGTCGTGGTCGGTGTGTCGAATCACGTCGGCCGGCCGCTGGCGCTCGAACTGCTGCTGGCCGGCTGCACGACGACGACCTGCCACAAGTTCACGCGCGACCTGCCCGCGGTGATCGGCTCGGCCGACATTCTCGCCGTCGCCGTCGGGCGCCCCGGCCTGGTCAAAGGTGAATGGGTCAAGCCCGGCGCGATCGTGATCGATGTCGGCATCAACCGGCTCGAGGACGGCCGCCTGGTCGGCGACGTCGAGTTCGCCGCTGCCGCCGAGCGCGCCTCGTGGATCACGCCGGTGCCTGGCGGGGTCGGGCCGATGACGGTAGCAACGTTGATGCAGAACACGCTCGAAGCTGCGCGCGCCGCGGATCAGGGCAACTGAATCCCCGATAACGCCGCCGCGGTGGCCATCCCGGCCGGTCACACGCATGCGTTAAAATTCACGGTCCGGCCGCAAACGTTCCTCGTATGTCGATCGACTTCAAGCAATTTCGCTTTGCGCTGCTGCTCGCTGCCTGTCTGGCCACCGCCTGCGGCAGCGTCATGCGCCGTGCGACTACCCAGTTCAGCGACAACCTCACCTCGGCGATCCTGGGCCAGGACGATGTCGCGACGGCGCACGACGGGGTGCCAGCGTATCTGTTGCTGATCGACGGCTTGATCGAAGGGGATCCGCAGAATCCCGGCATTTTGCTTGCGGGTGCCAAACTCTATGGTGCCTATGCGGGCGGCTTCGTCGACGACAACGAGCGCGCGCAGAAAATGGCGGGGCGTGCCTACGGCTATGCCCGGCGCGCGCTATGCCTGAACGAAAAACCGCTGTGCGAAGCGCTCGACGCACCTTACGAAAAATTCGATGCGGTGCTGAAGCAGGCCGACGCGAAGGACATCGCGACGCTGTACGGTTTCGCCGCGGCCTGGGCCGGGCGGATCCAGGTCAACACCGGCGACTGGAACGCAATCGCCGACCTGCCCAAGCTGCAGGCGCTGCTCCTGCGCTGCGATGCGATCGATGCCCACTACGACGACGGCGGCGCTGCGCTCTATCTCGGCGTGGTCAATTCGATCCGACCTGCCTCGCTCGGTGGCAAGCCCGACGAGGGCAAGGCCTGGTTCGACAAGGCGTTGGAGCTGTCGGGCGGGAAAAACCAGATGGTACGCGTGCTCTACGCGCAGTTTTACGCGCGCCTCGTATTCGATCAGGCTCTGCACGACAAACTGCTCAACGAGGTGCTCGCAGCCGATCCCGTGGCGCCGCGGTTGACCTTGATCAATACGCTGGCGAAGAAGAAGGCGAAAGCATTGCTCGCGTCCGGCAAGGATTTCTTTTAATCGACAAGCGCAGCCAGGACGGCTGCTTCGTGATCATCGCGCTCATGCATGAGCGCACGTATAAAGGTACACAAATGAAAAAGACTGCATTGTTCGCATCGATCCTTTCCCTTGCCTGCGCGCTGGCGAACGCCGCGCCGATCAAGATCGCGACGATCGCGCCCGACGGCACGGCGTGGATGAAGGAAATGCGCGCCGCCGCCGAGGCGGTGAAGACGAAGACGTCCGACCGGGTCGAGATCAAGTTCTATCCCGGCGGCGTGATGGGCGACAACGCAACCGTATTGCGCAAGATCAAAATCGGTCAGCTGCAGGGCGCGGCGTTCACCGGCGGCGAAGCCGCGTCGATCACGCCGGACGCGAACGTGTACAGCCAGCCGTTCCAGTTCCGCAGCGAGGATGAAGTCGACAAGGTGCGCGCCAAGCTCGACGCGCAGCTCAAGGCGAGTTTCGAGAAGGCCGGCTTCGTCGTGCCGGGCATGGCCGGCGGCGGCTTCGCCTACCTGTTCAGCGTCAACGACATCCACGACAAGGACACGCTCAAGGCGGCGAAGGTGTGGGTGCCGCAGGGTGATCGCGTCGCCGAGATCGCGTTCAAGGCCGCCGGCGTTACTCCGATTCCGCTGCCGATCGCCGACGTCTACACGAGCCTGCAGACCGGCCTCATCGATGCGGCCGCGAGCACGACGGCCGGTGCGATCGCATTCCAGTGGCACACCAAGGTCAAGCACATGCTCGACCTGCCGCTGATGTACGTCATGGGCTATCTCGCGATCGACAAGAAGGCCTACGACGCGCTCAGCGCCGAAGACCGGAAGGCGCTCGACGACGAAGTCGGCGCCGCGTTCGCGCGCATCGAGAAGGGCGCGCGCACGGACAACGCGCAAGCGCGCACGGCGCTGCAGGGACAGGGCGTGGCAATCACGCCGCAGAACGCGGAGCAGCGCAAGGACTGGGATTCGATCGGCGCCGACGCGCGCAAGAATCTGACCGGCGTGGGCGGTATTTCACCCGAGCTTGCTGCCGCGGTGAACAAGGCGCTCGACGAAGCGCGCAAGTGACGAGCTGGTTACGCTGGCTACACCGCCTCGAGAACGGTGTTCTGACCGTTCTCGTGCTGATCCTTGTCGCCCTGGCCGGCGCGCAGATTTTCATGCGCAATGCGTTCGGCGGCGGCTTCTCCTGGGCCGATCCGTTCCTGCGCACGCTGGTCGTATGGACAGCTATGCTCGGTGCGCTCGCCGCGGTGCGCGACGACAAGCATATCGCCGTAGACGTGCTGCAACGCTTTCTGCCTTCCGGGGCGCAACGCGCGGCGCGCGTGCTGACGTTATTGTCCGCCGCCGGAATTTGCGCGGCGCTGGCGTGGTACGGATGTGGTCTAGTCGGCGTCGATCTCGATGGCGGCGCAAAGTCGGAATTCGGCCTGCCCAACTGGTTGCTCGAAAGCATCCTGCCGATAGGCTTCGGTTTGATGGCAGTGCGATTCGTGTTGCGCGCCTTCGCTACACCGTCACACGTACCGGGATTGTCCGCGCCCGAATTGCTGCATGACGCCGGCCGCGTTGACGCGGGCGATGAAGGGCCGGCGCGATGATCTGGTTGATCGCCGGCGTTCTGGTCATTCTCGCCGCGCTCGGCGCACCGCTGTTCGTGCTGATTGCGGCGATCGCACTGCTCGGCTTTTCTGCGTCGGGCCAGCCGGGCACGGCGGTCGCGATCGAGTTCTATCGCCTCGCCGACATGCCGGCATTGATCGCGATTCCACTGTTCACGCTGGCCGGCTACCTGCTCGCGGAAAGCCAGGCACCGCGCCGCCTCGTGCGACTTTCCAACGCGCTGGTAGGCTGGTTGCCGGGTGGTTTGGCGATCGTCTCGATCTGCGCCTGTGCGTTCTTCACCGCGTTTACCGGTGCGACCGGCGTCACTCTCGTCGCGCTCGGCGCCGTGCTCTATCCGGCGCTGCGCCAGGCGCAATACGGCGAGCGCTTTTCGCTTGGCCTGTTGACCGCATCGGGCAGTCTCGGGTTGCTGCTCGTGCCGTCGATGCCGCTGATCCTCTATGGCGTAGTCGCACAGCAGTTCCACACGACGCCGCCGGTGGCGATCGATGCCTTGTTCAAGGCGGGCCTGTTGCCGACCTTGCTGATGATCACGGTGCTGGCGGTGTACAGCGCCTGGCAGGCACGTGACCTGCCGCGCCCGCCGAAAGCGCCGAAGGGCGAGCTGTGGGCGGCGGTCAAGGACGCCGGTTGGGAATTGCCGTTGCCGGTACTCGTGCTCGCCGGCGTGTTTTCAGGCAAGCTCGCGCCGTCCGAAGCCGCGGCGGCGACGGCGCTGTACGTGCTCATCGTCACCGTGCTGATCCGGCGCGAAATCAAACTCGTCGAGCTGCCGCGCGTGATCCGCGAGGCGATGCTGCTCGTCGGCGCGATCCTCATCGTGCTCGGCTTCTCGCTCGCACTGACCAACTGGCTGATCGACGCGGACGTGCCAGAACAACTGTTCGCATGGCTGCAGGCCGGCATCACGAGCAAGCTCGGTTTCCTGCTCGTGCTCAACGCGTTCCTGCTCGTATTCGGCATGCTGCTTGAAGGCTTCCCGGCGATCATCATCCTCGTGCCGCTGGTGCTGCCGATCGCGATCCACTACGGCGTCGATCCGACCCACCTCGGCATCATCTTCCTCGCCAACCTGCAGATCGGCATCTTCCTGCCGCCGGCCGGGATGAACATCTTCATCGCCGCCGCCCGTTTCCATCAGCCGGCGACGACGATCATCCACGCTTGCCTGCCGTTCTATGCGTTGCTGATGCTGTGTGTGCTGATCATCACCTACGTGCCCGAGCTTTCCCTGGCGCTGGTGCGCTAGCGCCACGAATCAGTTCGATGAAGGCGCGGGCTGCGGCGCGCGCGCGTTGATCATCAGATCGAGGAAGTTCTCGTTCGCGGTGCCGCGGCCGATGCGGTCGAGCGCGATGCCGTCCATGATCTGCTTCCAGTTGTCCGGTTTGGGTCCGATCCAGTTCGACTCATCGCCGGCCAGCACGAGGTCCGCCTGCTTGCCGTCGAAGTAGATGTCGATCTGGTTGCGGCGGTCGCCGCGCGCATGGGCGACGTATTGCGCGGGCTGCGGCGGCTGGCTCAGAAACGTGCCCTGGTCGATCTTGCGGCAGGCGCGGTCGCCGAGCAACTCGGCGATCGACGGCGCGATATCGGCCTGCTGGAATTTGCCGGCGACTGCACCGCGAGTGATCGGCAGTTGCGTGGCAATGACAAACGGCGTGCGTGCTAGCGCACTGTCACCGAAGCGCGCAAGCTCGGTCGCGGACAATGGCGTCATGCTGCGATGATCCCCAGAAATCATCAATACGCCGTTGCGGAAGAAATCGCGCTTGGCGAGTTCGTCGTAGAGCATGCCGATCTGTTTGTCGGCGTAGCGGAACGCGCCGGTTTCATCGAGGCTTTCGTTCTCCGGATTGACGAACGGCGGATGCGTCGACACGGTGAGGATGAAGGCCAGCCACGGGGAAGAGTCGTCTTTGCGCGCATCAAGCCACTGCAGGAAACGCTGGTACAGCGCCTTGTCCTCGGCTGCGTTGAAATGGCGGCGCTTCCAGCCGTTGTAGAACGGCTGCTCGGCGCCTTCCCAGGAATCGAAGCCGAGACCCTTGAGCCATTTCGTCTTGTCGAGAAAACCGAGGTCGCCCGTGGTGAAGAAATGCGTTGTGTAACCATATGCATGCACGATGTCGGGCAGGGCGCCTTGTGCACCCTCGAATCCGGCGAAGGCTTCGGCGCTCTGGTAGCGGCCGAGGGTCGGGATCGGCGGCTTGCCGGTGATCATCGCGATGAGCCCGCTATCGGTGGTGAAACCGTTGGCGATGAAGTCGGGGAAATACGCGTTGTCGCGCGCGATCGCATCAAGATGCGGCGTGTCGTCGCCGCCGCCGAACAGCTTGCTGTGGTACATCGACAGCGATTCGACGGCGATGACAATGACGTTCGGGCGCAGGCTGCGGCCCGCCTCGCAGATCGGCGCGGGCGGCACGTATTGCTTGCGCAGCGCGTCGGCATAGGCCGCGCTGTAGTGGCGATCGACGCTGTCGGCGAGGTTCGCGGCGATGAAGTTCTGCAGCAGCGGGTAGTTGATGTACTTCATCGTCATCGGGCTCCACAGTCCGACGAGAAAGCACAGGCCGGCAGTGGCAAAGCAGGCGAGGGCGAGGCGCGGCCGTCGTGGCCGCGGCAACAGGGCGAGCGTGAGCACTGCGATGCCGGCGAGCACGCCGACAAGCATGAGCTTGCCCGTGTTCGAAGTGAGCAGCACGTTGCCGAAGCGGCCGATCGCATCGAGCTCCTTGCCGAACTTGACGACGTCGAGCCAGTAGAGGTGTTGCACCAGCGTCTTGAGCAGGATCGCGTCGAGCGCGTAGGCGAGCAGCAGCAACGCGCTGAGCAGCAGCCACGGCAGTTGCAGCCAGTAACGCGCGCTCAGCAGTGACAAGCCGGTGAAGGCAAGCAACAGGGCGAGAATGCCCGCGTCCTGCTGGATCGCGGTCGCGCCCATGCACCACGCGCAGTCGGTCAAGCCGGTGGCGATGCCGACGAGCGCGAGGCCGCGCAGGCCGGCCAGGATCAGCATGAAAACCACGAGCAGCGCCGCACCGACCAGGCCCTTGCGCCGCGATTGTTCGGCGGCGACAGAGCGAAATGCGGAATAGGGCTTGGGCATTGGAACCTGACGACAGCGGAAGGGACGAAGCGGCTGCGCTGGCGAAAATGCCATGCGATGCCGAGGGTAAATCGGTATAATAACGGGTTTACCGGCTTGGGCTTCCCCCGCACCCATGCGCATCCTTACCGAAGCTTTGACCTTCGACGACGTCTCGCTCGTTCCCGCCTACTCGAACGTGCTGCCGCGCGACGTTTCCCTGGCTACGCGCCTGACCCGCAACATCCAGCTCAACATCCCGATCCTCTCGGCCGCGATGGATACCGTGACCGAAGCGCGCCTCGCCATCACGATGGCGCAATGCGGCGGCATCGGCATCATCCACAAGAACATGACGGTCGAGCAGCAGGCGGCCGAAGTGCGCCTGGTGAAGAAGTTCGAGGCTGGCGTGATCCGCGACCCGATCACGGTGACGCCGACGACGTCGATCCGCGACGTGCTCAAGCTCGTACGCGCGAACAACATCTCCGGCGTGCCCGTGGTCGACGGCGACAAGCTCGTCGGCATCGTCACCAGCCGCGACCTGCGCTTCGAAAAGGAGCTCGACGATCCGGTCAGGAACATCATGACCAAGCAGGACAAGCTCGTCACGGTGAATGAAGGCGCGAGCGAGGACGAAGTGCTGCGCCTGCTGCACAAGCACCGCATCGAGAAGGTGCTTGTCGTCAACGGCGGCTTTGAGCTGCGCGGCCTGATCACGGTCAAGGACATCCAGAAGGCGCACGACAACCCGAACGCGGCCAAGGACCAGCACGAGCGCCTGCGCGTCGGCGCGGCGGTCGGCACGGGCGGCGATACCGAGGAGCGCGTCGGCGCGCTCCTCGATGCGGGCGTCGATGTCGTCATCGTCGACACCGCGCACGGCCACTCGCAGGGCGTGCTCGACCGCGTGCGCTGGGTGAAGAAGAACTTCCCGCAGATGCAGGTGATCGGCGGCAACATCGTCACGGGTGATGCGGCCAAGGCGCTGGTCGACGCTGGCGCGGATGCGGTCAAGGTCGGTGTCGGTCCGGGTTCGATCTGCACGACGCGTATCGTCGCCGGCGTCGGCGTGCCGCAGATCTCCGCCGTGGCCATGGTCGCCGAAGCGATCAAGGACAGCGGCGCCTGCCTGATCGCCGACGGCGGCATCCGCTATTCGGGCGA
>Ga0070666_10000762_pt1 | contig 19468 bp, 21 predicted proteins | sample KBSS23metaG_FD_64677 | JGI IMG/M metagenome (GOLD analysis project Ga0070666, IMG submission 64677) | Switchgrass rhizosphere microbial communities from Kellogg Biological Station, Michigan, USA - KBS S2-3 metaG | ecosystem: Host-associated > Plants > Roots > Rhizosphere > Soil ... | reverse complement strand
CGGCAGCATGTGGTGGGTCATGTGCTTCTGGTAGAACACGGGGGTCGGACAAGGACCGGTCAGCGCCGCCGCAACATCGCGCCAATCCGTAGGCTGGCTTTTCAGCACGTCTTCCCACATCGGATGCTTGAGGCCGGTGCCGGCGAGGAACGCGGCGTAGAACGGTTCGTCGACCACGGTGGTGTCCGGCCGGTTCTCGAACGCGCGCATCATCGCGGTCGAGATGTTGCGCGGCCCTGACCACATCGCGATGCGCAAGGTCATCGCTTGGCTGCCTCGGCGTCTTTCAGCTCTTCATAGGCCGCCTTGAGGCGTGTGGTGATGGGGCCTGGCAAGGCGGCGGGCAGGACATGCCCGTCGATCTCGCGCACCGGAGTCAGGCCGCCGAAAGTGCCGGTAACGAAGGCTTCGTCGGCGGCGTGCGCGGAGTCCAACGGGAACGCACCGAGTTCGATCCTGATGTCATGCGCGTGGCACAGGTCAATGACGTTGGCGCGGGTGACGCCGTTGAAGCAGAACTCGCCGGTTGAGGTGCGCACGACGCCGTCCTTTACCCAGAAGAAGTTTGTCGCGTTGCAGCTTGAGACAAGCCCGGACGGGTCGAGCATCAACGCCTCATCGGCGCCAACCTTGATTGCTTCGAGAAGCGCGGTGATCAGGTTCAGGCGGCTGTGCGAGTTCAGCCGCATGTCGAACATCTCTTTCGGCGTGCAGCGGATGGAGGCCGTCGCGAGCGACAAGCCTCTGGTTGCCAGGCCTGGGCTCGGCGCCTTCTTCTCGGCAACGATGACGATGGTCGGCTTGCCCAGCGCGTTGCGCGGGTCCTGGTTCGCGCCGCTCTTGGGGCCGCGTGTCACCATCAGGCGGATATGCACGCCGTCCTCGAAACGATTTGCCTTCAGCGTGCGCCAGATCTCGCCGACCAGTGTCTCGCGATCCATCTGGACATCGAGTGCGATGGCGGCGGCGCCGTCGTACAGGCGGTCCATGTGCGCCTCGAGGAAGAGCAGCGCGCCCTTATGCACGCGCAAGCCTTCCCACACGCCGTCGCCGACAACGAAACCACCGTCGAACACCGAGACCTTTGCCTCGGCGCGTGGAACCAGATCGCCGTTCAGGTAAATCAGCACCGACGCGTTAGCGGGATCGCCGACGAAGTCCTGGCTTCCAGGCATCAGGCGAATTCCGCAACGCCGGCGAAGGGCTGGTCGATGCTGTGCGAGGGCCGGGTGAACCAGCGCGGGCCTGTTTCGGTCATGTGGAAATGGTCTTCCAGCCGGATGCCAAACGCGTCCGGGACCACGATCATGGGCTCGTTGGAGAAGCACATGCCCGGCGCCAGTGCGGTGCGGTCGCCGCGCACCAGGTTCGGCGCCTCGTGGATATCGAGGCCGATGCCGTGGCCGGTGCGATGCGGCACGCCGGGCAGGCGGTAGTCAGGCCCGAGGCCGGCCCGCGCGATCACACTGCGCGCCGCCGCGTCGACCTTTTCGCAAGGCTCACCGAGCCTGGCCGCATCGAACGCAGCGGCCTGTGCTTCTTTTTCCAGCGCCCAGATCTCGCGTACCTGCCGCGTCGGCTCGCCGAACACGTAGGTGCGCGTGATATCGGACTGGTAGCCATCGAGCTGCGTGCCGGTGTCGATCAGCACGACGTCACCGTCTTCCAAGGCACGGTCATGCTCGCCGCCATGGGGCAGGGCGCTGTCGGAGCCGAAGGAGACGATGCAGAACGTGTTGCCGTAGCCAGCCAGCGTCCGGTGTTGCTGGTCGATGAAGCGCGCGACCTCGGATGTCTTCACGCCCTTGGCAAGGCTCTTCCAGGTGCGGCGATGCACCTCCAGCGTGATGTCCTTGGCGCGCTGCATGAGCGCGATCTCTGGCGCCGACTTGCAGCGGCGCAGCGTGTTGATCAGCGGCCCGCCATCTGCGATGCGCTCGGGGCCGAGAGCTTTGGCGAGGCCCAGATAGACGAACAACGCGACCTGATCGTCGAGCCCAACACGCGTGCCCGGTTTAAGGTGCGAAGCGATCAGCTTGTAGGGGTTTTCCTCTTCCTCCCACGTCACGATTTCGCCGGCGACTTGCACGCTGCCCGTGACCTTGGTGCGTTCGAAGCCGGGGCAGACATAGTCCAGCCGCCCGTCCGCATGGACAATAGCCCCGGTGAAACGTTCCGAAGCGCCCCAGGCAAGGCCGGTGAAGTAGCGAAGGCTTTTCGTGGAACCCAGAATCACGGCGGCGAGCCCGGCACCGTCCATCAGCGCCCGCAGCGCCGTCAGCCGTTGCTGCCGCTCGGCAAGGGCGATCGACGGGGGAATGTTGACTGCGCTCATGCGCGTCTCCTTCTTTGTTGTGAAGCTTATACGATCATGTTCAACTCGCGCGAGATGTGGGGGCGCATTTGATCGTCGACATTCTGCTGGTGGCCTTGGCCGTCGCCGGCATCGGTTATACCGGCATGATTTTGCGCCATGCAGCGAACCGCGCGCAGCTGGGCGTAACACTCGAATCGGTTGGCCTCGGCGCCGTCACCAACTTCTTCGACACCTTGGGCATTGGGTCTTTCGCGCCGACAACCGCATGGTTGAAGCTCCGTTCCCTGGTTCCGGACCGGTTCATTCCGGCAACGCTGAATGCGGGCCACTGCATTCCGACCATCGTCCAGGCGCTGGTGTTTGTTCGCCTGGTGAAGGTCGATCCCCTGCTGCTGGTGGCGTGTATCGCCGCGGCCATGGCCGGTTCTTTCGTCGGCACGGCGCTGGTTCTTCGGGTGCATGTGCGGGTGGTGCAGGGCACTGTCGGCCTGGCGCTGATCATCGCCGCGATCCTCTATGCCATGCAGAACGAAGGCTGGATGCCCAACAATGGCAATGCCCTGACGCTGGTGCCGATGTTCTTCGCGCTGGCGGTGGCCGCACATTTCATCCTTGGCTCGTTGATGGCGTTCGGTATCGGCCTCTACGCGCCCTCGCTGGTGACGCTCAGCCTGATGGGGCTCGATCCGAAGGCAGCATTCCCGATCATGATGGGCGCCTGCGCGTTCCTGATGCCGGTGACGGGTCTGCGCTTCGCGAAGGACCCCCGCGTTGACCTGAAGATCGTGCTGGGGCTTGCGCTTGGCGGCGCGCCGGCGGTGCTGCTGGCCGCGTACGCCGTAACGAGCTTGCCCCTTGAGACGTTGCGTTGGGGCGTGGTCGCCGTGGCGTTGTACGCGTCGTTCCTTCTGCTTCGCGCCGCCGCTCGTCCCGAGCCGGCATCCAAAGACGCCGAAGCCTCGGTCACTGCCTGATCTCATGCTCACTACAACATCCATCATTGGGAGCTTTCATGCGTCTGGCTCTTTCTCTCGTCGCGCTGGCAGCGATGGCGCTGATGTCCGCCGCTGAGGCCAGGCCGGCGACGCCGGACCAGCGGTTTCGTGCTCTATATGAACGGGAGTGGGCCTGGCGCGGGGAACAGTTCGCGGACAACGAGAACGACACCAAGCCGATCACCGATCATCTGCCCAAGGTCGATCCGGTGTCGCAAGCCGCGCGCCTCGCCTATTGGGAAAAGGTGATGGCCGAGCTGAACACCATTCCGCGCGACAAGCTCTCGCCCGCCGAGCAGGAGAACTACGATGTCTACAAGCCACAGATCGCGGCCCTGATCTCCAACCAGAAATTCCGCGGCTTCGAGATGCCGGTCAATTCGGACACCACTTTTTGGACCGATGTCGGTTACACGGCGCGCAAGACGTTCCGTTCGCTCCAAGACTACAAGAACTGGATCGCGCAGATGCGCGACATCCCGCGCTACTACCATGAGCAGATGGGCGAGATGCGGGCCGGCATGAAGCGCGGCTTCACGCCGCCGCGCGTGACGTTGGAAGGCCGCGACGCTTCGCTGACGGCGGTGACCGATGCGACGCCCGAGAAATCGCTGTTCTACACGCCGTTCGAAACCATGAGCGGCATTGCGCCAGCCGACCAAGTGGCGTTGCGCGCCGAGGCCGTAGCCGTTATTCGCGACCAGGTGCAGCCGGTCTATCGCGAGATGCTGGCCTTCATGCGCAACGAATATGTGCCGGGTACGCGCACAGCGCTGGCGGCGGAGTCCATGCCGGACGGCAAGGCGTGGTACCGGGCGCAGATTCTCGAATACACCACGCTCGACATGGACCCGGCCGGGATTCACAAGCTCGGTCTCGCCGAGGTTGCGACCATCCACCAGCAGATGGTGGACGCCATGCACGAGACAGGTTTCAAAGGGGACTTTGCTGCGTTCCTGAAATTCCTGCGCAGTGATCCGCAGTTCTACGCGAAGACGCCCGACGAACTGATGATGCGTGCCGCCTGGATCGCCAAGAAGTTCGACGGCAAGGCCTCGACCTATTTCGGCTTTCTCCCCCGCAGCCGCTTCGCCATTGTGCCGGTGCCGCCCGACCTGGCGCCGTTCTACACGTCGGGCCGCGGTGGGCCGGGACAGTACCTTCTCAACACCTACAAGCTGGAGACGCGGCCGCTGTACAATCTCACGGCACTCACGCTGCACGAATCCGCGCCGGGGCATGCGTTCCAGATGCCGATCGCAATGGAGCGCAAGGACATGCCGGCGTTCCGGCGCAACACCTACATCTCTGCCTTCGGTGAGGGGTGGGCGTTGTATTGCGAGAAGCTGGGCCTCGAGATGGGCATGTACGAGACGCCCTACGACAAGTTCGGCATGTACGGTTACCAGATGTGGCGTGCGGTGCGCCTAGTCGTCGACACGGGTGTTCATTCGCAAGGCTGGACGCGCGAGCAGGCGATCCAGTACATGCTGGAAAACACGGCGCTGCCCGAGCATGAGATCGAGACCGAGGTCGACCGTTATATCGCCTGGCCGGGACAGGCGCTGTCATACTACCTCGGCGAGATGGCGATGTGGGAAGCGCGGCACAAGGCTGAGGCCGCGCTGGGTCCGAAGTTCAACATCCGTGCCTTCCACGACACCGTTCTGCATCTCGGCTCGGTACCGATTCCGGTACTGAAGGGACGCATCGACACGTTCATTGCGGACGGCGGCAAGGGTCCTTATCCGGACCTGGAATAGGCGGCGTTAGTCCGGCTTGTAGGTCAGCTGAAAGCCGATGCAGTTGACGTAGAAGTCCGTCGTGCCCGCCAGCGTGCCGCGCAACGCGGCGCCGGGAATGGTGGGGTTCAGCGCGACCTTCACGGTCGGACTGAACAGTCGCGAATAGGTCAGGTTCACATCGAACTGATCGGTCATGCGATAGCGTGCGCCCGCTGAGAGCCAGAAGCGGTCCGAATCCGGTATGCGCGCTTCCCGCGTCGCGTCCGGCACGGGGGTCTGGTCGTAGGCGACACCGCCGCGGAACGTCCAGCGTGAGCTCGCGCGATACCCGGCGCCAATAGAGGCGAAGAACGTGTCGTCCCAGTTGGCGGTCGTGACATCCGGCGGCTGGGCGGGATTGACGGCCGTGACGTTCAACGTCCGGAAGCGGCCCCAGTGCAGCCAGTCCACCTCGGCCATTGCGGTCCAGTCATCGGAGATCTGGTCGCGCAGACCGAAATTCACGACATCGGGCATCGGTAGCGGTGCCGTGGCACGCGTGCTTGTGAAAGCGCCTGTCAGAGCCCGGATCGTCGCGCCAACGCCGGCACTGTCGAGCGTGAAGGTCAGCGGCCCGGCGAGGTCATGCTTCACGGTCGAATGGTACGCGGCGCCCACCGTCAAATCGTCGGTCAACCGAACGATCGCGCCGGCGGTAAAGCCGAACGACCAGTTCTTGCCGCTCAGCCGGGCGAAGCTGTCTTGCGCGCCGGGTACCGAGCCGGGAATGCCGCTCACGGCTCCCAGCGTGCCGGTATCGATCGCGGTTGTCAGGGTCGCTTGGGCGTATTCGATCTGAACGCCTGCGCCCAGAGCGATCCGGTCTGTCGGCTGCCAGGAGATCGTCGGTGTCGCGTCGATGGTCAGCAACGCACTCTTCATTCCGTAATAGCGACCCGCCCAGCCCGTTTTGTAGTCGGTTCGCAGCCCCCACGGCGCGTCGACGACCAAGCCGATGGCCCAGCTATCGGACAGCCGGTGGCGGACCGCAAAGGCCGGCACCAGCGCACCGCTGATGTAACCGGCAGGCTGGACGCCGCCACCGGCCGGTGTGCCGGCGGAGGTCGATGCCGCCGTGTAGTGACCGCGCGAACCCGGCAGAATGACGACCGTGCTGAGCGTGAAGTCGGTGTCCTTCACGCCCGCCAGCGCCGCGGGGTTGTAGGCGAGATAGCTTGCGTCGCTGCCGGTCGCCGCCGCACCGGCATAGGCTGCCGACATCGCGTCCGCGCTGTGTTCCTTCAGCCCGTATCCGGCGGCGAATGCCGGTGCGGCGGCCAAGGTAAATGAAACGCTAACAACGGCAGTCAGGCGGCGCACGCGCATTTTCCGATTCGAACAGCGAGAGGCACGTTAGAGGCCTCCTGCATTATCGTCCAACTCATTGGATTTGAATGAATTTGCCCGGGGCCGCGTTAACCTTGGCTGCTATGCAATTCTTTACTCAGGCTGCGGATGATGCGGCGGGGAAATATCTTCGGATCCGCTGGTCAACCGGATGCAGGCTTCGTTCGACATACCGTCCAGATCGGCCGAGGGCGGCTTTGATCTCGACCGGTTGCGACTGCGCTTCCGCGACCCGGAGGTGGAGCAGCGCTATCGCGTCGAGAGCCTGAATGAATCACGCGGCCTGATCCGCGTCTACATGATCGCCGCCGCAGTCCTGTATCTCTCGTTCGGCATTCTCGACGCCGTCGTCGGCGGACCGATGGTCGAAACGTTGTGGTTTATCCGCTACGCGATCGTCTGTCCGGTGCTGGTCGGCGTTGCGCTCGCAACCTACATCCCGTCGTTCGACAAGTTCTCCCAAGTCGCGATTTCCGCGGCGACCGGAATCCCCGGCATCGGCGTCGTGGTGATGACCGCGATCATGCCGCCGCCGTTCAACAGCCTGTACTACGCCGGCATGATCATGGTGCTGATCTATGGCAGCACGCTGGTGCGGCTGCGGTTCACCAATGCCGTGCTGATCTCGATCTCGCTTGTGGTCATGTACCAGGTGGTCTCGCTCAAGCTGAACCCGATCCCGTTCAAGGATTACATCTCGAACAACTTCTTCCTCGTGATGGCGACGTGCGTCGGCATTTTCTCCGGCTATCTCCAGGAGATGTACATCCGCCGCAGCTATCGCGCGCAGAAGGCGATCGAGGCCAAGAACGCCGCCGCGAACGTGCTGCTGCTCGAAGCTGACAAGGCGAACCGCGCCAAGAGCGAATTCCTGGCCAATATGAGCCACGAGTTGCGCACGCCGCTGAATGCCATCATCGGCTTCTCCGACATCCTCAAGAAGGAATTGTTCGGTGCGATCGGCAACGACAAGTATGCCGAGTACATCCGCGACATCAACGACAGCGGTCATCACCTGCTCTCGATCATCAACGACATCCTCGACCTCGCCAAGGCAGAGGCCGGCAAGCTCAACCTTCAGGAAGACGAGGTCGATCTTTCGCGCTGCCTCGAGGATGCGATGCGGATGTGCCGCGGCCGCGCCGCGGCAGCCGGCGTGGATCTGACCTTCCCCGGCAGCGGACATTCGCTCTATGCGTTTGTCGACGAGCGCCTGATCCGGCAGGTCGTGCTCAACCTTCTGACCAACGCGATCAAGTTCACGCGAGAGAATGGCCAGGTCACGCTGTCGCTCAGCGGGACGGAGGACGGCGTCTATATCCGCGTGACCGACACCGGCATCGGCATCGCGCCGGAAGACATCGAGCGCATCATCCGGCCGTTCGAGCAGGTCGAGACGGTCCTGTCGCGCTCGCATGGCGGAACGGGCCTTGGCTTGCCCTTGACGGCCAAGCTGACCGAACTCCACGGCGGTACGCTGACGATCGAGAGCCAGGTGCAGCAGGGCACAACCGTGACCGTATGGCTGCCGGCGGCGCGGCTGCGCGCCGCGCCGGTCGTTCGCTTCCAGAAAGCCGTCTGACGTCTCAGCCTTTGCGGATGAACAGCATCCGCACACGCCCGGTGCGCTCGGTCTCGGTCCACGCCTTGGCGGCGTTCAGACCGTCGGCCCAGGCCACCATCTCGGCGTCGTTGCGGTAGTGCAGCGTCCAATCCGAGATGTACTCCATAGGCCAATAGTTGCTGAGCGAGCAGTCGTTCATGTTACCGATGATCAGCAGCCCGCCCGGATTGAGCTGGTCATAGAGCCGCTTCACCAGCGCCTTGCAGCGATGATCGCTCAGATAATCGAGCAGACCGACCGAGTAGGCGAGATCCTGCTGCGGCAGGCCCGCCAGGCCGTCCGTGCCGCGCAGGATGTCGGTGAAGGACATGTTGTAGCCCTGCACCTTGAGCCGGCCATCGGAGTTCAGGACGTAAGGATACGTCTTCGCGTGGGCGTAGTGCAGCGCGACCTCTTCCTGGTCGATCAGCGAGAACTCGGCGCGGTTGCCCGATGCCGTATGGCTGCCGAGATAAGCCTCGACCTCGCGGGCCGGACCGCTGCCAAGGCTGAGGATGCGGGCAGGGCGGTCATGGCCGCGTTCGCGCACGACGTCGGCGATATGGCTGCGCACGACCTCCATGCGGGTACGAATGCACTCGGCCACTTCCAGGCCGACGCGATGCATCAGCATGTCGTAGGCGTTCGCGCCGATACGTTCCCAGTCATAGACCTGGTTCATGATCTGGAAATCGCCGGGATATCCCAGCGGCTTCGCATAGGAACGATCCCAGATCGCGCCATGGCGCAGCTCGGGCGTCAGGACGAGTTCGGTGAACTCCTTGGCGGCCTCACGGACCTCGCGCTCGTTGACCATGGCGTGCGTCAGGTCGTTGCCCATGCGCCACAGCGAACGCCATTGCTGGATGAGCCGGGGCTCGCACGTCTCGAACGCTTCGACCTGGTCGAGGCCGTGCTGGAATTCGCCGGCCGCCTTTGCGTTGCTGTCGAGCACTTCGCGATAGGCGCGCAGCAGCTTGAGCACGTCGGCGCAGAACGCACGGTACTCGATCGGAACGATCTGCGTGGACTCCGCAACGAACGCCGGCGAGCGGGCGGCGATCTGGGCCTGTGTGTTGCGCGTCAGGAGCTTGTCGAACTCGACATAGCGGTCGATGAAGCTGAACGCGATTTTGGAGCCGAAGACGGTGTTCTCTGCGCGACAGACGCGGGCCGAGCTTTCGAAGATCGGCAGCCCGCATTGCTGGATGCTGAGCGCGACGGTCTCGCCGACTTCGGGAAGATCGTCATGGCTCTGCTTCGACAGCGCGGCGAGGCCGCCCAGCGAGATGTCGTGAAGTCTGTAGGCGGACGAACGGACGCGCACGCGTGGCGCGAGGCTGGGAAACACGCGGCGGGCATCGTAACGCGGCGGACGGAACCGAACCTGGCGGCCCGTCGAGCCCTTCAACTCTTCATACGCAAGCATCTGGTACCCCTTGGAGAACTACGCATCCCGCTCCTGAAGGCACCCCAATGGCGCCCCCACTCACGAAGACGCCTCCACCCAAAAACTTGGCGCCGGCCGTTGAGTCGCCCGTGCGCCCGAAACTCGTTAACAAAGGATTAATAGCCGAAAGAGTCATAAGAATCAATCAGATATACTCCCCCTCATTCAGGGGGAACCTTTTGGTTAACGGTTAACCTTCGTAAATTCGGACCCAACGGATTCAAATTGTTGCGCAATTTGAATCCCTTAGCGCCGTCTTCCCGCTGCAGACCGAAGCGGTAAACAAATCCTTAAACGAGCGCCTGCGTGTGCGCTTTACGGGATTACACGTAATGCGCGTGGTATCCGCGAAGACCGTTAAAAAGCGAACGGTTGTTCTAGGTTCGATTTAGCGTTTTGGCGCGCACCATGACCGCGGGTTGGTCAGTGGGTGCAGCGATGTTTCTCTACCGCGTGAAGGTCGAAGAACTGGACAATGTCCGGCTTGCGTCTCTCAAGGATGATCTCGCGCGCAGCGAGGAAAATCTCCGCGCGCAATGCCCGATCCGCGAGATGAGTGTTGTAGCGGACGGCGAGCCCGACCATCGCGCGCTCGACATCTGCCTGGCGCTGGACGACATCATCGGCGGCGACCAGCTCCGCCAACTGGTGGCAAAGCTCAACTCGTTCCTCGATTTCGATTTCAAGCCAGGCAAGCCCGAGCAACGCCCGCGCGTGAGCTCCGAACTCATCCACATCTGAAGACGATCAGCCGTCGTAGAAGTAGCGCTCGTGAAGACCGATGAGCTTGCGCTCGCGGTCGGTCTCGGCGCGCGCGACGGCCTCCGGCGACACGTGGTTCACATCCATCGTGCCCTCGATACGCTGCGCGATGTCGCGGCGGCCGTAGTGGCATTGCAGGAAGAAGCGGCCCTTGTCGGGTTGTGCCGGCGTCCCGCGATGCCAGAGGTCCGAGACGAACAGGATCGCGTCGCCAGCCTTGGCCGGCAGATAGACCGGCATCTTGTTGTCGAAGCTTAGATCCAGGTCCCATAGCCGGTCCTTCGGCGGCAGGCGGCCGGATTTGTGTGAGGTCGGCAGCACCGCCGTCGGCCCCGCCTCCATGGGGCAGTCTTCCAGGAAGATGTGCACGCCGATCGCGAACACGGGATACGGAATGGCGTCCGGCCACGCCACATTCTCCGGACGCGGCACGTGCGGGCCGGCATCGCAATGCCAGGCGCCGCCCTGATGTCCTGCGGCATTGCGCCAGGCGGTGTTGGCGATGACATGGCAGTCCTCGCCGATCAGGGGCTCGATCGCGTCCAGGATGGCCCGGCTGGCGATCGCCTTCTGCGAGAGCGCCGAGCGGTTCAGCATCCCGTAGCGAAATTCGTCCTTGGCATCGCGCTCACGGTCGACGCCGGACGTCGCGAACACGCCGGTGATCTCAGCATGCAGCGCGGCGACTTCCTCCGGCGTGAGTACGCCCCGGATGTGTGCGTAGCCTTCGCGCTCCAGGTGTTCTGAAGCCGCCGGCGCGGGGACTTTTCGGACGCGGAGATTGCCGCCAATTCGCTGAAGCATGTGTCCATGCTACGGCGCGGAGGGTGGGCGTCAATGCTTTCGCATGTGCGGAAAAACAGGCGTGGGCGGGGCGATGGAGGGGCAGAGGCGCCCCGCCCACTAGGACGGCTGGGATCAGTGGGTGCCGCCCATGGTGTTCGCAGGCGCCATTGTGTTGGCCGGGGCCATCGTGTTGGCAGGCGCCATCGTGTTCGCCGGGGCCATCGCATGGGACATCGGCTTCGGTTTGGGCTTGTGATGCATCGGCTTGTGCGGCGCGGCCATCATGCCGCCGGAGGCCGGCGCCATCGTGCCGCCCGACGGGGGCGCCATGGTGTTGTTGGTTGTCGACATGCTGTCGGCCAATGCACCGCCGGTGAAGAGCGCCGTGCTGAGTGCGAAGGCGGCGAAGATCTGCTTGTTCATGGAAGCCTCGTTCGGTTTGGATGTGTCTACGTTGCGCAGACGAGTTCGGATCGAACGTCGCGGCGGTTACACGAAACCACCGGTTTGGCGCACGGCTGACGCCGATGTAACCTTTCGCATGCCTCGCGCGAATTTGATCTCGAAGACGCCCGCTTGATTGCCCAGGAGGACGAGCTGAAGGCGCTGATGGTGCGCTCGCTTGCCGGTGACGGCGCGGCCTATGCCGAGTTGTTGCGCAAGCTGCAGACCCATCTGCGTGCCTATTACCTGCGGCGATTGGGCCGTGCCGCCGATGCGGAGGATCTGCTCCAGGAAACCTTGATTGCCATGCACACCCGCCGCGCCACCTACGATCCGTCCCGGCCGTTCACGGCCTGGGTGCATGCGATCGCGCGCTACAAGATGATTGACTACTTCCGCCGCACGAAGCGCCGGGCTGAGGACCCGCTGGACGATCCCGACATCCTGTTCGGCTCCGAAGACGCGAATGCGGCCGAAGCGCAGCTGGACGTCGAACGCCTGCTGCACAAATTGCCGGTGAAGACCCAGAAGCTGATCCGAGACGTGAAGATCGAGGGCCTGTCGACCGCCGAAGCGGCGGCGAAGCATGGCCTATCGGAATCGGCGGTGAAGGTGGGTGTGCACCGCGGCTTGAAGACGCTGGCCGGTCAGGTCGGAGACGACACATGAAGACCGACGACCTGATCTCCGCTCTCTCTACCGATCTGGAGCCTGCACCGAAGCACGCGGTCGGGCAGCGGCTGTTGCTCGCCCTGGGTGCCGGCATCGTTGTCTCCTCTCTTATGATGTGGCTGTGGCTGGGACCGCGGCCGGACATGATGCCGGCCATGGCGACGCCGATGTTCTGGATGAAGTTCATCTACGCGCTCAGTATCGCGGCGTTCGGGTTCGGCCTGATCGACCGCCTGGCGCGGCCGGGCGGTCAGGGCGGCGTGTGGCGGACGCTGCTGGTTCTGCCGCTCGCCTTCATGATCATCATGGCGCTGTATCGTTATGGGCAGGCGCCACCCGAGAATCATATGGCGATGCTGCTGGGTAGTTCCTGGACGGTCTGTGCCCGCAACATCGCGATCCTCTCCTTGCCGATCTTCGCGGCACTGTTCTGGGGCCTGCGCGAGCTCGCGCCGACGCGGCTGACGGCAGCGGGCGCCACGGCGGGCGTGCTCGCCGGCGCTGTTGGAACGTTCATCTACGCGTTCCACTGCACCGAAAGCGCGGCACCCTTCGTGGCGATCTGGTACACCCTCGGCATGGCGGCGATGGGCGTCCTGGGGGCGATCCTGGGGCGGTTCCTGCTGCGCTGGTGATCCGCAGATTGCGTGTAACCGTATGGCCTTGGCCGACGAATTAGCCCTCGGAATGAGGAGACATCCCATGCTTCGCAAAGTCATCGCCGCGTCCGCCATTGCGCTGATCTGCGGCCTGTCGTCGGCCTGTGCCGATGCCGTCAACAAGGCCGTCCCGGCCGCTGCCGTCGATGCGCCAAAGCCGGGCGCGCCGGCGACAGAGACCGCAGTGCTGGCGGGCGGCTGCTTCTGGGGGATGCAGGGCGTGTTCGAGCATGTGAAGGGCGTCACGCGGGTGGTCGCGGGCTATTCCGGCGGCGCGCCGGCGACGGCGCACTATGAGCTTGTCGGCACCGAGATGACCGGCCATGCCGAGTCCGTGCAGATCACCTTCGATCCGCGCGTGGTCTCGTTCGGCGAGATCCTGCGCGTCTATTTCTCGGTGGCGCACGATCCGACGCAGCTGAACCGCCAGGGACCCGACAGCGGCCCGAGCTATCGTTCCGAGATTTTCGCCACTTCGCCGACGCAGGAGAAGATCGCCAAGGCTTACGTTGCGCAACTGGGCGCGGCGCACGTCTTCGGTGACGCCATCGTGACGAAGATCGAGAAGCTGAGCGGCTTCTACGCCGCCGAGGACTATCACCAGGATTACCTGATCCATAATCCGACGGCGCCCTACATTGTTTACAACGACTTGCCCAAGATCGATGCGCTGAAGCGGGTATTCCCCACCATGTATCGGGATAAGCCCGTGATGGTGGCTGCCGCAAGGTAGCTGCCACAATTGGAGGAACCTTCCTGCTATCGTGCCGTTCACGAACGGCAGCGAAGGCAATCCGTGATGGCGATTGAGGCAACAGTTCCGGCACCGCCGGGCGGTGCGGCGGAGGCATCGGCCACGCTGCTCGCCGACTATGCCGCTGTGCGCCGTTACACCGAAGCGCTTGCCGCACCGCTGAGCGCCGAAGACCAGAACATCCAGTCGATGCCGGACGCGAGCCCGACGAAGTGGCATCTCGCGCACACGACGTGGTTCTTCGAGGCCGTGGTGCTGGGCAAGTTCGCGCCGGACCATGTGCCGTTCGATTCCGCCTACCACTATCTCTTCAATTCCTACTACGAAGGTCTTGGACCGCGGCATCCGCGGCCGCTTCGAGGCATGCTGAGCCGCCCGGCCGTCAGCGACATCGTCAAGTACCGGATGCATGTCGATGAGGCTATGGCGCGGCTGATCGAGGAGAAGGCCGGCGAAGTCGCGCCGCTGGTGACGCTCGGTCTGCATCACGAACAGCAGCATCAGGAGCTGATCCTCACCGACATCAAGCATGCGCTGTCGCTCAATCCGTTGTTGCCGGCCTATGCGCCGCCGAAGCCGGCGCAGGCACGCGAATGGGGGACGCAGGAATGGCTCGCGCATCGCGGCGGCATCGTGCAGGCCGGCCACGGCGGCAACGGCTTTGCCTTCGATAACGAAGGGCCACGCCATGATGTGCTGCTGCGGCCGTTCCGCATCGCGTCGCGGCCGGTGACCAACGGCGAATATCTGAAGTTCATCGAGGATGGCGGTTATCGCCGGCCTGAGTTCTGGCTGAGCGACGGCTGGGCATTCGTCCAGCGCGAACACTTGAATGCGCCGCTTTATTGGCTGGTTGAGCAGGGCGATTGGCGCGTGTTCACGCTGCATGGTGCGTCTGCGCTTGAAGAACATGCTGCGGTCTCCCATGTGAGCTTCTACGAGGCGGCTGCCTATGCCGCGTGGGTGGGCGCACGGCTCCCCACCGAGTTCGAATGGGAAGCGATGGCGCCGCAACTGAACGGCCAGGGCGAAGTCTGGGAGTGGACGCGGTCGTCCTACGATCCCTATCCCGGCTATCGCCCGTTCGACGGCGACGTCGCGGAGTACAACGGCAAGTTCATGGTCGGGCAGCAGGTGCTGCGCGGCGGGTCGGTGGCGACGCCGCCGGGTCACATCCGTCCGACCTATCGCAATTTCTTCCCGCCGTCCGCCCGTTGGCAGTTCAGCGGCATCCGTCTCGCAGGTGATCTATGAGCCCCGCTGCCCTTGCCATCCTGGAGCGCGCCCGCCGCAGCGAATTCGCAACGGCGATGATCGAAGGCTTGTCGCGCGCGCCCAAGCGCACGCCTGCCAAGTTCTTCTACGACGCCGCGGGTTCGGCGTTGTTCGAAGAGATCACGGGGTTGCCGGAGTACTATCCGACCCGGACCGAGCTTGCGATTTTGCGCGACAACGCCGCCGAGATGGCGACGTTCATCGGAAGCGACGCGCAACTGGTCGAATTCGGCGCCGGCGCGCTGCGCAAGGTGCGTCTTCTGTTCGACGCGATGACCAAGCCGCGCGGCTATGTGCCGATCGACATTTCGGGCGATTTCCTGCTCCAGGTCGCGGAGACTCTGGAAGCCGAATATCCGCATATCTGCGTCAATCCGGTGGTTGCGGACTTCACCAAGCCTATCAAGCTGGGCCCGCTGGAATGCACAGCGATGCATCGCGTCGGCTTCTTTCCGGGCTCGACCATCGGCAATTTCACGCGGTCCGAAGCCGTGTCGTTCCTGAAAAGCGCGCGGCAGACGCTGGAGGGCGGGCCGCTGCTGATCGGCGTCGACCTGGTGAAGGATCCGGCGATCCTGCACGCGGCTTACAACGACGCCGCGGGCGTGACGGCGGCGTTCAACAAGAACCTGCTGCTGCGCGCCAATCGCGAACTGGACGCCAGTTTCGACGTGGACGCTTTCGATCACTACGCGCCGTACAATCCGGTGGCGCAGCGTGTGGAGATGTATCTGATCGCGAAATCGCGCCAGCGGGTACGTCTGGCGGGCGAGACGGTGACATTCGCACAAGGTGAAGCGATTCATACCGAAGACTCCCATAAGTACACGCTGGAGAGCTTCCGTGCCGTGGCGGCGGAAGCCGGCTATGCCCAGCGCAAGGTGTGGACCGACGCGAACGCACTGTTCAGCGTGCAGTGGCTGGAGGCGGTTTAGCTTCCTCCCCCCGCAAACGGGGAAGGAAACGCGGTGGAGCTAGATCGCCCCATCCAGAAAGTCGAACACGCTCGCCTTGAACAGCGCGTGGCCGATGATCGAGAAGTGGTCAACGCCGGGGACGAGGACGCCGCGGCCGTCCGGGAAGGCGGCCGCAAGGGCCTTCGGATCGCCGGCGAGTTCGTCGCGCGCGCCCGCGATGGCCAGCACCGGGACGGGCAGCTTCTCGACATCGGCTTTCGTGTAGACCGGGTCGTTGCTGCGGGTGAGCGCGGCTAAGGCGAGGCGGTCTTCCTTCTGGTCGTCGGCGAACTGGCGGAAGCTTTTCAGCATCGGCTCCTTGATGGTTTCCGGATCGGCGGCCTCCATGGCGTCGGCCATCGGGTTGCCCTGCATCTCGCGGCGTTCGAACAGCTTGTCGCCGACGCCGCCGAGGGTGAGCGTGGCGAAGCGGCCGGGCGCCTTCAGCGCTGCCGCCAGCGCGACGCGCGAGCCGAGCGAGAACCCGATGATATGGGCGCGCGGCACGCCCAGGTGGTCCATCAGCGCCAGCACGTCACCGGCCAGGTTCTCACGGCCATAGGCGGCAGGATCGTGCGGCTTGGCGCTTTCGCCGTGGCCGCGCAGGTCGAGTGCGATGGTGCGGATGCCCTTTCTCTCAAGCGCGCCGTACCAGCCGAGGCGCTGCCAGTTCTCCTGACGGTTCGAGGTGAATCCGTGGACGAGGATCATCGGCCGGCCCGGACCGGAGCCGGCGATGTCGTCATAGGCAATGGTCAGGCCGGAGGATTCGAAGGTTGCCATGCCTGCTTCAGTGCCCTTCCAGAATCTTGCATTGCATCTTGCCGCGATAGTTCTCTTCCTTGTCCGCCGGATCGGCCTGCCCGATATTTTCGAGGTAGGCGTATTCGTCGGTGTCGTCCCAATCCAGGATGCCGGTCTTACGGTCGAGGACGGCAACGCCGCGCATGTAGCTCCACTTGATCGTGTCGCCTTCGAATGCCGGTGGGACGTCCGGCATCCGGTCAGGCGACAGCCACCAGGTATCGGGCTCGAGGCTCAACGTCTTCTCAGTGTCGTTTATGACAACGTTGAACGCGCGCATCGGCCCGCCCGAAAGGCGGGTGCAGGAGAGGCGCTGAACGGAGGCGCCTGCAACGGCAGGCCCGCACAAAGCCGCCAGCAGAAGCGCGATCAGTCCCGACTTGCCCATCCCCGTCGCCATGTCCCGATTGTCGGGGCAGGGCGCGAGCGGCGCAAGATCAGGCCGGTTTGAACTTCAGCGCCACGCCGTCCATGCAGTAGCGCAGGCCGGTCGGTTGGGGGCCGTCGTGGAAGACGTGGCCGAGATGGCCGCCGCAGCGGCGGCAGTGCACCTCGCTGTAGTCCTGGCCGAGGCTGTTCACGGGCGTCAGGCCCACGGCGTTGGGCAGGACGCGGAAGAAGCTGGGCCAGCCGGTGCCGCTCTCGAACTTGGTGTCGGACGAATACAGCGCCAGATCGCAGCCGGCGCAGAGAAACGTACCCTTGCGGTGCTCGTTCAGGAGCGGGCTGGTGTTGGGGTATTCGGTCCCTTCCTCGCGCATCACGTGATACGCGGCGGGACCAAGAATCCTGCGCCATTCGTCGGGCGTGTGCGTGACCTCGAAGGTGCCGGCCGCCGGCGCGGGCGAGCAGCCCGCCACTAGCGCCGCGCCGCCGAGCAGCAAGGCTTGCAAAGCGTTTCGCCGGTTCATTCTTTCTTTTTCTCCGTATCCACCATGCGCATCACGTCTGCGTTGGCGTTCGTGGGCGCGGCCACTTCGACGATGCGATCGTCGACGTCGTCATATTCGAGGCGCAGGGCCTTCGAGATCATCGCGTGCATATCGTACATGCCGACGATGTAGGTGAGCTCCATGATCTCCACGTCGGAGAGATGTTTCTTGAGCGCGGTGAAGATGCCTTCGGCGACGCGGCCGCCCTGGATGACCATGGCGTCGGTGTAGGCGAGCACGGCCCGCTCCACCGGGCTGTAGCAATCGGCGACCTGCCAGTGCGGGATCGACTGGATCTGCTCCTCGGTGAGGCCGACGCCGCGCGAGGCCTTGCAGTGCTGCGAGAAGACGAACTGGCTGCCGCGGCCCCAGCCGGCGCGGGTCTGGCCGAGCTCGCGCAGCTTGGGGCTGAGCTGGCGCTTGCCGCGGTAGTACTGGAAGCCGGAAACGGCGTGGTCGAAGGCGTCGGGCGAGATGGCGAAGACCGTCCACCAATTGCCGGGGGTGCCGGTGTCGGTGCCGGGCTCCTTGACCGGGTCGCGGTCCTTGAACAGCAGCTTGTAGATCGCCTGGGCATTGGGGTGCGCGTCGTCTTTGCCGACCTGTTTCAGTCTGGGCATGGGCTAATTCTCCTCCCTATTCGCCGCGGCGAGCTGTTCGGTTACAGCCAGCAGTTCCGGCAGTTTCATGATGGCGTTGTAATGGCTGAAGGAGACCCGGTGGGTGTCCAGGTTCTTACGTTCCCCGCGCAGCAAGAGATCATAGACCTCCTCCAGGCGGCGGCTCACGGCCAGCAGGGCCGAGATCGGGTAGAGGGCGATCCGGTAGCCCAGCTGTTCGAGTTCCGCGACCGAGAGGAGCGGGGTCTTGCCGTCTTCCACCAGGTTGGCGATCAGCGGCACGCCGGCAAAGGTCTCGGCGACCTTGCGCATCTCCTCACCGGTGCGCGGCGCTTCGATGAACAGGATGTCGGCGCCGGCTTTCAGAAAGTCGTCACCCCGCTTGAGCGCCTCGTCGAGGCCGTGGGTGGCGCGTGCATCGGTGCGGGCGATGATCTTGAACGTCTTGCTGCCGCGCGCGTCGGCGGCGGCGCGGATCTTCTGTGTGGCTTCCACTCGCGAAACAACCTCCTTGTTCTCCATGTGGCCGCATTTCTTGGGGAAGGCCTGGTCTTCCAGCTGAATGGCAGCGGCGCCCGCGCGCTCATAGGCGCGCGTGAGCTTGGCGCAGTTGAGCGGACCGCCATGGCCATTGTCGCCGTCGGCGATCAGCGGGATGCCGTCGGCGGCGTGCGCGAGCACGGTGACGCGCTCCACCATCTCGGTGGCGCTGACGATGCCGATGTCGGGCACGCCATAGGCCGAGCCCGCGACGCCGAAGCCGGTCATGTAGAGCGCCTTCGCGCCGGCGCGCGCGGCGACTCGCGCCGACAACGCGTCGTAGACGCCGGGCACGATGGTCGTGTGCGGTGAACTTAACAGTTCGTCGAGCATTCGAGGTTCCGTTCGATATCAAAAATAACTGCGGTGCTGTTCCCGGAACTGCGGTGAGAACGCGGCGTTTTCTTCCCGAATTCCCACTTCAAGCAAGGAGCATACGATGGACAAGGATCGGATCAACGGCGCGGCCAACCAGGCCAAGGGTGCCGTCAAGGAAGCCGCCGGCAAGATCACCGGCGACGCCAAGCTTCAGACCGAAGGCAAAGCCGACCAGATCAAGGGCAAGGTGCAGAACGCCATCGGCGGTGCAAAGGACACCGGCCGTGAAGCCCTGCGCGACATCGACAAGGCCGCGAACTCGTAGCGTTCTCTGCCGTCCAGAAACGGGAAGGCCCGGCTTTGCGGCCGGGCTTTCTGTCGTAGGGGTACACCAGTGGGGACATAGCTGAAATGGGGTCGGCGACCGCGCGGTACAAGGGGTGAGATAAA
>Ga0070666_10000761_pt1 | contig 19496 bp, 18 predicted proteins | sample KBSS23metaG_FD_64677 | JGI IMG/M metagenome (GOLD analysis project Ga0070666, IMG submission 64677) | Switchgrass rhizosphere microbial communities from Kellogg Biological Station, Michigan, USA - KBS S2-3 metaG | ecosystem: Host-associated > Plants > Roots > Rhizosphere > Soil ... | reverse complement strand
GAGGAATGAAGACCGATGCCTTCACACCCGGGAATTGCATGGCGCGGATGTAGTACGGGAGACCGTTTAGCATTCCCGCAATGCACAAACCGCCGACCCAAGACAAAGCACTCGTCGATAGGAATGACCCAAGAATGTTTTTAACGGGTCGCATCTGAAGGCCGATGAGCGACGCGATCGGAAAAGCCATGCTCGCCGCGAATGCGCCGAGTTGCGAGCCGGTCTTCGTCACACCCGCAACCGCGAGAAGAAACATAAGTCCGCCACAGAGTGGTCCGCCCCATTTCCACGGCAACAGCATTGTGCCGATCCAATACGCAATGGGTACCACCGTGAGCGCGATCAAAGCGGGAAAGAATTTGGGCATGCCCGCATCTCGGAATGGATGGGGCGCTCCCATCGTGTCGCCGTCGCGAACTACTTCGTCGCGAATCGATCCGAGCAAAGTTCCGAAATCTTCGACAGGCCGCTCGCCCGCAAGACTCATCGGTCGGACGAGAAGCACGCGCATGTTTCGTTCGCGTGCCGCTTTACTATATCGCTCGATCACATCGGGCAACGACATCTTGTCGAGTTCTGCGTTCTGTGCTGAGTGCAAGCGCACCACGATATCTGGCGCGGTTGAAACGACGTTATCGTCTCCACTGATCTTGGTGAACTCCGGCGTCGCATAGAGCATGCCGAGGCGCTGCAAAGTATCGACCGTCACTTTCAATTCATCGCGTCGACCAAGCACTTGGTCGCCGAGGGGAAGGAACATCGATGCGCCAAGCTCGTGTGCCCAGCCAATCGTTCCGCGAATATAAGGTTCGGTCGCGCCGAGGATATTTCCGCATCGCGCGATGATTTGCAAATTTTCTTTCTTAACGTCCGCTGCCTCTTCCGGATCGATACCTATCGAAATGCTGCGCACCAACCACACCGGTGCCTCGTTGGGATCAAGCGTGCTGAGCCGCAACTTTTCTCCGCGTTCGACACGGGATTGGATTGAGGGATCAAGAACTTTTAGATGCCCCTGAATTTCCGCGGCCCGACCCTCGGAGACCATGGATCCAATGCTGTCCTCAGTGAGAACGACTGCTTGCAACCCTTGCTTCTTCAGAGTTGCGAGCGCATCAGGAACCGTCATGCCTTGCGCGGCGGCGAGCGCCTGCACGTTATCCATCTCGACCGCGATCGCGACCGCACGATTTTCGGATTCCGCCTGATGGCGTTTATAAATGGAATACAGAGAGAGAAGTGCGGTGACCGCGGCCACTGCCCAGATCCATACGGGAAATTTTTGAGAGGTCATACGTAGTCAGGCTCCAGATCCGTCCTCCCGTGAAGGATTTTTTCACGGCCACCGGCGATCAGAACCGTCGCCAATCCAGCCGTGAACCCTCCCACGTGAGCCCAGTTCGCAACCCCTTCCATGGGGCTGAGTATCTGATAAAGAAACCACAAACCGAGGAAGATCCACGCACTAACCTCGAAAGGTAAGAACAAAAGATCCACTTTCTTGGTAGGAAACAGCAAGAAATAACACCCCAGCACGCCGCCGATCGCTCCGGAAGCTCCCAAAGTGGGAATCGGCGAGGTGGGATCGACGAAGATTTGCGCACCCCACGCCACGAGTCCCCAGAAGAAATAGTAAAGGGAGAATCTCGCCGCTCCAAGCGCCTGCTCCACCCCTGGACCAAACGCGATCAGAAAGATCATGTTTGCGAGGATGTGATAGAAGTTCGCGTGGAGAAACATCGCCGTGAACAGAGTCACGAGCGGGAAATGATCATGACCTCGGGCAATCGCGTCGACCACCTCTTTGGGTCGCATGACGAGATCGCCGAAGACGACTTGGATGCCGTTGAAATTGCCGCGCCGATCCCAAAGATAAATGAGCGAATTGAGGGCGACGAGCGTCCACGTGACGATGGGAAGGGCCGGTGGCCGGAGCTTTTCGCCGTCCTCGCTCATAGGCGCCCGGCAGTGTACTTGAGGCTGCTCAGGAGAGAGTCAGGGGCCTAGGTGGAAGTGACTGGGCGCGGTGCAACGTTCAAGAATGAGGTCTGCGCTACAATTCGGCGGCACTATGAGACGGCGCGATGCGATTCTTTGCGTGATCTCGATTGCCATCGTCGCTGCCCTCTTCTGGTGGGAGGGGCACCTCTCCTTCAGCCTGACCGACGAGGGATACCTCTGGTACGGCGTGCGGCAGAGCATGCACGGCGAGGTGCCTGTTCGCGACTTCCAAGCCTATGAACCGGGCCGATACTACTGGTCCGTGGTATGGCTGTGGCTTCAGGGATCCACTGGCATCGTCGCGATCAGAGTTGCGATAGCTGCATTCCAAGCGATTGCCGTGTTCTTCTTGCTTCGACTTTTTCTGAAGGTGCGAGAGGATCGAATCTTTGCGGCGGCAAGCGTGGTTACCGCGCTGATTTGGATGGGGCCGCGCCACAAACTGTTCGACATCGTCGCTTCGATCTCACTTGTTGCCGCACTTTGCTATTACGCGTCCGCGCCGGACAAAAGACGCGCACTCATCGCCGGTTCTGTCGTGGGACTAGCGGGATTCTTCGGCCGCAATCACGGTTTCTACGGTTTCGCAGGAAGCATGATTCTGTTCCTTCTCCTCGCGATCGGAGGTGACTGGAAGAAAGTATTGGGCGAGATGAAATTATGGTCGCTCGGATTACTGGCCGGATGCGCTCCACTCATCGGAATGCTCCTCTTCGTCCCCGGATACGCGAAGTCTGTGCTCGACAGTTTTCTTTTTCTCGCTCAGATCAAAGGCACTAACTTGCCGGTGCCGGTTCCGTGGCCGTGGCGATCTCCCATCGGCACAGTGCCTAATCTCGAATCACGCGTGACGGGAGTATTCTTCATTCTGCTTCTTGTTTTCGCCTTCGGTGGATTTGCTTATCTTGTTGCTAATCGAAAGAAACATCTGCCCATGTCGCCGGTCTTGATGGCATCCGTTGCCATGGCGCTACCCTACACGCATTTCGCGTTTTCGCGAGCGGAAGCGTTTCATCTCGCGCAAGGCATCTTCCCTTGCCTAATCGGTGTTCTGGCCTTAGTCGCTGCGTTGCCGGCGGTTGGGCGTTACGTTTGCTTGACTTTGCTCATCTGCGCTTCTTTCCTCGTCGCGCGCCATAACCATCCGGGTTTCGAGGTCAATTCGCGTTGGCAGGTGCGGCAGATCCATGAGGATCGCCTAACGATCGAGCCGGACGCCGCTTCCCAGGCGGATTTTCTCGAACGCGTTTACACTCAATACGGACAAGGGAAAATGGCGGCGATCATGCCATTCTGGCCCGGCGCCTATCCTCTTTTGAACCAGCATTGCCCGACTTATGAGATCTATGGCTTGTTCGCGCGCACACCCGAATTCGAGAGGACGGAGATCGCCAAGATCGAGGCGGATCATCCCCAACTTATCGTCATTACGAACACGATCCCCGATGGAAACACTGACCTTCGCTTTGCCGTGAGCCATCCGCTCACGAACGCGTACATCTTGTCCCACTACACGCAAATGCCAAACGAGCAAGGTGACGGACCTTTCTTAATCTATACGAGAAGCGCACCATGAAGCGAATCGCGATTCTTCAATCGAACTACATCCCATGGAAGGGTTATTTCGACATGATCGCGTCGGTCGATGAATTTATTCTTTACGATGACGTGCAATTTACAAGGCGGGATTGGCGCAACCGAAACCAGATAAAGACACCACAAGGACTGCAGTGGCTGACGATTCCGGTGAAGGTGAAAGGCAACTATTCGCAACCGATCAATCAAACCGAGATAGATGGTCATGAGTGGGCGCATGCTCATTGGCGCGCGATCCAACGCAACTACGCGCGCGCCAATCACTTTAAGGACTACGCAGAGGAACTGGAGCAGCTCTACAAGAGCGAAACAACCCTTCTGTCCGATCTGAATCGCACATTCATCGAATGGGTTTGTTCGAAACTTGGGATTACGACCAAGATTTCGATGAGCAGTGACTATGCGTTGGTAGAGAGCCGTACGGAACGACTTCTCGACCTCTGCATCCAGACGGGTGCCAACGAATACACATCCGGTCCTGCGGCAAAAGATTATCTCGACGAGAAACTGTTTTCAGAAAAGGATATTGCCGTCCGATGGTTCGATTACAGCGACTACCCGGAATATCCGCAGCTGTGGGGTGACTTCACCCACACGGTCACCGTGCTCGATTTGCTCTTGAATTGCGGTCCCGATGCACCCAAGTACATGAAGTTCGTCGGCCAAATGCGTTAGCTTCGGCTGATGAAGAACGTGCCAAGAACAATGAGGCCAACACCGAGCGCTCGAAATGTGCTGATCGGCTCGTTGAAGACGACGCGGCTGATCAAAACCACGATCACGAAGTTCAGACCCATGAACGGATACGCGAAGCTGAGCGGGAACTTGGTCATCGCGACGATCCACGACGCGGCCGCGATGAGCCCGGCGAAAAGCCCAGCGAGAATGCCGGGATCGAGGAGAGCCCTCCCGACATACTGGACCTTCCCGTTGGTGTCGGCGGGAAGCGGCCCGAGCCCAATAACCCGCCACTTCATCATGATTTGCCCAAAAACCGTGCAGGCGATCGTGATGAAGATGGTCGAATAGGCAAGGAGTTTGTCTTTCATGACAATTCGGTTTTCAGGTAAATAGCAGGCTCGGCGTGGACGCTCGTCGCGTTCGCCCAACGATACCAGGCACCTGCTTCCGCCATGGACGCCAACCCATTTATCTCCGTTGTGAGTCCGACCTATCAGGCGGAGAAGATCGTGCCCCAACTGGTGTCACGAATCGCCGAAGAGGTGCAACACCTCACCAATCGCTTCGAAATCATCCTCGTCGAAGACGGCAGCAAGGATGGAAGTTGGAATGCGATCGAGGCGGCAGCGGCGAAACACGATTACGTAAAGGGCGTTAAGCTCAGTCGGAACTTCGGCCAACACTACGCCATCACCGCTGGCTTGACATTGGCGAAAGGCGACTACGTGGTCGTCATCGATTGCGATCTCCAGGAGAACCCCAAGTACATCGTCGATCTGCTTAACAAAGCGCGAGAAGGTTTCGACGTTGTTCTAACCTTCCGCCGCGTGCGACGACATGGGTTTCTCAAAAACCTGTGGGCGAGAATGTTCTTCACGATCTTTAACTTCTTGATCGATAACAAAGAATATGAAGCGAGCAAGAGTGTTGGCGCGCTATCGATGCTCTCACGAAAAGCCGTCAACGCATTTATCTCATACAAAGAGTTTCACCGCCATTACTTGACGATCGTGAGAATGATCGGCTTTAAGAGATCGTTCGTTGAGATAGAGCACGAGCACCGCTACGAGGGCAAGAGTTCGTATACGTTTTCAAAACTGCTGCGCCATGCACTGGATGGAATCACGTCGCAATCGGAAAAGTTGTTGCGGCTCGCGGCGGGAGTCGGATTGTTTCTATTCCTTGGATCCCTCGTCTGGACCGCCGCAATCGTCTATTTCTATTTCCGCACAGGGCTACTCAACGGCTACGCGTCGATTATGGGCGTGCAACTCTTAGGGACGGGCCTGATCCTGATCTTCATGGGGATCATCGGCCTCTACATCGGAAACATCTTCGCGCAAGTCCGAGAGCGTCCGCTTTATATCGTGGAAGAGACGATCAATCTCTAGAGCTTAAATTGATCGCTGGTCTTTTCCAGCTTTACCGTTCGCGGCGGGACATAAACGCCATTCGGTTCGGTGTCTTTACTTATTACAGCGCCTGCGCCCAAGAGCGTCCCTTCCGCTATCCGTACAGTGTGAGCAAGAGTCGAATTCACACCTAGGAAGCAGAAAGATTCAATGTGGCAGTGGCCCGAAACGACCACGTGCGAGCTAACAAAATTATGGTCTTCGATCACCGAGTGGTGGCCGATGTGATTACCACTCCATAAGATAACGTTGTTTCCAATCTTCACGAAGGGCTGGATTGTATTGTCTTCGAAGATAAAGCAGTTATCGCCAGGTTGGAATTGACTGAGATAGCTGCACTTCGGGCTCACGTAGCTTGGAAGCGCGTAGCCCTTCGCTTTTGCCGCTTCGTACTTTTCTTTTCGCAGACGATTCATTTGCGCGTAACTCAAGGCGATGTGCATGTCGCATTCAGGAGCCGGAAACTGCTTGAGGATTTCTTCAAATGCAACGACGGGAGATCCCTCGAAACTATCTTCCTTGACGAATGCGCCGTCAACGGTGAATGCGGCGACTCGGTAATCGGTATGAAGCTCGAAATAGTATTTCGCAAGTTGGCCGATGTCACCCGTTCCAAAAAGCACTAACTTCTTCATGATTTACTTCCGCACGAGAATCGTGAATTCGTAGAGGTCATAGTCGTGGAGGAGCGAAACGTTCTTCGAGTATTTCTTCTTACAGAGATCGAATAGATCGAGCGAATTCGCATAGTAGAGATCAGCGCGCATCTTATCTTTATCAGAATAACTGGTGAGACAGTTGAATGAAAAACCTCTTGTGCTTGTCCGGTTGAGAATATCCAACGTCGAAAGAATAAACGAGAGCCACTCTTCGTCCGAATGATCCAAGCGTACGTTAAAAATCCCACTTGCCACGCCGTAATCAGCATGCCGACTCGGTTCTGCGGCAACTTCGAAGTGCGTCGCCTCTGATTCAGGGAAGCGAGTTTGCGCTGCTCCGATCATCGACTCTGACACATCATAGCCGGCGTACGAAAAACTCCAGTTGAGTCCTCGCAAGTAATCGACGAGAGCGCCGTAACCGCACCCAAGATCGTTGACCGTAAATGGCTCGCTAAAGTCGATGACCTTACAGAGTTGTTCGAATCGAACCTCTTGGCTCTCCTTCGAATTCCAATCAACGCCCTTTGGGGCGGTGCCGTGCTGGGCGAGCTTGGAGGAGTAGTACGCAGCGACATCCTTGAGGATCGCCTTCTGAGGAGAGTTTTCGATATCCAATGCCGCTCAATCGTTTGCCCGCTTTGGTCCCGGACGAACGCGCCGAGGCTACCTGACCGCCCCACGGTTATAATCAACACACCGGCGATGCGGCCCATTCCCTTTAATTGGCCCTACATGACGGGCAACGAGCTTGCCTACATTGGGGAGGCGCATCGCAATGGCCACCTGGCAGGCGATGGTCCCTTCACGAAGAAGTGTCACGCGTGGCTGGAGAAGCAAACCGGTTCTCGCAAGGTCTTGCTGACTCACTCCTGCACCGCCGCCCTGGAAATGTCGGCCCTGCTTCTGGATATTAAGCCCGGCGACGAAGTGATCATGCCGTCGTTCACCTTCGTGTCGACCGCTAACGCGTTCGTGTTGCGGGGCGCGGTGCCTGTATTCGTCGACATTCGTGAAGACACCCTAAATATCGATGAAAAGCTAATCGAAGAAGCGATAACGCCCAAGACGCGAGCAGTCCTCCCGGTGCATTACGCAGGCGTCGCCTGCGAGATGGATACTATTCTCGATATTGCACGCCGGCACAACTTGCGCGTTGTGGAGGACGCCGCCCAGGGAATAATGTCTTCCTACAAGGGACGTCCACTGGGTGGAATTGGAGACATCGGATCCCTAAGTTTTCATGAAACGAAGAATTTGATCTCTGGCGAAGGAGGTGCGATTCAAGTTAACGACCCTGCGTTAGTTGAGAAAGCGGAAATCATTCGCGAGAAAGGAACTGATAGGAGCAGGTTCTACCGGGGCCAAGTCGACAAATACACGTGGCAAGAAGTAGGTTCTTCCTATTTGCCCGGAGAACTAATCGCGGCATTTCTTTGGGCGCAATTGGAGCGAGCAGGTGAGATCACGCGACGGCGCAAAGAAGCGTGGCACAGATACGATGTCCTTGTTCGCGATCTTGAGAACGAGTTCGCAGTGCGACGACCTATTATTCCCGCAGAGTGCGAGCACAACTCTCACCTGTATTACGTGCTCCTTCCCAATGACGCCGATCGGCAGGAAGTTTTGGCTCACCTTGCCGAGAAGGGCGTGAACTCCGTGTTTCACTACGTCCCGCTGCATTCTTCACCAGCAGGTTTGCGCTACTCTCGGGTTCACGGAGATTTGAAAAACACAGGCTCGCTGTCGGCAAGATTGATCAGGCTCCCACTCTGGATCGGCCTTGACGAAGAAATGCAATCTTACGTGGTGGATACCCTGAAGGACGCGCTCGCCAAGAGCCGGAAAGTGAGCACGAGGAGCGCGTGACAACCGCTTCCCCCCTCGTCGAACGACTTTCTCCAGCATCTCTATTAGGACAAGTCAGTTCTCGATTCTTTCCAAATAATCTTGAAGTCGACAACGAACTTCGGAAGATCGAAATTGTACGTGTTGTCACTGGCATGCTTGCCCTGATTCGTTTCTTCCAAATCTACTGGGTGGCGCACATCATCCGAGAAATGTCATCGGCCGAAATTGCGATGGCAATTGCGACGATGGCGACGGCGTTCATGATGACTGTCGGTCTATTAACGCCACTGAGTATCACTGCATTCTTAGTTCTATCCCGCTGGTCGGATAACTTCTTCCAGACCGGCACCCTCGGCACATCCGTATTGATTCAATTACTGTTCGTCCTCATCCTCTTGCGAACTGGACGCAGTCATTCGTTGGACTCTTGGCTATCGGAACGAAACCTGTTTCCTAAGTGGATGGCTCGCATGTATGTCAAGCCGAGTGGGAACGAAGTGAAATGCGCCTACTCATTCGCACTCATCATCTACGCGACTATCAGCTTTGTCGCGCTGGCGTATCACTTGATGGACTCGTATTGGCTTCATGGCGTCACGGTTAAATCGCTCTTTCTAAGCTCGTACTTAAACAAGCACTACACCTGGTTTCGTGCGATCGACCATGCCGCGCCCTGGGCACTTGGCCTCGTCAGCGTGTCTGCCGAGATTGCCCAGAGTTGCTTTCAGTTCCTGATGATCCCTCTGATGTTCGTCGCACCCGGGCGTTTCTTCGTGAAATGGCACGGCACATTTTTCTTTCTTATCTCGTTGTTGTTTATCAGCCTTTCGTTTCTTCCCTACTGGGAGCTGCTCTTGTGGTGGCTCATCTTCTTTCATCACCGTGTCGCCCCTAACTCGGCTCAAGGGTCGCTCCCAATCATAAGTAAAAGGATTTACAACGCCTATTTCGTGCTCGCTCTGATTTTTCTGGCGGGGTTGTCGTGGCAGGCACAAGGAGAACCTAAATCTGGTCCACTTGCCTACGCAAAGATCGTTGCGCGCGCGGGGGGAATGGAGATTCCGATCGTCTTCGACAAAGTCGACCTTGAAATGGGAGATCGTTGGCTGCTTCTTTATCGGAAGGCGTCTGTGGACTCTGATTGGATTCTCACACCGCTCTCAGGAAACGATGGGCAGCGACTGAATTACTCGAACTTCGATCTTCTTTACTTGTCGAATCACAACTCGGACCTTCTCTACTTTGGAACGACTTTGCGCTTTCGAAGGCAGATCATCGGTATGCCTCCAGCCCGTCTGGACTACTACTTGACGCGCGGCACCGGCAGAGATCAATTACTTCGTCAAATCATTTACGACTACAAGGTTTCACGACTCGAGGGGAAAGCCGATTACAGGGCCGTGATCGTTGGGAATCACGCATCGCAGGTCAAGCTCTTTTCGCCTTCGGACGATCGATTGTCGATGACTCCGGTGATTTCAAAGCTCTATTCGTTCGATGGTTTGACTCTCACCGTTAGTCGATCTTAGTCAAGAATCGCCAGCCCGAAACCTGTTCTCCCATAACCGTTGCCGTTGTAAAGCATGTAGCGCTTTCCGTCGTGATTGAAGACATGCGGATAACAGATCATCTCGCTATCCCATCCGTCGGGCGACACATCGATGCCTGCCGAGGCGTCCTCGCGACGCCACTTTAGCCCGTCGGCAGAATAGGCGCAGCCAATACGATACGTTGTGACATCTTCGTTTGCGCGGTACGAATACCACATGCGATAACCGTTTGATTCTTTGATTACGCATGGTTTCGAGAGGGCGTATTCTCCGGGATGCTCAAGGTCAACGGCAACAACACCATCACGCGTCCAATGAACTCCGTCATGAGAAGACGCAGACTTGATGACGTGCGCCATATCTGCTTGGTCGGCGCCCCACGTCGTATTCGATCCGTACCACATGCGGAGTACGCCGTTCTCCTCCAGCACGCTCGGGTATGAGATCGAGAACGGATCCTCCTCAGACCGGTCCATGACGGGAACGCGTCCGTGTTTGACGAACGTCTGCGTCACCGCATCAAACTCGGCAAGACCAATGGTATTCATCCACGGGACCGTCACTTTTAGGTTCCAACCGAGATAGTAAAGGAGCTTTCGTCCCTGGAAGGTAATGAGCCATCCCATCGCAACCCCACTGTCATCGAAGAGGCCGATTTGGCCGGGTACGAGCAGAGGTTTGTCGCTCACAGCCAAGATCTTCTGGCTTACAAGATCGATGTCACAACAACTGATATGAGATCGATTGGACGAATCACGGCAGGTGAAGCAAATGCGAAAAGTGTTTCCTTCAAGGTGTTCTGCAAACGGGTTCGCCGCATGACTCTGGTTCCACGCATGCGCGGCGTCAGGAGAAAATAGATGTCCGAGTTTTCGCCACTTCATGAGCTCTAAATACAGAGCAGCGAGGATGATCCTCTATCCAGCCAATTCAACGGTGGCACTTCTGCGACCTTTTCGTTGATCACCGTCCAACCAGCATCCACCGCCATCACGATTAAACTATCGTGGCTAAATCGTGATCCCCATTCGCGATATTCGGCAGGTGATTGAAAGTGCAGATCGTCTTTCCCGCTCTTCCATTCTTTAAGTTCGGCCTTTCTTTCCTCAATTTCGCTTCTCGAAAGCGTGTCTTTCATGAACCGAATTTCTCGCTCGAGTTGCCCCATGCGCACTTCTCGAAATCTCCGCGTATAAGACGGCAACAACCACGTGTGCTCGTGAATGATAAGCGGTCCATTCACAATGTCGCGAAGTTTTGTAAGGACTAACCCTGGCTCGGGAAGATTGTAAAGACAGCCGGTCGAAATGCAAAAGTCGTACGGGCCGGAAATCTTAAATACATCGCCGGACGATAGATCGACCTTCTTCTCGAGATCCAATAATTTCGCGGCGATTCGCGTTTGCTCCATGAAGCGACGATCGGATGCAGGACTGCCCGGCGTTACGTTGACGATGTCGACGTGTGACGCTCCTTTCGTCGCGGCATAGAGACCAAACAGGCCGTCGGTAGAGGTGAGCTGCAAGCCTTTCGGATCTTTCTTCAGGCGGAGAAATGCATCCCGCACATGCCGAAAGATGTCGCCTTGCTTTTCGAGTTGGTGCTGAAGCTGCACCTCGGTCTGCTTTCCAGCTGGCAGCCCGAGTGGTGAAAAGTTGTGATACCATCGGCCGCTCCAAACAGCTAACTCTTCCGGGGCGAGCTTTCCGGACAGCTTGGACGGCAACTCGGTGGTCATGGACATTTGAATTTACCTACGAGGCTGAAAAGGAAGCCGGACGAATTAACATCCGACTTCCTTTTTGCGTTCCCGGGGCTTGGTTTAGACCACGAACTCGGTCGGGAGATGGCGATCCTTGTGGGCGAAGTCCACCCACTGATGCGCAGCGTATTTGCGATCACCTTCATCCATATAAACCCACGGCGCGGTCTCCGGATAAATCTTCCTCGGATTGAAAAACACGTCTTGGTGATAGACGGGAACACCGATCGGTGTCGTATGCATTACGAACGATTCGCGCGATCTCTTCATGTCTTTGATCGGCGATCCTCCATGTGGGAGTTGCGGGTGCCAAATGATAACGTCGCCGGGGTTCGCAGAAATCTCTTCAACCTTTAGACCGCGATCCAAACAACTTTGATGAACGCTCTTCTGATAGATCACCCACATGTCGTTGTCCATCTTCGGAATGTTTTCGAGAGATCCGTATTTCTCTAACGCGAGCGCTTCGCGATCGAGTTCTGGAACGAGGTGGCCGCCTCGGATGACCATGAGCTGACCGTTCTGGTCGTTTGCCTCTTCGATCGCGACCCAGACCCCGAGGTATTGATATTCGGGCCTTGTTGCGAACACGGGGGTATCACGGTGGATGGGCTGCCCCGTTCCTCGCTCGAAATAAAGTGATGTGTAGATCGAGCTCGGTTTTCCAAAGAACCGATCCTGGACTTCGAGCGCCGTCGGATTGTCCGTAAACAATTTTAAGAGCGGCTTAAAAGCGAGATGAAGGTTGACCACCCTAACGTAGTGGCCCAGCTCATCGCGATGTTGCCCGAAGAACTTCTCGTTCTTATCGATGAAACTGTGGAGCCCCTCGCGTAGCTCTTGAATGGTTCCTTCTGGGAAGCCACCCTCGATCTTGGTTACTCCCTCTCTCATCAATTCGTCGTAATGGTCTTGAACAGTGCGTGGCATATGGACTCCGGGGACTCTCATTGTATCAGCCACCAGGGGCCGAAACAGGTTCCCCGTACATGTGCCTGCTCCTGGTTCGGCACACTTTCAATATGCGACAAAGCCGGGTGATTTTTGATTGTTATTAAAAATCTGTTGCAAAAACTGATACATTGATAGAGGGTGTGAGCAATCCACCCATTCCCGAGACCCGGATGACATCTATTTCTTGTGCTTGCAAAGAACTCCTAGAACGCGAGTTCAAATCCAAGCTGGACCTCAATTGTCAGATCGAGCTCGCCCACGGAATGCTCGACATTCTCTCGGCGAATGAACCTGCGATCCTCGTTGGGGTTATCGAAATGGACATCGACATGGCGCGAGACATGTTCAGATTTCGCGAGGCGGGAATCAACCTATTGAAGTGGAAGGAATCGGTTGATCGAGGCGTTAGTCCCGCAAAGGCACAATCTCGATCGGACCAAGCCCTTCGGGTTGAAACGTGCGTCGTATCCCCTCTGCCTTTTCATCAGTTGTCGAAGTCAGTCATCGCTTTGCTAAGAACACTTGGAGTCCACGTGGTTTCGACGGCAGGCGAAGCGACCCTCGCTACCGCAAACCGCTAAGATATAAATCCGAGTCCCTCGGTCAATCGGATGAAGCTCTGTCTTTCGTGTAATTCCACATTCGATGGCGTTTCTTGGAAGTGCCCAAAATGCGGATCCTCTCCCTCGAAGCGAGAAGGATTTGAGGTCTTTGCTCCAGAGCTCGCGGATCAGGGAGACGGCTTCTCCGCCGACTATTTTAAAGGTCTCGCAAAATACGAGGCCGGCAATTTCTGGTTTGAGAGCCGCAACCGGCTCATCGCCTGGGCGCTGAAAACTTATTTCCCCAGCGCGAAATCGTTTATGGAAGTTGGGTGCGGCACTGGCTTCGTTATTTCCTACCTCCATTCAACGTTTCCCCAGCTGTCGTTTACGGGAAGCGAGATATTCGTTGCCGGCCTTCGATTCGCTAAGCAGCGCACTAAGAGCGTCTCTCTGCTCCAAATGGACGCGCGACACGTTCCCTTTTCTGAAGAGTTCGATGTCGTTGGAGCCTTCGATGTCCTCGAACACATTGAGGAAGACGAGGAAGTTCTTGCCCAGCTATTTCGCGCGACCAAACCGGGAGGCGGAATCATCATCACGGTGCCGCAACACAAGTGGCTGTGGAGCCAAGTGGACGATCTTTCTTATCACAAACGCCGCTATTCCCGAAAGCAGCTTGTCGACCGAGTGAAAGCGGCGGGCTTCGAAGTACGGAAAGTCACGTCCTTCGTTTCCTTCCTCCTCCCTCTCATGCTACTCAGCCGCCTCCGGAAGCGAAAAGCCAACATCGACCTTCAAGAAGAGTTCAAGATTGGGGCGCGTGCAAACGCGATTCTAAGCACGTTCATGAACCTAGAGGCAAACGCCATCTATGCGGGGGGCGCCTTCCCTGCGGGTGGATCCCTTCTGCTCATCGCCGCCAAGCCCGGCGCGTAGATTCCGGCAAGGCTTTTCCTCAAGTTTTGAACCTAGATGCTCACCGGAGGGGGTACCCTCTTCCGCTGGCACTTAAAATGAACGTTTACACTTCCGAAAGCGTGAGTGAGGGACATCCCGATAAGCTCGCCGACCAGATTTCCGACGCCCTTTTGGACGCTTGTCTCGAGCAGGATAGCAACGCTCGCGTAGCGATCGAGACCCTCCTTACCCGCGGTCTAGCGGTCGTAGCCGGAGAGGTTACGGTCGAGGGTTATATCGACGTGGCTGACATCGTCCGCAAGACGATCAACGAAGTTGGCTACACCGACACCGAACTCGGCTTCGATGGCCGCACCTGCGGCGTCATGGTCGCTATCCAAGAGCAGTCACCCGACATCGCGATGGGTGTCGACACCGGTGGCGCCGGCGATCAGGGAATGATGTTTGGCATGGCCAGTCGCGAGACGAAGGAACTGATGCCTCTGCCCATTTCGATTGCTCACGCTCTCACGCGCAAAGGCGCCGAAGTTCGAAAGAAGCACCCCTCGCTCGGCTTCCGACCCGACGCGAAGAGCCAGGTTTCGGTTATCTATGATGGCGGCAAGCCAAAGCACATCGACACGATCGTTTTCTCGCAACAGCACGCCCCTGCTCTGACCCGGGATGCGGTTCATGAATTGGTGATGGAGCATGTCGTGAAGCCAGTTCTGGACGAATACAAGGAGTACGTCGGCGGCGATATCAAGTATCACGTCAACCCGACGGGCAAGTTTGAGATCGGCGGTCCCCAAGCAGATACGGGCGTGACCGGGCGAAAGATCATCGTCGACACGTACGGCGGCATGTGCCCGCACGGTGGCGGCGCGTTCTCCGGCAAAGACCCGACGAAGGTCGACCGAAGCGCGGCATACATGGCGCGTCACGTTGCGAAGTGCATCGTCGCTGCTGGCCTCGCCGACAAGGTCGAGGTCGCCCTTGCTTACGCAATCGGCGTTATTCAGCCCGTGTCGTTGAACATCGAGTGCTTCGGCACCCATAAGGAAGATCCGGAGTGCATCGAGCGACGCGTTCGCGATGCATTCGACCTTTCGCCAAAGGGCATCATCAAGCACCTTGCGCTTCAGCGCCCGATCTATCGCAACACCGCGAAGAACGGTCACTTCGGCAATCCGTCGTTCCCGTGGGAGCGAGTCACCGACGCCGACAAGTTGAAAGACTGAAGCAAAAGTTGGAAGCCTTCAGGCACCAGGCAAAGCACGAAGTACTGTGCCGCCTTGAGTTTCTGAAGGCTTCCTTCTTTATAGATGCTTGGTCGCATGAAACCCGGCGTACCCAATACCGGTTTATCTGAACTAGGCGTATGCAGTCTAAGGCTAAGAGAGTGCTCATAGCGACGTGTCTTTCAATCAGCGTCTGTTGTGGCGGTCCATTGCTGTATTGGATACAACCGTGGCCCTCAATTCCTTTTGACGCTCGGCGTTGGCGGTCGGACAGTCAGGACCCACTGCCTTTAAGCGGTGTGAGGCACCGGATGGGAGCGTCGCTGCTGAGCGAGCTGAACAAGTCGTTTCGCGGCTCTACAAGGAAACAAGTCGAAGATCTGTTGGGCAGCGCGGACTTTTCGCTGCCGCCACGAGGCGGAATGAAACAGAACGCCCGTCAGGCATCTGGAGAAGACCTCAACCCTGGCGAAGCGATGATCGGCTACGTGCTGATGAACGCGCCGCCCTTTCCCCAGGAGTACACAGAGAACCTTTGGATGAAATTCGACTCACATGGAAGCCTAGATCATGCGTGGATTGATAACGGACTGTTTCCATGACTCTCTTATCCGTTTTTCGAATCCGTTCTGAAAGGTAGCCTTCTCCCATGCGCGAAATGTCGTGCGACGTTCTTATTTGCGGCGGCGGCGTTGGTGGCTGCGCGGCTGCGATGGCCGCATGCTCACTCGGGCTCAAGGTCGTCATGACCGAGCAAAACGAGTGGATCGGCGGACAACTTACCTCCCAAGCCGTGCCGCCCGACGAACATCCGTGGATCGAGGACTTCGGATGCACGCGGCGATATCGCGAATTTAGAAACCGCGTTCGCCGATACTACAGGGACAATCTCCCGCTGAACGAAACAGCGAAGGCGACGTCGAATCTCAATCCCGGCGGGGGCTGGGTGAGTTGGCTTTGTCACGAACCGCGAATCGCTTGGCAAGTTCTCAACACGATGCTCGCTCCTTTTATTACGAGCGGGCAACTTACGATTCTCACCCACACCCATCCCGAAAGTGCGGAGGTCGTTGGCGATCGAATTGTGAGTGTCGACCTTGCCGATTACTGGATGGGGGAGGACAAGACCGTCACCGCGAAATTCTTTATCGACGCGATGGAATTGGGCGAGCTCCTTGCCTTGAGCGAAACGGAATATGTGACTGGTGCCGAATCGCAATCACAAACCGGTGAACGTCACGCGGTGACGGGAGAAGCGCAACCCAACAACATTCAAGGCATCACCCACGTGATGGCGCTCGGCTGGGATCCACACGGCGGACACACCGTGCGAAAACCGTCTCGGTATGAGCTGTGGCGAGAATACAAACCTGAGTTTTGGCCCGGGCCGCTATTGGGGTGGGACGTCATCAAAGCGTTCGATGGACTGCCCGGCAACTTGCCACTCGTGAATTCCGACGATCACGAATATGAGTTGCTGAGCTACCGCCAATGCGTTGACCCAAAGATATTCATCGATCGCTGGAAAGGGCACCTGGCGACTCTTGTGAATTGGCCCCAAAACGACTACTTCGTCCATTCCGTCATCGACGTTCCGGAAGAGGAAGAAGCGATGGCATACGACGAGGCAGAGCAGCTTTCCCTGAGCCTGCTCTACTGGATGCAAACGGAAGCCCCTCGCCACGATGGAGGAACGGGTTACTCAGAGTTGTATTTGCGACCCGACATCATGGGCACCGATTCAGGGCTCGCACAATATCCCTACATCCGTGAGTCACGAAGAATACGAGCGAAGTTCACGATCACGGAACAAATGGTTTCTCAGGCGGACAATCCTGGCAAGGATCGCGCCGATTCTTTCAACGACAGCGTGGGCGTAGGCGCGTATCGCATTGACCTTCACCCAAGTACGGGCGGCGACAATATTATCGACTTCAGTTCCATCCCATTTCAAATCCCGCTTGGCGCGATGATCCCGGTTCGGACGCGCAATCTCATTCCCGCGTGCAAGAACATCGGAACGACGCACATCACAAACGGTTGCTATCGTTTGCACCCGGTTGAATGGAACATAGGCGAGGCGGCGGGAGCGCTTGCGGCGTTCTGCGTTAACAAGGATTCAGAACCGCACCAAGTGCACGAGGACTTGGCATCCACGCGCGAGTTTCAGACGATGCTTGTGAAACAGGGTATCGAACTCGCTTGGCCAACGAGTGCTCAACTGCGCGCCCTCTAGCCGTGGGCTGCCGGCCCAGAGTCCTCATTCTCAATCGGTTGTGAGTTGTTGTAGAGCGCCACATAGGTGAGGATCGGCAACGCAAGAAAAGTCGCCGGACAGTTAAATAGACAGAAGCTGTTAACGACGTCCAGCGCCAGAGTTAGGCCCGCAACCACGTAAATTACTTTTGGGAAGCGCAGCCCACCCCAACGGTTAGATGGATTGCCCAAGATTGCCGTCGCCGCCGCGCTCCAGACGGCGGCCACAACGCACCAAAACAAACCGAAGCCAAGGACTGCATTCCGGAGCGATTCTGTCGGCTGACCGCCTGCGTGGCGAGCATAGGCGACGGTGACTGATGGAGCCACCGCGACTACGATTGCGGCGTGGATCGCGGCCGAGATAACGAGGGCCGGAATCGACGCAAAGTTCTTCACCGAGTCATTGTGAAGCATGGCCGTCCGGTCCTGCGTCAAAATGGGGCGTGCGTATAGCATCCTTCCTTGTTCTCTTGGCGCCCGCCCTCGCAGGTGCCCAAGTCCTGACCAGCGGGCTTGTGATTAGCGGTTTGAGTCACGGTGGTCGCGGTCCATTCACAGTTGACGTCATGCAGCAAAAGATCGTGACGGGAGCCTGGCGAATACCCCAAGCAGGAGACGTGATCTCCGATCCTGCGGGCAAGGATGCGACATGGACGAAGATCAGCGCGAACAAAGACGGATGGTTCGAAGGCGATGCCCTCGACAACGCTTACGTTTACATTCCATTTCAATCGCCCGATGAGCGCACCGTTATTCTTTCCGCGCAAGGCGACAGCGCCGTTTATATCAACGGAACGATCCGCACCGGCGATCCCTATCAGTACGGCTATCTAGAGTTGCCTATCCAGTTGCACAAAGGTAGAAATGATCTCCTCTTCGTTTGTTCGAGAGGGCGACTGCGCGCAGAACTAAAAGTAAAGCCGACGAATTTTGTCACCGTTAACACCGGTGATCTAACCGCACCCGATCTCATCAAAGGAGAGAAGAAGGAGCAATGGGTTGGCGTTGTCGTGAGCAACAACAGCGATCACGATATCACTGGCTATCGCATCCGGACTACGCGGGCCGACGGCGTCAACACCCAGATCGAGATTCCAACCGTTCCGGCAATGTCCATTCGTAAAGTTCCCGCAAAGATCAGCGCCGATCCGAATGCAAAGTTAGGCAACGTGGACTACATCGTCTCGATCGTCGATCCGACAAACAAGCCCATCGATTCACAAAAGATCACCTTGCGCGTAGTGCAACCACTCGATACACAAAAGCGAACTTTCATCAGCGGAATCGATGGCAGCGTCCAATACTACGCGGTGACCCCCGCCCAGAAAACTTCATCTCAGAACGCTCTTGTCATGAGCCTTCATGGAGCAAGTGTGGAAGCGCTTGGGCAAGCACAGGCATACGCGCCAAAAGACTGGGCCTCCCTCGTAGCTCCAACCAATCGCAGACCTTATGGGTTCGACTGGGAAGATTGGGGTCGCCTGGACTTCAACGAAGTGTTTCAGATTGCTCAGACCTTCCCTCACGATCCGCAGCGCGTTATGTTGACGGGCCACTCCATGGGCGGTCATGGCACCTGGTCGATCGGCTCGTGGTACCCCGGCTCTTTTGCCGCGATCGCGCCAAGTGCAGGTTGGCTCAGCTTCTGGACGTATACCGGTGCGTATGAACCGAAGAATGCGGACGACCCGATGGAGCAGATCCTACGGCGCGCAGAAAACTCGAGCGATACGGCGACCTTCCGCAGCAACCTCGTGCAACCATCGATCTACATCCTTCACGGCGACAAAGACGATAACGTGCCGGTCGTCGAAGCGCGAAACATGTTCGAGTATCTGAAGAAGATCACGGATCGCGCGCAGTATTTCGAGCAGCCAGGAGCTGGACACTGGTGGGATAACAATCCTGCCCCCGGTGCAGACTGCGTCGATTGGGCGCCCATGTTCAAGATGTTCCGAAGCGCGACACTTCCCGTCGCGCCATTAGAAGTTGACTTCACGACCGTGAATCCAGCGGTGTCATCCTCTTGCCGCTTCGTTTCAATCCTTCAGCAACAGAAGTCACTTGCTCCAAGTCGTGTGCGATTCT
>Ga0070666_10000760_pt1 | contig 19518 bp, 17 predicted proteins | sample KBSS23metaG_FD_64677 | JGI IMG/M metagenome (GOLD analysis project Ga0070666, IMG submission 64677) | Switchgrass rhizosphere microbial communities from Kellogg Biological Station, Michigan, USA - KBS S2-3 metaG | ecosystem: Host-associated > Plants > Roots > Rhizosphere > Soil ... | reverse complement strand
GCGGCTGATGCTGAAGCGCTTGCACAGCGAGGCTTCGGTCGGAAACAGCTTGCCTACCGGATGCTTGCCGCTGCGGATCTCCTCGCGCAGTTCCTCGGCCACGTCCACGTACCGCGCAGTGCGTGACGAGCGCAGCCCGCGCATCGCTGCGTGCTCCTCGCTGGCCGCTTTCTGCCCCTGCGTCATAATGTGCAAACGGAAAATGCAATGACGACCACGATAGCAGAATGCAGCGAGTCCGGCGCAGTGGAGAGCCCGCACTGGCGCCAATTTCCGCTGCCAGGCGCTGATGTGCGACTGACGCGGTTCTGCACCGGCGCGGCGGCGCAAAACTGGTGCGCTCGCCTGCGCGCGGAAATTCCGTGGGAGCAGCACCGGCTGCGGATTTTTGCCCGTGTCGTGGATTCACCGCGGCTGTCGTGCTGGATCGGCGATGTGGACGCCGTCTACACGTATTCGCGCACGCGCTTCGAACCGCGGCCGTGGACGCCGGCGTTGCGCGAACTGCGCGCCGCGATGAGCCGGATTTGTGGAGAAGTATACAACAGCGTACTGTGCAATCTATACCGCGACGGCCACGACGCGATGGGCTGGCACAGCGACAGCGAACCCGAACTTGGGCCGGAGCCGGTGATTGCATCGCTGAGTTTTGGCGCGACGCGGCGCTTTCGCCTGCGCCACAAGCGCGATCAGAAACTACGCTTGGAACTCGATCTTGACCCCGGCAGCCTGCTGCTCATGGCAGGAGCGACGCAGACCAACTACCGTCACGACCTGCCGCGCACGGCCCGTATGGTCGGGCCGCGCATCAATCTGACTTTTCGCCGTATCCTGCGCTAAGCCAGTCGGCCTACTCGATCGGGCAATTCGGCGGCAGGTATTCGAAGTTGTTGCGGAACAGCACGTCGAGCGGATCGAGCATGTCCAGTTGCAAGGTATTCGACGCGCTGGCGGTGTTGCCTGTATCGCCGGTATACATTGCCGACAACGTGTGGCTGCTCGGATTGGCGTCGACATTGTTGACCGTGCAGCTTGCCGCGCCGCCGCTGAGCGTCACGTTCGAGCAGACGGCGTTTCCATCGAGCGTAAACGTCACCTCGCCGGTCGGGTTGAAACCGCTGACGGTGGCGTCCATCGTGAATGGCTGACCGCCGACGAATTCGAGCAAGCAGGCGCTACCGAGCACCGTGGTACTCACCGCGATCACATCTTGTGCAAGCGGAGCTGATATCGAGAGGAGGTTGTTGCTGTCGCCCGAATAGACGGCATAAATGCTATGCGGGCCCGCGCTGAGCCCGGTCGTGTTGCAGATGGCAATCGGCGGATCCGATGCGTCGAGAGGCGCCGGATTGGTGCAGCCAGTGATTGGCGTCACGCCATCCGTGTCATAGAAGCTGACCGTACCTGTCGGGTTGAACAATCCGTCAACAGTTGCCGTGAACGTCACTGCCTGTCCTGAGGTGGGGGCGGGATTGTCGCTGATTACCCCCGTCGCGGTCCCACCAGGGCCGACGGCATACGTCGGCGCGGGCGATACCTGCTGATGCGTGACGAATTCGAAATCGGAATAGCCGTAATGCATGCCGCCCAGCGAATTCGTCGGAAAGGTATTCTGCGTGCAGCCGTTGCAATAACGCATGTCGTAATAAGTCAGCAACGGGTTCATCTGCGGCGCGGCGCCGAAATAATAGCCGTCAGTGGCACCCTGATACATTTCCAACAAGTACTGGTTGCCCGGCGTGAGCCAGACCGGTTGCGGCAGATCGGCGTAGTTGTACAGTCCGGCGGGTCCTGAGACTTGGGTCTGCGTAAGAATCGCCTGTGTGTTGAAGTCGAATAGGGTGACGTAGCGCGTGCTGCCGGTCGGCTCGTTCTTGCCGAACTGAAATACGAGGATGTCCTGGCTCGTGCTGAAGCGGAAGCCACGCTGAGAATTCGTCACGCCGCCCGCGCCGCCGCCGCTGACTTGGTTGGTCGCGGAGTTGGCGTACTGGCTGGTGAAGTCAAACGTACCCAGCAGCGAACTCGCGCTGACTGCGCCCGGATTGCCGGTGAACATCCAGATGCCGACCGAGCTGGATGCGGGCAGCGCACCGAGCCGGACCCAAATGGTGGTGGACGCGGTATTGATGCCGCTTTCGATCCAGTAATTGAGCAGCGTGTTGCCTTGCTCGTCGGCGCCGAAGCGCAAGTCGCTGCCGTCGGCGTTCATATTGCCTGCGGTGATCAGGCTTTGCGTGTCCACGCTCAGCTTCAACTGGTAGCCGTTGAGCGCCGCGCCGCTGTTTTCGGTGACGGTGATGGGCAGCGCCGTGCTCCAGCCGACCGGTTGCGACCAGGCCAGTGGCGCGAGCATCAACAGCAACAGCAGGCCGCCGCATGCGCGCTGCACGACATGGCGTAGGGGATCAATACGGGTGCCAAAAGCCGGGTTGCGGCGGTATACAGACATACGATTTCCCCTGAAACAAACCGGAAGCAAGTGGAATCGAGCATAGGTTCGACGAGCACTGCGCGCAACCGCGGTAATCTGAACGCCGAGGCCCGGGCGCATTATGCTTAAGCGCCTTCCACCACCGCGATGACTCTGCCGACATGACCGACAACGCCGCTGCCGCACGCATGCAATTTGTCGTCGAGATCGCGCGCCGGCTGCATCAGTACGGCACGAGTGCGCCGCGGCTGGAAGACGCCATCGATGCGGTCAGTGCGCGGCTGGGGTTGAGCTGCCATTCGCTATCGACGCCGACCTCGATCCTGTTTTCATTCACGGAGCGCGGCCGCGCGGCGAACGCATTGGCGGAAGTCACCCAGGTTATCCGTGTCGCCCCCGGGGCCGACGACCTACGTAACCTCACCCTGGTCAACGACATTGCCGATCGCGTGACCGACGGCAGCATCGGCATCGACGAGGGCTTTCGGCGCCTGGCCGCGATCCGCGATCGGCCGAGCCGGCTGCGACGCGTGCTGGAGACACTCAGTTTCGGTGTTGCCGCCGCCGCAGTCTCCGCCGTGCTGGAGGCGTCCGCGGCGGACCTCGTCGCGGCCGGACTGATCGGCACGCTGGTCGGCATCATCGCGGTCATGGGCGGATCGCGCGCGCGCCTGAAGCCCGCAGTCGAGGCGATCTGCGCGCTCTTCGCCACCTTCCTCGCCACGCTGGCGAGTGTGGAAATCACGCCGTTGCACCTGAATTCGGTCGTGCTGGCCAGTCTGATCGTGTTGTTTCCGGGGCTCACTTTGACGACCGCGGTGCGCGAGTTATCCACGCAGCATCTGGTTTCCGGCATGGCGCGCTTTGCCGGTGCCATCACGACCCTGGTCAAGCTGGCGTTCGGCACGGTGGTGGCGAACCAGATCTGCAGCGCGCTGCAGCTGGTGCCGTTGGCGTCGTCGGCGGCGCCGGTGGCCGGCTGGGCGCAATGGCTGGCGCTGATCTGCGGCTGCTTCTCGTTCGCCGTGCTGTTTCGCGCCGCACGTCGCGATGTATGGCTGGTCGCCGCGGCCGCCATGCTCGGTTATCTGATCACCTATTACGGAGGCCGGGCGTCCTCCCCGCAATTCGGCGTGTTCCTGGCGGGCTTGTGCATGGCCGCGCTCGGTAACATGTACGCGCGATTCGTCGGCCGGCCGGGTTCGCTGGTGCGCGTTCCGGGCATCATCATGCTCGTGCCCGGTAGCGTCGGCTTCAAGACGTTGTCGCTGCTCGCGCAGCGCGAAATGTTTCCGGGCATCGACATGGCGGTGTCGCTGGTGGCGATCCTCGCCTGCCTCGTTGCCGGCCTGTTGTTCGGCGACCTGCTGGTGCCGTCACGACGTATTTTGTGAAGGTGTTCCGGTTTATCCGATACCAGTGATAGCGCAACCCCTTGCGCGTGGCGCAGACTGCGACTAACTTTAGCCGTGCAAAGACGCGGCCAGCGCGGCTTGCACAGGGGTTGTCATCGTGGGATTGCTCGACGAACTCGAACAACAGGCGCAACAGCGCAAGGCGAATGCCGATGATGTCGGCAAGCGCAAGGCCGAGCGCGAAGAGATATTCCGCACCCAGCTCGACCCCGGAATGACGGCGCTGCACGATTTCCTTGGCAAGCTGATCGCGAATCTCAAGGTGCTGCAGCCGAGGAAACAGCTGCGCTACAACCTGGTCGGCTATGGCGACATCGTCGGTTACGTCGAGCACGACTACGATCTGAAGGTCAATCCGCTGCCGACTTCGAAGGAGATCACGCTGACGTTCCCGTGTGTGATCGCGACCGAAGAATCGCCGACGATCGAGGTGCTCGGCGGGCCGAAGGTGCGCAACGTTGCGTCTGCGTTCCAGCGCCATCATCTGGGCGGCATGCAGGAGCCGAAAAAAGATGCCAGCGGCGAAATTGTCTCGGCGCGCTTCAATGCGCGCGGCAAAATCATTCTGCACGCCACGTTTCTGGCCGATGCCGAGAGCGCGACGATCAAGACCACGTTCGTCAATTTCGATGCGCTCGGCACGGCCACCAAGGCCTTCCAGCCGGCACAATTGAAAGCCGAGTTCTTCGACGAGATCGGCCGCTACATCATGCGCGAGCCGAGTAGTCTGTTCCAGGAAGATCTTCCAGACTCGTACCGCGTGCACCTGCGTTCAAAGATTCAGCAGGACGAGATGAAGCGCAAGTGGGAAACCAAGATCAGCGAAGTGCAGCAGCAGGAATTGGACAAGCTCAAGCGCGAGCAGAGCCTCGCCGGCAAGTTCAGCAAACTGATCGGTGGCGACAAGCCGGCGGCCGAAGGCGAGAAGCTCGGCTTGTTCGGCAAACTGAAGGGGTTCGTCAAAAAGTAGGGGCGCAATTCATCGCGCCCGCAGGCGACTCAAACCGGGCGCCGGCATGGCACCCACCCGGATCACTACTTCGCCAGCAGCGCCAGCACTTCCTCGCGACTGAGATTGCGGTTTTCGGTATCGCGCCTGCCGCGGTATTCAAAGCTGCCAGCGGCGACGCCGCGCTCGGACACGACCACGCGATGCGGAATGCCGATCAGTTCGATATCGGCGAACATCCCGCCCGGCCGCAGGCCGCGATCATCCAGACACACTTCGATGCCGCGCTGCTGAAGCTCCGCGTACAATTCGTCGGCGACCGCGGAAACTTTCGCATCGTTCTTCGGATTGATGATGCAGATCGCCACGCGCCATGGTGCCATCGGTTCGGGCCAGATGATGCCGGCGGCATCGTTGTTCTGTTCGATCGCGGCGGCGACGATGCGCGAAACGCCTATGCCGTAACAGCCCATCTGCATCAGCCGGTTCTTGCCGTCGGCGTCGAGGACGGTGGCGCTCATTGCCGCGGAATACTTGTCGCCGAGCGCGAAGACGTGACCGACTTCGATACCTCGCGCGATCTGCAGCGTGCCTTTGCCGTCCGGCGAGAGATCACCGGCCACAACTTTGCGGATGTCGGCAACCGTATCGGGTTCCGCCAGGTCGCGGCCCCAGTTCACGCCGGCGATGTGGAAATCGGCTTTGTTCGCGCCGACCACGAAGTCGGCCATCGCGGCGACGGTTCTGTCGGCGACGACGCTGACCTTCGCGCGATCGGCGCCGACCGGACCGATGTAACCCGGTTTGCAGGCTAGCGCGTCGATGATCTCTTGTTCGGTGGCGAGGCGGTATTCGGCCAGTCCGGCGAGTTTCTGCAGTTTGACTTCATTGACTTCGTGATCACCGCGAACCAGCGCCATCACGAAACCCGTGGCGCCCACGACGCACACAGATTTGACCGTGTGTTCGATGCCGATGCTCAGCAGCCTGGCGACATCGGCGCACGTGGTCGTGTTGGGCGTAGCGACCTCGCGCATCGCTTCGCTCGCGCTGGCACGTGCGGGCGGCGCCAGCGCTTCTGCCAGTTCCACGTTCGCGGCGTAATCGGAACCGTCCGAAAACGCGATGGCGTCCTCTCCGGAATCGGCCAGCACCTGGAACTCGTGACTGGCGCTGCCGCCGATCGCGCCGGTGTCGGCCTTGACGGCGCGGAACGCCAGTCCCAAGCGCGTGAAGATGCGCGCGTAGGTCGCATACATGTTCTCGTATTCCTTGGCGAGGCTGGCCTCGTCGAGGTGGAACGAATACGCATCCTTCATCAGGAATTCGCGCGCGCGCATCACGCCAAAGCGCGGCCGGATCTCGTCGCGGAACTTGGTCTGGATCTGGTAGAAATTCAGCGGCAGCTGTTTGTAGCTCTTGAGCTCGCCGCGCGCGAAGTCGGTGATCACTTCTTCCGCGGTTGGGCCGTAACAGTATTCGGCTTCCTTGCGGTCTTTGATCTTGAGCAACTGGCCGCCGAATTTCTGCCAGCGCTGGGTTTCGTCCCACAACTCGCGCGGCTGGATCGTCGGCATCGTCATTTCGAGCGCGCCGGCGCGATTCATTTCTTCGCGCACGATGTTCTCGACTTTCTTCAGCACGCGCAGGCCGAGCGGTGTCCACGTATAAATGCCGGCAGCGAGCTTGCGCAGCATGCCGGCACGCAACATCAGCTGGTGGCTGGCGATTTCCGCGTCGGCGGGCACTTCCTTGACGGTGGCGAGGTGGAATCGGGACAGGCGCATGCGGGGCGTTCTTGTTTTCAGTGGAAACCAGCGATTGTAGCAGCCGCGACGCATCGGTCTGGCGGCGTAGTCCATCTGCGCCTGTGGCCGGTTACGCGCGTGCGGACTAGCCTCTACAGTGCGCGCCTGTCAAATTTGCGTAAAGGTCACTGCCATGTTGCGCCAGCTTCCGCTTGCTCTCGCTCTCGCCGTTGCCATTCATGCCGCGAACAGCAGTGCGGCTGAGGCGGTACTGCCGACGATCGAGGTGACGACGTCCAAACTTGCCGAACCGGTCGAGCAGACGCCGGCGATGATCAGCGTGATCAGCGGCGACGATCTGCGCGCGCGTGGCGTCGTCGATCTGCGCACGGCGCTGAGCCTGGTCGCAGGTATCGACATCGCGCCGGGCGGCGATGCCGGTCCGGCCGGCTCGGTCCCCGGCATGTGGGGGCTGCGTGAGTTCGATGCGTTCCTGCTCGTCGTCGACGGTGTGCCGTCAGGCGGCGCTTTCAATCCGGCGCTGACCACGCTCGATCTCACCGACGTCGAGCGCATCGAAGTGCTGCGCGGCGCGGCGCCGGTGATGTACGGAGCCACGAGCTTCGTCGGCGTGATCCATGTCATTCATTACGCCGCCGGCGCCACGCCATCGCGCGCGAGCATCGGTGTCGGCACGCGCAGCACGGGCATGGCGGCGATCAGCACGAATCTGGGCGACTTCGGTGCTTTCAAACAGTCGCTGAGCGCGAATGTCTCGACCCAGGAATTCAGCCAGGACCGTTCCGGCGTGGATCGCGGTCACGTCCTCTATCGCGCCGCCGGCGACACTGACCTTGGCAAACTGCATTTCGACGTCGACGGCATCGTGCTGCGCCAGGATCCGTACAGCCCGCATCCGGTCGAGGACGGTGTGCTGAGCCCGCGTTTCCCGCTCGACGCCAACGTCAACCCCACCGACGCGCGCAAGGACCAGAACCGCCTGCAGTTCAACGCCGGCCTGCAGCGCGAGGTCGGTGTCGGCGAATGGGTTACGACGTTTTCGCTCGACCATTCGGATGGCCATAACACGCAAGGCTTTCTGCGCGAGGACTTCGCCGACGATGGCGTGACGCACAATGCCGACGGTTTTCGGCAACGCGTGAAGCTCACTGATGCGTATTTCGACACCTACATCGCCACGCACCCGGCGCAGGAACTGACATGGACGTTCGGTTTCGACTGGTTGTACGGAAACGGCAAGCAGAACAGCGACAATTTCGAATATGGCGTACTGCCGAGCGGCGCCAATGCACCGGATTCGCATGGCATCGAGATCGATGAGTCGACCCAGGTGAAAGACAAGCGCAACTTTGCCGGCCTCTACACGCAAATCGACTGGAAGCCGGTCGATCGTCTCGACATCGTCGCCGGCCTGCGCCTGAACCACACCGACGAAGACCGTGATGCGCAGGTAATCGATCGTCATGCCGAGCCCGGCGAAGGCGTGGAAGCCGAATCGGATTCGCTGGGCAAGACCCGCCTCGGCGGGGTGGTCGGAGCAAACTATGCGCTATGGCAGGAAGGCGCCGATCATCTGAATGCATTCGCCGACTATCGCAACACCTATAAGCCGGCGGCGATCGATTTCGGGCCCGAAGCCGAAGGCGGCATTCTCAAGCCGGAGACGGCGCACAGTTGGGAAGCGGGCTTGAAGGGTGCGCTTGTCGACGGCCGCTTCGACTGGGAGTTCTCGTACTTTCACATGAACTTCAGCAATCTGGTGATCCCCGAGAACATCGGCGGCCTGCCGGGTCTGGCCAACGGCGGCACGGAGCGCTTCAAGGGCGCCGAGATCGAGGGCGACTGGCACTTCACGCAGGATTTCCGCGTGCGCGCCACCTATGCCTACCACGACGCGCGTTACACCGACCGCTTGGTGCCGAACGACGAAGGCGGTTACGACAACTTTGCCGGCAATCGTCTGGAGGTATCCCCGCAGGATCTCGCCGCGCTCGGCTTGCTTTACACGCCGGCGCAAGGTTTCAACGCTGCCATCGTATGGAATTATGTGGGCAAGCGTTTCCTGGATCAGGAAAACGAAGCTCCGGTCGGCAGCTACACGACCGTCGACGCCGGCTTGGGCTACCGATTCGCCAGTTGGGAATTGCGCGTGGACGGTTACAACCTGAGCAACCGCCGCGATGCGGTGGCGATCAGCGAACTCGGCGACGGCCAAGCGTATCGGTTGCCGGGGCGCAACGCGATGCTGTCGGCGCGGTTCGACTTCTAACTACCTGCTCGGCGCCACACCTTTCGGCAGCACGTTCGCGTTCGGGTCGTAGTGGACGGTTTCGTAGGGGCGATCGGTCGGCGGCGTGTCGGTCACGTGCAGGCCGCCTTTCGCGTCACGCCATTTGTACAGCACCGGATTGGCTTTCGGTGACGCCGGCAATTGCGCCTTGACGAATGCCGGCAGCGTGTCCGGCGCGAGGTACCACCACGCGCCAGCGGCAGCGAGCATCAACAAAAGCAGTAAAACGACGAACGCGCGGCCGTCCGCATGACGTGCGTGCATCGAACCCGTGTCCTATTTGCAGAAACGCGAGATCGCTACTTTGGCATTCGCGATCTGCCTGTCGCGGGCCTCGTCGTCGAGCACTTGTGCTTTGCCGTCCGTGCCAGCGATCCCCACCGGCGTCTTGCCCTGCAGCAGCTCGAGGTTGGCGCGCGCCTGTTTGCATAGCGCAGCTTCATCGGTTGCGTCCGGCACGGCGTTCGCAGCCGTAACACCGGCAAGCGTGGCATCTTTCGGCTTGTCTGCCGCAGCGGTCGTCCCCGCGGTCGTGGTGCCACCGGCCAAGTGCAGCGATTGCACGTTCTTCGTGTCCTGCGGCGGCGGTGCATCGGAAAAATGCACGACGCCGTTCGCATCCGTCCATTTGTATACCTGCTGCTTGTCGGCAGCCGCGGCGCTCGCAGCGGCGCAGGCCAGGACCAGCACGATCATTATCCGCTTCATCGGGACTACTCCTAGCGCCAGCAGCGCGTTGCGAAATGCAATCCCCTGTTGCAGGCGAATGGATAGCACTTGTGATTCCCGGACACAAGCCTGCAGGGCAGGCCACCGTGAAAAACCGCGCCTTGGGGTACACTGGCCGCATGGCTAACGACCCCTCAGCTCCCGTCCGCCCACGGCCTCGCCGCGTCGTTTATCTGCTACCCAACCTGCTCACGACCGGCGCCATGTTCGCCGGCTTCTACGCGATCGTCGCGGCAATCAATGGCGACTACACGAATGCCGTCATTGCGATTTTCGTCGCCGGACTGCTGGACGGGCTCGACGGCCGCGTCGCGCGCCTGACCAACACGCAAAGCGAGTTCGGCGTGCAGTACGACTCGTTGTCCGACCTCGTCAGTTTCGGTGTGGCGCCCGCGCTCGTGCTGTTCGTCTGGTCGCTGAAATCGCTCAGCGCGTTTGGGCCGGCGTGGGGCAAGTTCGGCTGGACGGCTGCGTTCATCTTTGCGGTCAGCGGCGCGCTGCGCCTGGCGCGTTTCAACACCCAGGTCGGCACGGCCGACAAGCGCTGGTTCACGGGCCTGGCGATTCCGGCGGGCGCCGGAGTGGCCATGTCGTTCGTATGGATGGTGATCGATTCTGGCCGCAGTGGCCGCGACGTCCAGTTCATCACCCCGGTGATCGCGATCGTCACCGGACTGCTGATGATCAGCCGTTTCCGCTACTTCAGCTTCAAGGCCTGGCCGCGTGGCGAAAAGGTGCCGTTCTTCGCGATCCCGGTCATTCTGCTCATCCTGATCGCTCTGGTCGTCAATCCGCCGGTGGTGCTGTGCGCGGTTGCATTCACTTATGCATTGTCCGGCCCGGCGCTGGCGTTGTGGTCGCGCTTGCGCGGCCGCCGCGATGCGCAGGAGACGCTGCCGCCGTGAGCGCATCGCCGCTGGCCGCGGCGCTGCCTGCGGAACGGCGCGCGCTGGGCTTCCTCGCCGAATTGAGCGAATCGCTCGCCATATCGCTGGATCTGCGCGAAACGCTGGACATGGCCGTGACGCGCATCGCGGCGTTCATGGGCGTGGAAGCGGCGTCGCTGTTCCTGCTCGATGCGGCCACGGGCGTACTCGAATGCCGCATCTGCGTGGGCCCGGTCGACATCAACGGGCTGAAAGTCGCGGTCGGCCAAGGTGTCGTCGGGCGCTGCGTGGCCGAAAATGCGACGCAGATCGTGCGCGACGCGAGCAGCGATCCGCGCGTCAACGCGAACGTGGATGCGGAAACCGGTTTCGCCACCCGTTCGATCCTGTGTGCGCCGCTCGCCACCGCGCGCGGTGTGATCGGCGCGCTGGAAGTGATCAATCGCCACGACGGCGGCTTGTTCGACGCGGATGACGCGGAAATCCTGCGCTTGGTCGCCGCCCCGGCAGCGTTGGCGATCAGCAATGCGCAGCTCGCCTACGGGCTCGTCGAACAGCAGCGCATCAAGCGCGAACTGGAACTGGCGCGCAAGATCCAGCGCTCGATGCTGCCCAAGCGCCGCCGCGGCGCGTTTCCGCTGCTCGGCGTGAATCTGCCGGCCAACGAGATCTCCGGCGACTTCTACGATTTCTTCGATCTGCCGGACGGCCGCCTCGGCTTCGTCATCGGCGACATTTCCGGCAAGGGCCTGGATGCCGCTTTCCTCATGGTGCGGGTGGCCGGTCTGCTGCGCTGGGTCGGCAAGCGCGCGCCGGCGCCCGCGGCGTGGCTCGCCGAAGTCAATGCGGAACTGTGCAAGACCCTGCAGGACGGCCGTTTCGTCTGCGCGGCAGTTGGCATCTATGATCACGCGACGCGCGTGGTGACGTTGGCCAGCGCGGGGTTTCCGCCGGCGCTGCTGTTCGACGCCGGCCAGTTCGAGGAGCTGCTCGCCGACGGGCCGCCGCTCGGCATACTTGCCGAGGCGAGTTACGGCGAACGCCGCATCGAGCTCGGCGATCGCGCGTTGTACCTGTTTTCCGACGGCGCGACCGACGTGCGCGATGCGCAGCGGAAAACGCTGGGCAGCGACGGTTTGCGCGCGGTGATTCTGCGTCATGCCGCGCTCGCGCCGGAGCCGCGCCTGCGCGCCCTGCTCGGCGATCTGAAGCGTCTGCATGTCGTCGATGACACGACGTTGCTGCTGTTGCAGGAGCCGGCCGGAAAAACCGCGCAGCCGCTGCTGGACCGGCAATTCCCCGCGCGTGCCGGCGAAATGCGCGGCGTACGCGCGGCGCTGCGCACGGCGCTCGACGCGCAGGAACTCGATCCGGAGTTGCGCGACCGGCTCGTGCTGGCGGTGGACGAGGCTTGTACGAACGTCATCCGTCACGCCTATCGCGGCGAGTGCGACCAGCGCATCTCGCTGCAACTGTTTCGCGAGCACGATATGCTCACGATCGAATTGCGCGACAGCGCGCCACGCGTGGACCCGGCGCGGCTGATCGCGCGCGACTTGTCCGAGTGCAAGCCCGGCGGCCTCGGTATTCCGTTTATCAACGCATTGATGGACGAATGGAAGCTCGAACCGGCACAGGATGGTCGCGGCAATGTGTTGCGAATGCGCAAGCGGATTGGAATTGGGGAGCGTGAATGAACACCATCGCAAATGAATGCATGAGCGAAAAGCTTGACGATTACATGCTCGTGCGGGTGAGCGGCGAAGTCGATCTGTCGTGGTCCCAGCAGGTGCGCCGCGCGATTCTCGACGCGCTCGGCGTAAGCAGCAAGGTGGGTGTGGAGCTGTCCCAGGTCAGCTACATCGACTCGTCCGGCATCGCCGCGCTGGTCGAAGGTTTCCAGAACGCGCGCGGCAACGGCCAGCAGTTCGGCCTGATCGGTGCGAGCAAGCCGGTAATGGCGGTGCTGCAGCTGGCGCGGCTGGACAAGGTGTTTCCGCTGTTTCCTGATCTGGAGGCCGCGCGCGCCGGTTGATGAACGCTGTCACGCGCCCGCTGGCCCATCTTGGCCGCCTCACCGCAGAGGCGGTGGCCGGCTTCGGCTATGCGGGCATGTTGTTGTTCGAAAGTCTGTATTTCGCCGCCGTCGGTTGGCGCGTCGGCCAGCCGCTGCGCCTGCGCGCGGTGTTCGAGCAGATGCGCCAGATCGGCGTCGATGCGCTCGCCATCGTCACCCTGCTCGCGCTGACGATCGGGGTCATGCTCGGCATCCAGTTCATCGCCGCGCTCTCCGAATTCGGCGCGCAATCGCAGGTCGTCGTTGCCGTGGCCAAATCGGTGACGCGCGAATTCGGCGCGCTGATCACGGCGATCCTCGTCGCCGGCCGCTCCGGTTCGGCGCTCGCTGCGCGCATCGGTTCGATGACGGTCTCACAGGAAGTCGATGCGCTGGCGACGATGGGCGTCGAACCGGTGCGTTATCTCGCTGCGCCCGCGTTGCTGGCGATGCTGGTCATGCTGCCGGTGCTGACGATCTTCGCCGACACGGTCGCGATCTGCGGCGCCGCGCTGTACGCCTCGCCGTCGCTCAACGTCACGCCGACCGCCTACCTGATGCAAACGCTGTCGCTGCTGGCGCCCGGCGATATCTGGCAAGGCATTGCCAAAGCGGAGGTGTTCGCCGTGCTGATCACGCTGATCGGCGTCAGCACCGGTTTTGCCGTGAGCGGCGGTGCTGAAGGCGTCGGCCGCGCGACGACGCGCTCCGTTGTGTTGTCGATCTGCTACATCATCGTCGCCGACATGATCTTTTCGTTCTTCCTCAATCGATGAATGCCAGCGCGCCGCTGATCGAGGTCGAGAAACTCGAAGCCTGGTACGGCCGGCGGCGCATCCTGCACGGCGTCGATTTTTCCGTGAACGCCGGCGAGATCCGCGTGATCATGGGCGGCTCGGGTTCGGGCAAAAGCACCTTGCTGCGGCATCTGCTCGGCCTGCACAAGCCGCGCAGCGGCAAGGTGCGCCTGCTCGGCGTCGATATCGGCAACGCCAGCGAGCGTGAGATGCTCGAGATACGCAAGCAGATCGGCGTATCGTTCCAGGGCGGGGCGCTGCTCACCTCGATGAATGTCGGCGACAACGTCGCGTTGCCCCTGCGCGAACACACCAAGCTTGACGAAAACACGATCCGCATCATGAGCCGGCTCAAGCTCGAAGTCGTCAACCTCGGCGGCTTCCAGGATCTGATGCCAAGTCAACTGTCCGGCGGCATGATCAAGCGCGCCGCGCTTGCCCGCGCCGTGGTCATGGACCCGAAGCTGCTGTTCTTCGACGAGCCGTCGGCCGGCCTCGACCCGGTGGTCTCGGCGGAACTCGATCAACTGATCTTGCGCCTGCGCGATGCACTGCGCATGACGATCGTCGTGGTCACGCACGAACTGGAGAGCGCGTTCAAGATTGCCGATACCATTACCGTGCTCGATCAGGGCAATATCCTGATGACCGGTACCGTGGAAGCGGTGCGTCTTAGCGATAATGAGCGCATCCAGGATCTGCTCAACCGGCGGCCGCGCGAAATCCATGTCGATGCGGATGCGTATTTGAAGCGACTTACGGAAGAAGAGGCGGCGTGACGTGAAACGCGACAACATCAACTATGTGGCCGTCGGCGGCGTGGTGCTTGCGGCATTCGTGTTGCTGCTGGGCGCGCTGGCGATGATCACCGGGCGCAGCGGCGCGAGCACCGCGTACTTCACGCATTACCACAATGTCAGCGGCCTGCGTTACGGCGCGCCGGTGTTCTACGAAGGTTTCCGCATCGGCCAGGTCGGCACCATCGCGCCGGATCGCGACGCGAAAGGCATTCGCTACAAGGTCGAGCTCGACGTGCGCCGCGACTGGCCGATTCCGAAAGACAGCATCGCGCACATGACCGCGACCGGCCTGCTTGCCGATGTCGCCGTCGGCATCAGTGAAGGCAAGGCCAAGGAAACCGCGCTGCCTGGCAGCGAGCTTGCCGGTGCCGAGAACGCGGACATCTTCAGTGCCGTCAATGAGCTCGCGGCGCAGATGACCGACCTCACACGCAACCAGATTGCACCGCTGCTGAAGAATCTGTCCGAGCACGTTGATTCGATCGCCGGCACGATCGACAAGAACACGCCGGAACTGGTCGAGCAATCGCGCGCACTGCTGGGCCGGCTCAATCGCGCGTCCGACAGCATGAACGACGTGCTGAAATCGGACAATCGCGCGGCGATCGCCGGCATTCTCGCCAATACCAACAAGCTGACCGAACAGTTGCACACCACGCAGGAAAAACTCGACGATGCGCTGAAGCAGCTCGACGGCATCGCGCGCGAGAACCGCGCCGGGGTGCACGATTCCGTCGACGATCTGCGCTCGATCCTCGCTGCGCTGTCCGGGCGCATCGATTCGATCAGTCAGCACATGGAATCGGCCAGTCGCAATTTCGATGAATTCTCGCGCGAGGTGCGCAAGAGCCCGAATCGGCTGCTGCTGTCGCCGAAAGCGGACAAGGAGACAGAACAGTGAGACGGATTTTGCTGATGCTGCTGGCGGTGGTCCTGTCGGCGTGTTCCTCGCCGAGCGTGCCCGACGTGACGTATTTCCGGCTGCCGCCAGCAAAGGCGTTGCCACATGCCGACAAGCCGCTTTCGCTGTTGCCGATCGAAGTGGAAGTTTTCACCGGCGAAGGCATTTACGCCGAGCAGGCGCTGCTTTATGCGACGACGCCGGACGCCAGTTCGCTGCGCGCTTACCACTATCAGGTGTGGAGCGAGCCGCCGTCGCAAGGCTTGCAGGGGCGGCTCGTCGAGTTGCTGCGAGATTCCGGCGTTTCGCTGCTGGTCACCGATCGCCTGCCGGCGAGCACGCAGGCGTTGCGCATCCACGGCAGCATCGTGCGCTACGAGCGCATCAAGCGCGATAGCGGATTCGTCGTCAACGTGGCGCTGCAAATGCGCGTGGACCAGGATCAGGGTGAACCGCTGCTCGAGCGCACGTATCGCGCGGAGGTGCCGGCTGCCGACGTGAACATGGCGGCGACAGTCACCGCATTTGGCACGGCGCTCGACCAGGCATTCGCCGCGTTCTATGCCGATCTCGCCGCGCTCGAGGGCGGTCATGCTGGCTGAAGCGCAACGCCTGTCGATGCTGCGGACCATGGGCATCGAGGTCTATCGCCTGCGCGCGGTCGGCGCGGAGGAAGCGGCGGCGGTTACAGCAGGGGCAGGCGCGAATATCGCCGTCATTTGCGCTGCTGCTGCGCTGGCCATGCCTTTGCGCGCACAGCTGCCACGTGTACTCGGCATCGCTGCGCAGCGTGTGCGATGGTGCGATTTCTCCGGCTCCGGGCTGCCGGAAGACGCCGCAGCTTATGTTGCGATTGGCACAGAAGCCGCGCGCGCCCTCGGCGCACAATTGTCCACAATGCAACAAAACCGCTCTATCATCGCCACGACTGCCGAGCCGTCCGACCTGTTGCGCGATGGCGCCGCCAAGCGCGCGTTGTGGCAGGTTCTCAAACCCGTCGCGCGGCGCTTGCGGAGCGTGGGCTGATGTCGGGCATGCACCGCTTCAGCTCGTTTCGGCCATTTCACTACTGAAGACACTACCGATGGTTGCGATCCTGAAGGAGCCATACCCGCAGGTCCGCCTCATGCGCGAGGAGGATCTGGAGCAGGTCGCAGCGATCGAGTTGCAGGGCTACGAATATCCATGGACGCTCGCGATCTTCCGCGACTGCCTGCGTGCAGGCTACCAGTGCTGGGTGCTCGCGCACGCGGTGGAAATCGTCGGCTATGGCATCCTCACCGTCGCCGCCGGCGAAGCGCATGTGTTGAATGTGTGCGTAGCGACTGCCGAACAGGGGACCGGCCACGGTACGCGCCTGATGCAGCGCCTGATCGACCTCGCGCGCTGGCATCGAGCGCAGCGCATCTTCCTCGAAGTGCGGCCATCGAACACGCGCGCCGTGAAACTGTATCACCACCTCGGCTTCAACGAGATCGGCAAGCGTCCCAACTATTATCCGGCGAAGCGCGGCCGCGAAGACGCAATCGTAATGGCGATGGAGTTGCTGCCAGCGGAGTGAGCGTCCGCCGTGATTTCCGTGTTTGCGGGAATCGCGGGCTATAAATCCTTCAAGCGCTCCGCCTGCGCACGCAGCGCATCCAATTGCGCCGTGAAGTCGGCGATGCGCTGTTTTTCCTTGTCGATGACCGCAGTCGGCGTGTTTGGTCCGAAGTTCGTGAGCTTGGCTTCGGATTTGACCAGCTCGCCATCGAAGCGCTTGATCTCTTTGTCGAGTCGCGCCCGCTCCGCGCCAAGGTCGATCAAGCCCGCCAGGGGAATCAGCACTTTCATCTCGCCGACGAGCGCCGCGGCGGACGCGGGTTCCGCTGCATTTGCTTCGAGCCAGCGTTGTGATTCCGTGCGCGCCAAAAATGCAATCGCTTGCGCGAATTGGCTCGTGCGGGTGCGGTCACTCGCTTTGCCAGCGGCGAACAGCAGTGGGATCGCCTTGCTCGGCGCAATGTTCATCTCGCTGCGGATGCGGCGCACGGACGAAACCACGGCTTTGAGCCATTCAGTTTCCGCTTCGGCAGTCGCGTCGACCGGGTAATCGGTCGCGCGCGGATAAGCCTGTGTCGAAATCGAATCACCGGCGACACCGAGCTTGGGTGCGACTTCATGCCAGATCTCCTCGGTGATGAACGGAATGATCGGATGCAGCGCGCGCAGCAACGCTTCGAGCACGGTCAATAGCGTATGACGCATCGAATCCGCTGCCGTCGCATCGCTTCCGTTCAATGCGGGCTTCGCCAGTTCCACGAACCAGTCGCAGAAATCGTTCCAGGTGAACTCGTAGAGGGCTTGCGCGACGAGGTCGAAGCGATACAGCGGCAACTGCGTTTCGACTTCGGCGAGCGTTCTGGCAAAACGCGCGAGTATCCATATTTCCGCTTCGCTTTTGCTTTGCTCGTGCATCGTCGCGACCAGCGCCTTGCCGAACGTTTCGCAATTCATCAGCACGAAGCGCGCCGCATTCCACAGCTTGTTGCAGAAATTCTTGTAGCCGTCGGCGCGTTTGAGATCGAAGTTGATCGTGCGGCCGTACGTGGCCAGCGCGGCGAACGTGAAGCGCAGCGCGTCGGCGCCGACCGGCGCGATGCCCTGCGGGTATTCCTTGCGGATGCGCTTCTCGACTTTCTCGCGCACCTGCGGGATCAAAAGTGAACTTGTGGATTTGTTCACCAGTGCATCGAGCTCGATGCCGTCGATCAGATCCAGCGGGTCGATCGTGTTGCCTTTCGACTTCGACATCTTCTGGCCGTCGGCGTCGCGCACGATCGCATTGATGTAGACCTCGCGAAACGGCACCTTGCCGGTGAAGTACTGCGTCGCCATGACCATGCGCGCGACCCAGAAGAAGATGATGTCGAAACCGGTGACAAGCACGGCGCTGGGCAGGAACTGCTGGTCCTCGTTCCAGTTCGCGACGACTTTGCCATCCTCCGTCACCGCTCCGTGTGCCGGCCAGCCGAGTGTCGAGAACGGCCACAGCGCCGACGAGAACCAGGTGTCGAGCACATCGTCGTCCTGGCGCAGCGCGCCCGCCGGCGCGGCGCTCGCATGCGCGCGCGCATCGGCTTCGTCTTCGCCGACGAAAATGTTGCCGGCCTCGTCGTACCACGCCGGAATGCGATGACCCCACCACAACTGGCGGCTCACGCACCAGTCCTGGATGTTGTCCAGCCACTGCGTGTACGTCGTGCTCCAGTTTTCCGGCACGAATTTGATTTCTCCGGAGCGCACGGCGTCGAGCGCCGGTTCGGTTATCGCTTTTCTGCCGCCGGGGCCCGGCTTGCCATCGACGCGCACATCGGAAGTCAGATCGAGGAACCACTGGTCCGTCAGCATCGGCTCGATCACTGCGCCGGAGCGGTCGCCGACCGGCACCTGATGCTTGTGCGAGACGATTTTTTCGAGATAACCCTGTGTTTCGAGATCGGCGACGACCGCCTTGCGCGCGGCGTAGCGGTCGAGCCCGCGGTACTTCTCCGGCGCGTTCTCGTTCATCTTCGCATCGAGCGTCATGATCACGATCATCTCGATGCCGTGACGCTTGGCGCAGGCGTAATCGTTGAAGTCGTGCGCGCCGGTGATCTTCACGCAGCCGGAGCCGAACGCGGGGTCGACGAAGTCATCGGCGATGATCGGAATTTTTCGATCGCACAACGGCAGGTCGACATACTTGCCAACGAGGTGCTTGTAGCGCTCGTCGTCGGGATGCACGGCGAGCGCGCCGTCGGCGAGCATCGTCTCCGGACGCGTCGTCGCGATGTGCATGCCGCGCATGTGGCCGCCTTCGTGATTGACGCCGGGGCCGTCGCTGAACGGGTACAGGATGTGCCACATGTGGCCGTCGCGTTCCTCGTTGTTCACTTCGAGGTCGGAAACCGCCGTCATCAGCACCGGATCCCAGTTCACCAGGCGCCGGCCTCGGTATAAAAGTCCATCTCTATACCATTGCACGAACACGCGGCGTACCGCGGCGGACAGACCTTCGTCCATCGTGAAGCGTTCGCGCGACCAGTCGATCGACGCGCCGAGGCGGCGCATCTGGTGCGTGATCGTCGAGCCGGATTCGGCCTTCCATTCCCAGACGCGCTCGACGAACTTGCCGCGACCCAGATCGTGGCGGGTCTTGTTCTCAGCGGCGAGTTGGTTCTCGACGATCTTCTGCGTGGCAATGCCGGCGTGATCGGTGCCGCCCTGCCACAGCGTCTTGAATCCACGCATGCGGTGATAACGAATCAGCGCGTCCATGATCGTCTGCTGGAACGCGTGGCCCATGTGCAGCGTACCGGTCACATTCGGCGGCGGCAGCAGAATGCAGTAGGGCTCGCCATCGCCGTGAGGTGCGAACGAGCCACCGGCTTCCCAGCGGGCGTACCACTTCGACTCGATGGCTTTGGGATCGAAACTCTTGTCCATGACGTGACGTACCTCGCGCCCGCG
>Ga0070666_10000757_pt1 | contig 19578 bp, 26 predicted proteins | sample KBSS23metaG_FD_64677 | JGI IMG/M metagenome (GOLD analysis project Ga0070666, IMG submission 64677) | Switchgrass rhizosphere microbial communities from Kellogg Biological Station, Michigan, USA - KBS S2-3 metaG | ecosystem: Host-associated > Plants > Roots > Rhizosphere > Soil ... | reverse complement strand
CGACGCTGCAACGCCTGCGTGCAGAAGCGCCCCACGCTTGGCCACTGCGCCGCTTCGAGCGCGATCTGCTCGCCGAACTTGGCTACGGCCTCGTTCTCGAGCACGCGGCCGATACCGGCATGCCGCTCGAAGCGAACGCGCACTATGCGTATCGCCTGGACTCCGGGCCAGTGGCTTGGCATGTCACGAGCGATGGCCTGAAACTGCGCGGAAGCGCGCTACTTGCACTTGCTGCCGATCGGGAACCCGATGCGGAGGATCTGGGTTCGCTGCGTCGCCTGCTGCGGTCCTTGATCGCGCATCATCTGGAAGGTCCGGCTTTGCGCGCGTGGGGCATGCTGGCGGACCTGCCAACTCGCTAGAAAACCTAGTTGCTCAGCAAGGCTAGCGTTTCTGCGCAACGCGTCAGGAATTGCTGACGCTGTGCGGCCGCCTTGTCAGGCGCTGCGCGCAGTACCTGCTCCAGTGCGATCGTTGCCTCAGCCAGTTGGGGCGTTCCACAGAAGCCGCAACTCGCGCGCAGCCGGTGCAGGCGATCGAGCAGCGGCAAGGTCTGGATTGCGTTGGCATGCATATCAGCCTGGAGGTCGCTCAGTTCCTGCGCGAGCATGCCGCGCAGCGCCTGTAATGCGGCGCGATCACCGCCGATCGCTACAAGTGCGCCGTGATCATCGAGTGCCGCGGGAACGGAACTGCCCAACCAGGGCCGCAGCACTTCTTGCAGCCGAGTCAATGTCACAGGTTTTTCCACGCAGGCGGCGAAGCCCGCGGCGGATAATTGAGCTTCTGCAGACGCGGAAATTTCTGCGCTGGTCGCGATCGCGGGGCTCGCGATGCCGCGCTGCCGTAGTAGCGCGAGCAGTCCGCTGCCGCTGCCGTCGGGCAGGTTGCGATCGAGCAGCAGCAGATCGAACCGATTCGCTGCAGCCGCGGCTAGAGCAGACGTACTTCCGGCGGCTAAGACCGATTCGCAGCCGAGTTGGTGCAGCGCCGCTTCGAGAAAGCGCAATGAAATTGGGTCGTCATCGACGATCAGCACACGCAGCATCGCAGGAAGCATCGCGTTTGGCCCGGATGAGGTCAAGCATTCGGCTGATATCATGGCGTCCATGACCATTCTCGAAACCGATATTACCGATCTGACTCACGATGGCCGCGGCGTGGCGCACGTGAATGGCAAAGCGGTGTTCGTTCGTGGCGCCCTGGCGGGGGAACGCGCGCGCATTCGTTTCTCCGGCAAGCACCGCCACTACGACGAAGCCATCGTGGAGGAAATTCTGCAGGCTTCCGCGGATCGCGTGGTGCCGCGCTGCACACATTTCGGCACCTGCGGCGGCTGTGCGCTGCAGCACTTGGACCCTGCCGCGCAGATCGCCGCCAAGCAGCGCGTGCTGCTGGAGAATTTCGAGCGCATCGGCAAAGTTGCGCCGCAAGCCGTCTTGCCGCCGCTGACCGACGCGCCCTGGGGTTACCGGCGCAAGGCGCGGCTCTCGGTGAAGTACGTCGAGAAAAAAGGCCGCGTGCTGGTGGGTTTTCGCGAGAGCAATGGGCGCTATGTTGCCGACATCCAGCGCTGTGAAGTGCTGCATCCTGCGGTTGGCACGCGCATCGCCGATATCGCCGCATTGATCGAGACGCTGGAAGCGAAGCGCGACTTGCCGCAAATCGAAGTTGCAGCAGGAGATGATCTGGTTGCGCTCGTGTTCCGCCATCTGCATCCGCTGTCCGCGCATGACCGCGACGCGCTGACGGCGTTCGCCAAAGCGCATGATCTCGGCGTCTTTTTGCAGCCGGGCGGCATCGACAGCGTGGTGCCGCTGTGGCCCGAGCAGGCGACATTGAGTTTCCGCTTGCCGAATTACGACGTCGAGTTTGAATTTCGTCCGCTCGATTTCGTGCAGATCAACGCCGGCATGAACTTGAAAATGGTCGATCGTGCGCTGGACCTGCTCGATCCGCGGCCGCACGAGCGCGTGCTCGATCTGTTCTGCGGCTTGGGCAATTTCACGTTGCCGCTGGCGCGCCGCGCCGCGCACGTTACCGGTGTGGAAGGCGAGGCCGGACTCGTGCAGCGAGCGGCCGAGAATGCGCGGCGCAACGCGATCGGAAATGCGAGCTTTCATGCCGCCGATCTCGCGGCCGACCAGCGCGCAGTGCCCTGGGCGAAAGCCGATTACGAACTGCTGTTTCTCGACCCACCGCGCAGCGGCGCCGAAGCCGTGCTCGAGTACTTGCCAAAACGCGGTGTGCGCCGTCTGGTCTATGTGTCGTGTCATCCGGCTTCGCTCGCGCGCGACGCCGGCGTGCTCGTCGATCGCCACGGTTTTGTCATGAAGAGCGCCGGCGTGATGGATATGTTTCCGCATACCGCTCATGTCGAGTCGATCGCGCTGTTTGAGCGATAGTCGGTACAATCGCGGTCCTTTTCGAAGGCAAGAGCCTGATGCTCGTAATCGGTATCCACGACAAACAACTCCTGCCGCCGGAACGCGACTGGCTGCGCGCGCCGTTGGTCAGCGGCGTGATCCTGTTCGCGCGCAATTTCGCGTCACGCGAACAGGTGACCGAACTGATAGCGGACATCCGCGGGCTGCGTGCCGATCCCTTCCTGATCTGCGTGGATCAGGAAGGCGGCCCGGTGCAGCGTTTCCGCGCGGGCTTCACCCGCCTGCCGGCGCTTGCGCGCATTGGCGAGGCGTACGCGCGTGATCGTGTGCGCGGGCTGGCCCTGGCCGAAGAACACGCTTGGCTCATGGCCAGCGAGATGCGCGCGCTCGACATCGACTTGAGCTTCGCGCCGGTGATGGACTTGGCGCGCGGCAACGTCATCATCGGCGAGCGCGCATTCCACGCCGATCCGAAGATCGTCTCGGAACTCGGCCTGGCCTACGTGCGCAGCATGCGTTTGGCCGGCATGGCGGCAACGATCAAGCATTTCCCGGGGCATGGCTCGGTGCGCGAAGACACGCACGTGGAGAGCGCGGTTGATCTGCGTACGCTCGAAGAATTGCGCGCAACCGATTTGATCCCGTTCGCCGACGCGATCATTGCGGGCGCCGACGCCGTAATGATGGGACACGTCGCGTATCCGGCCGTCGATGCGTCGCCGGCAGGGTATTCGCGGGTATGGATCCAGGACATCCTGCGCAGCGAACTGGGTTTCCGTGGTGTCGTGTTCAGCGACGACATCAGCATGGCGGCTGCGGAAAGCGTCGGCGGAATCGGCGCGCGCATCACTGCACATCGCGAAGCCGGGTGCGATCTGATCCTCGTGTGCAAGCCGCAGATCGTGGCGGAAGCATTGGCGGCCCATCGTGACACCCCCCCGTGCGATCCGGCGCACGTCGCCACGCTGCTCGGGAGCGTCGCTTCGACCTGGCAGGCGCTGATCGACAATCCGCAGCGCGACCGTTTCCTTGCCCACATCACCGCACTCGAGACGGCCAGCGTATGAACCGCGAATCACTCGCCGAGGCGTTGCGCAACGCCGATCTCCTGCATAGCCACGCCGATCTGGATGCGGCGATTCGCACGCTGGGCCGGGCCATCGACACCACGCTCGCCGGCGAGACGCCGGTTTACCTGAGCGTGATGCACGGTGGATTGATTTTCGCCGGCGCACTGGCGCTCGCGATCACGAATGATCTGGAGTTCGACTACGTGCACGCCACACGCTATCGCGGCGGCACGCAAGGGCAGGATCTGCATTGGATCAAAGCGCCGAGCGTGAAGCTGAGCGGACGCACGGTACTGGTCGCCGATGACATTCTCGATGAAGGCTACACACTGCGCGCGATCCGCGATTATTGTGTTGCGCAGGGTGCCGCGCGCGTATTGATTGCGGTCCTCTGCGAGAAGCGCCACGGCCGCACGGCACCCGGGATCAAGGCGGATTTTGTCGGTGTGGAAGTGCCGGACCGCTACGTGTTCGGTTTTGGTATGGATTACCACGAGCAGGGCCGCAATTTACCCGGCATCTACGCGTTGAAGGAATGACGATGGGTCTGGATCTGGCGATCATCGGCGGCACCGGGCTGTATGAATTTTCCGGATTGGAAAACGTGCAGCGGCATGCGGCCACGACGCCATTCGGCACGCCTTCCGGCGATATCGTAGTCGGCACGCTGCATAGCAAGAGCGTGGCATTTCTCGCGCGCCACGGCGAAAACCACGTGCTCGCGCCGCATCGCGTGAATTACCGCGCGAATATCTGGGCACTGCATCAGCTCGGCGCGCGCCGCGTGATCGGCATCAACGCGGTCGGTGGCATCAGCGAAAAGATGGGACCGCGCGTGCTCGCCGTGCCCGATCAGATCATCGATTACACGCATGGCCGCTTCGACAGTTTCTGCGATGTCGAGGGCAGCAAGGTCGAGCACATCGACTTCACCGAGCCGTATAGCAGCGCTTTGCGTGGCGCGCTGCTGGCCGCTGCGCAGCGCGCCGGAGTTGCGGTCGTCGATGGCGGCTGCTACGGCGCCACCCAAGGTCCGCGCCTGGAAACCCGCGCAGAGATCGCGCGCATGCGCCGCGACGGCTGCGATCTGGTAGGCATGACCGGCATGCCCGAAGCCGCGCTAGCGCGCGAGCTCAATCTTGAATACGCCTGCCTGGGGCTGGTCGCGAACTGGGCCGCGGGTTGTGGGGGAGACGCAAGCATCAGCTTGGCGGAAATCTTCGCCAATCTCGAAACGGCCACGTCGCAGGTAGCGCCGATCATGGCGGCATTGCTGGCGAACTAAAAAAAGGCCCGCTATGTGCGGGCCTTTTATGACGTGCATTGGCGTCCCCAAGGGGATTCGAACCCCTGTTACCGCCGTGAAAGGGCGATGTCCTAGGCCTCTAGACGATGGGGACGCCGGAGAAACCTTGCGCAGGACGGATGTTGGTGGAGCCAGACGGGATCGAACCGTCGACCTCTACAATGCCATTGTAGCGCTCTCCCAGCTGAGCTATGGCCCCGGGAAAGAGGCGGAATTCTAGAGGAAGCGTCGCGTTTCGGCAACTTTAATCACATGCGGATTACATAGCTATTCGGCATCTACTGGACCATGATGCGGTACCTCTCCAGGAAATCGCCCCGATGAGCCGCGACGTGATCAAAAGCCAATGGACGCGTTTGCAAGGCAAAATGCGCGCGAAATGGTCGAAGCTTACCTATGACGACGTCTCGTTCGGTGAGGGCGACCGCGCCTACCTGACTGGTCGCTTGAAAGAGCGCTACGGCCTCAGCGCCAGCGCCGCAGCGCTGCAGGTGGCCAACTTCGAGCGCATGCTGTACTAGTTTGCGCTTTCTTGAACCTGCGGCAGCAGCAAGCCCGATCGGAATATCCGCACGATGGATTTCGGCGTCAGCACGACGACTTCAATAGCGTGCGGTTCGACGGATGCGGCGTAACCGCGGAAGCTCCAAGGCCAAAGTCTGCCTCTCCAGATCAAATGTGGCATGCGCCGGTACTCGACGAAGGTGCCGGACGGCAGTGAATCCAACTGGGCGGTATAGGTCTGCTTGTCACCGCCGCGTATTGCGCGTTCGGCATGCAGGACTTTGTCGATTTCTTCGATGTTCGAACCATCGCCGGTGAGCAAACCGGCGTTTACGGACATCCACGCCTTACGAAATTCATTGAAGCGATCGCGGCGACATTCCGCGCAGGGCCGGTGACCGGCGGCAAACGCGGTGGCTTCGTCGAGGAAAAATAATTCGCTCCAGCGGCGCGGAGAAAATACGATCCGATGCCGATCCTTGAAGCGCAACGTGCAGGTGATCCAGCGCTTCGAGCGCCATGGTGCGACGATGCGCTTCGACGCGTCGTGCAGTACGCCGCGGTTACCCATCCACGCGCCGCGGACGGGGACGGCGTGGAGCTTGCCGTAGGGGTCGACCCGGTTCTGCAGAGGCAAGCGCAGCTATTTCCGCGCTTTTCGTCCCGCGCGTTTGCCCGCCGGGCGTGGCGGTGCCTTGGCCGCCAGGCGTTGCCGCACTTCGCGCTTGCCGATACCGCGCAGACCGATGATTGCGGCAAACTGTTCTTTGCGCGGTGTGGCTTTCTTGGTTTCCCAGTTGTAGACCGACTGTTCGCTCACACCCAGCAGTGTGGCCAGTTGTGCGGCCGACAGACCCAGCCGCTTGCGCAGGGATTTCAACCCCTTGGCGACGAATCGCACCGGTCGATCCGGCAATCCGGCCGGCGAACCCGTCGTCGGCGTGCCCGCGCGTTTCGCCAAGAGCGCCGCCTTCTGTTCCAGCGCGCCGACTTGCTTGCGCAGCGCTGCGACATGATGGCGTGAGGAAACTGTCGCTTTCCTGACTACGGCCATTTCCTTGCGGATCTCGCGCCGGCAAAGGCGGGTAATTTCTGCTTTCAGAAGCGCGCCGATATTGGCCATAACCGATCTCGCTGATTTGGGGGTGAGCCGTCGATTTTAGGCGCAAATTGGGATTTTTCCCAAATCTGGCTTCGGCTAATTGCTGAAGTAGGTTCGCGTGCTCGCATTGGCGGCCGAATGCGGCGAGTACTTTCAGCAGTTGCGGTAGGAGCTTTCGACTACGCGCTTGCTGTGCGGCGCCCGGATGCCACGGTGCCTGCCAAGCGGATGGCAAGGATTTAGCGCGAAATGGGCAAAAATTGGGTTGGCGCAGGACATTTTCTTGTTGCTGGCTTCATCCATGGTTCCATTTTTCCGCGGCGTGCCGTACATTCAGCGCGGCCCCGGGATTCCTCACGGTCCATCCGCATCCATAAGGAACGTTTATGGCTACCAAAAAAGCTGCAAAGAAGGCTGCACCAAAATCTGCGAAACCCGCAGCAAACAAGCCGATCAAGGAAGTCCTCGGCAAATCAGGGCTGGTCGAGTACATCGCGACCACATCGGACATGATGGCCAAGGATGTTCGTGCCGTACTGGCCGGACTGGAGGGCGCAGTGATCGGTTCGGTCAACAAGAACGGTGCCCGCACATTCATCCTGCCGGGCCTGCTGAAAATCTCTGTGGCCAGCATTCCGGCCAAGCCCAAGCGCAAGGGCATCAATCCGTTCACCAAGGTGGAACAGTGGTTTGCCGCCAAACCAGCCACGGTCAGGGTCAAGGTGCGTCCGCTGAAAAAGCTCAAGGACGCGGCTTCCAAGTAACGATAGCTGCATCGTCAAAATGAAACGGGCCCGCAAAGGGCCCGTTTTTTTTGGTGGAGGCGGCGGAATCGAACCTCCACGAATTGTCTTTGAAATCAGCGCTATCCATGATTCTGGTGCCTTGCTGGTTCCCACAGTCGAGCGATCTTCTCCAGCTGCCCTTGTGAATGATCGGGTAGCCAGCGGCCGTAGACCTTCCGGATCATTCCCCAGTCGCGGTGGCCCATTTGCGCAGCGACGTACATGGGCTCGATTCCACTGCTCAGCAAAGTGGAGGCGAACGTGTGCCTTGTCTGATAGGCGGGTCGGTATCGCACCCCTGCCTTTCGGAGTGTCGGCGTCCAGGCAGTCTTTCGATACGGGCCGTCATGCCGCCAAGGCTCGCCCGTACGCGGATTCTCGAACACAAACAACCTACCGTCAGTGAGGGTGCGCTGGCGGGCGAGAGCGGCGCGTGCTCGCGGGTGAAGGTCAACGGACCTTAACGAGGTCGCGGTCTTGCCGTGGCTCTTTTCCCCTTGACTGGTGCGTGTCATGCGCACATGGACCTTGCCCGCATCCAGATCGACATCCATCCAGCGCACCGCAATCAGTTCTGAAGTGCGTAACCCCGTGAGAAATGCGAACTCAATTATGTTCCTGATCTGGCCCTCACAAGCATTCAATACCGCTTCCATCTCCGCACCGGTTAGCGGGTCGGGCTCCCGTGCCCTATGTCGGAATAGGGGGATTTTTGCGATCGGGTCGCGTTCAATCCTATCGTCGCGTAGTGCTTTCTTGAATACCGCCCGTAGGGGGATGAGGATGTTATTTTTTGTCTTTCCGCAAATCTCCAGCCCTACGAGCCACTGCTCGACGTCAGAGGTTCGAAGTTCAGAGAGACGAAACTCGCCAAGCGACGGCACCAAGTGGTATCGACAGTCTTTGGCATAGCCGTGAAACGTGGTGGGCTCAACTCGCAGACGCGCCTCGCGCAGCCATTCATCGAGCGCTTCAGCAACTCGAATTTGATGACCTTTGCGGAATCGGGCTGCCGCAAGGTGGTCGGGAAAATGGTCCGGAAAATAAAACGTACCGAGCCGAATTTCACGCTGCACGGTTGCCAATATCTCGGCAGCAGCTTTCCGATCTCTCGCTTTCGCGAACAAGAGGCCACGAAGCACAGGGCGATATCGTTCAGACTGATAAACGAACGAGAGCTGGCAATGACCGCGCCGGTCAGTTACGCCTGTGCGATCCATGAATACACCGCTGGCATGTTGATGAACAGGCGTTGGCCACGCTTGACGTATTCACGCCCTTCGCGCCACTCGCAACGCTTAATACGGGCGTAGATTGCTTGGCGCGTGATTCCGATGAGCTCGGCGGCCTTTTCTACGGTAACCCAGACCAGATTGCTGATGTCCACGACTGCCCTCCTATGACTAGGAGGGAACATAGCAGCCCCTTAGGGTGTATGTCAATTACCCTTATATGATTTCTGAGTTTCCGAAGCCTTCCGGGCGTTTTTCTCCTTTAACGGCCTTCCAGAAGTTGCTGACCTTATCGAGTACACCGTACGCCAGGGAGCGCTTAGACAGCTCGGTTGCTTCCGGAAAAATGTCTTTGGCGACGATGCCGAGTATTTTTTCGTACTTACGCACGGTTGGAATTGAATGAACCATGTATACGACGCGCCAGCCAAACGCGTGTCCGAAGAACAGCATGCCGATAGCGCTCTCGAGTTCAGCTGCTTGTCCCTTGAAGTTGACAATCGAGTCGGAGACGGTCTTCACGAGCTCATCTGCGGGAGGAAAACTCGGCGGTATTTTTCGAGCCATTGTCGCGGGCCGTCGGGGTAGGGGAGTTTAGGATACCATTCCCCCGGTGGGCCGGACAGAAATTCCGCCTATGCGCCCCACTCGTTCCAGCATTTCTCCGCCGCGGCGAGGTACGCGTCGAAATTAGCCGTCGACCAGCATACGTTTGAGTTGTCGCGCACAAGCCAGTACAGATCGTTCGCACAGGCGAGCTTCGTCTTATCCGCGTTCAGCACCCAGTTGAAAGTGTTGACGAACGAACCCTCGTAGCCTTGGACGAAGTTGTCTGCTGGCACGTTCCAGAGCATCCCCTCAATGAAATACGAGGGCGCCACGCCGTCCACAATGTAGTTGTCGTCGACCATGCGGTTCCGCATGTTTTTGTAGACGCGGACCATGCGCTTGAACCGCTGATTCGTGTTCTGGTGCTTTACCGTGCAGTTCTCTGAGTGCTGCCTCGGAAAGTTGACGATCTCAGTGCCATCGCTGGTCCAGAAAACAATCCCTTCGTCGTACTGAGTATCCACACCGTTGCTCGCTGCTCGATAACGTCGATGCTGCGCACAAACGAGTACATCCGTATCACGCCGACCGTCGCTCCCGTTGATCAAGATTGCTTTTTTCCCGGCCCTTACATCAGTACCGAACTTCTCCTGCAGCCAAGCGAGGATATCCGCCTTGAAGTCGGCATAAGCATACGTCGCCCGCCTGAATGCCTGATCGTAGTTTCTCTTCGCGTCGGGCGTTAGGGGGTCGGTGTCCGCATAGTACGTTTGGTTGAGGCGGATCACGATGTCGACATCGCTATCCCGGTACACGTTCGTGTCGTTGCCGTACGACCCCTGGAGGAAGATCGAGAAGTCCTTCGAGTAGTACGGCGATGTGGTGTCATTCAACACCTTCTGGACTATGTCGTACGTTTGGGACGACTGGGTGACCGCCCCCTGATGGGACCAGGTTTCAAGCTGTGACTCCGGAATTGCCATCGACTCCCCCTCAGACGACAAGAAAAGTTCGGAGCGTCTGCTCATGCTTTGCGAATGACTGCGCTCCCCGCTGCATCAGCACGTTGAGCTTCTTCAGGTCGTGCTCGAAGAGGTCTGTCGCCATAGCCGGCTCAGAAAACGACTGGCTGATGCGCTCCGTCTGGATGTGCTTATACAAGAGCACCCGGAGCTGGTCCATCGACTGCGTGTTGATCTCCAATGTTTTCTGCAGGAGCTGAACGCCGGGCGTCTTCTGTTTCCAATAGTCCATCGTCCACCAGTTCAACGGCGGGGGCGGATAGTTGCCACAGCCTAGGCTCACGACGCGGATGTTTTCGGGCTCCACTCCCAACGCGACCGTGGCATCCGCGATGGCGTATAGCGTGGGGTTGTTTGCGCAGAAGCCGCCGTCGACGAGCTCCACGTTCTCGCCGTTCGAGGTCTGGACCGTCTTGCGATTGAAGTATGGGTATGCCGAGCACGACGCCTGAACCGCGTCACTGATCTTGACCCCGAACCCAGGCACGAATGACTCCTTCATTCCATGAGCCTGTCCGACATGTGTCTTGAAGATCATCGGCTGCTCGACGATCCATTTTGTAGTCACGATGCCGACGCTCGTTTTCACGTCCGTGAACATGGCTTCGCCAAAGATGGTCGTCGATAGTTCGGCGAGTGCCCCGGACCTTCCGTCTGCGTTCTTCTTCTTCATCACCGTGGGCACGTGGTCCTCGTAGAGCGTGATGATCTCCGGAACGCTCTTCCCCAATGCGAGCATGGCTGTGATGATCGATCCGGTGCTCGTGCCGAAGATTAGGTCAAAGCGTTCGTGGAGGGGGCACTTGATCAGTGCCTCGATCTTGCGCAGGATTCCGAGAGTGTAGAACCCCTTGGCCCCACCGCCGTCAAGACTGAGTACCCGAAATAGTTTCTCGGCCATGTGATGCGCCTCGTGCAACCTAGCGCCTGTGCAGCGCATTGTTGGGCCGGTTTCTCAAAAGAATGGCTCTTCAATGAGTTCCGAAGAGCTCACTCTCAACGGTATTCCATATTTAGCATTCACGTCGTTCACGAGCGCAACGAACCACTCAGGTGACTTGGGCGAGACAAAGACTTCTTCGATAAGCACCGAGAGGTCACACGGAACAAGCTTTCCAGGCTGGGCGCAATCGAAATCCAGAGTCAGAGCGCGCACTTCTCTTTCATGCTCGAATGATTTGCGCTTCCGCCAAAACGCGTCGTTCACACCAGCGTAAGTCGTCTTCAGATCAATGTATTGCACCCGGCCAATACTGATATCTGGATTTCTCCCAAGGGAACGATACAGTCCATCGTACGTAGTCCTAACCGAAACTGCGTTGGGTAGAAAACTGGAGTAGAGGCGCCACATTGCTTCTGATTCGTGTGCACTCTCGTGCCAGCAACTTATGTAGTTTCGCTTTCGGAAGTACTCGCCACCAGCCTCTAGGTCTTGCACGAGCTTTACGACCTGCTGATCGAGTTCCGCCTCCGTCATTTCAAACTTGTAACCCTCAGGCGGGTTTTTTATGGCCTCGCGAAAGTAGGCCGAGTAGTGATTGTCCCAACGCTTCTTGTTTCTTCGAAGGCCTTTCGCTCCTTCAAAGGTGTCTTCGAAGCAATCGGCCCGCGCGAAGTACAGGCCGCATGACGACAGCAGACTGACGTATTTGGTGAAATCCATGTAACGCCAGAGCTTCGCCTTTGCATCAGGAACACTGTACGGACGTGGCATGAAATAGGTTCGCGCCGCAGTCTCTGCCAACTCACCAGAGCATGCGGCGCAGACATAGGACGGGGTTCCGTCTTTCAAATAGCCCGAATGAGCTGTCTCAGCCTCTCGGAATGGGCGCTTGCAGGAAACGCATGCGTCATGATGCTCGTGCACCAAGCGGCGCAGTTCGGGAGTTTCACGCTGCGTCAGTTCGTTCAAGTGGTTTCCTCAGGCGGCCCGACGCTTGAGCGAAGTGACCGCTGCTGCGAACGAGTTTCAGTTTACACCGCGCCGACCCGCAGTGGCCGCTTGCGAATTCCTACGGTTCCGCTTCGCAGTCCCCGTCACCCAGGGCGATTCGTTTATCCAATCCGGTCATGTTAGGCGGGCGGGGGAGGATCTGCTCCTTCTACTCACGCTTGTGGACGAAAACCCTACCGCCGCCATCTACGGTGACTATCCACGGCGAACGCCAGAAGACACCCGAAACCCTGTCGTACCTCCCACCTGGCGCCCTACGGATATCAGCTGCCGGACCCATAGCAGCGCGCGCGTCTAGAGGAGCCTTCCACCACCGCACTTCACGCGCGGCCTCTGCGCTCAGACCACTGACGCCGGACACGCGCGCACCCTTAGGCATAGCGGCCATACAGTCCGGAGTGAACTTGCTCGCGTACTTCGCCAGATAACCGATAGGAGCGCGCGCGACCACTGTCTGCGTCATGCCGTGCGCCCACCAGCCGCGCTTGTCAGCTTTAGGCAACGCCAAGCGTGCGGGTAACCACACGATCACGTGATAGTGCGGACGCATCCTCTTTGTTAGTTCCAGGCACCACTGAGCGCGCCACGGCACCTTGCGCGTCCGACACCAAGAGCGGTAGTGCGCGAACGCCTGAGAAATCTGTTTCGCCGCCCAGTCCACATCCTCGCGATATGTCAAGGTCACAAACCATGCGCGAACGCGGAACCCGCCGCGCCTCGACGCTTCATCGAGCAAACGAGCCGAAGTCAGCAAGCCCTTACGTGACCTGATCGCCCGGCAATGAAAACGGTCGATTTCAATAGGTCCTCTACAACTTGTTGTAGAAAGGACAAGCCCAGGAGCACAGGCGGCTTCGCCTTTGCCTGTGCTCTCCATCCCTCGTGAGGCAGGCGGCTGGAATATCTGCGGAGATCGATCAGCAGCGCTGGACCTGCAGGTTCGCGAACTCCACCCTTTGCCCACAGCCGCGCTTGCGCAAGGGCGCGCGCTTTGTGGACAAAGCGTGGATTTCGCCGCGTCGACCGCGAACGAAACTGGTGCCTCCGTGGTGCCTTCACGGTGCCCAATGGTGCCTTCGATTGCCGAACTGGAAGGGGAGGGCGCGCCGCCTAAGTCATTGAGATTGTTAGTCTGACTTAGGCGGCGGTGGTCACCGATATGGTGGAGGCGGCGGGAATCGAACCCGCGTCCGAAAGTCCTACGTCCCCGGATCTACATGCATAGCACGCTGTTTAATCTCATCCTGCGGCAACACAACGCGCAAAGCGCACCGCAAGACCAGCCTGTTAAGAGTTAGCCATTAGCCGACGGGCGGCGACCAATAGCGATCTTGTGATAGTGACCCTACATCCACGAGCACAAGCACAAGTGGGTTCGGGACTCAGCCTTAAGCGGCTAGAGCGTAGTTGTCGTCGTTGGCAACTAAAGTTTTGCAGCTGGATTAACGAGGAAAGCTACCCCCTCGGCATGCACCAGGCGATTTCGTGACCCCCGTCGAAGCCGATCGCCCCCGGAAGTGAAAACGCCATCGTCAGTATACATGGGGCTGTGCGGGCGTGGTTCAACCACTCATGAATGCGGATTCTTCGCCCGCATCGCACGTTGTTTTTCGCGGTTCCAGTCGCGATCCTTCTCTGCCGCGCGTTTGTCGTGATCCTGTTTGCCCTTGGCGAGGCCCACTTCGACCTTGACGCGGTTGTGCTTCCAGTACATCGCGGTTGGAATGATCGTGTAGCCCTTGCGTTCAACGGCGCCGATCAGCTTGTCGATTTCCTCTCGATGCAGCAGCAGCTTGCGCGTGCGCCGGTCGTCGGCAACGACATGCGTGGATGCTGAGATCAACGGCGGAATCGATGCGCCGAACAGATAAATTTCCCCGTTCTTGACGAGCGCGTAGCTGTCGCCGAAGTTGATGCGGCCGGCGCGCAGACTTTTCACTTCCCAACCTTGCAGCGAGAGTCCCGCCTCGAAGCGCTCGTCGATGTGATATTCGTGGCGCGCGCGCTTATTCAGCGCGATCGTCGAATCTTTGTCCTTTTTTTCTTTCGGCTTGTTCATAATTGCGGGAATTGTGACGGAAACCGCCCGTGATTCATATTCGACGCAGTGCGATCGTGGGCTACACGCCGGCGCAGATGTTCGACCTCGTCAATGACGTCGAGGCCTATCCGCGACGTTTTGCCTGGTGCACGGCCGCGCGCGTGATTGCGCGCGAGGACTCCGCATTGACGGCGCGACTCGAACTGCGGATTGCCGGCATCGCGCAGGCTTTCACAACGCGCAACACGATGACGCCGCCGCAGCGGATCGAACTGCGGCTCGTTGAAGGTCCGTTCCGCTATCTGGCCGGCGCCTGGGAGTTCGCTGCGCTCGGCGGCACCGGCTGCAAGGTTTCGCTCGCGCTGGATTTTGATTATTCCGGCGGCCTGATGGCGCCGCTGCTGCGCGCGGGTTTCCAAAAACTGGCCGATCATCTCGTGGATGAATTCTGCACGGAAGCGCAGCGCGCCTATGGCTGAGCACATCCACATCAGCATCATCTATGCCGATCCGCAGCGACAACTCGTCCGCGAGATCGAAATTCCGCCGGGTACCACCGTGATCGATGCGGTCCAGGCCAGCGGCATCTTGCGTCAATGCCCGGCGGACTTCACGCCGGCCGGATACGGAATCTTCGGACGTCGCGTGACAGCAGACGCGCAACTGCGCGAGGGCGACCGCATCGAATTGTACCGGCCGTTGCTGGTCGATCCGAAGGAAGCACGGCGGAGGCGGGCGAAAAAGTAGCTCGCTGGACTCGTGATCTTTGAGGCATACGCCTCGCTGCGCTCGGGCCGTTGCTAAGCTCGCCCTTCCAGGCCTCGCTAAGCAACCCAGCCCTTCGCATCCTGCTTCGGGCGTTCGGCCTCGCGCGATATGCGGTTCATCGCATGTCGCAAGCGCTCGGCCTCACCCTCCGCTTTGCTGTTTCTTTTCCTTGTCTTCGTCGGGACGCTTGTCGTCCGGATACTGGCGTTTGTACTTCGTCGCTTCCTTGACCAGTTCCTGCGGATTCTCGGCGAAGTAGTCGCCTTCGATGCGCGTCAACGAATCGCTCTCGAAGTACAGCACGAGATCCTTCGTCTCCATGCGCCCGTTGCGGCGGCGCCAGGTCGAGACGTAATCCCAGCGATTCTGGTTGAACGGGTTGACGATCGACGGCGAACCCATCACCAGGGTGACCTGGCGCTTGTTCATGCCGGGCTTGAGCGAATCCACCAGATTCTTGTTGAACAGGTTGCCTTGCTGGATGTCGAGCTTGTAGATCGGGCTGCACGCCACCACTGCGATGCCGCAGAGTGCGAGGCCGGCGAGGCGGGAAAACTGGGTCATGCTCAAGCACCGTCGAGGAAAGCGGCCGATGATACACTAGCGGCCATTCTCCGCGTGTTAGCGCGTTTACCGAGCGCTCAGGAGGCCGGTATGGAAACCCAGGATCTACGCAAGGCCGGCCTGAAGGTCACGCACCCGCGCCTGCGCATACTCGAAATTCTCGAAACCGCGCCCGGCCGGCACTTCAGCGCCGAGGACATCTACCGACGCCTGCTTGATCACCATGACGACATCGGTCTGGCCACGGTGTATCGCGTGTTGACTCAGTTCGAAGCGGCTGGTCTCGTGCTCAAGCACAATTTCGAAGGTGGCCAGGCGGTGTACGAGATCGACCGCGGCAAGCATCACGATCATATGGTCGATGTCGATACCGGTAAGGTGGTCGAATTCACCAGCGAAGAAATCGAAAAGTTGCAGCGCGAAATCGCCGACAAGCACGGCTACCAGATCGAAGACCACAGCTTGGTGCTGTACGTGCGCGCGAAAAAGAAAAAGGCGTAACGGGCTCGTTTGTCAGCCTTGGGTGTTCTCGAGCATCTTCCGCGCGTGCGCCAGCGTTTCGCGTGTGATCTCGATGCCGCCGAGCATGCGCGCGATTTCGTCGCGCCGGGCCGTTCCCACCAGCGTTTCGATCGTAATCTGGGTTGCATTGTCAGCGCTGGATTTCACCACGCGCAGATGCGCGTTTCCTTGCGCGGCAACCTGCGGCAGATGCGTCACGCATAGCACCTGACGCCGGGCTCCGAGCCGCTGCAATTTCTGTCCGACGACTTCGGCGACGGCGCCGCCGATGCCGGAATCGACTTCATCGAACACCATGCAGCCGACCTCGTCGAGGCCGAGCGCCGCGACCTCGATCGCCAGACTGATGCGCGAAAGCTCGCCGCCAGAGGCGACTTTGCGCAGCGCACGCACGGGTTGGCCGGGATTCGCACTGACCAGAAATTCCGCGCGCTCGGCGCCCAGCGGGCTCGGCAGCGTCGTTTCGGTTTTTTCCAGCGCTGGCTCGAAACGCCCGCCGCGCATGCCGAGCTCGGCCATCAGTGCGGTCACGTCGGCACCGAGCTTTTTCGCAGCGAGCGCGCGCGCGGCGGAGAGCTTGGCCGCGGCGGCGGCATAGCGCTGTGCGAGACCCTGACGCTCGCTTTCGAGTGCGCGCAAGCGTTCGCCGGCACCGCGCAGCGAATCCACCTCGACGCGCAACGTGTCCGCGTGGGTTTTCAGTTCGCCGACCGGTATGCGGTGCTTGCGCGAAAGTTCGTGCAGCTTCGCGATCTGCGCTTCGGCGTCGGCGAGGCGATCCGGATCCAGATCCAGCGCATCGCGATAGCGCGCGATGAGATCGTTCGCTTCGCCGAGCTGGATCGCCGCAGCGTCGAGCAATTCGCGCGCTGCCTGCAGGCGCGGATCGAGTTCTGCGAGCCGCACCAGTTCGTTTTGTGCGCGGCCGATCATGCGCAAGGCGGTGAATTCGCTGTCGCCATCGAGCAGGTCGGCCAGAGCGCCGCTGCCTTGCAGCAGTTGCCCGGCATTGGCCAGGCGTTTATGGCTCTCGTTCAGTGCCTCGAGTTCCGCCGGTAGCAGCGCGTGGCGGTCCAGTTCGACGAGCTGATGTTCGAGCAGCGCGATGTGCTCGCTGTGATCCTGTTCGCCGGCGAGCGCGCGGATTTCGCCATCGATGTCGCGCCAGCGCCGCGCGTCCGCAGCGACTTCTTCGCGCAACGTCGCGTGCGTGCCGAACGCGTCGAGCAGATCGAGCTGCCGTGTCTTGTCGAGCAAGGCCTGATGCTCGTGCTGACCATGGATCTCGAGCAGTCGCTCGCTCAAGCTCTGCAATTGCGCGAGTGTCGCCGGGCGGCCATTGATCCAGGCGCGCGATGCGCCTTCGCTGCGAATGACGCGGCGCAGTTGGCAGGAATCGCCATCGTCGAATTCCTCGGCGCGCAGCCAGGCACGCGCCGCCGGCGCGTCGTCAAGCGAAAACGTCGCGCCGAGTTCGGCGCGCTCACAGCCATGGCGCACCACGCCGGCGTCGGCGCGCTGCCCGGACAGCAGCAGCAAAGCGTCGACGAGCAGCGACTTGCCCGCGCCGGTTTCCCCGGTGACGACGGTGAGCCCTGCAGCGAATGCGATTTCCGCTTCGCCGACAATGGCGAAATCTTTCACGTAGAGTGTTTGCAGCATGCGCGCGGAAGCTAGCATGCTGGAACGACATCGCCAATAGGCTAGAATCCGCCGTTTTCAGCAGGCCGAAAACCGCATGTGGTACGTGATCTACGCGCTGGACAATCCCGACAGTCTGGCCAAACGCCTGTCGGTGCGCCCGGCACATCTCGAACGTTTGCACGCATTGCGCGATGCGGGCCGCGTGTTGCTCGCCGGGCCGATGCCGAACATCGATGCGGAAGATCCGGGCCCGGCGGGATTTGCCGGCAGTCTGATCGTCGCAGAATTCAGCGATCTTGCCGCGGCCCGCGCGTGGGCCGACGCCGATCCGTATCTCGCGGCCGGCGTCTACCGCCAAGTCGATGTGCGACCGCTACGCAAGGTATTGCCGTGAGCGCTGCCTTCGGACGTGTTGAGCGTATCCGCGCGCGCCTGCAGCAGTTGGCGCCGAGCGAACTGGATATTGAAGACGAGAGCCACAAACATGCCGGCCATGCCGGTGCGCGCGATGGCCGCGGCCATTTTCGCGTGCGCGTCGTCGCCGTCGCGTTCAGCGGGGAGTCCTTGCTGGCGCGGCATCGGCGCGTTTACGCTGCGCTCGGCGATCTGATGCAGACTGACATTCATGCGCTCGCGCTTGACGCGCGCGCGCCCGAGGAACTTGAGGAGAATAGATGATGAGAAAGCCCGTTTTCGTTGTGTGCACGCTTGCGCTCGCCGGCTGCGGCGGCAGCAATGCGCCGGACACGCGCGTGATCCAGATGCCGAGCGGCGGCGCGATTGCAGAAACCGTGAACGGCACGCCCGTGCCGCAGAGCCTGCTCGAAGCCGTTGCGCGGCAGCACAGCTGGAAGCTCGACCAACCCCAGCAGCGCGCACAGGCATTGCGCGTCCTCACCGATATGGTCCTCATCAATCAGGAGGCGCATGCCCAGAACTATTTTGCGGAGCCGCAGTTCCAGGCGGAAGTCGAAGCCGTGCGCATGAAAGGTATCGCCGATGCGAGTGTGACGGAGTTCGAGAAGCGCTCGGCGGTCAGCGACGCGGTGCTGAAGGCCGAGTATGACGCGCAGATCGCGCACACCGGCAAATCGGCCTACGATTTCACCCAGCTGCTGTTCGGCAGCGAAGATGAAGCCCTGAAGGTCGAGGCTGAGGTGCTGGCCGGCAAGCCGTTCCAGCAGGTCTATGACGCTTGGCATGGCAAGGCCAAGCAGGCGCGCGCGTTTACTCGCGTGCGCCTGGACCAGGTGCCGGAAGAACTCGGCAAGGCCATCAGTGCAATGCAGAATGGCGAAACTACAAAGGTGCCGATCAAGACCCAGTTCGGCTGGCACGTGGTGCATCTGGACATCGTCAACCCCTATACGCCGCCCGCGTTCGACGAGGTGAAGGAAGGAATCCGCCGCAACCTGCAGATGAAAATCGATCGCGAGCGACTGGACAAGATGCGCGAGACGGCGAAGATCGAATATCCACCGGGCGTGGCGCCGCCGGTTGCGCGAGCCGCTCCCGCGCCGCCCATGCCAGGCGGGGCACCAGTGCAGTCCGCGCCACCGATGCAGTCGCCGCCACCCATGAAATCCGGACCGCCCATGCAGCCCACGCCGCCAACACCGGCTGGCGCCGACGCCGCCAAGCCAGCAGTTCTGCCACCGCAGACTGCAACGACGGAGAAAAAAGGCTAGGGGAGCTCGACGTTCCCGGGCGCCTGCCAGTTCGGCGCCCGGTGTTCCGCGATCACAGTCGTATAGATGCCGCCGCGCACGCCGAATTCGGCGGTCAGGCGCATGAAGTGCGGCTGCGTCGCGGCGACCAGATCATCCAGAATGCGGTTCGTCACGGCTTCGTGGAATGCGCCCTCATTGCGGAAGCTCCAGACGTAGAGCTTGAGGGATTTGAGCTCTACACAGAGGAGTTGCGGCACGTACTCCAGATGCAGCGTGGCGAAGTCCGGCTGCCCGGTTTTCGGGCATAGGCAGGTGAACTCGGGAATGCGCATGCGGATGGTATACTGGCGCTCCGGCTGCGGGTTCGGAAACGTTTCGAGATTCTTGCTCGGGGCGGACGCCATGGCCGGTACTCCTGCTACTGATTTTCTGCGAGGGCGCGCACCTTAGCGCAAGCC
>Ga0070666_10000755_pt1 | contig 19610 bp, 18 predicted proteins | sample KBSS23metaG_FD_64677 | JGI IMG/M metagenome (GOLD analysis project Ga0070666, IMG submission 64677) | Switchgrass rhizosphere microbial communities from Kellogg Biological Station, Michigan, USA - KBS S2-3 metaG | ecosystem: Host-associated > Plants > Roots > Rhizosphere > Soil ... | reverse complement strand
CGCGTTGATAGAGCGCGCGCGTGCCGGTGTCCTGGTGCACGTCATGCTCGACTGGCTAGGAAGCCAGAAGATCGCGGAAGCTCTAATTACAAAAATGAACGAGGCTGGAATCAACGTAGAACGCTACCACCCTCTGCACTGGTATAGCCTGGGACGCATGAATAATCGGACACATCGTAAGGTCCTGGTGGTCGATGGCGCCGTCGCGTTCACTGGGGGCGTCGGAATCGCCGATCAATGGAGCGGACACGCGCAGGATCCGGATCATTGGCGCGACAGCCATTTCCAGGTTGTGGGACCGGTCGTCGCACAATTTCAGGCCGCCTTCCTGGATAACTGGATCAAAACCACTGGGAACGTGCTTCACGGTGAGCAATACTTTCCCATGTTGCGGGCAGTTGGGAATCTGGACATGCAGCTGTTCATGAGTTCGCCGGCAGGCGGCAGCTCAAGCATGCGTTTGATGTACCTGTCGGCCATCACCGCCGCGGAACGTGCTATCGATATTCAAGCAGCATACTTTGTTCCAGACTCTCTCATGGTTGAGCAACTAATTCAGGCGCGAAAGAGGAACGTGCGAATCCGCATCCTTCTCCCCGACAAGCATCTTGACTCCGCGACAATTCGGATCGCATCAAAGAAAATGTGGGGACCGCTGCTCGAAAGCGGAGCCGAAATCTACCTGTACGAACCGACTATGCTCCACTGCAAAATGCTGATATTTGATCGATACATGGTGTCGGTGGGGTCCACGAATTTCGATATGCGTTCATTCGAACTGAATGATGAAGCCAGCCTCAACGTCTACGACGGGACGTTCGCAAACGAGATGACAGAAGTGTTTGAAACTGATCTGAAATCAGCATCCTCATACTCGCTGGATATGTGGCACCGCAGGCCGCGGCGGCAAAAGATTGCCGAGTCGATCCTTATTCCGCTGCGCTCTCAACTTTAGTGACTGCACTTTCCCAGCCCTCGAGTCTATCCGCCGGCGTCAGTTCCACATCGCTTGGAATGCGGCCGTTCGGTGGGAGCTTGTTGATGGTCTCGGGAAGTTCTCTGTTTAACGCGCTCAGAAGCTGGTTCCTGGCCATCCCGGTCCCATAAATTCAACGTTACGCCAGCAGGCTCGAATGCAAAAGAAAGCAGAGGCTCATGTCCCATTGCTGGTACGCATTGTGGCTTTGCGCCGCCAAGGGCCGTTAGCCACACACATCAGCGCCGCTTCAGCTTAGCCTGTACCCCGCCCACAGAAGCTATGGCGAGGCTTCGGCTGCTACATCGCCAACGAGCGCTGGCGGCTCTTTTGCCCACTTGTATCCGGACGCCGCCTGCTCGAAGCCGAAATCGAAGAGCTGGCTCATGTAGCCCGTATCGAACCGCTTGGTGTGCGGAACTTTGAAGGACTCGGGGATGTACGCCAAGTTGAACTCTGTGCCATCCCTCTTGGTGACATCGTAGATGCGGCTCAGGTCCGCAATCACCTGATACTCGATTAGGGTGGAAATGGCACTGAAGCTGATCGGCAAAGTTCTGCGTTCCACTTCGGCCCACTGCGGATCCAAACGAGCGTTGCACAGTACGTAGACTTTGCGCTCGCGTTGCGCACCACGCTCCTCGGATATTCTCTTGAGTTGGACACCCGTCCAATATGCGAACACTTGCGCTGAGGTACCGCCATCCACATGCATTTCCTCATAATTCTCGCCGTTCGCCTCCACGTTTATCATTACAGGCGGAAACGCGCCCGGAATTGAGGCCGAGGCGAGCATGATCTTCTGGATGAGATCAATCGCACCGGCCTGGTGGCTGGCGGCGATCTTGGTGACGTTCCAGACCACGGGGCGCCTGGCGTCAAGGTCGGTCGTCGCTACAAAGAGCAGCCGTCCTTTTACGTACTCCGCACCGATGGCATCAACCACCTCTTGCGTAACGTGCATCTGGAGGAGCTTCCACAACGGAGTCGTGTCCGCCATCGCGTCCCCAAACAACATTGAATAGATGCTGCGGTTGATGACGATGTCCTTGTTCGATACCTTGGTAAAAAGTGACCTGAGCGTCTCGTCATGGGTCAAGCCCAGAAAGGCAAACGGTGCAATGAGCGCGCCCGTGCTGACGCCTGAGACAAGCTTGAATTGCGGGCGGGTTCCGGCCTGGGTCCAGCCGTTGAGGAAACCGGCCGTGAAGGCGCCGTTGTCACTCCCACCAGAGATGGCAAGATACGAGGCCGGCGGCAGATCCTGGGTGTGCAGATACGCCTTCTCGCGGTCCCAGGAATCCACGAATTCCTGCGTGAGCCGCTTGACGTCCCCCGGGTCCCGGGGAAAGTAGCGAACCGCACCTGAAAACCCGACGACGCTCGCAGTGACCTCAAGTTCGTGGGGGACCGCATGGTGCCGCGCCGGCCCGGTGCACCCCTGGAAGAATAACAACGCCAACGTCGCTCCCAGGCGAGCAGCGAACCCCGTCGCTCGAACCGGACACATGTGCATGTGGTCTTCTGGCCGCATCCTTACGCTGGTCAATTATAGTTCGAAATGAGGGTCTCACTTCTGAAGATAAGCCTTCGAGGCGTGATCGGCCCGTCGACTTCGCCACTAACGGAGACGTTCGCAATACCAAGTGACTGCATCGCTAGCCCGCTAAGGGCCTGATTTCGGCGAGTTAACCTTGCCCTTGTATGATGCGTAGTAGCTAAACTGAGGAGGCTGCGTGGAGACGATAGGCGAAGATCTGCGCCAGATGATACGGACCCCACTTTCCTCCTCTCACGTTGAGGCATTGCGGGCGGCGGGGAAGGTGGTGACCTATCCCAAGGGAACGTTCATGGCACGGGCGGGCGAGAAGGCGAACCGCTTCGTGTACGTCGAGGAAGGCGAGATCGAGGTAGTCAATCCCTTCACGGGCGAGCGCCATTATCCGGCGACCATTGGGCCAACTCAGTTCATGGGGGAGATCAGCCTGCTGTATGGCGGCACTGCTTCCATGCCGCTGCGCACAGTAATCGATACACGAGTCATCGAAGTACCACGCGAGACTTTGCTTACGCTCATGTCCCAGATCCCCGAGATGTCGGACATTATCATCACCGTCCTTGCGGCCCGGCGCCGCCGGCAACTCGAAGATCGTCGCAGCGGCCTCTACCTCATTGGCGAGGAGGCCGATCGCAACGTGCGTCGCATCGCCGAGTTCGCGAGCCGCAATCGGTTACCTTACACATCGGTGCCTCTGCACAGCCCGGAGGCCGATGCATCGGCCAAGAGCTGCGCAATCGATGCCAAAACGCCGGCTGTTATCTTCGGCAGCACGACACCGATTCCGGATGCAACGCCGGACAAGGTAGCGCGGCTCCTCGGGCTCAATATCGACTTCAGCGGCGACGAGCGTTTCGATGTGCTCATAGTGGGTGGCGGGCCGGCCGGCGTGGCTGCCGCCGTCTACGCTGGCGCCGAGGGCCTGTGTGCGCTGGTTGTAGAAGACATCGCTCTGGGTGGTCAGGCGGGAACGTCGAGTCGAATCGAGAACTACTTGGGCTTTCCCACCGGTATCTCGGGCGCGGACCTGCTGTGGCGTGGCGTCGTGCAGGCCATGAAGTTCGGTGCCCGATTTGCGATGCCGCGCCGAGTGACGGCGCTGGAAGCGCAAGACGACGACGCGTTTTGCGCTACCTTTGAGAATGGTCAGCGCGTCCGTGCCGCCGCAATCGTAGTCGCGAGCGGCGTGCAGTATCGGCGGCTTCCACTGAAACGACTCGCCGATTTTGAAGGCGCGGGCGTCTATTACGCGGCCACCGACATGGAGGCTCGATATTGCAGAGACACGGAGGTGGTGATCATTGGCGGTGGCAATTCTGCCGGCCAGGCGGCGATGTTCCTATGCCGCTATGCGCGTTGCGTCCGTGTTCTGGTGCGGGGATCCTCCCTCGCGGCTTCGATGTCGAGCTATCTCACCAGCCGCCTCGAAGCTGACCCGGCCATTACCATCGAATACAACACTGAAGTCACGGCGCTTGAAGGCGACGATCATCTGGAAAGCGTCACTATCCGCAACGCCGAGACCGGGCAGTCGCGAAAGGTTGTGGCGCGGGCCCTGTTTATCATGGCGGGTGCCTCGCCAAACACCGAATGGCTATCGGGCTTGGTGAAGCTCGATGACAAAGGATTTGTCGTCACTGGGTTCGGCCTGCCGGCTTCGCCGTTCACGACCTCCCATCCTGGCATTTTTGCTGTCGGCGACGTACGGGCGGGATCGGTAAAGCGCGTGGCTTCGGCGGTGGGCGAAGGCTCCGTCGTTATTTCCAAGATCTGGGAGCACGTCAAACAGAAGCCCGACTAGTCGCCTGTGCTGGTGGTCTTTAGCTTTACTCTGACGGTCGTCGCGGGGACAGCGCAAATCGCTTCACCCCGACCAAGACAATTCTGTCCATCCTTTCGATCGACAATTCCGCCGGCCGGTACCCGAAGGCTTCGTTATGGGGACACCAGCGACACGGGTTCCATTTCGGCATCGGGTAGTTCTACGCCCATGATCTTCGCCAGCGTAGGTGCAATTCGGCGCATATCGATCTCTCCCAATGATCGGCCAGCGGCAATGTGGGGACCCACGATGAAGAACGACGACCGTAACTGCGGTTTCTCGGGTAAGTAGCCGTGCATACCAAGGTTGGTCGGAGCAGACACTAAGGGGCCCGAGTATTTCAGGCCGACTTCGTACCCGATTTTGAACGAGACAAGAAAGGCGGCGTCCGGAAATCCTCCGATTTCCAGTATCTGATCGTGAGTAAGAATGCGGTCTATGCCGTTGGCGGGATCAGCGGTCAGCTTGTCGAGTAACGCCCGTACGGCAACGCGCACCGCCCCATCTTCGGGATCGGCCAGCATGACCGCGGCCGTGCCACCGGCGGGCCATGGCGCCGCTTTCCAACTCGTGATCTTGTCCGATGCGTCCATCGTGATCAGTCCCGCATCGCGAAACGCCACGTAAAGATTGACGTCATGTTCCACCGGCGCGAAACCGTGATCGGACACCACGCAAATAGTCGCGCGGCCTGGCGCCGCCCGTTCTGCGGACGCCCGTAGCCTCCCCACCACAGCATCAAGCCGTTCCAGCACCGCGCCCGCTGACGCGCTGAAGGGGCCCGAATGATGCTGCTCGGTATCGAGTCCGGTCAGGTAGACGGTGATGAAATCTGGTCGTTTGATCTCGAGCAGGTGCTGCGCATAGCGCGCCCGCACCTCGTCCGCCGTCACCGTCTCGTCCATAGTTCCCGGATAAGGTTCCAGGCCCTTGGATAACTCCTTCTCCAGCCCCGGTGTGTTCAGCGCGCGCTGCAGTTTGCGATCATCCTCCGTTCCGGTGCGCCAGATTTGCGGCAAGTTGTAAGTAATGGGAGCACCAACGCTGATGGGCCAATACACATTGGCGGTCTTGAGTCCCGCCGCCGAGGCAGCGGCCCAAAGCGTGGGTACTCGACCGTCCTCGGCGTACCAATACCAGCCTCGATCGTTGCGGTTGAGAGGATCAAAGGTAGTATTCGCGTAGATCCCGTGCTTTGCTGGCGATACCCCGCTCATGAGAGTCATGTGGCTGGGATAGGTAAGCGTTGGCAACACACCGCGCACCCGGGTGGCATACGCGCCGTCGGTTAAAAACGCCCGCAGATTGGGTACCTTTAGCCCATGGTCTGCGGCATCAAGCACGGCCTCGGGCTTTAAGCCATCGATGGAAATTAGCATCATCAGAGGTCTGCTGTCGGCAGCGCCGTCGCTGGCCATGGTCAGTGATGTGGTGACCAAAGCGCACAGTAGAAACAGCAGTCGGCTATGGAGATGTGCCTTCAAGTTGCGACGCAGCTTACAAGAATTCTAGCTCGGCCAGTAATTGCCTTCGCTGGCCCGTCGCCCGCAAATGGGATAGGTAGTCCATGCCAATTTACTGCCGTAAGCCGATGCTTGCCTAAACTTGGCCTTTTTGGCCAGCGGACGAGCAATTTGTCGGAGTATCTGTCGCGGGACTTTCCAAGTGATACCCATGGAATCTACTAAATGGTGCAGCGTCGAGAGACGTGCCCTGCCTATAGGCCACGGCATCCAGCCCGACTGTCACGATGCGATAGCCGAGATCCGCGAGCAGGTCGAAACAAATGCGGTGCCGTTCGGGAGGAAGGGATCCCGTCTCGAAGTGAAAGATCGCGGGCAGAATGCCGGAACGAGCGAACATCGCCACGATCCGATCGTCGAACCCCTCGGCATCGATTTGTACGAGGTCGATAGAGCGAACACCATGCCTTTCGAGAAGAGATTGGATAGTCAGTGCGGGGACCGAAAGCTCCTCGACCTCCGTGCCATAGTGGCGGCTGATACGAGCGACCGCAGCGCGATCGAATGAACTCGCCAGCGTCAGGTCTTCTAGCCCCGCGCGGTGCTTCGGCGAGTAGAGAACCGTTACGCCATCGTGTTCCGCGATGGCGGCATTCTCGAACGCAAGCTGCGGTTCCCCGCGATAGTTCTCCACCAGCCGAGCGAACGCGCGCGGATGGGGTTCGATCAGGATTCCGCGCCAATGGTGCTTGAGGATATACGGCCGCATCGGGTCTACCGAGATCCCGTTGTTCGCGCCGATCTGGACGAAGTAAATCTCGCTGTCTCCGCTCTGTACCTTCCGTCTTAGGTAATCCTCGACGACAAGCGATAGCACGTTCAAGAGAGGCGCTTTCGATGGCGGGCGCAGCCGCCGCACCTCATAGCCCAAACGGTTCAGAACTCGCTGAATGACGAGCTTCATTCCTTAAGCTTACGCGCGAGACATCCGTGGTGCCATCGGTGCTTGGCTGCCGCCGCAGGTTCGAGGCCCGCCGAGCATGCGGCTTCTGATTGGCCACCACGGAGCGGGTTGGCGACTCGCGCGCAGCCAATGCACCTGGCGCTTGAGTGCCTGGAAGACCACCTCGCTGCCTAACTCCTCGTATTCGCCGGCCTTACGCACATCGTGTGCGAATCACAAGGGCTGCACAAATCGCTTCATTCCGATCAGACTAGGTGAATCTAGAGCGGCGCGCTATCTGCTAGTCTTTAGCTCATCAAGCAAGATATTTATGTGACGAAGGATTGCGGCTCGGGCTTGTGGATAGTCCAACGTTGCCGACGGAATGTCTCCCCAAGATTCCAATGGCACCTTGATTCCGTCAGTGGCGGATGAAAGATCTACTCCGATGGCGATGACCCGCGACGCGTGGGCAATATCCGAGCTTGAAAGTTTCCGGGGTTTGAAGTCCGCAACCTCGATGTGATCGGCGCGTAATTCTTCAACGATAGCGGAAGGAACCGCTGCATCTGGATTTACACCCCGTGACACCGCGGTAAAGGCGAGTCCTTGCTCTTTCGCGACTCGATTGAACAAGGATGCACTGATCAAGCTCTTTACGCTGCCATGCTCACAAACAAAGAGGACAGGCGTGATGGCCGAATTCGACTGTGCCGCCACGATCGTAGGGCCACTGCCAAGGAATGCCCCTAGAACCAGGGCAAACGCGATCTTCAGTTTCATGAACACTGGAAGTCTGGCAGTTTTGAGAACGTCGGGCGTCACGACAGTAATGTAACCGTCAGTCCAATCGCCGCGCAGGCGCCAATGACTTGGATGACGGTTCGCTTGTATCGAATCAGTGCTATCGCGGCGGCTAGCGCAATGAGCGCGGAAATCCAGTCGAACGATCCTCCCCACCCAGTCGGCCACAGAACATGGTAGCCAAAAAAGACTGCAAGATTCACGATCACACCTACAACCGCAGCGGTTATTGCGGTGAGGGGTGCCGTGAACTTGATGTCGTTGTGCGTGGACTCGACGATTGGTCCGCCGGCTAGAATAAAGAGGATGGACGGCAGGAACGTAAACCAGGCCACGACGGTGGCCGCTATCGCACCGGCCAGGAAAAGGTGCTGAGCCCCGAGGTATGCCTTGAGATAGCCTCCGACAAATCCAACGAAGGTTACAACCATAATCAGCGGGCCGGGCGTTGTCTCCCCGAGTCCCAAGCCATCGATCATCTGCGCCGGGCTAACCCACCCGAACTGAGCGACCGCGCCTTGATAGACGTAGGGCAACACGGCGTAGGCGCCGCCGAAGGTTAGCAGCGCCGCTTTCGTAAAGAACCAACCCATTTGCGTGAGTGTGTGCTGCCAGCCGCACAGCACGCCCAGCGACACCATGGGTACCAACCACAACGTGAAACCAACAATTGCCACCCGCAAGAGCCTGGGCCATCGGAATTGGGCATGGGTGGGCGTCGGCGTAGAGTCGTCGATAAGGGCCGGCGCCTGTGCCCTCCCGGCCATGGCATGGCCACGCCCAGTCATTACGAGATTGGGCGACAGCCGCCCCGCCCCATATCCAATTAACGCAGCGCCGGCAATGATGGCCGGGAATGGTAGGTTCAGAGCGGCAATACCGAAAAACGCCGCAATGGCCACTGCCCATAAGAGCCAGCTGTTGAGAGTGCGTGAGCCAATCCGGTGCGCCGCCTGGACGACAATGGCCGTGACCGCCGGCTTAATGCCGTAGAAAAGACCAGCCACGAGTGGCACGTGCCCGTAGGCGACATAGAGCCAAGAGAGGCCAATGAGAATGAATAGAGACGGCAGAACGAACAAAGAACCGGCGACAATGCCGCCCCAGGTCCGGTGCATCAACCAGCCGATATAAGTTGCAAGCTGCTGTGCCTCCGGCCCCGGCAAGACCATGCAGTAGTTCAGCGCATGCAAGAACCGACGTTCAGAGATCCAGCGGCGCCGCTCCACCAACTCCTGATGCATCACAGAGATCTGTCCAGCAGGACCTCCAAAGCTGATGAATCCGAGCTTGAGCCAGAAACGAAACGCTTCCCTGAAACTCACAGCGTGTGCGGCATCGGCGGTCCCGACAGTTGGCGCCGCCATAATTAGACTGCCTCCGGCAGTGAGTAATTGGCATACAAGTTGTCGAGCACCGGCGCAATGGCAGCCAACAGGGCAGAGTCGTTTTCCTGCAATGTGCGAGCGCCCGCCACGATGGCAGAGAGCCCCGCGGCTTCCGGGACAGGCACGCCACCCACATCCAAATAGTGTACTAACCCCGCGAGCCGGCTAAGCGCCAGATCCTGCTCTAGGCCGAAACTAGCAATCAGCACCTCGAAGGTGACCTTGGCATCGATATGAGTGAACGCTGCTCCGTCAAAATCAAAACCAATGGCCTTCTTCGGACAATCTTTGATGCGCTTGAGCCAGAGGAACGTTGCCTTGGGATCGATAAAGCGGCGAATCAACCATGCCGAGCACACGCGATCTATCCATAAACCTTGACGTGTCGCCCACACGCGCCCGCGGTACTCGCTGGGCTTTAGGCGCGGAATCTTTCGATGTGCGGCATGCGGCTCGTTGGGAGAAAACCGCCTCGCCTGCGCAGCTTCCGCGTCGGCAGCGGCCCCTTCCGCTTGATGGCGGGACGCGCCAGAAAAGAAGTCGCTGGCGACGATTTTCGCCAACTCCCGATGTAACGTCTCCAGGGTTCGGCGTGCCGTTGGCTCATCAAGTTTTGCAAGTTTGCGGCGATAAACGGCAAACCGCGCTATGAGCTGCCGATAGTCATCTGTGCGGTCGAAGAGCGCCTGAAACGCTCCCTGCTGCCCAGCCGCCACCGCCTCGATAGGAAGTATGTAGGCGCTGCCCCCCGCCGAGCGAATATCCAACGCTTGCGACTCAAACACCTGATTCGCGCTGTTGGAGGCAGGCAGCAGGTAGACGCCGTCGCGAAGCGAAGCCGATCCAGCTCCTCTAAGAGCCCGCCACAAACGCATACGCAATGTCTGATTTCGGCCCGGGAGATTGGTAATTAGCAAGAGCCAAGGGATCATTCCGTAAAGCTTACCACAGAAACGTAGTATTATTGACATACCCAGTGGCAGGTCGCCCACCTACTAGCGCCACAGTTGGTGCCGAAAACCGAGCACAAGGAGATGCGTACATGACCTCGACCTCACGTCGCGAGTTTGTACAGGCCACCTTCGCCTCACTCATCGCCGCATCCGCAACCAATGCTCCACTGCAAGCCTCGGAGGAAAAACCAATGGTCGATACCGCCTTTGACTATCAGCACAGCCCGTCACCCCTGCCGTTTGCTGCAAAGGCATTGAACGGCATATCTGAGAAATTGATTCAATCGCACTGGCAAAATAACTACATCGGCGCGCTAACCGCACTTAATACAGTCCGCGGCCGCCTCAAGTTAGCGCTCAGCGACTCCAATACACCTGCATACGTTTACAACGGACTCAAACGAGAGCAGTTAATACGGACCGGCTCAGTCGTGCTGCATGAACATTACTTTGCCAATCTGGGTGGGGATGGTAAGGCGGGAGCTCAACTTCGCTCCAAGATCGCAGGATCGTTTGGCACCTTTGACGCTTGGGAGTCGGAGTTTCGAAAAATTGGACAGGGTCTCGGCGGTGGCTCAGGCTGGGTGATGCTTGGTTTCAATGAAAAATTTAAACTGCTGGAGAACTATTGGATGGCCGACCATGCCACGGCACCCGCAGACGTAAAGCCAGTTCTGGTGATGGACATGTACGAACATGCCTACCAGATGGATTATGGTGCTGCAGCGGGCAAGTACATTGATGCCTTCTTTGCCAACATCAACTGGGACACGGTCGCCCAGAGGTTGTGACCAAGCCCGCAATGAGCTAGAGAAAACATGCAGCCACAAGCCGTTACGCCGTGCGGTGCGATTGTCTTGTCGTTTCTGGTTGCGGCCACCTGCGCCGCACAAGGCGAGGTGGCGACTGCGCCCCTGGTACTGGAAGCAAAGATATCGTTGGGCGACTTTCGAGGGAGAATTGATCATCTGGCCATCGACACAGTGCGTCAACGCCTCTATGTCGCAGAGCTCGGTGACAACAGCATCGGCGTCATCGATCTAAAGGCTAACCGCTTGATCCGCACGATCGGGGGATTCTCGGAACCTCAGGGCGTTGGCTACGAACCATCGACTGATACTGTCTACGTCAGCAATGGCGGCGATGGGTCCGTACGGTTATTGCACGGCCCGGAGCTGCAGCCTGCAGGCCGAATTGAACTCGGCAGCGACGCCGACAATATTAGGATTGATACCGTCCATCATCGTGTTGTCGTTGGCTATGGCGATGGAGCTCTGGCGGTAATCGATGCGCAAACTCTTAGAGTCGTAGCGACCATTCCGCTCAAAGCGCATCCCGAGAGCTTCCAGTTGGACACCGACGGACGACGCGCCTACGTAAATGTCCCGAATGCCGGCGGCATCACTGTAGTTGACCTTCCGGATCGTAGGGAGCTTGCAACCTGGGGGACTGACAATTTCAAATCCAACTATCCTATGACCCTCGACAGTGCGCGACAGCTGTTATGGGTGGCATTTCGCCAGCCGCCCATGCTTGTGGCATTTGATGCAAAGACCGGCGCGCGAATCAGTGCCCTGCAAAGCTGCAGTGACGCCGATGATCTGTTCCTGGACGGCGCACGGGAGCTTATTTACGTCAGTTGTGGCGCCGGAGTTATTGACGTTTGGGGAAAGCGCGGCGCAGCTTACGTTCAACTCACAAGCATCGCGACGGTCGCCGGCGCCCGTACTTCATTATTCGCACCGGAGCAAGATCGCCTCTATCTCGCGGTCCGAGGAAACGCATCTGAACCGGCTGCACTCTGGGTTTTCCGCCCATCACCACAAAAATAGTACGATTTCTGGTTTGCATCCCATGGCGATGCCGACCAACTTCTAGCTTACTGCCGTCAGAACAAATCGAGGTAACCCCGGATAACCGATTGTCCGAAAGGGTCTCGTCAGACCGGCTATGAAGAGCAGGCTCGCGACGACACTGAAGCGCGGGTACTCGACCCCTTGCAACAACAGCGCAGCTGGTGCGTCTTGCTTAAGAATAGGGAAGGAGAAATTCCACATGGAATACACCGTCACCAAAATCCGACGACGAAGATTGGCCGTGGCGGCACTGAAACGAGTGCTCCACACAGAGGTCCTAAGCTTCCGGTGCGGCTGGCAGGTCGGACCGATGGCTCTGCTCGTTCTGGCGCTCTGCGCGCCGCCAGCCGGGGCGACGGAGCCTGGTTTCAGGCCAGGCGTCTATGTTGGCGGCACAGGCCATCCGCCCCAGTTCGTGTTCACCAGGCTCGAGGTAAAATCCGCCGATGGCGGTGCCCTGTCAGCGACGATGACCCAGCCCGTCGACAGAGCCGGCGAGTTCGCGGTCAAGATCCTGCGCGCCGACGCTTCGCGACTTCAATTCGCTTCCGGCGGAGAGACCTTCGACCTGAGGCGGAGCGAGACCGGCTATGCCGGCTCGGCGCGGGACGCCAAGGGCGTCTTCAGATTCGCCGCTCTGGTGCTCAGGGACTGGGCCCCTGCCGAGCGGCTCGAGGACTACGAGGGGGTCTATGACCTCGGCGGCGGCAAGACAATCGCGCTCGGACTCGGCAACCAGAAGTCCGGGTTCTTCTATCTGGAGCGCCCATCCGAACTGACGGGTGTGGCGATCGGCCTGTCGCCAGTGGAATTCATCGCGGGCGACTGCTTCTATTGCGTCGACCCCGTCAGGCTGCGCTTCAAGGTGGTCTTCGACAAGGCCGGCAAGGTATCGGGCCTGATGGTCAGGGAGTCCGGCAAAGAGGCGTTCGCACCGCGGCTCGACCTCTATCGCGAAGAACGCATCACCTTCCTCAACCCGGCGGGCGTGCAGCTTGCCGGATCGCTATTCCTGCCCTCGGTGCCCGGCCCGCATCCGGCCGTCGTCATCGGCCACGGCTCGGGCGCGCAATCGCGCCACGGCTTCTACGCACGAATACGCTTCATGGCCGACGCCTACGCCCGCCGAGGGATCGCGGTCCTCGCCTACGACAAGCAGGGCGTTGGCAACTCCAAGGGGGATTGGGAGGAAGAGCGCTTCGAGGCGCTCGCGGAGGACGTGGCGGCCGGCCTACGCTATCTGAAGACCCGGCCCGAGATCGACGCGAAACGGCTGGGATTGTCGGGATCGAGCCAGGCGGCATGGATCCTGCCCCGTGCGGCGCGCCTGGTTCCGGGGGTCCGCTTCATCCAGCTGCGCGCCGGCGCGGCGCCAATGAAGGTCGAGCAGCAGGAGCGGCTGCGCCTCCTGGCGCAGATGCGCGCCGACGGCTTTCCCCAGACCGAGATCGATCGGGCGATGCGGATGCGTGGTCTGATCGACGAATGGGCCAAGACCGGCAGGAACAAGGACGAGATGACCGCCGAATGGGCCAGCGTCGAGAAGGAGGACTGGGCGGGTTACATCGACGGCCTGCCGTCCGGCGACGGCGCCTGGCTGCGCGACGCCTTCGCGTTCGATGCAGCTCCCGATCTGATCGCGTTCACCGGCGCCTTCCAGACGCTCTTCGGCGCCCTGGACCCGATCACCCCCACTAAGGAGGCTCGGCCCATGCTCGAGGCGGCGCTGTCCAAAAGCCGGATCACCGACGCCGAGGTCACCGTCGTTGCCGGGGCCAACCACGACTTCATGCTGGCCCGCACCGGCGGCGAAAAGGAGATATTCAACCTATCCAGGTTCGTGCCCCGACACCACGACGACGTGGTCGAGTGGGCGGCGCGGCGCTTCGAGCTGCCGCCAAGGCAACCCTAAGGCCTCCCATCAGCGTCCCGCTTTAACGCGGACTCGGACAGGCGTAATTCTAATAATACCGGGCGGAACACAGTTACTCAGTCGGCGACTCTTCGCCATCCGACAGCCAGGCCATCCGAGACCTCCATGCCTACGCCGATAGCACTAACCTTGCCATCGGCGAGCCACGAAACACTGTAAAAATCTCCGGTCTTCTCGATGACCAAGTCGTACTCATCCGAGAACTTGCCGGAGTCGAGGAAATACCGAACGTGGTAGTGCCCCACGAATCCTTCCCGCGGCCCACCGGTTGCCAATCCCGGTCCGCTGTATTTGTTCGCGAAGTTCCATCTGGCATTCAGCGTGCCCGGTGCATGACTCTTGGTGTACAGGACGAAACCGATATTTGGCGCTTCGGGTGCTCCCGCGGCTATCGCGAGAGAAGCACCGCCGACCAGCATCAGCATCGTTGCTAAAGACGCTGCAACGACAAATGACTTAAACATGTTAGCCCTCCCGTCCGAGGTCTAATTGGAAGAGCTCGGCGCCTTAAGAAGGGCCGCAGATTTAGCGTCTCTCGCATCGGCTTCGCTCATCACTTTCATTAACCGGTATGTGAACTCGACGCTTTCATCGAACTCCTGGACACCGATGCGCTCATCGCGACCGTGTGCTCGGTTCTCATCCGCATCAATCCACACGCCGCTTACGTCATAGCTCGGGATGCCGGCATTGCGCGTTTGTCGGTCGTCGCTAAATCCAGTAGCCATCGTGGGCACGATCGGCACCTTCGGCCACATGGAGTGCGCAACCTGCGCAACGCGCTCCATGACTACAGCGGTAGGCGGAGACTCTGGGCTGATGATGGGCGCTGCATCCAGCGTCAGAGCAATCTTCGGATCATCGAGCGTATGTGTCAGCGTCGTGCGCACGTGCTCCTCAGTATCTCCGGGCATCATGCGACATTGAATGGTCGCGCGGGCCCGCTGGGGGAGCGCATTTTCAGCATGTCCGCCGGAAAATAGCGTGGCAACACACGTGGTGCGCAACTGGGCATTGAAATACACGTTCTGACTGAGACGCGCAGCGGCGGCTAGATCCGGCGACGTACGTGCCACCGCGTGCATATCGGCGCTCTCGGACCGATGCGGCAACTCTGCGCGAGCTTCGAAACTGGCCCGCGTAGTTGGCGTCAACATGACCGGAAACTGGAATCGCTCCAGGCGGCCCAGGCCATCCGAAAGCCGGTAGATCGCGTTGTCTGGCGTGGGCAAGGAGCCATGCCCACCCGGGCTTGTTGTCTCTGCTGTATAGGTCAGGTAAGTCTTTTCGCTAGTGCCAAGTTGGAGATATGCGCGCTCGCCATTGAGATAGTAGCCTCCTCCGCCATCAAGATTGATCGCGAGCGCGGCATCTATCAAATCGCGATGGTTCTTGAGCAGAAAGGCCGGTCCATTGGAGTCACCGCCAGCCTCCTCATCGGCAGTGAAGGCAAAAATCAGGTCGCGAGCCGGACGGAACCCTTCGCGTCGGAGACGTATTAACGAGGCCACCATCGCGGCGTCGCCATCCTTCATGTCGATGGTGCCGCGACCATAGAACCATCCGTCCTGCTCGGTGAGCTTGAACGGATCGAATGACCAGTCCTCCGCTTTCGCCTCGACGACATCCAAGTGACCGAGAAAGAGCACCGGCTTGGCGTCGCCCCTGCCCCGCAAGCGCACGATGACGTTTCCCTTTGAAGGGTGCTCGGGAGGCGCGATCAGCGTCACATCCGCCGCTGGAAATCCCGCCGCCAGCAGTCGCTCGCGAATGGCCTCGGCGGCCGCTGTCGAGCCACGGGCATGCGTGGTGTTGATTTCGATTAGCTGCTTGAAAATCTCGCGCCCGAGCTGCCGATCGGCAGCCGGAGGCACCGCGCCGGGCGCCGCGCTGAACACTGCACCGGGCATGCCCAGCAGCAGCGGTAAAGCGTAAAGACAGATCCGATAGCGCACTGCAGACCTCCTCATGTAGTTATAGTCGTTAGCCAGGAAACTTCAGCGGCTCAAGGAGAGCCGCAGATTAGCGCTTTGGTGCCAAGCGTGCACCGGAGACGATGACTTAGGTCTTTTGGACCCTTCTTTGGCGTTCCATGGACTCCAGTGCCCCGACAGGGGATTATAGAACCACTTACCTAGATACAGGGTCTAACCCGGTGAACATGAAGGCAGTCGTTTGCGCATGCGTGAGCGCAGTTCTCCTGATTAGCGCCGTAGCCATTTCGGCGGAATCGAAGAATGCCGGAGATACGGTAGTACTCATCGCCGACCGGGCTTTTGATGGCACGGGGAGGACGCTGCGCAATGTCCGTATCCAGGTCAACGACGGCAAAATAGCCACACTGTCCGGGCCGGCGAGCGGAACGGTTATCGATCTGCGCGGCTATACGGTGCTACCAGGCTGGATCGATGCACATGTGCACATTGCATCGCACTTCGATGGGACGGGACACCTGGCTACTTCGAGCGAGCCGCCCGCGGACGCAACGCTTGAGATGGCCGAGGGAGCATGGCAAACACTGATGGCTGGCTTCACTACGATTCAGAGCGTCGGAGACCCGAGCGAGCTTCCGCTCCGCGACGCAATTCGCGACCATAACTTTCCTGGACCGCGATTGTTCACATCCCTCGCACCGATAGAAGGCGATCTGTCCAAGGCTACCCCGGATGCCTTACGCGCAATGGTGAGGGAGCGAAAAGCCCAGGGAGCGGACCTGGTCAAGATCTTTGCATCGAACAGTCAGCGTGTGGGAGCGAAACCCACGCTCACCGAAGAGCAACTGAAGACGCTCTGCGATGAAGCGGCCGCCGTAGGCCTGCGCTCAATGGTACACGCATATCGCGGACAGGTTGCCGCGGCCGCCCGGGCAGGCTGCCGGGAAATCGAGCACGCGACCTATGCCACACCCGAGGAGCTTCAGGTGGCGGTGCAAGCAGGTGCGTACATCACACCGCAGGTCGGGCTTGTCGTGCAGAACTACATTGAGAACCAGCAGCGGTATATCGGTATTGATGGTTATACGGCTGAAGGCATGACCGTGATGCTGCGAGACATGCCGGAGGATTTTGCGGTCTGCAAGCGCCTTGCGCACCTGCCACGCGCCAGGATGGTCTTCGGCACTGACGCAACGGCAGGAGCCCATGGGCATAACGCCGAGGAATTCATTGGTCGGGTACAGCACTGCGGCCAGGACACTATGGCAGCCCTGGTTTCCGCTAACTCAGTAGCAGCGGAGGCAATAGGGATGGGCGGTGAGCTCGGCAGACTGGCCCCGGGATACGCAGCCGACATCATTGCGCTCGACGGTGACCCGCTTCAGGACATCACTGCCGTGCGACGCGTAGTGTTCGTCATGCGCGGCGGCAAGATCTACAAATGGGCAGGCTCACATGCCGAGCGCCGTTTGACGCATTAGCGGCCCGGGACATCGCTGCCTCGAGTCGGCTGGCTAAGAGATCTGATTTGGTCTGACTTTGAGTGCTCGGATCAGGTGTCGGGCCCGGTCGTTGTGGGCATCGCGAATTCACCCCGAGTCTGAAAGCGTCTGCTACCGAATCCCGGCGTGCTGATCTTGCCCTTCATCTCATAGGTAATTGAACCGCTGCCGGTACCATGCATCATATTCAATGCGCCATCTAACATACGAAAAGCGGAAGCGGTGACAGGAACGGCGATGATGGCTTCGCCAAAGCGCGGCACGGTACCGCTGGCATCACTGACGCCGGTTGCCAGGGTCTTCCCGCTCACGTTCATCTCGAGCGAAACACCGTTGTAGTCCACCGGTCCGTCATTTGGGTTTTGCACCCGAAGCTTTACGAGCATGCGCATCTCCATGCCTTCACTCTCGAGCGGCTCTATGCCGGCAACCGTGACCGACAGCGGATCGCTGCCCTTCAACGTTGCGCATCCCTGCAACGCCAACGAGGCAACCGCCAGTGTAGTGGCTGTGGTCAGGCCCAGCCATGCGCGGGATCTAAGTCGATTCATGGATAGGGCACCCCTATTGCCTGGCTGGCCCGGTCGATGCCATTCCGTTTGCTCTCCACGAGCCCCTGCCCGTCCGTCCGCGTTGAACGAACTCTACTACTCAATGGATCGCGCAGGAAAGCGGCCGGCTTAGATAAGCTTAGCGCGCTGACTTTATTGCCTTGCCGCACTTTCGCCGCCAACACAGGGACAGCACTGGCCCCACGGCGACCGAGTTTTCGCTCCAGCTTTTAACCGGAAGGACCGACTCGCCCACGGAATGCACAGGAAGGCAGCTCGTTCACGAATGCTTTCAAACGCTGGACCTGCAGGACACCAAGGCAGGCGCGCGTTTCACCTGCCCTGTAACGCACTCGCCGTCAAAATGGCAGTTGTCATCAACTGGGAGCGCGAACGTCGCCGACCATTAGCACCGGCCCTGTTGGGCTTCCAGTTGGTGAACCGCCTGACGGCTCAAGACTCACAGCAAGATGATCTGAATTCAACAATGCCGCCTGCTGCGACGTGGTCAACGCGCGCTTGATACTGCCTGATCTGGGCAGCAGGCCGAGCGATACCGGTGGCTTGCCGTTACGGGGCAATGCCCACAGTTCATAGGCCAACTGCGGATTGCTCTCTACGTGCTGTAGCGCCCGAATCGACAGTGAATGCGAATCTTCCGAGCGCGACACGTTCCAAACCGGATGAACCTTATCCTGCCCCAACGCCGCCACCACCTGATACGGCGGATAAATCGAACGGATCGAGACATACACCAGCAGGCTCAGCGCCAACGCGCCAGCGAGCGCCCACCGCCACGGCGCACGGCGACCCGCCGCGGCGGTACCACTCTTGGTTCTTTGAGAGATCCGCTCCCATACGCGTGCGCTTGGGGTAACCGGAACCAGATCTCTGAGCAGGGGCATCAACTGATCCTCCCAGCGCCTCACCGCGACGCGCAGGCTTTGACTTGCCGTGCAGGAGCGCTCAAACCGAATTCGCGCCCTGCCGCGCAGGGTCCCGACCACGTAGGCTCCGGCCAACTGCTCGCGCAAGGGGTATTGTTCGTAGTTCATGAACCAAGACACTCGCGTAACGAGGAAAGCCCACGCCGCACCCAGCTCTTCACCGTTCCCAGGGGATGCCCCATTGAAACCGCGATTTCGTCCTGCGTGAGCCCTTGCTGGTAGGCCAATACCAGGCAGTGCCGCTGGTCTCCGGTCAGCAAACTAAGGCAGCGCTGCAGGGCGCGCTGCGTGAGTGTGGATTCGGTGCGGGCCGGCGGGGCCGCACTCTCCGCTGCCGCCTCCAGGCCCACCCAGTGCTTGCGACCGCGCTGCATGTCGATAGCGCGGTAACGGGCAATGCTGGTTATCCAGGCCAGGGCCCGCCCACGCTGCGCATCGAATTGGCCCGCCTGGCGCCACACCCCCACGAACACGTCCTGGAGCGCATCCTCCGCGAGCTCCTTTGACCGCAGCATGCGCAGTAACAGAGCCAGCAGGAGTGGCGAGAGTGCCTTATAGAGTTCCTCGAGCGCCCGGTGTTCTTGCCTGGCGCAACGTGCCAGCAAACGTTCGAGTTCAGCGTTGTCGGGTTCGGGCATGCTCACGGCTTAGCCTGCATAGCCAGTCGCGCGAGAGATCAGCCATACCATGGCAACCATACCGATCACCCCAGAGCCTACCGGCACAAAGACCCTTCGGTAAAACACCGTATCACGCAGCAGCACGGCTAGCGGCAGAAAAACAATCACGATGGCGAATTGACCGAGCTCAACGCCTGCATTGAACCCAACCAATGCTAGGGCCAGATTGGCTCCATGCAATCCCAGGTCCGCCAGCACCGAGGCGAAGCCTAAGCCGTGTACCAGTCCAAACACAAACGCCACCAGCCAACGCCGCTCAAGGACTACTGGCAGCAGATTATTCATGGCGCCCAGCAGCAC
>Ga0070666_10000751_pt1 | contig 19651 bp, 19 predicted proteins | sample KBSS23metaG_FD_64677 | JGI IMG/M metagenome (GOLD analysis project Ga0070666, IMG submission 64677) | Switchgrass rhizosphere microbial communities from Kellogg Biological Station, Michigan, USA - KBS S2-3 metaG | ecosystem: Host-associated > Plants > Roots > Rhizosphere > Soil ... | reverse complement strand
CCGGCGGTTGCCAAGCACGTGAAGGTGCTGGAAGAAGCGGGGCTGGTGAAGACCACCAAGCAGGGCCGTGTGCGCACGGTCATGGCTCGACCAGAGAATTTGAAAATCGCGGCGGACTGGGTCGCCCACTACGAGCGGTATTGGGACGACGCTCTCGCCCGCTTTGCCGCTTATGTCGAAGGGGAGGAAATGCAATGAGTTTTCAAGCGACGATTACTCGGGTTGTGAAGTGCACGCCCGAACGTGCTTTCGATTTATGGACAAAACCGGAGCTAATCAGCAAATGGTTTTGCCCGAAGGAGATGCCGAGCGAAGTGACGATGGACGCACGACCGGGTGGAATCCTCCGTTTCGTCGTGCACTACAAACCGGACGATTCGTTTGGATGCACTTGCAACATTCGCGTCGTTGAGCGACCCAAGAGGCTCGCGTTTTCTTGGCAGTGGGACGAATCGAGTTTCGATCCCGGCGTCTCCGAGGTCGAAATCCTTTTTGATCCCGTGCCCGGTGGGACTGCCGTCACTCTCACTCACACGAAGTTGGCGAGCGATGTTTCCGTCGACCGACATTCCGAGGGCTGGACGCAAGTTCTCGATCGATTTGAAAATGCAATTCAATCCGTGGAGGATTAACTTATGAGCACAGCAACACTAGATCGCGGCGCAGCCGCAGCAAAGATCGACACTTACCGAGACAACTTCCAAAAGGGGCATCACATGCTGCTTGCCACTCTTGGTGCGGTCCCCGACGACAAACTGAATTGGAAACCCGCCGACACCGCACGAAGCGCATTGCAGATTGCGGCGCACGTGGCAGCCTCCAATCGATACTTCATTCTCGCATTCTCGGGCAAAGCTCCGGCGACGGAATTTCCTGAGATCATGAAATGGATCCATGAGACTGCGTCTGCGTGGACTACGAAGGACAAGGTTATGTCAGAGCTCAACGGGAGCTATGCAGAACTGGACGCCATCTTTGCGAACCTGCCCGCGGAAGCCCTTGACAACGAGTCGGCGGCTATCGGCTTGTGGGTCAGTTCATTCCATAGCTACGAGCACACGAGCCAGATCGATTATCTGCAAACGTGTTGGGGTGACATGGATCATCACATGGGTATGTGATTCCTGTTTGATGCGGCCCGGTCGTTCCACCGGGCCGCATTTTTATGCCCGAACAGGTTCAAGAACCTTCATATCGAGCCAGTTCTTCCCAACCTTTGCATCAACTTCGACCGGCACATTGAGGGGCAGAGCCTTCTCCATATCCTCGCGAATCGGCTCCAAAATGTTGTCCTCGCCTTTAGCTAGTTCGAAAACCAATTCGTCGTGTACTGTCAAGAGCATTCGGGTTGTCGCGCCCTTCAATCGCTTGTGAACGTTGATCATCGCGAGCTTGATCATGTCGGCGGCGGTGCCTTGTATCGGTGCGTTCATCGCTTGTCGTTCTGCCGCCTTGCGCTCCATCACTTTCGCAGCGTGAATGTCGGGGAAGTAGCGACGGCGTCCCATCATCGTCGTCGTGAATCCCGTGCTCTTCGCTTTCTGAATCTCACCATCCATCAATCCGCGCACGCCGGGGAATCTTTCGAAGTATCGATTGATCAATTCCTTTGCTTCGGCGATGGAAACTGCACCACCCATTTGCTGAGCGAGACCGAACTCCGAAACACCGTACGAGACCGCATAGTTCAGTGTCTTCGCATAGCCGCGTTGTTCGCGCGTGACCTGCGACGCCTCAATGCCGAACATCTGTTCTGCCGTTGCGGTGTGCACGTCTTCATGCTTTTGGAACGCTTCGACCAACGCCTCCTCACCCGACATGTGCGCCATGATGCGGAGTTCAATTTGCGAGTAGTCGAACGACGCGAGTTGATATCCATCCGCCGCGTAGAAGGCTTTGCGAATGCCTCGACCAAGTTCCGTGCGAATCGGAATGTTCTGCAAGTTCGGGTCTTGCGAAGAGAGACGCCCCGTTGCTGCGACCGTCTGCGCGTAAGTGGTGTGGATGCGTCCGTCTTGTCCGATCAGTCGCTCTAACCCGTCGGTATACGTGCCCTTCAACTTAGATAGCTCGCGCCAACTCAAGACCTCCTGGCAAATCGGTTCGTTGATCGTGCTGAGCACCTCTGCTCCCGTTGCGTATCCCGTCTTCGTTTTCTGCGCGCCGGGAATGTTTAGTTTCTCGAACAAAACTTCACCGAGTTGCTTTGGCGAGCCGATGTTGAACTCCATCTGCGCCAATTCGTAGATGTGTCGGGCGGTTTGATCGATCGTGACTTCGAGTTGCTTCGAGAAGTCCTTGAGAACATTTCGGTCGACACAAACACCTGTGTTCTCTATCTCGGCAAGCACGGGCACCAGTGGCAATTCCACTTCCGTGAGAACCCGCATTTGGTCTTCTTTCTCAAGTCTTTCTCGCAGGGGCCTCTCAAGCAAGTAGAGCGCGGACGCAAGTTCTTCTGCCGTCTCTGGAGGCTGGATATCGAGATATCCGCCGATAAGGTCGCGGAGCATATATGCGGAACGACCCGACTGCAACACATAGCCGGCTAGCATCGCGTCGAAGCGCGGCTCTTTCATTCCCGCCGGCAATCGGCGATAGAGTTGTTTCGCATCGTGGAGAATCGCCAGCTCCGGATGCTCGGTCACCAACCTGTTGGCAATGACTTCGGGCACGCGTCGAACTTGTGGACCAATCGCGATCATCGCGATCCGCTCCGTCTCATCGAACAAGTCATTCTTCGCCGTCGAAGTGAAATAGAGTCCGAACGGTTTGCCGTTTACGAACTTCACAGCGTCTTCATACGAAGACAAATCGGATGACTTCACTTCCAACTTTTCGTTTTCAATCTCCGCCACCGCGACATTGCCCGTCGTCACGCCGCCGTCGCCAGATAGGTATGGCCCGAAAATCTTGGGCGCACGCCGGACGATGGATTTGAATTCGAGCGACTCGAGCATCGCAATCGCCGTTTCCATTCCTTCCGGTGAGATAACAAGCGGTTTGAAGTCGTAAGTAAGCGGCACTTTACAGTCGATGGTCGCAAGCCACTTCGACTTCTTCATCTGTTCTTGCTGCCCCTCGATCTTCTTCTGGAATTTCGGCGGGATCTCCGCGAATCGCTCGATCATCGCTTCGATAGACCCGAAACCTTGGATCAACTCCGCCGCGCCTTTTGCGCCGATGCCGGGCACGCCCGGAATGTTGTCACTCGTGTCGCCAACAAGTGCCTTGTAATCGGCGATGTACTCCGGACCAAACCCGTATCGCTCAACCACTGCGGCGGGCGTGTAGGTAACCGTGTCACTCACACCTTGGCGCATGGTGAGAACGGAAACGCAATCATCCACCAATTGCAAAGTGTCGAGATCGCCCGTGACGATCGTTGTGTCGTATCCGTTTTCTTCGGCCTTGCGGCTGATCGTCCCCACAACGTCGTCTGCCTCGAAGCCGGTGACTTCGATGGACGGAATTCCAAGGGCGGCAAGAAGATCGCGAGCGACCGGAAGCTGCTGAATCAACTCCGGCTGTTGTTCCTTTCGCGTGCCCTTGTATTCCGAATACTCCACATGACGGAAAGTCTTTCCAGGGGCATCGAGAGCAACCACGATCGCATCCGGCTTGACCGACTCCAACAAGTTCAGAAGCATGTTGGTGAAGCCGAGCAACGCGTTGGTCGGTCGGCCGTCCGCCGTGCTTAAATAGCGCGTTGCGAAGAACGCGCGGAACAGGAGGCTATAGCCATCGATAATCGCCAGCCTCTTTTTGGGCATGGCTCAATTTACTCTCTAGGAGTCTTCCCCCGCGAAGCACGGGGAATGCCTGCCCTGAGCGCAGGAGAGGGAGTACCGCGAAGCGGGAATGGGGGCGCAATCGAATTGCAACCCCCTAACGACAACTTACATAAACGCGGCCATCGCCTTTTCCATTTCCTCAGGTGTCGGATCGGCAACGTGAGTCGCCATCGACCATTTGTGACCAAACGGATCGGTGAACGAGCCGTACCGATCTCCCCAGAACATATCCTGAAGTTCCATCGTGACCTCAACTCCAGCATCGATCGCTCGCTTCCAAACGGAGTCGACATCTTCAACGGAAAGGTGAATCGTCACCGGCGAGCCACCGATTTTCTTCGGGCCAACCGAACCATAGTCCGGGAACTCGTCATTGAGCATGAGCATGCAATTGCCAAACTTCAACTGGGCGTTCATGACCTTGCCGTCAGGTCCCATCGACTTGTCGACCAGCTCGGCTCCAAAAGCCTTCTCATAGAACTCGATCGCCTTCTCGGCGCCGTCCACGACGATATAAGGGGTGAGGGTACTGAACCCGTCTCGGATCTTCTTTACTGCCATGCGGACATCTTAACCCGACGACTCGAGCGACATTTCTCCGATCTTGCGGAAGTACGATTGCTTCACGGCCCGTAGCTATACAACAGTTCTTTCACGACGCCCTTTCGATAGCTCCAAACTGTGGAGGTCCAAGACTCATATGCCTGTGAGGAAGTCATGATTTCCATCCGGCCGTCATTGTCGATGTCAGCAATGCAAGTTAACATAAGCTTTTCCATGCCATTGCCTGCATGCATCGATTGAAACTGGATCGGAATCGATTTGCCCTTTGAGGTGAAGATGAGGAGGGCGGCATACTCGCCCTTTTTGGGATATCCAGGGCTGACATTCTCGGCGTTTTCCGGATGGCGACCCTCGACGAGCATCTCCGTGATGCCGTCTCCATCCAAATCGGTCACTAAGACGCGTTTCACATGTGCTTTCGCGCCAGGTTCGTGCTTGTCGAGATACTTTTGAAGCAGCCTTACGGCACGCCTGTCCGATACCTTCAGTTCTTTCACGCGCCGCGGAAATTTAGGCTTTCTTCCGGCAATCTGACAGACACCCTTTTGCGTCGTGAGATTGCCGGCTGGATCCATCGTCGTTAAATACGGATTTCCCACTTTGTTCAAATCGAATGGGTAAAAGCGTTGCGGGGGCAACAGGTGGAGTCCGTCGCCTTCGTACGTCGGCGATATCCATTTGTGGCCAATCTGCCACCCGACAACAGAACCGTTAATGGCGACCAACGCATCGAATTTCGGTGGTGGGACGTTGCGCTGAAGGGCAGGCTTACCCAAGCAGGCTAGCATCAAAGCTGTAGCGGCAATCACAGCCTTATTGTAGCGACTGACGAACAAAGCAGAACGAATTCTGCATCCTCCGCCATACTCTTAACCGATGCTGGAAGCAACCGGCCTGGGCAAACGATACGGCTCGCGCTGGATTTTTCGAAACATCGGATTCCAGCTCAAGACTGGCGACCGTCTTGCGATCCTCGGCTCGAACGGCACCGGCAAGTCCACGCTCCTGAAGTGCATCGCTGGGCTCCTCTCGCCCAACGAGGGAAAGATTTCACTTCCCAAAGGCGACCCCCGAACAACTCTGGCGATGGCCGCGATAGAGATGGCCCTCTATCCTGCGCTCACCTGTGCCGAGCATCTGAAATTGGCCGCCGACCTGCGCGGTTGCGAACATCGAACGGACGAACTGCTGACACGAGTAGGGTTACAACAAGCGACGACCATGCGATCATCGCAACTCTCCACCGGAATGAAATCTCGTTTGCGTTTAGCAATGGCTCTCCAACCGAGTCCTCTGGTGCTGCTCTTAGATGAGCCTGGCGCCGCGATGGATGAGGCAGGGAAATCTCTATTAGAAGGGATTGTGCGGGAACAGTCCCAACGCGGCGTCCTCGTCTTCGCTACCAATGATCCAGACGAACATCGATTCGCCACGCATGAGTTGATGCTCGAACACACGGGAGCGCGACCGTGAATCTTAGATCTCGGATCTCCAAGAGACTCTGTGCCTCTGTGTGTACTCCGTGTCTCTGTGTTGACGAGTTTCTGGAATATCGTCAGCCATCTCTCGATCTGCCGTATCCGCGATCCGCGATCCGCGATCCGCGATCCGACATGAAGGTGGCAACTTCATGACATCCGGCAGCTGGTCCCGCGAAATCAAAGCCATCTTCCGCAAGGAACTTGCCTCAGAAATTCGCACACGCAGCGGACTTGCTACGGTTTGTCTGTTCAGCATCGCGGCCGTCGTCGCCGTCGCATTCGGATCGATGAATCAGAAGCTCAGTGGAAGTCTCGCCGCGGGTCTGTTCTGGGTCACCCTCTTATTCACCGCCGCCGTCGCGCTGCCAAGAGCCTTCACGGCAGAGGAGGAGCAGGGAACCGGCGACCTCTTACGACTCATGGCGAGACCCGAGGCCGTCTTCTGGGGCAAGGCGCTCTTCAATCTGGCCCTCATGCTCGTCACCGGCGGTGTGCTTAGCGTCCTCTTCTTCGTGCTCGTCGGCATGCCGATCGAAAATCAAATCCTCTATGCAATCGATTTGTTAGGCTCATGCGCGGCGCTGGCCGGGACGGTAACCTTATGTGGCGCGCTGGTTGCGCAAGCATCCAGTCGAGGGGCGCTCGCCGCTGCGATTGCGATCCCGCTTCTTCTTCCGCTCATCGCGTTGGGGGTCGCAGGAATGAGAGTCGCGCTTGGCGAAGGTGAACTGAGGGGAGGCGAAGAGGCCGCGTTCGGTCTGCTTTGTTATGGAGTGGCAACACTCGCCATCGGTCCGCCGCTCTTTGCCGCGGTTTGGAAGAATTGAAACAGACGCTAAAGATCCTGTTTGCCTTGGCGATCGCCGCAGTTACGCTGTGGGGCTATTCCGTTCCTCCCGCCGCAAACTTTCCGAATCACGAACTCGCGCGCATGATCTTCTTTCATCTGCCCTGCGCGATATCCACCTGCTGGTTCGTGTTTCTCGCTCCCTATCTTTCGATTCGTTATCTCATGACGAAGAAGATCGAATGGGATATGCGAAGTGCTTCTTGCAACGAATTGGGATTTCTTTTCGCGATTCTCACCATGGCAACCGGCATTCTTTTTTCGAGAGTGCAGTGGGGCGCGTGGTGGAATTGGGATCCCCGACAAACGTCGTTCTTGTTCGTCCTTCTGATCTACGGTGCGTATTTTGCGCTTCGTGCAGCTATCGGCGATGAAGGCAAGCGCGCGGTCAATTCGGCGGCGTATTCTATCGCTACGACCCTGCCTGTCCTGTTCCTCATTTTTGTGCTTCCGAGGGTGCTTTTCTCACTTCATCCCTCGACGACCCTATTGAAGAACGAATTGGAAGGCGATTATAAGAAAGTCTTTTACGCCAGCCTGGTGCTTTTTACGGTACTTGCAGCTTGGCTGTATCAGTTGAGAGTTCGGGCCGGGCTGGCCGAACTAGCCTTGGAGAATTTGAATGGAAAATTGGAAGCTGATGGCGGCGCTGCCGCCCCTACTGGTGTGGTTCGGCCTGTTCCTGTATCTCGGGAAGGTTGAGCGCAAGCTGAAGAACGTCGAAGAACGATTGCAAGATCGTTGATGATCGATGGTTGATCATTGGTGGCTCGGATCACCGGTCACCGATCACATAGTCAAAGGTGGAAGAACGCCCAGACCAGAATCGCGCTGAACAGCGCGCCGCCGGATAGCGCAGAGAGCAAAGCGGCTCGCTCCGTTTGCTTCGCAGCCGAACAGCCTAAAGCGCAGAGGAAGCCGAACACGGCGACCGGTGCAGCACAGTAGTAGCTGAAAAACATCCCGAATGCGAAGAGATAAGCCATCGGCATGAACGTCAAGCGGCTGATGAGTCCAAACATCAGCATCATGTAGACGAAGAGCATCACGTTTGCCACGCCTAGCAGCGTCACGCAGACTCCCCACCCGATTCGGGACAGCTCCTTCATTTGCCTCTAATAGGATTACCCTCTGAAGTGCACTCGCGTTCCACTTTTTATTCTCTTCAGTCCGTTCCGTCTAAAATCTGAAGCGGGTCAGGCTCCGCCAATCTAGCACCCATGGACAATACTGCCGCTCCAGCCTTCGGCCCCGTCGCGCCTTACTACGACGACCTGATGAGCACGGTGCCTTACCGAATGTGGGTCGCTTACTACCTACTTCTCCTATCTCAACAGGATGCCCACCCCAAGACGATTCTCGACGTCTGCTGCGGAACCGGCAACATGTGTGAGCTGCTCCACGACGAAGGCTTCGCGATGTCGGGCGTCGATCTCTCACCCGGCATGATCGAAGAAGCAAAGCGAAAAGCCAAAGAAAATGACTTGCCAATCGACTACTGGTGCATGGATGCGAGCAACTTCGAGCTAAACCGCACCTTCGATGCCGCGCTTTCGTTTTACGACAGCCTCAACAACATTATCGATGCAAGCGCCCTTCAGAAGGCTTTCCATCGAGTCGCCGCCCACGTGAAGCCGGGTGGGTCATGGATCTTCGACATGAACACCGCCTACGCGTTCGAGCAACGGATGTTCGATCAGCAGAATCTCAAGCCCAGCGCGGACCTACGCTATAAATGGATCGGCGATTGGGATCCCGCATCTCGAATCATCACCGTCCACATGAGCTTCTGGGACAAGGAGCGTGAATTTAAAGAGACCCACATCCAGCGCGCTTACGATGAATTCCAAATCCGCGAGATGTTGGCCAAAGCTGGTTTCACCGACGTGTTCTCGTATCACAGCTACACCCTCGATCCGCCGAGGAAGAAGAGCGATCGAATCCATTTCACCGCGATCCGCTCATAACGCGTCGGGCCGCGCGATATACAATGGTCGCATGCGTGTTGCTAGATTCGCGATGTTGCAACTGGGTCTGACCCTAGTCTGTGCGCGTGCCGTCGGCCAGGTAAAGCCAAAGCCAGCCGCTGACCTTGCTCCAGACAAGATCTATGCGAAGATTTCTCCTTCGCTCGTGCTCATTTCCGCCGAAACATCGACGGGAAGCAAGCTCACCGCAACAGGATTCTTTGTCAACAAAACGGGCATCGCGGTAACGACCTACAACCTCGTGAAGGATGCCAAGAAGGCGACCGCAAAGCTTTCAACCGGCGAGGTGTACGACATCTCCGGCGTAGTCGATTCAGATCCGACCAAGAATATCGCGATCATCAAGGTCAAGGTCGCGGCAACAAAGGCGGTGCCAACGAACATGACCGATCCGGCAATCGGAAGCACTGCCTATCTGCTCGGCTCCTCCGATGGTTTGGCCCAAGGAATCAATCCCGGAATCATTAGTTCCGCTTCGGTCGCGAACAATTTCATGCGGTACCAATATTCGTGTCCTACAACGGGTTACAGCTCGGGCAGTGCGCTCGTTAACCCGAAGGGCGAAGTCATCGGAGTCACGGCGCTCTATCAATCCGATCCGAAACATCCCGATGTGGCGATCCCCATCAAGTATGTTCTGGGCCTCGATGCTTCGTTGCCAACAAAACCTTTTCCGTTGACCCCTGCTGCGACGACACAACAGAGCACTCCAAAGGTAGATCTCAGTGTTCAAACCAAACCGAGGGCGTTGCCCGACAACGATCTGGTTTCCGCGATTCTCGACATGAACGATGGCATTTCGACCATCGAGTTAATTCGTTTAGAGAGTCAAGTCCCCAACTCATTCAAGAATTGGACCACCGACGACGCCGACGAAATGGGAATGTCCCTCTCCATGGACTTCGAAGATCTGGCCGATGCAGCGAGCGACGATCCGATGAAAGAAGCGAGTCGTAAGGAACTCATGAAAGTGATCGATAAAGTGATGGTCGCCCTTGACGATGTGATAAAGGGTTTCAATCAAGCGAAGAAAGATGGGGGATGGACAAAGGCTGCAGGCGATGCGTTAAATGAAGGGCTCGATGTGAACAACAAGCTGCCGTTCGATGGGAGCACCGACAAACTTGTCAAGGATCCCGCGTTTCAAAAACTGATGCCCAATGTTTACTTGGAGGCGTCAGGCTTGAAACCGGATGATGCTGGCTTTCCTCTCGGCGTCAGGTTGTTTGTGCAGGACTCGCTTCAGTTTCTCGGTGTCACTCCGAACAGCCTCGGCGCGAAACTTGGCTTCCACGATATGGATCGCTTCATCTATTTCAACGGGGTCAAGCCGAAGGATATTGATGACCTGAAGCAGATGATCAAGAAGAGTGTCGGACAAACCGTGACCTTCAAAGTGAAGCCAATGTTCGAAGCGGAGAAGGATTACCAGGTGACGATTCCGATGAACCTAAACCAGCCTTAAATAGGTCGATTTAGGTTCAAAAACTGCTCCTGTGGGTACAATCTCGTTATCCCGTGGGAGGCTCTAGGGCCGCCCGCACCACAGGAGTTTCAAATTGCCACGAAAAAATATTCGCAAGGCGCCGCATTCGCCGCGCTTCGACAACGTCGCCAAATTGGTTGACAAAGACACTCCCCTCGAGCCCGCCGCGGCCATCGAGTTGCTCAAGAAAACGGCAACCGCCAAGTTTCCTGAGAGCATCGATCTAAGCGTTCGTTTGGGCATCGACACCAAGAAGGGCGAGCAAACCGTCCGCGGAATTACCACCCTGCCTCATGGCACGGGCAAGGTCCGAAGTGTCGCCGTTCTCGCCAAGGGCGATCTCGCCGCACAGGCAGAGAGCGCAGGTGCCGACACGGTCGGCGGCGATGATCTCATCGCAAAGATCCAGGCCGGTTTCAAAGAGTTCGACGTGATTCTCGCAACCGAAGAGATGGCGCCCCAGATCGGAAAGATCGGTCGACTTCTCGGCCCACGCACTCCGAACAAGCGAAACGGAACGATCACGAACAATATCGGTGCCGCCGTCAAAGAGATCAAGGGTGCGACTCGCGCCGAGTATCGCGCGGACAAAGCCGGCGTCGTTCACATGGCCATCGGTAAGGTGAACTTCTCGGCCGATCAGATCGAAGAGAACTTCCGCGCCGCGCTGAACGCGATCATCAAGGCGAAGCCATCGAGTTCAAAGGGTAAGTACATCGAGACGATCACGATCAGCTCGACGATGGGCCCCGGCATCCCGGTTGATGCAGCAGTCGCCGCAAAGCAAGCAGTCTAACTTCGGACCAAAGATTCGAGTCGACACAATATCTAACAAAACCTCAACTCGTATCGCGAGTTGAGGTTTTGTTCTTTTATGGGATTCTCCCTCCCTTGAGGGAGGGTTGGGGAGGGTGAACTGCCGACTCCTAACACGGATCGAGCGGTACCGTTAGCCAAGTCCAGTGACTGAAACCCGGCCAAAGATTTTCAATTCTGTTTGGCGTTTGCCCTCGTCTCGCGCCATGGACGGCGCGAGAATGTGCTGAAAGCACATCGCATTGATAGCCCAGGGTTGCAGGATGCCACCCTGGGAATGCATCGATCATCAATCGGGCGGTGGGTGGGCGCGAGCGAAGCTCGCGGTTAAAGGCTGCCGATCCTAAATCCGCTCCAAATCCCGCTGCGTAAGCTCGTGCTCTTGATCGCCGGTGTTGAGAGTCGTCGCCGGTTCAAACAGCATCACCTCGACCTCTTGAACTGCAACCGGGCGATGTTCGACTCCCCGAGGCACGATGATGAACTCGCCCTCGTGGATGTCCTCGTTATGATCGCGAAACTCCATCCGAAAGGAACCGCGTGTAACCAGGAACATCTCATCCTCGTTGTCGTGCTTGTGCCAAATGAACGGCCCCTGAAACTTCACGAGCTTCACGTATTGCCCGTTTAGTTCGCCGACAATTTTCGGATTATAGTGCTTGGTGATTCTCTCAAACTTCTCAGCGACGTTGACCTTCATATCCGCAGTTTAGCCGCGCCACATTTACAGCTGGACCAAGTCTCGCTATGCAACCAACGTCGTTGGCGTCGTGAACATGAAGGCGCGTCCTGTCCAAGCCTTCCATTTTCCTCGTTGGATATTTGACAGTCGCGCTAGGATCTCGCTGGATAAAGATTGCCGCTTCTGCATTCGAGCCTTCCAGTTATGTACCGCTAATGAATTGAGGCGCCCTATCATTTGCTCTCGGGTTTCGTTTGTGGCGACTTCTTTACGTCCCGCTTTCTTATCGAGTTCATAAAGCCTCTTTAGAATCTGAGTTCTACGCTCGACCGACGCCGTCTGACGCTCTTGCGTGAGGTGATCATATTCCGCGCGGTCCTTCTTGCCAAGTCTATGCAAATCTGCATGCACAACCCAAGTCTTATCGCTTGCTTCCCATTCCTCCCCTTGAAGTCGATCCTCGAACTCGAAGTAGCTGTTCAGCTTTGCCCCAATCAGTTTTCGCTCCTTCTCAGAAATTCCCATCTCCTTCGCTGGACTGCGGTAGGCCAGCAACAGTGCTCCGTTGTATTGGAATGTGATCTGGCGAAGCCTTCGCCGCTGGTCGGATGTAAGAACTTCGAGCCTTCGCCTATCTGCCCGCTCATGCGGCTTCATCTGTTCTTGTTGGGCAAACGAAACCCGTTCGTTATCGGTGGCTCCGGTTGCTTTCAATGCTTCGAGGCGGTTCCCGTATGCCCTGATTTCGGAATACTCGTCTGCGCTTATATCCTTCAACTGTGCGGTTTGCTGCGACGATAATTGTAAGTCGCTCTTGACGCCTTCGAGCTCAAGCACTCTTACTTCCCAATCGTCCAATTCTGAGTTCGCCATAGGGCGATCCTTTTGGAAAACTGTGGCGTGCGTGGGTGAAACAACCGCAACGCTACCTATGAGCACGAGAATCAAGCAACGACCTAGCATCTACTAAACACCTCGTTCAATGGCAAAAGATTTTCCTGCCCAAAAGTTCCTTGCTTGGGCCTAGTTCGAACCGGGCATCCACGCAAACAGGTCCACGATGTTCCCATCGGGATCGAGAAGCTGTGCGTACCGTTGGCCCCAGAAGGCGTCGAACGGTTCCTTGTGGCCCAAGAACCCGGCCTTGAGCGCCTCCGCATAAGCAGTATCGACCTCGGCCGGCGAATCGCAAAGAAATGCCATTCCCATGCGGTGGCCCGCAGGCTCCTCCCACGCCGGATCGATTTGCTTCATCATGTCGACCGAATTCCAGGAAAGGCGCAATCCGTTGGGTAGCGTGCATTCCACGTACGGTTCGTCGGGCTTGAAGTCTGGCGCAGGAACGCCAAGCGTTTTGTAAAAGCGCAAAGACTCCGCCATGTCCTTGCAAACGATTCCTAACATGTCGAGCTTTAGATTCATGTTCTTCTCCGCGATAGATTCAGAAGGTTGGCCGATTCCGTATTCTAGATGCTAGGCGCAGAATCGCCAAGTGATTTCGTTGTGAATCGTTGTGTCGTTGTGCTCGTTGTGGTTATCTTAAATACCGATACCTAGAGTTCGGCGACAATCTCCTTCACATCGCTCCATGCTTCCTGCAAATCGGAAATCAATGGCGACTGAGCGCGCGCCAATCGAATCATATCCATATCCAATGTAGCGATCAACAAATGCTCCTCGCCCACCGGACTCTCGACCATCACACGACCCATCGGATCGATCACCATGCTCCCGCCAACAAAGCCCTTGCCACCCTCGAATCCGCAAAGCTGCGTGTTGATGCAGAAAATCCCATGCTCCTCTGCAATTCCGCGAAGGAGACGTTGATAGCGTTCCAGATTCGAAATCTGCGGATCACCAAAGCCCCGCGCAGGTGACGCGGTAGGAACGAAAAGCAACTGCGCACCCGCGACCGCCGTCAACGCGGGCAGAATGGAATGCCAAACATCTTCGCAGATCAACATTCCAACTCGACCAAAACGCGTTTCAAAAACTCCAAGCTCGCGACCACGTGTAACAAAGCGCTCTTCATCAAACACGCCGTAAGTCGGCAAGAAGAACTTGCGATACGTGCCGCGCACCGTGCAACTTCCGCGATCGACTTCGATATACGCGGCGGAGTTGTAAAGCTGGCCGTCCGCATTCTCATAGAAGCCTAGGCAAATGTCCAAAGGTTTGGATAGCTGCATGCCGAGACGATGCAACAGCCCTGCGCACAGTTCATCGCAGGTCAGAGAGCTTTCAAGAACACCGCCCTCCAGGAAATAGCCAGTGGTTGCCGTCTCGGGAAATAAGACAATTTCCGCGCCCTCACCAGCGGCCTGCAGGGCGACTGAGGCGATCTTATCGAGGTTCGCGGCAACGTCCGCCTTGACGGGCGCAATCTGCGCGCAGGCGACGGTCAACGACATAAAGGGAGTTTACTCTTCGCCCTCTAGACGGTCCTGCGACTCTCGCACCTTCGGGCCAGGAGTCGGCTCCCCTTCCATTCCGATGTTCTTCGCGATCACTCTCGCAAAGCACCCAGGTTTCTTCGTTGTTGGATGGGCGACCACACAAAGGCGGCGTTTCGCGCGGGTCAGGGCAACGTACATGACACGTTCCTCTTCCGCTTTCTGGCGCTCCTTTCTTCCATCGGCGATCCAAGCGTGATACGCAGAGACCAGCTTTCCAAAACGTGGGATTAGCACGTTGCGGGCCGGATCGATCTCCAACGTTTCGCGCCGAGGTTCAATCGGTTTATGGGTCTCTGGCACGACAACGGTCTCGAATTCCAATCCTTTCGCTTTGTGGATCGTCATGATCGTGACGAGGTCGGCCTTGTCATCTTCTGCCGGGGCATCGCCTTCACGGTGGCGGAGATTTTGAATTTCTCGAATTCTTTGCGCATACTCAACCGGGCCAAGTTCCGGTTCGTGTGACGCAAGGGATAAGAGCTTCCGAACGTTTGCAAGCAGTTGGTCGGAATTTCGGCGACGGGCGAGCGATTCCAAGTAACCCGAAACGGCGAACAACTCTGAGAGCACTTCCCATGCGGGGAGGCGATCTGCGTATTGATTGAGTTTGTCGAACCATCCGAGGAACTTGCGAATCTTCTCGTTGTCCTCGATGATTGGCGAGACAAAGGATTCCAGCCCTTCATAAACTGGGGAACTCTTAGCGAGCAGCGAAATCGAATCGATCGACAATCCACAGAAAGGACTCCTAAGTGTTGCCAGTAATGAGAAGTCATCGTATGGATTAGCAAGCGCGATCAAGACGTTCGAAAGATCGCGGATTTCTAGGCGCGTATAGAACTTCTCGGATCCACCCGCAATGCGCGATGAGATTCCTAAGCCTTGCAGATCCTTCTGCAAGCGAACGCCATATCGTAGGCCACGTACTAGAACCGTGATATCGCGCAGCTTTTCACCTTCGTTGCGGAGTTCCTCGATATACTTGGCGACCCCATAAGTATCTTCGTCGCGCTGCTTCCACAACTCAACACCTTCAAACGACACGGAAGAAGGTGAGTCGAAGTCCATGGGCGCCGTAGGGTCGCGCATAGGCGTGTACTCGGACCAAAGCCGACCAAAGAGCGTATCGACGAACTGAAGAATTCCATCCCGAGATCGCCAGTTTTTACTCAGCCGCTTCGTCGCCACGTTGCGTGAGCGTTCTTTGAATAGTTCGACATCAGCTTGTCGGAATCCGTAAATCGATTGCTGAGGATCACCGACCATCATTTCCGTTTCTAAGCCAAGCGCTGAGAGCAAATCATATTGCATCGGGTTGACGTCTTGCGCTTCGTCCACCATCACCATCTTGTATTGGCGTTTGATGCGACGTGAACACGTCTCCGATTCGCGAAGAAGTTTTACCGCTCGCAACTCAAGCGCAGAGAAGTCGAGTGACTGGCGTCGATCCATTTCGCGCTCCAAAAGGGCCCATGCTGAACACACGATGTTCATGAGACCGCATGCTTCTTCCGCCGCTTCCTGATCGATCTTCGGATCAATCTTCGTTGCGATCCATCTGGGCATCTTCATTTCCGCAGCTTTGTATGCCTGACGGATGCGTTCAAAGACGTTTTCGCCCGAAGGAATCGTGTCGAGCATCGTGCGGACCCCCCACGGCAACGAATCGAGCAACTTGGATTGCCAATGGAATCGAATCGCGGAGGGATCGCTGTAGATGAGTGCGAGTTCGTTGAAGTCCGCACCCGAACCTCGAAAAGTATTGAGCGCCTGACGAACCGCTCCCTCTAATCGAGCATGTGGCGCGGTAAGTCCATATTCGGATTGACCAGCCAACCGTGTGATCAATGCTTCCGCTTCGTTACGATCACCCGTCGGCTCCGCAATTGCGCGACGGATACAGTCGTCGATGAGACGAGAAGTTTCACCTTCACCCATCACATCGAACTCCGGATCGATTCCCGCCGCGATACTGTTCTCGCGCAACAACCGCTCGCAGAATCCGTGGATGGTTTGGATCGGCCCAGTTTCCGCGATCTGTGCCTCAGCGCGATATCCACCTAGCACCAGCGCATCGACGATGCGCGCCTTCATTTCCGCGGCTGCTTTTCGCGTGAACGTGATCGTCAGAATTTGATCGGGCTTAACTCCTTCGCGAACATGTCGCAAATACCGTTGTACGAGCGTTCCCGTTTTGCCCGCGCCCGCCGAAGCCAAGACGACCAATGCCGATTCATCGGCATCGATCACCTTCTGTTGCTCGTCCGTCGGGTTAATCAATTTCAAAGTCGTTCTCGTCTACTCCGAAGGGCGAGTCCTCTTCGCTGAATTCGTACGACCGGCGACACAACTCGCCATAGCCGCAGCGTTTGCAGTGCTCGCCTGCCATGGGCTCAATTCCAGATTGCTGAAGCCGCAACACCGCACGCTTCAATCGCCGCTTCACTTCATCGAAGAACGCGCGTTGTCCGAGAGTTCCGTCCATTCCTCCCGACAGATCGATGAGATCAAGTCCTTCTTGCACGCGAGATGCGAGCGCCATTTCCGCGACGCGAGGAAGAACCAAGAGGGTGCGCTTGCCGGTCATGGTCTCCACTTCAACCGCTGTCGGAGATCCTTTTTCATAGCGCGCCAGGAGGTGCAGACCGTAGTACAAAGTGTCGAGCTCAGAAAGCATGCCGCCGCCGATGCTTTCTCGCTCCGGCGCCTGCCCTTCGTAAAGATGAGTAACCGAGTAAGGACCCATCTGCGAAACGGCCGCGACCGTCCCTGTCAGGGGCACGTTGCCCGGCATCATACTTCTCACGCCATCTTCGCCAAATCGAGAATCGACTTTGATCGTTTGCCCATCCTTCGGCCAAAGATCGCGCGCCATGAACTCGCGCTTGATCCACTCGGAGATCAACCGTTTGCCCCCGCTTCGTAAGAGCGCGAACTCCCACTCTGGAATGTCACCGTAGACCATATCAAGTTCCGCTTCGAGCGCAACCTCCAGGGCGTTTTGCGCCGCTTCCACCGTTGGCTGCTGCAACAATCGCACCGAGCGGGGAAGTGTTCTTAATCGCGACCATCGACTGCTTTCTCGATTCGGTTTCACCTTCAATCGCCGCGAAGCGAAGTGGCGAAACTCACATTGAAGGGCCGAACGTAAATCGTCAGGAGAAAATGCTGAACCCTCTGGCCATGCGAATTCCTCTCGCACTTCGCGGGAAAGAAAATGAACGGGCAGAGGATCTTCTCGCGAAGAATCCAACGCAGCACGCAAAGCTGTATCTGCGGGATTGCCACATTGCTCCACTGATGGCGCAAAGGGAATTCGAGGAAAGTCGTGCTTCTGTATACCGCTTTCTCCAAGCACGCGTTCGATTTCGTGCAGATAAAACGCGGGCACGTTATCTCGCGCATCGTCAGCCTGCGGATAGCTCAGTGTCAGCTTGTCACCGGCGGATGCGCACAACCGATAAAATTCGTCTCGCTCCTCCCGTGCCTGATCAAAGGAATCCTGAAGCGGAGGGTTCAATTGGAGCGCTTTTGAAATCGCATGGCGATCTTCATCGGTGAGGATCGGATCTTCCGAACGGCGACGAGGGAACACTCCTTCCAACATTCCCACCGCGTAAACCGATCGCACTTCGCCGAGGCTTTGCGCGTTGGCAACGACCGTAATTCCCGATTCGTTGGAGGGGACAAAGTAGAGTTCGTCCTCCCACGCAACGCGACAGATCGAGGCGAACTCCCGAATCGAAATCGGTCGATCTGCATCGTCGCGTCTCACCGACGCGAGATTCTTGATCGCCCGTCGCAACGCAGTTGGCACGCGAGTATCGCGAGCACGCGTTGGACCCTCGACTGAGTTATCGTGCCACGGAAGGATGTCGATCAACCCTTGTAGCCGCCCCGCCCAAGCTCTCAAACTCTGCGGCGTCTTCGTCGCATCTTCTCGCCAATTCATCATTCGCGCAAGCCAACTCAACTCCACCTGTTTGCTTTCGGCCCAGCCGGAAAACACCGGCCATGCATTTCGCTTCGCCTTATAGGCAAGCCGCGCCTGCTCCCGAATCTCTGCGGCCATCGATCGATCCAAACCGAGATAGCTGCAACCCAGCAAGGGAATGATCAGCCGCGGATCCTCGGACGCGCAGAGCTCCAATGTCTCCAGCACCAAACGCGCAAAGCGATTCGTCAATACCGGAACGCGACGCGAGAGCCTTAGATGCACGCCAAGTCGTTTCGCCGCCGCCTGCAACGGACACGCATATTCGTCTAGGTTGCGCGCATAGATCGCGATCTCATGCGGATGCAGCCCATGATTCAAATCATCGAGGCAACCGCGTAACGTCCATTCCGCTTCCGCCAAAGCATCCGAACAACTGTTGATCCGCACAACCGGCCCGCTTGCCGCCTTCCGATCCGTGAAGAGCGCAGAACAAAGTTCGTTAGCCGCGGATTTCGTTTCAATGGGCGTGCCCAGCAAAGAAGCAAAGAGAGAAGAGGAAAGGAAGAGTTCTTGTTCGGCGAGAGGCTGCTCGACGCAAACGGTGACGTCCGTGTGGTCAGAAAGCCACAGAATCCATTGCGCCAAAACCGGATCCAATGTCGACCCCGCCAACACCAAGACTCGGGGCAGCTTCGAAGTAGCCGCTGGCTTGCACTCCTGCAGCCGCTCGATGATCTCCTGATCCTCTTGCAGCCCCAGCGACTCCAAAACGTCCAGCGCGGAACGATTGAGAACCGCCAGAGACTCCAACTTGCGAGCTGTCTCTAGCGGAAGCGAAGATGGCCCCACCTCTTGGGTCCGGACTCTCCAGCGGCTCAACTCGTCCAAGCTCCGTGCCGCCGCCTTGTGAAACCCCGGAAACCTAGACGACGCCGCGAACGGGGAATCGCTATCCAATTCCTCTGCCGCTCGCGCTAGAGCCGCGACGAACAAGCCCCGAGTTGCCACGGGGCGAGACTCTTCATCGCAAAGCAACAAGCATTTCTTTACCAATTCGCCTGCCGGAATCGATTGAATTTCCCCTTCCGGATCGATCATATCGGCGGCGACCCGAAGCAGAGGCCCGGCAAGGGCGGTCACCACGCCGGGGCCGCCCGAACGAAATTCATTCAAGGCGGTCCGGATGCCGCTTGCACCCGGCACAAGGCCAAGCACACGAAGACGCCGACGCGCAGACATGGGACTACGTGTATTATGCGTCTCGTGGGGCCAATTCTAACTAAGGTCTGGACCTCACGCCGAAAGTGGTTAGGCAACCTGGTGCCGATGTTCTTTTGGCTGGCCCCAACCGCGGTGGGCGTGTACCTCGTCATCCAGTCCACCAAGATGATTGGCCCGGGTCTCTGGCTCGTGATTGGCGGGCAGGTCGTGGGTTGGATCGCCCTGAATCTCTTCGGCCTGTTCGAGAACGGCCGAATCAAGCGCGACTCGATGCGCAACCTGACCCTGCGTCGGCCACCCGCGCCGGGGCCGGTTATCTTCGTCGGTTGCTCCTCGACCCGCCACCATAGCCTCCTCGACGCCCATGAGGACGTCGGCT